>JAABUZ0100001972.1_pt1 | contig 36074 bp, 36 predicted proteins | sample 5562091 | NCBI WGS metagenome assembly JAABUZ01 (sample SAMN12813069, study PRJNA571459) | rock metagenome | isolation source: Antarctica rocks | place: Antarctica: Victoria Land, Linnaeus Terrace sud | collected 2015-12-21 | reverse complement strand
TGGGCAGGGAGACCGAGTAAAAGGATTGGTTGAATCATGGGCTAAGCGAAAACCAGAAGAGGGATAAGCGACAATGTTCTTTCCTCAGTATACCACAAATTTATCATCGAAAGTGTGCATGAACCTTTTTCCAGAGCCGGTTACACCAATAATCGCGACACAACTTCCGCTCTCGATTTCCATTGTGATATCGACCAGTGCAGCCTTCTGCATGGGTCCCAATTGATAGGTATGGCAGAGGCCGTTCGTTAGAATAATTGGCTGAGTCACGGACACAACTCCTGAGCAATCTCTTTTACGGTCAAAGCATTCCGCGAAAGCGGAAATCCTGCATCGCGTAGACGTGACGCTAACTCGATTGGCTCTGGTATCGCTAGCTTGAGTGCTTTCAATCTTTGCAAATCGGCGAAGAGCACCGCTGGCGTTCCCTCCATCACAATCTGCCCTTGCTCCATCACGATAATCCGTTGCGCAAGTGCCGCCTCTTCCAGCAAGTGTGTGACCTGGATTATCGTCAAACCTTGCTCTTTGTTCAACTGATGTAACAACATGACGATCTCTCGACGCGACAGTGGGTCAAGCATTGATGTAGCCTCGTCCGCGATAATACAATGTGGACATAACGCCAGAATACCCGCGATAGCTACGCGCTGCCTCTGTCCACCTGAGAGTTTATGAGGTGGAAGTTGACGTAACTCAGAGATACCTACCATTGACAGAGCAGTTCCCACACGATCAGCAATCAGTTCAGGCGTAAAACCTCGCATTGTCAACGACCATGCGACATCATCCTCGACAATGGTTGCGATAAGCTGATTGTCAGGATTTTGAAAAATCATTCCTACAGTGTCGCGTATAGTACGTCTCAAGTGGACGTCGTGTGTATTAAGTCCACGAACCAAAACCTCTCCTTTGTCTGGAATGAGGAGTGCGTTGCACAAACGTGCTAACGTCGATTTGCCGCTTCCATTATGCCCAAGTACAGCAACATACTCACCCTCTTGTACGTGCAAATTCACATTCCGTAGAACCGCCTGCGCTACACCTTTGCGTGTTATCTGCTCAGGATATGAATAGGTTACATTGCGTATATCAAGAAGGGCGTTCATGCTTTTGCGGCTCCCCGTTTTTTCATTGTACGATGTCTAATACTTGCCTTGATCAGTGAGCGTGAAAAGCGGCGCATCCCTTTATGAAGTTTTCCACCTGGGAAGGGGCGTACATTGTAGCCGAGCCTCCGTACAAGCATGTTCGTTACCGAGTAGATCACAATCACAAATGGACATAAAAGCACCCATAGTGCTAGATAGTATAATGCCCACCAATATTTGAAGCCAAACGCAGCCAACGGTACAAGAAGCGGATAGAACGTATGTTGCCACCAAGGACCGAGTCCAATACTGGATGTGAGCACACTCATGAGACTTATCGCAGCATTATAAGTATTGTGTAGACCGAGCACAAGGCTATTGAATGGCAAACCAAATAAGAATGTAGTCAGGAAAATAAGAATATAGAGCGCTAGAGCACCACTTGTAGTACCGATGAATAGTAACAAAAAGTGAGACAAACGATGTTTCATTGTAAAGCCTAGAAAGAGGCCTCCCATAGCCTCCAGCAGCAACAAAACTACCAACTGTGGTCCAGTCATAATCCCCGTAATGAAAAGTGCAACACACATCCCCATAATGCCAACGTACAGCCCACGCCGCAGCACAAGAATCGCGAACACAATAAAGATAAGCACACGAAAAAAATCGCCACCAATGGGCAAGTAAAGCGTTAGCAATTGAAATACAACGGCAATATCCGCGAGTAACGCTCCCTCCGCAATTTCTATCGCACTCAGTCTTCGAACCATTGACCCTTCCCGATAAAGATATTTTTTTGTCATACCTATTGCATTCATTGTAACGCCTTAAGAGACAATGAACAACACCTGTAGTGCTTAGAACTATACACCTGCATCCTCATAGTCAGAAGAAACGTCCCTGGAAAAATGCATATATTCAGCCAAGGACGAACCAAAGGATGATTTACAATTTTTTTACACATGACGCAAGGATTTCTGATAGTTAAAGTCTATACTTTATTCAAGTGCTCGAGGAAGAAAATAATACAACGAGATCACAAACAGTGAGCATGAAGGGGATTATGAAGCTTTTTACTATAAAAGTAGCCGCGACGATAGCGAGTAAAATAAACAAACAAAAAATACAATCAAACACTGTAATGGATGAGGGGCAGATATGAATAGAAATCCATACGAAGATACAACAATACACTGGGCAGAACAACAATACAGAGAACAACAATACCGCGAACAGCAGTATAGAATGAGTGAACAAGCGAATAGGCAAAAATTCGCTCCATCATATTATCAACCGGCTCAGCCTGTCGCTCCACGCTATGAACAGGTAAATCAGAGAGCACAGGTACCTGAACAAGCACGTAAAGCTACTGCTACTCCTGCACGTATGCCCAAAGCTCAAGCCTTAGGGATTGTAGATACATTGAAAAAAGGGGTTGTGATGGCATCTGTCGTGGCTTTCAGTGCTTTCGGCGTATTGGCCGCAGGTCATACTGTGGTGGCTAATCACTCATCCTCGACCCCGAATGTGAATCCACCATCATTTAGCCAGCCTAATCAATCAGATGACTCTGGCAATTCATCACAGAACTCGGGTGGCTTCTTCAATCAGCAAGGAGGTGGGGGATATGGCTTTGGATCATCCAATTCGCAAGCACCTGTCACCGGCTCAAACGTCTCTTAAGGCAGATTTTGATACCCCACAAGGGATGAAGCGTGAACAGTTCCACGCAATGGGTACAACTATCTCACTTCTGCTTCAAGAAATGCAGAGTGATTTGGCAAGAGCTTCAGTTCAAACACTTTTTGCAAAATGGGAACAGACATTGAGTCGTTTTTTGCCCGAGAGTGAATTGTCACAACTCAATCAACATACTGGTGAATCTGTCGCGGTCAGTGATGTACTATGGAACGTTCTCACGACCGCTCTCGTAGCAGCGCGGGCAACTAGAGGAATATTTGACCCAACGATGCTGAAACAACTTATACTTTTGGGATATGACCGTTCATTTGACATTCTACCGCCTCTGTTGGTAGCTAGCACATCGTCAGTAATGGCGGGAGCGGGAGGAAAATGGCAAGGTATTCGCTTGGATCATAAGAAGCGAGAAGTGATGCTGCCAGAAGGCGTGACGCTAGACTTTGGGGGCATTGCAAAAGGCATGGCGGTCGATGCCGCCCTCATCAAGCTACACAAGATAGGTGTACGTACAGCTCTCATCAATGCCGGTGGTGATCTCGCGGTAATAGGGCTACCTCCTACGATGGAACATTGGCCCGTTGCGGTACAGGGGAAAGACAGAACATGGACGATTCCGCTTCGTCTCGGGACGATGGCAACATCTGGTATTGCACGACGCCACTGGCAACAGGGTGAGCATCTGCGTCACCATCTTCTCGACCCTCGCACAGGGACACCCGTACAAAATGGACTCTGGTCGGTGACAGTAGTCGCTGCACGTTGCGAGCAGGCAGAGATAGCAGCTAAAGTTGCCTTTATCCTGGGACGTGAGCGCGGCAAAGATTTTCTACATACTCATCAACTTGCCGGACTTTTAGTAGACGAGGACGGTTGTTGGGAATGTGTTGGCTCCTGGTCGGAGCAGTGGATGAAGGAGCAGGAATTATGACTCTATGGCAAGCAGTTACATGGGATACCGCACGAGCTGGCGGCTTTACCGCTTACGTGTTACTAGCACTTTCCGTTATCGTTGGACTAGCACTTACAACGCAACTACAATCACCAAGCAAATGGCCGCGCATCATCAATAATGAGATGCACAACTTTCTTACACTACTTGCGACAATTTTCGTAGGAGTACATATCCTGGCAACATGGGTTGATCCCTTCACCAAATTTGGGTGGAATGAGATATTCATCCCCTTTGTCAGCCATTATCACCCTCTATGGATGGCATCCGGCATTATCGCACTCTACTTGAGTATCGCTATTGGCATCAGCACGCTCCTCCGCTCAAAGATTGGCTATAAGATGTGGCGGCATTTGCACATTCTCACCTTAGTCGTCTATGCCCTTGTCACACTGCACGGACTATTCACTGGTAGCGACACACAAACATGGTGGGGCCTGGCTATCTACCTCGTCAGTGTTGCACTCGTTGGAGGATTGCTTATCAGGCGTATTCGCCTCGCTAATGCTCAGAAGAGCCGTCCACAGCCAGTCGCGGTAGTACCACAGCCGCAAAGGCAGTACCAGCACCGATAAGCGGTACATAGTAAACACTATAAGAGCTGCAAGAGAACAGGGCAGAGACAAGCCCTGTCATATTCTCACTTTACTTTAAAAGAAAAATATCAATAACTATAACCGCCACAGTTGTTTTAGCGCACTTATCAGTTGGCTTTGACGCTGTTCTATCGTGGTGGGTTTCCATTCGCGCACACTAAGTACCTGGGTTGTCAATGCAAATGGAGAAATGCCATCTTTTGAGAGGAAGTATTTCGTCTTCTTGTCTTCAAAATCAAAATTTTCCGCCTTCATATTTTTCCCTTGCGAGAGTAACACGAGATTTCCCAAACGATGAATGTTCATCCTGCTCAATGCATAACTCCTACAGATCAAAAATACTGGCGCGTTTCTCGCGTTTGTTCGCACAAACTACATGTCCATAATACTATAAACGCATCTTTAGTCAAGTCCTACTCTAACTCACCTGCTCACCATTTAGCTTACCTATAGCACAAACGTGTCTACCCCGCCTTACCATGTAACGTGTAAAACACAGATCAGCAGAAGGAGCAATCACCATGAAAACACTCAAAATTTCGACAAAGCATAAAGACGAAGTGGTAGACATCACCGACAGCATAGAGGCATATCTGCGTGAGGCACATACGGAAAATGGTGTCTGTACTATTTTTGTTGCTCATACGACAAGCGCGATTACAACGACAGACCTTGACCCAGGCACAGATCGAGATTTTATTGATGCGCTCAGGGGGATGTTACCGCGAATTTCCTACCGCCATCCGCATAATCCAGCGCATACACCCGATCACATTCTCTCGTCAATCATCGGACCTTCGGTAACTGTTCCATACGCAAATGGAAAACTTCTTTTGGGCATGTGGCAGCGCATTGTTCTGGTGGAACTCGATGGGCCGAGGCAGCGTACAGTACACGTTTCACATACAGAGTAAACAAGTGAAACAGGTCCCATGGAAGTTGCCAATTCTACTCATGGCATGCTATAGTGTGCTGCGTGATGCAGTAGAAACTTGGAATGTAGGAAGAAGATTGTAGCATGGCCTCTCAGGGATTCCGACTTAAAACAACAACCCGTTCAGCCCCTCAAATTGTTCAACTTACCGCTAATCCACAACAAATTGCAGCTATCGCCCACACCAATGGTCCGGCAGCATTTGTCGCAGCAGCGGGAACAGGCAAAACTACTATCCTTGTGCAACGCCTGGTACGCTTAATTGCGGACGAGAAGGTTGACCCCGAAGCTATCCTGTGCGTCACCTTTACCCGTGCGGCTGCCGATGAGATGGAGAAACGCGCATTGAAGGCGCTCAAAGGGCGTGGCTTCGCAGCAAAGAATGTCAAGGGACTGCGTGTTGTGACCTTTCATGGACTTGGACACCATATGCTCCGCGAAAAGCTTGAGTGGACACCACAAGAACTGAACCAACGTCTTATAAGCGGTGAACCACGCCAATGGCTTGCGGAAGATATCATTCGTCCATGGCGCAGTGATCGTTCACGAGGGATGAACTGGGAGGTTGAGATTGCTGATGTACTTAGTGCAGTGGACCGTGCGAAAGAAGGCATGGTCAAACCAGAACAATCAGCGGATTTCTTTCGCTCATATCTGTACGTAGAAATAGACCTTGCAGAGCGATACCAAGATTTCTTCGTGCGCTACGAACAGACGAAGCACAAGGATAAGCTCTACGATCTATCTGATCTTATCTATGTGCCTCTATCACTTCTTGAGAGTAGCCCGAAGTTCCGTAAGACATGGCAAGGAAAATATTTGTACCTACAAGTCGATGAGACACAAGATACAAACCCATCACAATACAAGCTTATTCAGCACATTGCAGCACCAAAAAATAATGTGGTAGTCGTTGGCGACCCTGACCAAGCCATTTATCAGTTTCGTGGTGCGAGTCCAGAGGCGTCCATTCTCTCGTTTCGCACGATGTATCCTAAAGGAATTATTTACCGCATCGAGCACAACTATCGTTCCACACCACAGATACTCGAAGCTGCTAACATGCTTATCGGCCATAATGAGACAACGCCGGGCTTTGAAAAGATTTTGCGTGCTACACAGCCTGATGGAGGTCCTGTTACTGTAACAGCGTATGAGGACCAGGAACGAGAGGCCGATGGTATCGCGACACGCATAACATCGCTGATCAAGACATGGCGCGAGCACCATGAAGACCTCTCATTTCAAGACATTTTTGTACTTTCGCGTACAAATTTTCATCTTGCCTCAGTCGAGATCGCGCTGGCACGTAATGGTATTCCCTATCGTACCGTCGGCGGCTCTTCATTTTTCAAACGTAAAACGACACGTGATATGCTCGCGTATCTTGCGCTCATTGATGGTGTACGCATTCATCAAGAGTACACAGCGTCACGGACTAGCCCTAGTCCACAGAAATGGGACGATGTGTTCACACCAATTCATTGTGGCGAACAAAATATGGCATTTCGCGCTGTAGCGAATATTCCTTCACGTGACTATTTTGCTCGTACAACAAAGACTTCACATCGCTTTACACCAACATTCTTTGGTACATTGATGGCGCACGCGGGTGGACGCCCACTCCTGCAATATTGCGAGGAACATAGCTATACCGTAGCCGCAGAGTATCAACTAGGCCTCAAAGATTTTGTCGCGCTTATTCATCGCGTCTCCAAACAATGTAACAACCAGCCGGGACAAGCGATTACGCTACTACGTCAGTTCGCGTATGATATGCACCTGCGTCACTGCGATGGAAGACATAGTGAGAGTGAGGAAGAGACCGAAACGGTTGCACCAAAAGAAGAGGTCAAGCTAGAGGGTCGCTATGACGAGTTGGAGGAACTTGTCCATATCGCTCAACGCCATCACACGATTCGTCACTTTCTCAGTGCAATGGCTCGTCTCAAGGAGCAGGCAGAGGAGAGCAGCAAAAACAAGCGAGATTGTGTAAACTTGATGACAATTCATAAAGCAAAGGGGCTAGAAAGTCCAGTTGTCTTTGTCATGGGTCTGACTGAGGGTATCTTTCCGCATAGACGCTCCTACACAATGGCAGAGGATGGTCCTGTCGTGCAAGCAGGAATCGCGGAAGAGCGGCGTCTTGCATATGTCGCCTATACGCGTGCGCGAAAGCAACTCTTTCTCTCATCTATTCTTCGCTATCGCGGAAGTGATGCTGTCGCTTCACGCTTCATCGAGGAGGCTGGCCTTGTGCCAGCAGATGAAGATGGCATCCTCAATCCCTATCTCTTCCATCATGACGGGTCAATAAAACAGCTTAGTCCTCTAGTGACAACGCCAACGCTCTTCGAGTAATCGTAGTAATCGTGTTGTTACTAGAGCAGGTTCTTTGCTTCACTCTCTTCAACAACGAGATGACTTACGCACGATCCTCGTCAAGTATTGGGCGTAAGAAGGTATAAAATGCCTGTGCGGAACGTGAGAGTTGTTTGTCAGTGCGTCGAATAAGGCTCAACTGAGGACGTAGGTCTAGTCCGGCAACAGGAAGATATACAAGATCCTTGTTCGCCAGTTCGCGTTTTACAGTGAGATAAGAGACTATTGCCGCTCCCACACCACTCATGACCATCTGTTTGATTGCTTCATTATCTGTGAGCGTTAAAAGCGGCTGCACTTTTACTCCGTGTGTCTGCAAAGCATACTCAATGATTTCGCGGATTCCACTTCCTTGCTCGCGTAACAAAAGTTCGCCATCAGCCAGTATACGTGGATGTAACACCGATAGCTTGTTCCAGTCATGATTAGGAGACACAACTAGAATTAACTCATCATACGAGAACACTTCGACATGAAGCCCCGCAGGCAGATTCAATGGATCACTTCCTACTAGCCCGAGGTCAAGATTCCAGTTAAGTATTTCTTCCACAATCTCATGTGAATTGAGAATAGAAATGTTTAATGCTACTTGGGGATAGCGCATGCGAAAACGGGCTACAATTGGAGGGAGCAGATATACACCTGTTGTAGTGTTGGCGGCAAGCGTGACTTCTCCTCCTTCAACGTCGCGGAGTGTATTCAATGCCTCTTCCATTTCACGCTCAAGGGCAAATAATTGCCGCGCATACCCTTGTAGCATACGTCCAGGGTATGTAAGCGCGATGCGTCGTCCCTGTCGCTCAACCAACTCTAGTCCAATCTCGTGTTCAAGACTTTGAATAGTTTTAGTCACGGCTGGTTGGCTCAAACCAAGTTCCTCTGATGCGTGTGTGATATGTTCAAGCTCTGCAACCTTTAAAAAGACACGCAGGTTCTGCAAATTCATATTTATTTTGCTCCAAACAATTCAACGACCCTCCCAGGTAAAAGGTAGTGAAGATATCGCTTCATTGCATCATACCAAAAGGTGGTTAAAAAATATAGAGCATTACTTGCACGTTTGAGCGTTCGTTTTCGTACTATCGACAACGAAAATGCTATATGTCATAATGCGTATGCAAAGACATCTTGCTTATTTTCCGCTTCACTTACTACTAGTAGATCGAGTCGATACTTCCTTTTCAGGAGATGCAACGCATGGCAGCGTGTACCCGTTGTGGCTTTGAGCAAAATGGTACTCAGGTATATTGTGAACATTGTGGCATGTTTTTACCAACTCTCGCCGTCTACAATCCAGCGCAACCCGAATATACAGTTACGCCTCGAGTTATACCTTATCAAAAACAAAAGATCGTAGAAGCTACTCCAACAAGCTCAAAAATTATTGATAGATGTATTGGAGCCATTATTGCCTTTATTGGGCTTTGTATCGCTTCCTTTGGACTATTCGGGAGTCTTGATACCATAATAGGAGCTAACATTGCTCTGCTTCTAGGACTATTCCTCTTGCTTGGCGGCATACTCTACGTTACTATACTGCTTTTTGTGCAAAGGCCACTTCCACACCTTCTATTGTGGCAAAGAATAGTAAGCGTGTTGAGCGTCACGGTATCATGCTTTATTGTCATGTTAATAGTATCGGGAACCTTGCAAGCACACAAAATAGCAATGAATATCAGCTTTGGCGCTACGCTTTTCCTCTACGGCCTTATCATTGTAGTAATAGCTCTGTGGTAGCAATGCAATTCAGTGTAGTGGCCTCCTGTCCGTTATGAGGCCACTACACTGAATTGCATTGCTATGTTAGCTCTACCAGGAGTTCCGTCATACCCTGAACATTTTCGATAACCTGGTCACAAAAGACAATGGTTTGTGCTCGTGTGGCACTTTTCACGACAATAAGTGATGTCTCTATCTCAGTGCTTCGCTGTATAGCGTTTTGTTGCAAGCTAATATGTAATAGCTTCATTTCAACACCAACAGAAAGACCTTGCTCAGCCTTGTAACGACGAACCTGCCGTAACAGTTCGAGGACAAGTCTCCCTACTTCTTCAGCAATCGCATCGAGCTGCTGTGTATGTACATTAGGCCATGCTGTAGTATGAAGTGAGATAGCTTCCTCTTGTGAGCGGAATAACTCCTGATAAATCTTTTCCGTGACATATGGCAAGTAAGGTGCAAAAAGTTTTAAGCTTGTCAACAAGGCTTGATACATTGTCCATTGTGCTGCTTTGTGTTCTGGTCCTGATGCGCTATATAGCCGTGCCTTCGCTAATTCCAGATAGTTATCACACAGATCAGACCAGAAGAAACGCTCAACCTCAGCACGAGCAGTTGCATACTCTCCATTTTCCAACGCTGTCGTTGCAAAAGCAACTATCTGGGCTAAGCGAGAGAGCAGCCAGCGGTCTGTGGTAAGAGCATTTCTGGCTCTTCGTCCTTGCCAGAAAATCCGACAAGACGTGCCTCAGCAAAACGGCTTGCATTCCATAACTTGGTGACGAGACGACGACCATTCGCGATAGTTTCGGCGTTGAAGGGTGTATCATTGCCTGTTTTGAAAGAGGTTGCCCAATAGCGCAGTGCATCGGCTGACTCCTGCTCAATAAGTTCCATAGGCCCTGCCTCTTTATGTGCCTTCGATTTAGAAATCTTGCCTCGCTCGGCTGAAAGCGCATGTCCAGAGACCATTATTGTTGTCCAGGGGATATCATTCGTATGATAGAGTGCTTTGACAATACTATAAAATGCCCAGGTACGAATGATATCGTGCGCTTGTGGACGCAAACTAGTGGGGAAATGTTCCGCGAACCATGTCTGATCGTCGAGCCAGTGGCTAATAAGCAATGATGTACAGGAAGATGTTGCCCACGTATCCATAACGTCGGTCTCTGGCTCGAACACTGTTGAGCCACAAGGACATGGATGTGCTGGCTGTGTACATCTCGGGTCAATGGGCAGTTGACCACGTGTCGCCAGTAGCAGTTCACCACACACCTTACAGGTCCATGCTGGAAAGGGCACACCTAAAAAGCGTTGTCGTGAAATGCACCAGTCCCATTGTAGATGCTCGACCCAGTGCTCATAGCGGCTACGTATGTACTCCGGATGCCAAACAATCTTGCGCGCCACCTCAAGGAAACGCTCTTTCTGATCGAGCACACGAATAAACCATTGACGCGTATGCAGGTACTCAACAGGTGTACCACAACGCTCGTGTGTCCCAACAGCATGCTCTATCGTCTCCGGATGCTATTCTTCCTGTCTCAGTAAGATGGTGCAACATACGTTTCCTAGCTTCAGGAATAGTCAGACCCTCAAACGCACCCGTAAGCGCGGTCATGCGTCCATTCCTCCCAATAGCAGCTCACAAGAGCAATTGATGGGTGCGCCACCAACGAACATCGGTAGAATCGCCAAAGGTGCAGCACATAACAGCACCAGTACCCTTCGTTGGATCAGCTAATTCGTCTGCAAGGATGGGAACCTCTATGTGCCCTTACCGTGAAAATGCACTACTTTCAATTGTAGCCATTGTTCCAAGCAAGTGTGAGTAGCGTGCCTCTTGAGGATGGACAAAGATGGCAACACAAGCTGGTAAGAGTTCTGGACGTGTTGTGGCTATATGCAAGATATCACTATCCTGTACATGAAATGCAATCGTCGTGAATTGAGTCGGTATGATGATATCGTCGACCTCTGCCTGTGCAATTGCAGTCTGACATTCTGGACACCAGAGCGTTGGTGCTAGTTGTGCATAGGCGCGACCCGATTGATACAGTTGGATAAATGACCACTGCGAAACGCGCTGTGCAGCAGGAGAATTTGTCGAGTAGCGATACTGCCAATCAACACTTAACCCAAGTCTACGCCATAGTGCCTCGAAGCGATCTTCTGTCCGGGTCGTTAACTCAAGACAAGAATTTATAAATTCTTGTGGACCTATCTCCGTCGCTTGCGTTGCAGCGTTTTTTCAGCGAAGCGTTCGGTTGGTAGGCCGTTGTCATCAAAGCCCATTGGGTAAAGAACACGCTTGCCACGCATTCTTTGGTAGCGTGCAATTACATCTGTTTGTGTGTAAGAGTAGCAGTGACCGATATGCAGTTCACCAGACACAGTTGCAGGGGGTGTATCAATAGTGAAGGTGGGTTCTGAACCGGAGGCATTAAACCTGTAGAGATTGCTTTCAGACCAGAGATGAGCAAGTTCTGGCTCAATCTCGCGAAAATTGTAACGGTTGGGTAGCATATGCGTAGTACCTTTCTGTAAATTAAAAACACTGCCGCTTCACAAGGACGAGCGCAGTGTTCTAGCAAGCATTGCTAATGTTTCTCGTGGTACCACCTTGTTTTAATACCCAACACCCCAACCAGTTTTGTTGCAGTCATTTTCGTTAGACAATAACTACATGTGTGAGTTAGATATCCTTGCAGTAGCGATAACGGACTACACCGGAACAACTTACCGCTTACCAGCCTCAGTTGTTCGACTCACGAGCCACGTTCAAGGGCCTATCCGTAAAAGGCTCGCACCCGATGGCCTCCACTCGCTGGCGAACTGTTTCCCTCTACTCCACTCGTTCTAAGTCATATTATTTTTACTTAGGGCTCTCACGCCAATAACATGACCAGCAGAACGCTCGGATGCCACATGCTCTAGGCAGATGACAGCAAAAGTTGGTCAGGTTATTTCCGTGAGTCTCCTTAGTACACTATACGCTTTACCTGTACAACAGTCAAGAAAGATGCGTTTATAGAGACAACCAAAAAATTCCTCAAGTTTTACGCAACTTATACGGTAGGAGGCCGGATTCTCATTTATTGAAACGTGGTCATCTACTCTATCTGACCCTTATGAATTTTAATAATGAAACTTTTCTATTCAACATGACGTGAAAGCAAAGAGATATCCACCTAAATACTACAGAAAGTGAGAGCCGTCTATGCCGACATGGAGTCAACAAAATGTTCAGAAGCATATGCAGGTGTATTCGTCAGACGGGAAAGAAGTCGGGCGCGTTGAAGACGTGTATAAAGACTCTTTCAAGTTACATAAAGGGCTGCTACCCTTCGGCGAACGCTACTTTCCATATAGTACTATAGGCTCTATTGAGAACGAACGCATTCAACTCCTGATAACCGAAGAAGAAACAAAAGAGCAAGAGTGGACTATGCGTCCTGACTATGAGGCTCATGAGGCTGATCCAGTACAACTTATGTATGATCGCGGTCATGGAGTTCACGATCCGTTTGACGAGACAAATCCAACAAAGCCCTCATAATATTACCTTATTCGTACCTACGTTAGCGTCTTTATACGGATATAGCATTCTTCCCTATAGTAGTGTTGAAACGTTTCCCTCGTCATATATTTTTGCATAAAGATATTTTATAGAGGGAAGCGAAATATCAGGTTTGAACCTGAGAGTATGTAGGGTAAACACCCGACGCTATAAGGTACCCTATATCTTAAAATACAATGTAAACATAAAATAGTGGATAGATACGCATAGGCAACAATGCGCTATTCGGCTCTGTTCTGTCTATAAGTACTAACCACGAAGCCATATGGAGTCCGACAAGCTGATTTTGTCGGCAAGTTTCCTGAAGGGAGCATTGATTTATGGCTATTGTGAACCCTGTCAGTGATGTTCGTAAAACAAAGTTGAATACAAATATAGAAAATTTAGATGTGTTCTCTTCTGTCATTATGTCAGCTTTCGAAAAAGACCTTAACTCACCATCGCTTAAAGAGTTACCAGAACATAATACAGAGCCACTTATGAAAGTAGGCTCGGTCTTAGAGGACGAAGTACTCTTGGACGACGGAGAAGATGAGTCGAGCGAAGGTGATAGCGCAGAAGGTACAATCCGTTCGCGTGTAACACGAACAGCGGCAACAAGGCAAGCGACAGGGAACGAAGATGCATTCCAAAGCTACCTCCGTGATATTCGTGGACTTGGCCTGCTTACTCATGCAGAGGAAATTGACCTTGCTCAGCGAGCGGCAGCAGGTGATGAGCTATCAAGGCGTAAACTTATAGAGTCAAATCTGCGTTTGGTGATTGCTATAGCTCGCCGCTATACAAGCACAGGTGTCCCATTAATTGATCTTATTCAAGAAGGCAACCTGGGTCTGATGCGTGCTGCTGAGAAATTTGATTATCAACGTGGATGCCACTTTGGAACCTATGCAACCTGGTGGATACGGCAAGCAGTAAGTCGCGCAGCGGGTGAGCAATCCCGTTTGATTCATTTACCAGAGCATGTTGCAACTCGGTTACGCAAAGTACGCCGTATCGCTGCTCAACTCTCGCAAGAGAACGGGCTTGACCCGTTGCCAGAGCAGATCGCTGAGGCATGTAATATCGGCGTAGATGAAGTTATAGACTTGCTTGGCGTTATTGAACAACCGGTCTCGCTTGATGCTCCTGTTGATGAAGAGGCACGCTACTCTCTTGCCGACACACTTGAAGATAGCACAACTCCAGCGCCAGCCGAAACTGCCTCTCAACACTTGCTTGGTGAGGAACTTCATAGGGCTCTGGCAATGCTAACACCTCGTGAGCGAGCGGTTATCACCTTGCGCTATGGTATTGGAGATGGACGTAGTCGTACTCTCCTCGAGGTAGGTAAAGAACTAGGCATCTCCCGAGAGCGTGTCCGTCAACTCGAAGTCGTTGCACTTATGAAGTTGCGTAGCGTCAATGGCAGTCTCTCTTTACGCGAGTGCGTTTAATGCTGTCAACAGTTACAAGAGACAAAAAGACAAAGGCCTGATACTTAAAGGTACCAGACCTTTTATTTTCCCTCATAAATGTTCTGCTATGGAGTACTATACGTATCGACGCTCAATCTGACACTATGCTTATACTACGTCTCAACCGAAGAACAATACTGCGCAATGGCAGAGAAATCTCTGCCTATTTTCTACCGAGAGCGAATATGGATATAAAACTCAAGAGTGCGCTACAACATGCAACATCACCTCAATCAGAGGCAGATATACAAAAGGCTGATTCACGTTCTCATTTTTTTACACCTATGTTTGAGGGGTTCACAGTCCTGCTGCTAGCACTTATTGCTTTTTTTCCATGTCTGCTGCTTGCAACAAAACTCGATATGGTGACAGATGAGGTCATGTATATCCTGGGTGGCAAAATATATTTGCCACTGCTAACGCACTTACGTATCGGCTCAAGCCAATGGAGCTATAACTATGAGCATCCACCTTTTGTAAAGCTTCTCATTGGACTTTCGCTCGCACTCAATACCGCTCTTGGTCATCCACTGCCAGGGCTACTTAAGGCTCGTTTACCTAGTATTCTCATGGGCACGCTTCTCATCGTCGCACTCTATTGGTTGGGGCGTGCTCCCTTTGGACGTGTTGTAGCACTTGCAGCAGCGCTATGTCTTGCCGTAAGTCCTTGGCTCGTTTATTTTAGTGCGCTGGCTTACCTGGACATGACAATGACAGCACTTGTCTCCATTGCCTGTCTTCTCACATGGCATGCAATCCATCGTCCCTCGCTCTATCTTGTTATTGCGCTTCTAATCGGTCTTGGTGCTGCTAGTAAATATACAGCGGTGCTTGTTGTTCCTGGTATTGTTATCTTCACAGCCTATTATTTCTTTGCTATTCGCTTCTATATCCCTGTTGAACAACGTCCTCGTATTCCCTGGCTCTGGTGGCTAGCAGCAATTGTTCTCTCTCCTATTGTATTCTTCGTGAGCGATCCCGCGATTTGGCCTCATCCTGTTAGCCTGCTCACTCATAGTTTCCTCTTTGAATGGAACCATTCACGGAATGGGCATCTCACCTTTCTTGTTGGGCGCAACTATTTGCATGTACCACGCTGGGATATTCTCTACATCATCTTTGCGAAAATTAGTGCTTTTGTCACAGTGCCAGCGACCTTGTTTGTGGCGTATAGCGTTATACAATTGATACGTTTTCACCTGAGAAAAATCACGGCAACCGAAGCAACAACTCTTTCATTCTTGTCTATCTGGCTCATTTCTATTTTAGGCATGTTTAGTCTGCTAAATATTGTAGTTGGAACACATTATCATCTGCCAATAGCGGCGCCTGTCGCGATTGCAGGAGCATCAGGTCTCGCTACTCTTTTACGCTATCGTCGTGGATCGCTTGCGGCTCTTTTAATAACAGCCAAAACGCGTAGAACGAAGCCTCTTGACGTTTTGCCAGCTTCACCTACATTACGTCGTCTACGTGTTCGTTCCTATCCACTTATTGCGGTAGCTCTGCTTCTACTTGCGCTTGTTGGCTCACATCTGATTGGACTTACAACAGTGTACGCAGCAGAGGGCTACACAAGCGAGTTCTTTGATGGCGAAAACAAAGTGCTACAGGTTGCTTATTCTGGATACCGTGAGGGGGCGCAGTGGATAGCAGTTCATACCCGTGGAACCGAGCAGGTGGGATTAGTGGCAGTGCTGGGAACACTAAGCAACGGTAGTGATGGCGTTTCGTGGTATGATTATAATAGTGACCTTCCACACAGGCTCAAATTCAGTGAGGCACATACGGAAGGCACTTATCAACAGTACAATTTCCTGATATGGCCAATGCATTTAATACAACGTGGCTTTTCTATGCCTAAATTGTGGCGTGACCATGTTGTATATACCGTTATGGGCGGCAATACTGTGTACTGCTATGTCCTTGCACGTCCCATGACAACATAGCATACAGTAAAAAGATTGCAATATGTTAAGGATGTATAAGTAACATTATTATAAAGGCTATATGAAGAGCACACCTGCCCGTGACATCATTGCGGTATTTGTCTTGACAAGACTTATCTTAATGATGGTCACATACTTTGGCTACATCTTACTTACGGCAGCTAAATACTCGAGCACGCCAGTTGATACCACGACATTTTTTACATTGTGGAATCACTGGGATGCAGCACGCTACCTTGCTATCGCGCAACATGGCTATCAAACACTCTATGATCTGGCTTTTTTTCCATTATTTCCTCTACTCATAGCCGTTTTCTCATACCCTTTAGGGAGTTGGAGCTTTCTTCTCATTGGAACGCTCATTAGTAATGGAGCGTTGCTCACGTCACTTTTTATACTGTATCAACTTGCCGCTGAATCTTTCAATGAGCAAGTCGGGAGACGCACAGTCCTCTACATATGTATCTTTCCTACAGCGCTCTTCTTTTTTGCAGCATACAATGAGTCGCTTTTTCTTTTGCTTACAAGCGGAACATTTTTAGCTCTGCGCCGCCAAAAGTGGTTGCTGGCAGGACTCCTCGGTTTGTTTGCCGCATTGACACGTTCAACAGGCATATTTTTAGTAGTACCGTATGCATACGAGTTGTGGTTAGTGCGCGAGAATATTTTCTCAAATATAAAAAATAGTATTTTTGGACTTTTACCGATAGTGTTCATTCCATTAGGAACGTTTTTGTACAGTCTTTATTGCTGGCACATTAGCGGCAATCCTCTTGCCTTTGCTGCGGTCCAAATTCATTGGGCGCGACAGTTTTCATGGCCCTGGCAAGGTATCTGGCAGGCACTATTTGAACTTCTTTGGAACCAGCCTTTTGGTTCATTCTTTGAAGTACATACATTGCTCGATCTCAGCGCAACACTTGGATTTATTGTCTTGACAATTGTCGGTTGGCGTACTCTACGCACAAGCTACACACTTTGGGCGGGAGTACTCCTTTTCTTTACCTGTCTCTCATCATCGTTGGGTCAACATGATGCACTTATCTCAAACCAGCGTTTTGTCCTGGAACTCTTTCCTTGCTTCATTACGCTTGCAAATTTAGGGGTAAAGCACCCTCGAATTCATCAAGCGATACTGATTGCATTTCCGCCCTTACTTGCAACACTCAGCCTTGTTTTCGTAATGAACTTATGGATGGTATAACAATGCAAAAACGCACTTCACTACGCACCTTCATTCTCTGTATGATTACCTTCATTCTCTGTATCTTAGCGACAGGTGCGCCGCTTGAACGTCTCGCAGGCACAACACAACTTGCAACTCTGCCTACAAGTCTCCTATTGACTATGGTAGGGACAAAGTTACCGACAAACTTGCATCTTACCGCCAACGTTCATAACTCAAGGATGAATAGTGACTCACTTGAATTTCTTTCACTTACAGCACTTAGCTACCTTCTTTATGCTCTGAGTGCTTACGTTGCCCAAAAGCGCGTTCACGCACAAGTGTTCCCTACGTTCGCGACAAGATCGGTTCAATCCCGCTCTATGAACACACTTTTATGCCTTATCTGGATAGGAGCCATACTTCTAGGCATCGTGTATGTACTAATGCCTTCCATACTTTCACGTGACTCTACTGTCTATGCTGCCTATGGTCGGATAATCATGGTATATCATGCCAACCCCTACTATATACCCCTCTCAGCATTTCCACATGATCCACTCTTTCAAGCGGACGATTGGCGCAACGCATTGGCTGCTTACGGTCCGATTTGGCTTGCTGTTTGCGCTGCCTCGACACTTGTAGCAAAGGGTTCTGTTCTGTACTATATTTTCTTTTATCGCATACTTGGACTTCTATCACACCTCATCAATATTGCGCTTGTTACGACTGTTTTACGGAAGACGAGCCGTTCACCACGTGTCATAGTGTTGGGAACACTACTGTATGCATGGAATCCTCTTGTCTTGTTAGAAAGTAGCATGGGTGGACATAACGATATAGAGATGTTAACGTGCATGCTATTAGGAGTATTGTTATGTGTTCGTGCCGAACAAGACGCATTTGTACATGCACGCTACTACCTACCTCCAATAGTAGCATTTACTGGCGCTACATTAATAAAATTCACCGCCGCACCAATTATAGGGTTTTACCTGATCCTACTAGCACGTCATGTCTTGACAAACGCGGCATTGTATAGGGAATCAGGTTACATGCATAACCAATCTCTAAAGTTCATTGCGCTTCGTAAGGTCTTTAACGCCATTCTCGTCTGTATATGTTTGACCGTTATACTCTACACACCTTTATGGCTTGGGCACACATTACACGAAATCGTAGATAGTCTTGGCTCACCACCCTCGTCACGTCTTGCGTTGGAATCGACTCTGCGGGCATTGCAAGAAGTTGAGAAAGTGTCACCTCACGTAAATGTACTGTTAGCGGTCTTTAGTTCACACAGCACATGGATGATTATCAATTTAGTGGTTGTTGGAAGCGTTTTTGGCATAGGCGTACTATGCCTGTGGAGAACACCGACAATGCCAATAATGATATATGCAACACTTGCAACGCTTGAAGCATTATTGCTTGTCACACCATGGTTTTTCCCGTGGTACGTTACATGGATTGTTAGCTTTGCTGCAATTGCATTTCCTACGTATCACAACCATGGAAAGCTGAAGCGAGCACTTGTTCTCAGCACGTTGACATTCTCAGGTTCAGCATTTCTAATCTATCTTTTTAGAGGATATCCTCCTATCGGAGGCTGGGTTGGCTATGCGTGTCTCTCAACGATTGGACCACCATTGCTCGTCTTCCTCTTTGTCTTGCTATTTTCTCCCAAGAAGCCTTCACGCTCACCAGAAGAAAGTTTTGAAAGCGTGAAGGAAGTCAATCAGCCTGTGCTATAAAGGCAACGACTTCGCGGTCCACATGCTGAGGAGAGTTCGTGGAAGTCACTATATTCTTACGGTACGACTTTGTGTAATGATAGAGAAGCACGACAAAAAATGTTATAAGCAAAGCGTTACGTGTGAACACAACAGGGTTGAATGTTGGAATAGTAGGAACTTCGAGAAATACTTTTGTCGCGTCATAGATGTATGGAAATATCCAGGTCGTAAGGAAGCCAATTCCCGTCCAACTCATCAACCAACGCCAGTTGCACTCACCAATATAAGCTACAAATGGAATAAGCCAGAGTAGGTACTGAGGGCTGAAAACCTTTCCCGTACAAATCACGACCAATAGCGTTAACAAGAGCGAAACGGCAAGTGGCATCTTGCCGCGCCACTGTAACCAGTACACATATGCCAACCCTGCAATCAAGAGCAACGTCATCATTGGTGAAACAATGCCTGAGAGCGGACTCAGCTCATTGAGTGAACCATAGGTTATGACATAATGTATTGGGAAACCAAGGAAACTCGCTAGCCAAAGAATAGACGCCGCCGATGACTCAACCTGTATAGGGCGGCTGCCAAAGTAACCAAGAGGGCCGAGTGTTCCTTCAACACTGAGCAGTAGTGAAAGTGTTGTTATAGCGGCACACACAAGTACAAATACATCAAGCCCCTCCCACCATCTTTGCCATAGTTTATAGCTTGCTTTGTGCTGTGCGATAAAAAATGCCGGTACTAAGACTATCGGATAAAACTTAAACATTGTCGCTATTGCTAACAACACGAAAGCCCAACGCCATCGTCCACGTTCGGCTAAAAGCAATGCTCCTAACGTGAAGCCAGCGGGGATAATGTCGTAACGAGCAGCAGCTGTTGCCCAACAACACACAACAGCATATATAACGAAAGCGATAGCGGCTTTCCTCGATTTCCAAATGACGAGTATAAAGTACATTACTCCTGTCAAAATAGTCATTGCAATGGCGAAGGCAACTTGATACCAATATGCAGATGTAACCAGCCCGAATGTAAAAGGAATAATTGTCAACAGAGGATACTCATGAGGGAGTGAATGAAGTGATTGTGTTGGCGATTGCGCTGCCACAAACGCAATGAGCCAATGAGGAAAGTTGTACACCTTCATATTGTGAACAAGAGTAGCAGTTGTAACGAAAACGGTTTCAGGAAATGGATGAGCAATGAAGCGACACTGTATTTCTGGAACGGGTAGTGCTTTCAGTGCTGATATGCCATGCCAGAATGCTACCGAATAGCACTCATACTTCCCCGCATCTGAATACCATGTAAATACTTCCCAGGAGACACCGTAATACAAGAGGAAGCCCATCACCAGGACAATTATCATATCCCAAAGCCTAAGTTTTTTCAGCATGTTCATCCTAATTATTTACACGAATCTAGCGTAGTATGTCATAACTAGTAGTATATCATAACTACAGGATATCTCTTCTTTATCTTCGTTAAAAGAAAATAAGCCCTTCACAAGACATATTTTCATACGAGCGATACCTAGCGATGGTCACAATACGTCTTCACGCTTTATTATATACTGCTTCTATGCCTTCCATCATACTCACTTTTGCCATTACATGCACATACCCAGCTAAAATCTTTTTGTAATGAGACTCTTTCACTATGTCAATCGTATAGGTTGTAACAACTATTGTCTCATTCAGTAAAATAGCTAAGAAGACACGTCTTTTTATGTAAAGAAAGCCAATTTTTATGTTTAGCTTCACGTCATCTTCCCTTATGCATCTTTTAGAGAGCTACGGGTACCTAGCGGTGCTAGTTTTTGTCGCTATTGAAAGTACCGGTATTCCCTTTCCAGGCGAAACTATGCTCCTTATTGCTGCTATCTATGCTGGCACAACGCATCATCTCTCAATTCCTTTCGTCATCATTGCAGCAGCGACTGGAGCGATACTTGGTGATAACCTCGGATTTTGGGTAGGGCGAGAAGGTGGCTACCGCCTCCTACGCCGTTATGGTCGCTATATTCACCTTGACGAGCGCAAACTTAAATTAGGACAGTACCTCTTTCTAAAGCACGGCGATAAAGTAGTCTTTTTCGGACGTTTCATCGCTGTTCTCCGTACATGGGCAGCATTTTTAGCTGGCACTAATCGCATGCGTTGGATAAATTTCTTGCTTTTCAATGCTCTAGGCGGTATCGTATGGGCAACGCTGTTTGGACTAGGTGGATACTACCTCGGTGATAAAGTACATTTGTTTACTGGACCAATAGGAATTGTGGCATTGGTACTCGCAGCAATTATTCTTATTGCGTTTTTCATCTTTCTACGTCGTAACGAGAAACGGTTAGAGGATGAGGCCGAACGTGCGTTGCCAGGACCGTTAGACGCACATCAGCATGACCAAGAGCAAGACAAGCAACGTGTATAGAAGAGTGACCTCTACATTCCTATGTGCGCGATTCTGAAAGAGCAGTATGTCATTAATCTTAATTATAAGGATGGAAATATGTTACAATTACAGCCACCGGAACCATTACCGCAAACAGAGCCAGATGTTGCTCAACCTCTGCCAACACCTGAGCCTATTCCACAACCAAATCCCGAGCCACCGCCGCAACCGGCTCCTGAACCACTTCCTGAGCCTATGCCAGAGGTACCTCCGCAAATCGCACCAGATATTGCGCAACCACTTCCTGACCAGACACCGATTCCAGCAGAGCCTGTAGAGCCATCCCTGCAAATAACTTTGCCTTCGTTATACGAACCACATATACTAGTCTAGTATTCACAGAATAATACAATAACAGGAGTAATAAGAATGAGTACATTAATTATTGGAGGGTTGTTCGTGCTTGCACTGATCGCTCTCGTTGGTGTTGTGTTTTTAGTGAGAAGCGGGCCACATACACCCAAGACTCGTATCACAAAGATGGAAAGCGAGCCAGTTAAAGTACTTGAAGCGGCAGAAATTGCAGCTTCGGGCGCGCCCGCACAACCAAATTTACCTTCACTACAAGAAGAGCCTGTTCCAGAGCCTCAAGTCGTGCAATACCTTCCAGTAGGACGTAGTCAGTTCCATACGTTATCTATCGAACTGCACGCACTCCAAGGACAAGCCCAGAAGATTGAGCACAGCTTGAATATTCTCACAGAAGTGATCGAGAGTATCGAACACGGTCAAAACCACGCTGTCAATCTCGAAGAGGAAGTGCCTCTTACAGTCCCAGCCGAACCAGCAGCCACCAATTAGTCTGGTACAGCAAAGTATGCAGCACACAAGGCATTGAGAAGTAGACTAACGCTATGTGTGCTGTTTCATGTATTAATGATCCATTAATGAACGCGTAAGCGTAATAATGGTCACAAACGTGCGATAAAGATTCAGCGTATTTTCGCCAACAACCTTCACAGTACGTGTTGCGACACGTTCAACGCCGCGTATCCACTGTGCCATCTCCGCCATATCAGCCACGAGAAATGTGATCTCAATTGTGATTGGCAACGTGAATTGCGGTGGTTTCATAGTTGACACATTACGAACAGCACGTGTAGCACCCGTTTGTAACATCTCACAGGCAACAGTTGGATGAATATGAGAAGCCGCAAAACGTCCTTTTGACTCCTTCACAATCACCTTTTCAGCCTCGGGAGCAACAAAGCAGGCCTCCTCTGCTGTTGCAGCATCTCCGCTCACAAAGATGATTGGTACACCGAAATGAGCTGCAACAAGCGCGTTTAGACCTGACTCTCCAACGATCTCACCGTTAATACGCACCTCCCACACTGCGCCAGGATTGTACGTGTGAGAAAGAATAGCACGTTCAGCTCCAATTGACCCATGATAGCTCACAAAGCATACGCCATCAAAGCTCGCGTCTAAGCCCTCCATCATATACAGCGGTTTATGCTTTCCAGTGATGAGCGTCGCACGACCTACAAGGTCTTGTGGATGAAGATTACGCATATAGTGATGTGAGTCATTGACAACAAACTCATTCGCTCCACCATCTATCGCTCCTGCGATTACCGCATTGACTTCATTCGTAAGCAAACGTCGTCCTTGCTCATACTCAGTATTGCCCTCGATAATCTGCTCCCACGCCACAATGCCGCTCGTCCCTTCAAAGTCTGTAGAAAGAAATAATTTCATGATGGTCACTCTCCAAAAATTGTGTCATTATTACTTACCCTTGCACTAAAACATAACGTCTCACGTATTGAAATTGGCATAGCCGGGTCCAGCAGCGGCATGGCAGATATCAATACTGGCCTGGCGTCCTGTTCGCACTGGATACTGCTGTGCGACAGCTTGCCGCAAAGCTTCTATAGACTCATTACGCACAAGATTGATTGTGCAACCACCAAAACCACCTCCCATCATGCGTCCTCCCAGCACTCCTGGAACAGAGTGCGCGATTTCTACCAGTACGTCCAGCTCTTTGCAACTCACCTCATATTCGTCACGTAAGCCAGCATGCCCTTGCCAGAGCAGTGGTCCAATTGCCTCGATATGCCCTGTCTCTAACAGATTAGCGACCTGTAACACGCGTGCATTTTCAGCGATAATGTACCCTGCCCGACGCTGTAAAACTTCTGGCAGATCATGTTTGTAGACCTCAAATTGTTCTAGTGTGATGTCACGAAGCGATGTAATCTGCTGCTGCTTACCTGTAGGCTCATTTGTAGTAATCAATTCACGAAGGAGCATAACCGCCTCTTCACATTGTCGTCGTCGCTCATTATAGTCAGAGTTAGCAAGTTCACGGCGTACACCAGTGTCGATTACTACTAATGAAAGGTCTAACTCGTCAAAAGGGAGATAACGATATTCCAGAGAGCGACAATCAATTAATACAGCCTTCCTAGGTTGCCCAAGACATGAGGCGGCCTGATCGAGAATACCACTACGTAAACCAGAAGCGATGTGTTCAGCGCGTTGACAGAGAGCTGCAACTCTCATCGGCGTTAGCGTCGCAGCCTCTTCTCCGATTGTAAGGCTACCTTGTGACAACCAGGCAAACACTTGGACCGTTGCTACTTCTAAAGAGGCTGATGAACTCATTCCACCTCCAAGCGGCACATCTCCCCCAAGCACAGCGTCGAAACCTGAAAGCGGAAGAGCGGAGGAAGCGAGTTCAGCAGCTACCCCTAACACATAGCGTGCCCAATTCGGCAATGCGCGTAGTTGCTGCTCAAAGGCTTCTGGCAACTCAGACACAGAAAACTGTGCGTAGGCTTCATGCTGCGCAGACCATAATCGTACAACGCCATCATTGCGCTGTCGCACCGCAAATGCGGCAACACGATCAACAGCTATCGGCAATACAAACCCATCATTGTAGTCAGTATGCTCACCAATAAGATTAACGCGTCCCGGTGCCCATGCCACTCCTAACGGGCTAGTGTACGGGTTACCATCACTAAAGATTATAGGAAATTGTTCTGCCGACTTTAAAGCGGGTTGAGGAAATAGCATGCTTGTTATATCTCTTTCTTTGCAACTGCCTCACGCAACTCATGTGCTTTTTGCAATGGCGATGAGTCGTTCGTCCATAATCCCCACAGCGACTCGGATGAGGCGGCAAATTTCAGCTTTCCAGGGGCACGCCCGATAGCCTGTATTTCTACATGCATGTGGAAGCGTTCATCAGCAAGTTGGTGTAGCCCCAAGAGGTACGGCATCGGAGCCATTGCTCCATCAAATAATGCGTTAAATCCATGCACAACGCGTAAAAGGAGGGATGCAAGATCATGCAGTTCGTCGTCCTGCATGGTCGCGAGATTGGCAACATGGCGTCGTGGATACAGGTGCGTTTCATATGGATAGCGTACATAGGGAGGCAGAAACGCTTGCCATGTTTCGTTTGCCGCGACCTGATGGAGACCATCGCCCAATTCTGTCCTGACACGGCAAAACGGGCAACCACGTCCAGCCTGATCATCTTGCACAACAGTCTCCATCTCGCGCTCTAATGTTGGTGGAATAATAGAGACGCCAAATGTCTGACCGTGTGGATGATGCTGTGTCTGCCCAATCGCCTCCCCATTGTTCTCGAAGATCATCACAGCAGGATAGCGGGTTGCAAGATCACGATAGAGATCACGCCATAAACGCGTTACAGCAAACACCTCGTCTACAGTCAATTGTGGGAATGTGCGATGATGATCACGATTGTAGATTACGACGTATGCCTCGCCCACAGGTGGTTGTAGTGGAGGAAAATCGTTGGGATGTAGCCATACCTGCGTCTCTAGCCCTACCTTCCCCTCGGTAATATCAGCGCAAAAAGGGCAGGCAGTCGTTCCCTCACGACGGCTCATACGATGTGGTGCGTTAACCAAATACTGTCGTAAAATAGGGTTCCAAATTAAAGGAGTCGTTTGTTCCATGTAGACATTTTCTCCTACAAATGCTGTTGTTGCGTTTGACTCCCCATCAAAACACAGCGACCTTGCCGCGCGAGGGTAGCAAGTACTTCACCTTTATCTACCACACGTTCGTCTCCTGCGAAGACCCATTCATCCCATGTAGCCTTATCGGTAAAAAGTGCCCATGCAACCGGAGCGATGGCTTGCCGTACAACACGCATAATCTCTAAAGCATGTTCAAATCCTGGTTCCAGTTCCTCTACAGACGGTAGCCCCTCATCTATAAGGAATTCAAAAGTGCGAATGGATTGTACTTCGCCGTTGACAATCTCACAGATACAGCCAAATACAACAGACTCTTGCTGCTGTTCATCTTCATCAGCAGACCACACACCTGCTAAGATGGTACAGTGTCTGGGTAGTTGTTGCAGACATAGAGTGATCTGCTCTTTGTTCCAACCATGCCATACATATGCATCATCCTGTTCAAGTCGCATTGCAACAGTGAGCAATGGACGTACTGCCTTCCATAATGGAGCATTTGCATCCACGATGTGCAGTTCTTCTGCTAACACTCACGCCTCCTAACCATTTTTTTGCTTTTACCATCTATGCTATCTATGATACATTACAGCGGGTCCTCATGGTATACTGTATTGATAGACCTCCTCAAGAAAGTGATCTAGGAACACTTAGAGAGGCAACATTATGGAAGATACATCTATTTTCTCGCTCATTCTCGGCATCTTGGGTGCTGTCGGAATTATCACCCTTTTGACGCTTGCGAGCATGGTTTTTTATTTTTATCGTAGTAGCCGCATGGGCAGTTTTCGCTGGCATTTACGCAACATGCGTTTGAAACAGCTTTCAGCACTTGCCTGTATGTTCTTCCTGGCTATGACGGCTAGTTATGGCATAATTCACGATGCTTGGGCGTTGCTTTACATCATTTTTGCCTTCAAGTCTGGAACATGGTGGCTACGCTGCGCCGTTAGCCAAAGAACGTAAAAGGAATAGAGAGCCTTGTTTTAGCTAGTAGCAAACTTAAGCAAAATGCGTTATAATGAGGACCAAGCCGCCATGAAAATATGTCTAAGAAATGACAATGGCGGTAACCCTTTATAGTATAAAGGGTATTAATTGAAAATAAGGAAGGTACATAATCGTGCCGTGGTGTAGATTTTTTATTCCAAAGATTGCCTCACCTCATGTCAAGCCAGAAGACGTCGACTTAAACGATCACGTCATGTATGCCAAATGTGTGAAAGGACATGTGCTTAGAAGTGCTGAAGACTGGATTCTCTGCGAGAATCTGCCAGCACCAGATGCAAAATGTTGGCAAGAAGGCGGCGACACACTATTTTCACTTATGACGCGCAAACGGAATGAAGCAAAAGAGGCCAACCAGTCAACAAACGGGAAGCAGCAGGAAAACGTAAGGATCGTGCCATCAAAATCGAGTAAGCCCTAAATGAGCATTCCGTCTTTCTCCGCATCTCTTTCTTCTCAGTCCGACTTTGTTGAACGCGTCCATATTTCTTTACTACAGTGGTATGCTGCTGAGAAACGCAATCTGCCCTGGCGTGCTACCAGCGATCCTTACGCAATTCTTGTGTCAGAGATCATGCTACAACAGACGCAGGTGGATCGTGTTTTGCCTAAGTATTTCCAATTCTTAGCCATCTTTCCCACATTAGGTAATCTTGCCGCCGCTTCTACAGCTGATGTCATCGCAACATGGATACCTCTCGGATACAATATGCGTGCAGTGCGTCTACAATCAATTGCACGTCAAGTTCTTGCCGAGTACAACGGGCGTATTCCTGATACCATCGAAGAATTGCTCAAGCTCAAAGGTGTGGGACGTTATACTGCTGGCGCGATTGCATGCTTTGCTTATTACAAACAAGTTGCAACGGTCGATACAAACATTCGGCGTGTTCTGCATCGTATATTCTTTGGCCTGGAACACCTTGAACCCAAACTCAATGACGCGCAAATGCTTTTACACGCCGAACACGTTCTACCTGCTGACGAAGCCTACAACTGGAATCAGGCATTGATGGACCTGGGCGCAACTATTTGTACAAGTAACAACCCACGTTGTGGACAATGTCCATTACAGGAAACGTGCCAGGCATATGTCGAAATGAGTCAGCATAGCCTCTTCCCATCAGGCACTGTGCTTCGACAATTGCGTAAAGTGGCGGAGAAAAAACCTTCTTATCAAAGTCAGCCATTCACCAGTAGCAATCGCTATTTTCGTGGGCGTATTGTCAGTTTATTAAGTGCGATTCCTGCTCCACAACGCCTTTCGCTACGAGAGTTAGGGCCTCAGATTAAACCAGATTTTACCGATAGCGATTTCTCATGGTTACAACAGATTGTTGATGGTCTTGTGAAAGACGGCTTACTGGATGCGACAGGTGAAGGCGTGAGATTGCCTTAACACGTTTTTAGCTCTCAACCTATACACATAAAAATACGTATTATTCTCAGTCTTCTATCTTTACAGAGGTACAAAACAATGCAACTTACAAGCTTGAACGATATCACAACTAAATATAGACACATCTTTCTTTCACCCCACTTCGATGATGTCGTCTACTCTTGTGGAGGCACACTGGGAGTGCAATTAAGCAGTGGACTACGTCCGTTAGTAATCACCATCTTTGGCGGTGTCCCTCCTGCCAATACTCAACTTAGCCCTCTCGCAACACAGATTCATCAAGATATGGGAGTAAGTCCTAGTCAGGGCGTGGGCGCGGGCATCGAAACACGCCGAAAGGAGGATGCAGCCGCTCTTGACTACTTGCAGGTCGATTATCTCTGGCTCGACTACCTCGAAGCCATCTATCGTGGTGAACCTCCTTACTACACGACGAAAGAACAGTTGATAGGTGGTGAGGTGAATAGTGCAGACCTCGTGATAGATCATCAGCTAGCACAAGACCTGGTAGCATTACAAGAACGGCTTCCCGATGCAGCATGGTATGCCCCTTTGGGTATTGGTCGTCATGTCGATCATCAACTTGTCTCCTCTGCGGCTGATCGGCTCGTTCAACGCGGGGCAAAAGTTTATCTTTATGAAGAACTACCCTATGTTCTTAAAGCAGGCGCACTTGAAACACGCCTACAGGAGTTGGGAGAGACCTTAGAACCAGTCTTGGTCGAAATGTCTGAAATGCTCCCATACCGCCTTGAGGCCGCAGATATATATACATCACAGATCGGCCCTAATTTCGGCGATCAGGCTACTATGCACAAAGTCATGGAGACATACACACACAATATTCGTCCCATCGAAACCATTTGTCTCGAACGTTACTGGACAGCAGGTTAAATAGTTTATCAAAGTAGAAGTAAGATAGTGTAGAGACCACTTCATCGCATCTTGTTGACGCTCCTATCCCGAGCAGAACATGATGAAGTGGTCTCTATAGCACAAACATTCTCGTTAAGGATGGTGGAAGTGAGGGAGACGTGGTAAAGGGAATAGAAGGTTCGACGCTCGGTCGCTACGAATTACGGCGTCGTGTCGCGCAAGGTGGTATGTCTGAGGTCTATCTTGGCTACGACCGACGTGTACGGCGCAGGGTTGCAGTAAAAGTGCTGTATGGCAGTGATGAACCCTTTGTACGTCGTTTTGAACGTGAAGCTCTTGCTGTTGGGACACTGTCACACGACAATATTCTTGCCCTTTATGATTTTGGTGAGCAACGTCCCTGGTACTACCTCGTCATGCCCTACGTTGAGGGAGGCACGCTTCGAGACTATCTCCTACGGAGAGAGCGGCTTACCTTAGAAGAGGCGGGCAGTTTTCTTGATCAGATTGCCTCTGCACTACAATACGCCCACGATCACGGCGTTGTTCATCGTGATGTTAAACCTTCAAATATTCTTCTTCGCCTGGATGGTCACGCCTATCTCGTTGACTTTGGTCTCGCAAAAGCAAAAATAGAAGCTGAGTCGCTTACACATGCAGGAGCAATGATTGGCACACCTGAATACATGGCACCAGAACAATCAAATGGTTTACATGACTATCGCAGCGATATTTACTCGTTAGGCATCGTTCTCTATCAAATGCTCACAGGGCGCGTACCATTTACCGCAGAGTCTCCTGTAGCTATTTCCCTAAAGCATATTCAAACACAACCAACACCGCCACGTGAGATTAATGTTGATATTCCGCAATCAATCGAAGATGTCATTCTCAAAGCTTTGGAGAAAGACCCCAACGAGCGATATCAAGAAGCACGTATCCTTTCGGCGGCATACAAAAAAGCACTGCAACAAGAACATGCGAACAAACTCTTTGACGACCAAATATCAAATAGCGATTTAGAAGAGAATTTTTCAGACGCAACGTTAGCATTGTCGCGTGATACGCATATCCTTTCAACACAAGAACTGCTGGATAGTGATCAGAAGGTACCGCTTTTTCCACTCAAACAAGCTCCATCACCTATTCCATCTCTTGCCGATGGTCATTGGCGTAGACATCACCTTCGTCCTACACTCATGGCGTTGTTCTGTCTTTTCTTACTCTCAGTGCTTATCTTTGTCGGCTCCACATGGCGCATAGGCGCGGCTCCAGCAGTGAAACAAGTACATTCTCTCAAAACGTTAGCAACGTTGCCAGCCACAACCGCAACACCTACAAACAAGATAAAGGTTCAAGCGACCTTAGCAGCAAAAGCGCACATGCAAGCAACTCTGGCCGCACAGGCACGTGCACAGGCTACTGCCGGGATTACTGCATCATTAGGAGCAGGGAATGTACTCTATTCCAACGATATGATGCTCCCCGGCGGCGGTTGGATAGATGATGGCTTCCAATGTTTTTTCTCTCCACAAGGCTATCATGTGTACGCTTCCTCAACACAAACAACTCATACCGTTGCCTGGTGCTACTCTAATCAACAAATTTTTTCTAATGTTATCATCACAGCCCAAGCTCAATTATTGCGTGGTGATATTTATGGTATTGTATTTCGACTTAGTCCCGCTAGCAAAACCTTTTATATCCTGGAGATTAGTAGTCAGGGTTACTACCGCTTTGTGAGAGCCTCTGGCAATAACCCACTTAATTGGCTAGTGCTCATTGATTGGACCTATTCCAGTTCTCTTCTCACCGGCTACGGTCAAACCAACACATTTTTAATCATCGCGACAGGAGCACAATTTCGTTTCTACATGAACAAACAGCTGCTTGTCACTACCTTCACTGACTACGCCTACTCAGCAGGTATGATTGGTTTTTTAGTGGGAGGTGATAGTAGTGGCGGAACAGAAGCCATCTTTAACAATATGTGGGTTTTTCAAAAATGAATAAAAATGGAAGCAATTTCAATATATAGCTTGTTATAATAAGATGAAACTAGGACATCTTTTTAGAGAGGTTATTTTTCATGAGTTTTGACAATATCGTTTCACCTTTGTTTCCGCATATCACTAACCCTAAACATATCGTCTACCTTGCCCTCGGCTCCAATTTAGGGGATCGACGTGGCAACCTTGCTGCTGCGTTACAGCAACTACGTGAGAAAGTAGAAATTCATACCATTTCGTCGGTTTATGAGACAGAGCCTGTTGGCTATCTTGACCAACCACGTTTTTTGAACATGGTTTGTTGTGGGAAAACGGAGCTTGCCGCGCAAGAACTTCTAAAAGAAATCAAGACTATCGAAGTCGCTATCGGAAGACAAGCGTCATTTCGTAATAGTCCACGCCCCATAGATATTGACATTTTGCTCTATGATGAGTTGCAAGTTGAACAAGAAACACTAACAATTCCACATCCGCGAATGCATGAACGCGCATTTGTATTAGTGCCACTCGCCGAAATTTCACCAAATGTTCTTGATCCAATAAGTGGTAAAACTGCTCAGGAATTAGCAAATGCATTACCACATGATGGTGTAAAAAAACTAGCTCCAAACCTGCGTATTGCTCTTGACCATGATATACAGAGTGGTTCGCCCTCTGTTCACGTTCGTCTTGGACGTGCCGGTGTCGTCGGAGTAAAAAAGGCATTGTTGCTTGGTCCGGAAAACCGCCAACAGTGGTTTGAGGTAACCTTCGACCTGTATGCTGATCTTGATACTAAGCGTGCGGGTGTACACATGTCACGCTTCAGCGATGTGCTTGAGGAAGTTTTGGAAGAGAAAGCGAACTCAAATTGGCCCAAGATCGAGCTACTCGCAGAAGCAGTCGCACAGGCAATTGTAGATCGCCAGGTTGTCGCGCGCGCAGAAGTTTACATTCACACAGCACTACCACTACAAAAATGGACCCCTGTCTCTGGTCGTCGTACCCAAGAAGTCTACGGACTTCTCGCGCAGGCTGTTGCGACACGACGTGGAAGCCGTCGCTTACTTGGTGTCGAGGTAGAAGGTATGGTTGCCTGTCCCTGCGCTCAAGATATGGTCCATTCATTTGCTCACATGCGTCTACAGGAAGAGGGCTTTCAAAACGATGCAATCGAGAAAATGTTGAGTGTGACACCATTGGCAACACATAATCAGCGAGGTCGTGCAACACTGCTCATTGGTACGGAACAGGATATCGAAGCTGGAGACCTTGTAGCTATTGTCGAAAGTGCCATGAGTTCTGAAAACTATTCGTTGCTCAAACGCCCCGACGAATTGTACATAGTTAATAAAGCGCATGCAAATCCTCGCTTTGTAGAAGACGTGGTCCGCGAAGTTCTCAACGGCGTCGTCGATAAATATACAAGTCTCTCCGATGATACGTTTGTCTGGGTTCATCAGCGTAATGAAGAAACTATTCACAAGTACGACGTTGACGCAGAAGGATGGGGAACACTTGGTGAACTACGTTCAGAGTTGATACAAGCAGTTGATGTAGTACATCATACGTCTAAAGAAGAGTGGTTAGGGTCGATAGAGAAGGCGACACATTAGTTGTGCTCACTCATGAAGCAGACGAGAGGACAAGGGAGATTTTTTCCTTGCATCCTCTTAACAAGTTTGCTCTGTCATGTTATAATGCTTACATTGATTGAAGCCAAACTGTACTATAGAATAAAGCCAGCACACAGTAAGTGATGTGCTATTAAGGGAGTATTTGTGGAAGGAATTCAGCTAGAGCCTGCACAGTTAGCAAAGGCTGCTGTAGATATTGCGTCAGACAAAAAAGCCTCGGATGTCCTTTTACTTGATATCCACGACATCTCAACGATAGCTGATTACTTTGTCATTTGTACAGGGAACAACCCACGTCAAATTCAAGCTATCTCTGACGCGCTAAATGATGACTTAAAAAAGCAGGGAGCACAATTGCTTTACCGCGAGGGCGGTTCTGATACAGGATGGGTGCTTCTCGATTATGGCGATATTATTATTCATGTTTTTGCGCCAAAGGAACGGGAGTACTACCGCCTTGAACGCCTGTGGAGTGAAGCAAAAACAGTAGTATACTTACAGTAACTCTAGAGAAAAGGTGACAATGATGACATTTTTTCGTAATAAAATGTTCCTTGAGGGTATTGCACTGGGAGGCATTTGCGGCATCGTCATCGGCACAATTATTGCTTTCACTCTTGGTGAAAGTAGTGTTGAGGCAGTACGCCGTGTATTAAGCGAGCGATTTCCACGCACAAGTACCGTTCCTTTCAAATATCTTTCACAATAACATTCTTTCCATTTTTGTGCTGCAACAGTTCTACCTGTATCGTCTGCTGTCAGCACTTGGAAATGAAGAGGCCGTTCGATATCGGCAACAGACACTGTACAAAAAATATATAAGGGGGATGGGCATGTGCGGTTCTTCACTATTACAAGTGTTACACTGCTTCTCGTTCTAGCAATTATTCCTGCCTTCGCCTCTGTACCCTCAAAGCATAGCTGCGCGCCAATAACTCCACCAGCTATTTCTGGTACGCTTGTGCAACCAGCAGCAACCAGAGGTACACTCTTCATTAACGAAGTTTTGCTCGTTCCTCATTCTACCTGGAACTGCTCAGAACTAGGTACGTATACTTCTACGAACGATACGTGGCTAGAAATTTACAATACGCAAGATCAACCCTTTGACCTCTATGCCGTCCACACCAGTATTGATAGTGGGCCAAACACAAATCCTTTTTATTTACCCTTTGGTTCTGCTATCGCACCACACGGATTTCTTGTAGTTTTTCCTCGTACTGATGGAAGCTTTACCTCTACTGAAACATCGAAGTGGCGGCTTCTCATCGATGGAATAGCGGTCGACGAAGTTACTATTCCATTGTTAGGAGAGGATCAATCATATGCTCGTATCCCTGACGGTAGTCCAACATGGATCATCGCTAGTACACCAACTATTGATAGTAGCAATACAACTTCGGTGATACCACCGACTCACACAATGACAAGAGCACAAGCTACCGCTACTGCCCGTATACGCAGAGGTACGAATGGACGCGGGAGCAGTAATCGAGGCACAGGTGGCGGGAATGGGGGAGTTGGCACTGATAACAATGGTGGTACACCTACGGATGGACAGCAGATTGATGGCATACAACCAACATGGAGTGCACTCCAGCATCCTGTAACAGTATCAACCTCACAAACCCTGACTACTGCTAGTAGTAATTCTTTAGTTCAAGGTAATAGTGACGGATTGGATATCCTACACAAATTCCTCTTGGTGGTACTTATTGTTGCATTAGCAGCAACACTCTTTTGGTGCTGGCGACTCTTTCGCCCATCTTAACATCTTCCAATAGCTAGCGAAACATACATAGGCATGGTATCATCTATGTAGTCTTGGCAACAATCTTGTATAATAAAGGTTGAAAATAGTCCATGAGCGATTTTGACACGTTTATATATACTCTAAATGCACGCTTTGAGCAGAGCAAGTGATAACTGATACAAACATTCTACAAGAAACAACAGTAGATGGAGTAGAACCACACTTTCTAATAATGCCATACACGGTTGATGAAGTTTCTCAAATTGTCGCTATAACGAACCAATATGAAATGAAGCTTCTGGTATGTGGCAGGAGCGAGACCAATACAAATATGCGTTTAATCGTTTAATAAAGCACCTAAAACCGCAACTTGATCCAAAGGGAACATTTGTGAGTGGAAGGTTTTGGGAGGATTGTGAATATAGAAAATTCAGTAATCGTTACGGCTCATCCTGAATTTATGCAGGCAGCTATAGCAGAATTAAAACAACTCGACAACCGCTTAACAATAATAGAAGAACTTACAGAGAGCGTGCTACTATGTGCTGCAACAGACGTTCATGCATTGCAGCAAAGAGTTGCAAAAGAGCGTCTCGTTTTTGTGCGCCATCTCGCACCAGTACAAAAAACATTATATCTAACAAACACAGAACAAGACTTGGTAGAGATTGCCACTGAGATCGCCGACCTACCAACATTTTCACAGCTAGAGCGCGGCACACGGTTCGCAGTACAAACGCGATTTGTACAGACAGACAAGAATTTCGGTACACGACCATACAGTAGTGGCCGCTTAAATCAAGCATTAGCTGAGGCATTCTCCGAGGAGACTGGTGCAATCGAGGAGATCAAAAAGCCCCAGGTTGTCGTTTCTATCCTTTGTACTATGTATCAAGGGTATATAGGTATCTCTACAGCTGAAGAAAACCTCAGTGCTTGGCCTGGTGGGTCACGGCATTTCGCGCAAACGTCAGAACAAATTAGTCGTGCGGAGTTTAAGTTATTAGAAGCTTTGGAATATTTTAATCTCTCACTTGAACCAGGAGAACGAGTTCTCGATCTAGGTGCGGCCCCTGGTGGTTGGACACGCCTTCTGCTTGAAGCTAATATGCAGGTTGTAGCCGTTGACCCAGCAAATCTCGACCCGCGTTTAGCGAGAAGAAAAGGTTTAGAACACTACCGAGGCTATGCAGAAGACTATATCGAAAACTCTATACGAAATAGAAATATGTTCGACATAATAGTCAATGATATGCGCATGGATGCGCGTGAAGCGGCACGAGGCCTTGCCTATGCTACCAGATGCCTGAAAAAAGATGGCTTTGTGATAAGCGTATTTAAGCTACCTCACGCAACTGTTGGAATTAATCCATTATTGACACTTAAAGACGCACTCAACATCATGAGTAAAGCTTACGGCATTGTCCAAGCTCACCAGTTATTCCACAATCGTCAAGAAGTAACCGTTGTAGCTGCTCAACCAATTTTAAGAAGAATGTGATGTTTTGTTAATAGCTCTGACGGGCAATAAAAGCTTAGGGTAAGGAAATAGGCCATGTACAAATAACATTTGTACATGGCCTATTTCCTTACCCTAAATACCAAACTGAAGAGAGACGAAAAACCTCAATTTTGTCGAACGCCCTGCACATCGTTCACCACTGCCACTCACCGTGAGTTAATGCAGAGGAACTCGTTCGTGCTTGCACATTCATCCGTTCATTCATCATGC
>JAABUZ0100001971.1_pt1 | contig 36078 bp, 30 predicted proteins | sample 5562091 | NCBI WGS metagenome assembly JAABUZ01 (sample SAMN12813069, study PRJNA571459) | rock metagenome | isolation source: Antarctica rocks | place: Antarctica: Victoria Land, Linnaeus Terrace sud | collected 2015-12-21 | reverse complement strand
GTTGCGCCATGTACGGCAACGCGGGTACGCCATCGACAACGAAGAGCGCGCTTATGGGATCAAATGCATCGCGGCGCCGATCCACAATCATGCGGGACGAATCGTGGGCGCCATCAGCGTGTCGGGACCAACCTTTACGAGCTCATCGGCGCGGTGACGACGGCCGCGGCAGCTATCTCGCGACGGCAAGGCTACCGGCAGCCGGGGCGGGAGGCGGCGTCGACCTGGCATCTCTGCTAGTAGGTCAACCCGCAATTAACGCGGCATTCGCGAGAGCCCGATCACGCTCCTCAGGCCGGCAATGCATTCCCGGCTTATTTGAAGCATGACCCACTAGTTGCGCCGTCTTGTTGCTCTCACCCCACCGGTGTGAGGAACGAGGCGCTGCGGGGCGGCAGGGTGAACGTGCGGACCAGCCTGCCGCCGTCGGGCCGCAGGCTCTGATCGCCGTCGAGGGTACGGTACAGGCCGCCCAGGTCTACCGTCTGGACCGCGTCGGTCGAATTGACGACGACGCTGCCGCGCGTGAAGTCACGCCGCCACACGAACGCCTGCGCCGCGAACAGAGTGATCCCGCGCAGCAGCACGTGCCCACGCACCCGGCCAATACCCAGGCGAATCGTGGCGGCGCCCCCGATCGGCAGGACGTAGCGATGCCAGTCGTCGCGCAGCAGCAGCTGAACCGCCAGGTGGCCGCTGGACAACCAGACGCTCTCGCCGGCCGGCCCGCGCGCCTCGAACGACAACGCCCGTTGCGCGTAGCCGCCCGGGCTGACGGTCATGGTCAACCGTACCGCGTACGGGTCGTAGTAGCCGGTCGAGAACAGCGCCAGCGGACGCGCGGGCAACGGTTTCACCACCATCCCCGTCCGTCCCCCCGCCATCGCCATGTCCCCGCCCAGCGCCACGGGCGCCGGCATGGCCAGGTGCGCCGTCGCCACCGTCTGCACGAGGCGCGCCGGTCCCAGCGGACGGCCCATGAAGCCCCGCGAGGCGGCCCGTTGCGCCGCCGTCGTGACTGCGGTATCCACCACGTGGCTCATAGCGGCCGTGCCCATCACCCCACGTTGCACCAGAAGTCCCCCCGGCAGCACCCGCAGCACCCGCGCCGCTTCCTGGTCGACGAGCACCACGTCGGCGAGGTTGAAACGCTGGGGATGGACGACGGGCAACAGGTCGGCGCGCGCGTCGACGGCGCGCGTGGTCGCGGAGCCAGCCCCGCCGCCGTAGACATCGAACCACCAGGGGTAGCCGTGCTGCTGCCAGCCGTGGTCGTAGGCCGCCTCGCCGTTGCCCAGCAAGGCCACGCCGGTGGTCAGACGCGCCGCCATCGGCGAGGGATGGGGGCGGTCGACGGTGTCGGCGTTGACGATGGTGAGCGGGCGGCCGGAGTCGCTGTCGTAGAGGTAGGCGTCGATGGCGGCGGTGAGGGCGCCCCCAGGGATCAGCGGAAAGCCCTCATACTCGCGTCCGTCGGCGAGGCCGTCGATCTGGAGGTCTCCGTTGACCACGATGGGCGCGCCCGGCAACAGGCGCCGGAGACTCGCCAGCAGGGCGCGTTCGCCCGCGCGCCACACGTTGACGCCGCCCACGACGCCTCCATCGGCCTGCCCGTCCCCGCTCACGTCGACGAGCGGATTGGTCGGCAGGTCGGTCAGGTTGTCGACGAACAGCCCGCGCCAACGCTCGGATGTCGCCACGTAGGCCACGTGCGCGGCCATGAAGTCGGCCCAGGTCTGGCCGTCGACGCGCGGGCACAGGCTCGACAGGTTGAGCGACCACGGCCTGAGCGCGTAGCGCGTGCAGTTGGACAGGTCGGTGCGATAGCTGTAGTGGGGCGCGATCAGCGCCCCCGCGTTATGATACGCGGGAAGGCTGTAGTAGCCGCGCTGCACCGTGAGCACGTTACCCCGCACGGCGACCACGTGCATGCTCTCGCCGTCGACCAGCACGTCCTGGCAGCGCGCGAAGGGCCGCGGGTCGACCACGGCGACGGCGGACTGGGTGTCGCTGACCGCCGCGGAGAGGCGGCTGCCGGCCAGCAGCAGCCACCACGACGGCGGCAGGCTTTGCGCGTGCGTGGCGTAGAGGTCGAACATGTTGCGCAGATCGACCTGCAGCGTGCGCTCGTAGAGCAGCGTCAGCGCGTCGGGGTTGGCCGCGGTCAGCGCGGAGATCGGCGCGCCGCGATGCGCGACCACGATGTCGTCGGACGCCAGGAACGGCGCCTGCCAGGACGCCCGCAGGCCGTTATAGTCGGCCAGGCGCGGGTAGCCCAGGTCGGGCCGCGCCCACTGCTGTGTCGGAGCGGCGGCATGGGCCGGCGCCGCCAGGGCTAGAAGGATACTCGATAAGGCAATAAGGGTCAGGAGGCGCGGGCGATGGCGGATGGACGGGTGCATGTCGGCTGTCACGCTCCTTCGGCGCACGCGCCGCGGCATAGTCTCGCCTCGTGGCATGGTATATCGGGCCACGCGCGTCGTCGTCTTGGGGTCGCGGCGCCTGGTAGCTGTGCGGGTGAGAGTGGGAGGCAGGAGCATAGCCCATAGCCCATAGCCAGGAGGAACAGAGGCGACGCCCCCGCTCCTCCCTACGGATAGCCAGGAGGAACAAGGACACCGCCCCCACCCCACCCCTCTAAAAGCTAACAGGGCTAACGGCTAATGGCTAATGGCTAACGGCTAACGGCTAACGGCTAACGGCTAACGGCTAACGGCTAACGGCTAACGGCTAAGGCAACTAGGTTTTCGCGCCCGCGGCGTTGACCGGCTCGTGGTAGGTCATGCTCTGGATGCCGAGGCGGCCGGGGCCGGTGAAGCGGTTGAGCGTGAAACTGCTGCCGCCGAAGAGGCCCGTGGACAGGTTGGTGACGTTGGTGCCCAGTTGCACGCTGGCGTCCTTCCACAGGAACGCGCCCGGCTCCACGTCGATGCTCTCGCCGGGGGCCAGGGTCTTGGTAAACACGTTGCCGTAGCCGTGCAGCAGCAGCAACCCGGCCCCGCCCTGGTTGGTGAAGCTGTCGATAAAGAAGCCGGCGCCGCCGAAGAGGATGTTGGCGATGCCCTTGACGCGGAAGAAGTCGTAGGCCACGCCGTCGGTGGCCAGCAGGAACTGGTGCTCACGCACATGGATGACTTCGCCCGGCTGCAGGTGCAGGGCCACGATCTGGCCCGGCGCGTCGCGCGAGAAGCTGATGTTGCCGGGGCCGGCGGCCTGGGTCACGAAGATCTGCAGGCCGGCGAAGATGCGCTTGACCCCTCCCTTGAGCTTCTTGAGCCCGACGTTGACCTGGGGCTCCTTCCAGAGCAGCACGTGGTGCTCGAAGTAGATGTTCTCCTGGCCGCCCAGCTCCACGTCGACCACGGGCACCAACTCGCCTTCGATGCGCACGGCGACGTCGCCGGAGCGGATGATACCCTGGGGATCGCCCTGCTGCGGGACCGGCTCGTTGCGGCCGCCGACGCCATATCCTGCACTACCCTGAACCATCGATCTTCTCCTTCGGCACAGCGCGACTACTCAACGGATGCGCCAGGGGTGGCGCTGTCCGTTGCCTATAGTACGGCAAAGGCGCAACATATACAAGCCCACGAGAGCCCTGGCGCCTTGGCGTCCTGGCGCGTTGGCTGCGTTGGCTGCGTTGGCTGCGTTGGCAGCGTTGGCAGCCCACGTCTTCTCCCCGACCGCCCCGCTTACGCCGAGAGAGCGTGCGGCAGCGCGTGGAGCGGCAACATAGACACGGCGGGACGGCCTAACAGGTAACCCTGGACGCCCTGGACACCGAGACGGGAGGCCAGCGCCAGCATGTCGGGGGTCTCGATGCCTTCGGCGATGACGAAGCTGCCCGTCTCGCCGGCGAACGCCACGATCGCGGCGAGGACGGCCCGCGTGGTCGTGTCGGTGAGGGCGCGCAGCACGACGTCGCGGTCGATCTTGATAAAGTCCACGGGCAGCCTGCTGAGCATCTCCAATCCGGCGGCGCCCACGCCAACGTCGTCGAGGGCAAGCCGGAAGCCCAGGGCGCGCAGCCGCTGCGCCTCGCGGACGACGGTCTCCGGGCGCGCCGACGATCGCTCGGTGATCTCGAGCACGACCCGGTCCGGCGAGAGGCCCGCCGCCACGACCGCCTCGACCAGCGCCATCGCGTCGAGCTGGTCGCGGTCAAGCGCCTGGGGGGAGAGGTTAAGGAAAAGCAAGGCGCCGGGCGGCAGCGCGGACGCACTGGACAAGACGGCCTGGCGGCAGATGGCGTCCAACTCATGCACGCGACCCAGTTGTTCCGCGATGTCGAAGGCCTCCAGCGGCCCTGCCAGGCCGCAGGCTAACGACGGCCGCATCAGCGCCTCGTACGCCAGCACGCTGCCGTGGTCCAGGCGCCAGATCGGCTGGAAGACGGACGTCACCTGCCGGTCGGCCAACAGGCAGCGCAGGGCCTGGATTTTGGCCGCCGGAAGGATTGTCTTGCTGGCGGCCACCTCGTCGTAGGTGACGACGGTGTTGCGGCCGCGCCGTTTGGCTTCATGCAGAGCGGCATCGGCGCGCTCGCACAGCAGGTCGCCATCTCGCTCGTCCCCGCCAAGCACGGCAATACCGATGCTCACGGTTAAACCGTGCGGTTGGCGTTCGGTCTCCTGGCGCAGACGCTCCATCCTCGCGACGGCGGCCGGGACGGTGGTGCGAGGCAGAACGAGGGCGAACCCATCACCGCCAAGGCGAAAGGCGTCGTCGTCCCGACACGCGCCGCGCAACGACGAGGCGAGGGTCTTGAGGGCACGCTTGCCCCAGCTATGGTCGTGCCGCGCGGTGAGCAACTTGAAGCCATCCACGTCCATCAACACGAGCACGACGGGCTCAGACGGGACACGGTCCGGCGCTAACTCGCGCTGTAGACGTTCCTGAAAGGCGCGATAGTTGCCCAGGCCGGTGACGGCGTCATATCGCGTCAGCCCGAGACCCGTTATTCGACCGATGCCACGCATCCATATCATGTACATCGTAAGAATGTATGAGACCATTTTGCACGGAACAAGTTTGAGTGTGCGTCCCATCTGTACCCTCCTACTGCACTGATGCGTGAAGGGGTGGGAATATTACATAGCTGTCTGGTCGTCGCATCCACCATATCTATGAATGAGACGGCGGCCCGGGTTTCTACGTCGTCGCCCACGATGGCCCGTGCTACCAGAAGTGCCTCGACTTCTTCAAGGACGCGGCGGCTCCGTGCCCCTCGGCACGGAAGTCATCACGGAGGAAACCGTACACGGCGGCGCCTATCAGGCTCGACTAGCTACAATACAACATGGGTCCGGACACGGACGAGGTCCGCGATGGGCTGAGCGCCATGACCGTGCCCGGCGTCGTGTGCAGCGCGTATACGTACGACGACCGGCAGGCCGGCTTCCTCTACGTCAACCTGCACCCGGGGGTGCTGCATGAGGTCCAGGTTTCCCTCGATCCCGCGCGCTATGGCCTTGCCCCTATCCCCACCCTACACGTCTATGAGGTGACGGCCGAGCACGTCAGAGACCTGGGGCCGATCGTGGAACCGGCCACCTACACTGTCGCCCTTCCCGCACGGGAGGTGTTGCTCCTGGAGATGCGCTAAGGTGACGACCATGGATGCCGCTCCCGAGGTCGCTGGGGTCTCGGTCGACGCTCGGCGCGGCCAGGAGAGAGCCGACCGCTGCAATCGACGAGGGCGACGCTCGTATCGGCGGATAGACGAACAGACGAATAATAGAAGAGAGGAACAGATCGATGTCTTCAGATCGCTCTACCGGCCCCGGCACTTCGCTGCGCGACCTGGCGCGGGCGCGGCCGGGGCGGCGACAGCGCGCCTCCAGTTGGGATCGCAGCGGCGGCAACGATGACCGCGTCCGGCTGCGGCCCGGAACAAGCGCGTCGTTGCTGGACGTGTCCGGCGCCGGCATCGTCACGCACATCTGGATCACCACGATGTGCGACGAGCCCGACCACCTGCGCAAGGTCGGGCTGCGCATGTGGTGGGACGGCGAGGCCGAGCCGTCAGTGGAGGTCCCGCTGGGCGACTTCTTTGGCATCGGCCACGCCCGCACCGCCCCCTACCACTCCGCCGCCTTCGCTATGAGCGCCGAGGACGGCAAGGCGCTGAACTGCTTCTTCGCCATGCCTTTTGCCCAGGGGGCGCGCATCGAAGCGGCCAGCGAGTGCGCGGACCACGACGTGATCTTCTACTATTATGTCGACTACGAGGAGCACGACCGGCTGGACGACGACCTGCTGCGCTTCCATGCTCAGTGGCGCCGCCAGAACCCCTGCGACGGCCTGTCCCAGGAGCAAGCCGCCGCCCTGACCAACGAAGAGTTCGAGTTCGGGGGCCAGAATATCGGCGGGACGGGAAACTACATTCTGCTGGAAGCGGCGGGGCGCGGCCACTACGTGGGCTGCAACCTGAGCGTCACCAACCTGCGCCAGACCGATAAGTGGAACTGGTACGGCGAGGGCGACGACATGATCTGGGTCGATCAGGAATACACCGACTGGCCCCCCCGGCTGCACGGTACCGGGACCGAGGACTACTTCAATACGGCGTGGTGCCCCTCGCAGGGCGCCAGCACCCCGTATCACGGCATCCCGCTGCCGGGCGGACCCAATTGGTCGGGTCAGATCAGCCTCTACCGCCTGCACATCGAGGACCCGGTCCAGTTCGAGCGCAGCATCCGCGTGACCATCGAGCACGGCCACGACAACAGGCGCAGCGACGACTACGCCAGCACGGCCTACTGGTACCAAACGGAACCGCACGCGCCCTTCCCCGCCCTGCCGCCGGTCGCGCAGCGCCTGCCTATCAGCCTTCCCGAGGCCTCTGGCGCGTCCGAGGCGCCCGAGGCATGACCAATGCTATGGCGCTGAAGTATCGCGCCGGGGCGCCTCCTAAGGGCCATGGCGCTGAGTATCGCGCTGGGGCGCCTCCTGAGCGCCATCGTGATCCCGACCGTATGCCCATTCGTCCGCGCACGGTACGCTTCGCGGCGGATCGTTCGATCGGCCATCTGTGGGCGTACGAGCAAGGGGTCAGCAGATGCAGCGGCCTATTTGGGCGGCTTAAAAGCGTTGCGTCGAGCTATCGTCGTGCGCACGAAGCTATCCGCGCAAGGACGCGATCATCTCAAGCGCCTACATTAGACGACTTCTGTCTCGATGTGCTGCATCAAGCGGTGACGTTGCAGGGCATTAGGCTTCAGGTAGCGTCCGCAACACCAGAGTCATCCGCAACGGGTCCACGACAGCGTTCCTTCGGTGAAGGAGAGTAAATGAGGGCTTGTAGCATATACGTCCGAGAGGATAAGGTCTATGTCATCACTATCTCCCTCACGAGGAGAGGCTCAAGCATCCTTACGGACCGCGTCGCCGTGCTTGATCTGCACGGCGACCCCTCCACTCTCGGCGAGGGGGTCGTCGACGCGCTGGAGCACTACGAGGACGGAGTGCCCGATCTTGCCGACTGGCGTGACAGTGCGACGCCCATGCTCCGCTTCACAGGGTACAGATCCCTCCGTGCGTTCCACGCCGGCACGAGGTACATTGGTGTGAGCGAGAACAGCGGGGAGGTGAGGATTGCCCCAACGGTTGCGATGCGAGGGGATTTCTACGGATGCCCTCCCGAGGACGAAGCGACGGTCGGCCTCGATCCCGTGCAGATCGGGCATGCGATTATGGACCGCCTCGCACTATGCACGCCGATGCCGGAAGGTAAGCCTGGACGGCGGAGCACGGGCCGGCAGGAGGAGTCCTCGCTCTCCCCGGCGCCCGTTTCGTTCGGCTACAAATCCTCGTGGCTGGCGGTCAGGAGGTGCGCTCAATGGAGCGTCGCGCGGGCCTTGGGGCTCACCGATGTGCAACCATCCGATTGGGTGGAAGGGATGCGCACGGCCGACGAGGGTAGGACGTTCGTCTCGCCGCCTGTTGACGGATGGACCCTTGTCCTGGGTTCCGGCTTCCCTCACGCGGGGGATGCGGCCTGGCTGCCCTTCCTGGCGGATCTCAGTCGTACACTTGGTGAGGTACAGTATTTCGGGACGCACCGCGTCAGCAGCTATCAGGCGTGGGCCAGAGCAAAAGGGGGCGACATCATCCGGGCATATGGTTACGGCGATGGAGAGACGCTCAGCGATGTGGGGAAGGTAACGAAAGGGGAAGTCAGGGCGCAGCGCACGACCGACATCCGCGACGAGGACTATGTGCTGGCTGTCGCCGCCGAATGGAGTATCGACCCATCCGCGCTCGACGAGTACGAATCGAGCGGGTTGGGCTTCATTGGCGACCCACCCGTGCGGCTCAATGAATCGCCTCAACACCCACACCCATCGATAAACTTGCCTGCACCCTGTTAGTGGACTATGCTGATCACAATAGACGGGCATTAGATAGGCATATATGTAAGGGAAGGCGAGAATCATGGCGATACCAGTGGGGGATATTCTGACGCACGCGGCACCGGGATTGGCGGAGCAAGTACACGGCGAGGCGACGCGCGTGGATGTTGCCGCTGCTACGAGAGAGCTTGGCAATCTCTTAACCGACCGATTGTTGGCGTATATCGTGAACGTGCGCGACGTCAAGACCCTCGCGCGGTGGGAATCCGGCCGGGTGTCGGAGGTGCGGATCGAGAGCGAGCGCCGGCTACGGACGGCTTACGAGATCGCCACCTTACTGGGACGGGTCGAGGCTGCCTCGACTATCCGCACCTGGTTCATTGGCCTGGACCCCTATCTGGATGACGCGTCTCCCGCCGACGCGATCCATGATGGGCGCCTGCAGGATGCGCTCAACGCGGCCAGGAGCTTCATCGCCTATGGCGGGATGGGGTCATGAGCACCACGGCAACGGGTGGAACTACCCGGCCCCGCGCCGATCAGTAGGCCGATAGCGGCCCACATCGCCGTCTGACCCAGGCCCTCGCCGCCATGGTCTATGAGGAAGGTAGGCCGATCAGGCCGGCCTACGGCGGTCTGCGCTATATCTCGCGCCTCAATCGCGCCTGGGAGTGTTGGGCGCTCTTTATAGGACGGTGCGTTGTTTTACCGCAACGCGTCAGCCCGATCGCCGACGACGATCCCGCGCTCCACGACGCCGCTCGTCTCCTCCACCTTGATATCGAGGCGGACACCGGGGCTATCGTCAGCCCTTGAGCGGAGACCGCGGTGTCCAACCATCCTGGCGATCACATCTGCACGGCGGCCGCGCGATGGGCCGCGGTGCGGTACACTGGCGGCGAAGCCCCTGCACGCCAATTGAAACGCCAGGCGCCACTCTACGTGAGGAGGGACGTTGACCGACCGTACGCGCGACCGGCTGCACCTGTTCCTGTGCTCGTTCACCATCCTGTTCGTCGAGCTGACCTGCATCCGCTGGATTCCTGCCTATGTCCGTTCGCTGGGCTTCTTCACCAACTTCGTGCTGCTGGGCTCCTTCCTGGGCATCGGCCTGGGCATCCTGCAGGCGCGCCGCCGCTTCGACCTGCAGACGCTGTTTCCCGTCGCGCTGGCCATCGTGGTCGCGGTCGTGGCCACCTTCAAGATCCAGCTCACGGTCGATTCGACGCGCGAAGTCTTCTTCGCCATGTCCGCGCACGGCACGGAGTCGTTTCTGGTGCTGCCGCTGATCTTCGGCGCCGTGACCATCCTGTTCGCCCTGCTGGGGCAGAACCTGGGGCGCTTGCTAGCAGCGGTGCGGCCGCCACTGACGGCCTACACCCTCGACGTGGCGGGCTCCATCGCCGGCTCGGTCCTCTTCGCCGTAGTCTCCTTCCTGGACGCGCCTCCGGCCGTGTGGTTCGCCATCGGCGCCCTGGGCGCCCTGGCGCTGCCACAGCGGCGCGGCCGCGTTCTGCTCACCAACGCCGCCATCCTGGCCGGCATCGTGGTCTGGGTCGGCGTGCTGGGCAGCACCTCCCAGTGGTCGCCCTACTACCGCATCGACCTGCAGAATCTCGGCCAGGGCGCCTATGGCATCTCGGTCAACAGCATCGGCCATCAGATCATGGGGCCGTACGCGGTGCGCGTGACGGGCGCGCCGTTCTACCTGGCGCCGTTCCAGGCCTTCCGCTTCTCCCCCGCCGCGCGGGAGCTGATCATCGGCGCCGGCTCGGGCACCGACGCCGACATCGCGGCGCACAACGGCATCCGCCACATCACTGGCGTCGAGCTCGACCCACAAATCTACGCGCTGGGCCGCGACCTGCACCCGGACCACATCTACCAGAACAAAGCGGTCCATGTCGTCGTCGACGACGGCCGCGCCTTCCTGGAGCACACCAGTGGGACCTATGACCTGATCGTCTTCGCCCTGCCCGACTCGCTGGCCCTGACCTCCAGCTTCGCCAACCTGCGCCTGGAGAGCTACCTGTTCACGCGCGAGGCGTTCGAGGCGGCGCGCCGCCACCTCACCTCCAACGGCGTGCTGGTGCTCTACAACTACTATCGCGCGCCCTGGATCGTACATAAGATCGCCGGCATGCTGACGGACGCCTTCGGCGGCCAGGTACCTTACGGCCGCATCTGGGCCGCGCAGACCTCTGCGGCGGTGCTGATGGACGGCCCCCGCCTGCGCACCCTGCCGCCCGCCCAATACGCCGCCCACCGCATCGCGGGCGAGGCCGGCGTCGACGACGCGACCGACGACTGGCCGTTCCTCTACCTCCAGAACCATACGGTGCCCGAGACCTACCTGCAGGCCCTGGCGCTGATCCTGCTGGGCGCGGCCGTGGCCGTGGCGGCGAGCGTGGGCCGCCGCGGCTTGCGCCGCTTCGACCCGGCCCTCTTCCTGACCGGCCTGGCCTTCCTGCTCCTGGAGTCCAAGAGCATCGTCAACTTCTCGCTGCTGTTCGGCGCGACGTGGCTGGTCAACGCGCTGGTGATCATCGGCATCCTGCTGACGGTACTGCTGGCCAACTGGATCAACACCCTCACACGCCTGCGGCTGGATGTCCGCCTGCTCTACGTGGGCCTCGGCCTGACGCTGGCGCTGAACCTGTTCCTGCCGTTCCACGACTTGCTGGTGGCGGATCTGGCCCTGCGCTATGTCCTTGGCTGCGCCGTCTTGTTCTCGCCGATCCTGATGGCCAACCTGATCTTCGGGCGCCTCTTCGGCGACACGGTCAGCCCCGACGTCGCGCTGGCCTCCAACCTGCTGGGCGCCTTTGTCGGAGGGACGCTGGAGTACGCCTCGCTGCAGGTCGGCTACCACCTGCTCTTGCTGCCGGTGGTCGCCGCCTACGTGCTCTCGTTCGCCGCCGTGGCGCTGCTGCGCCGCGGCCCCGGCGTTCCGGGTCTCGCGCCCGCGCATTGACGTGGCCCTGGCTGCTGATCCGGACATCATGCGCAAATCGAGCCAGGTGTTGGTCGCGGCGGAACGGGCGCTGGAGTATGGCTTCGGCGACATCGACGGCGCGCAGCCGCGGTCGCTATGCGAGCCGGAGAGGGGCTGAAGCCGACTCATCCTTATCATCGCGGCCGGCCAACGACGCTCATATCATGCCATGCTCATTCCCCTTCGGAGGAGGGCGACACGATGTCGGGCTTCTGGATGCCAAAGCGCGGGATGGGGTGCTCACCGAGGGCCACGTGGACCGTCTGCGACTCGCAGTAGAAGTCGAAGGCGTAGCGTCCGCCCTCGCGGCCGATGCCGCTGTCCTTGACACCGCCGAACGGGATGCGCAGGTCGCGCACGTTCTGCGCGTTGAGCCAGACCATGCCCGCGTCGATGCCCTGCGCCACGCGATGCGCGCGCCCCACGTCGCGCGTCCAGACGTACCCGGCAAGGCCGTAGCGGACCGCGTTGGCCAGGCGCACCGCCTCCGCCTCATCCTTAAACGGTGTTGCCACCAACACCGGGCCGAAGATCTCCTCCTGGAAGACGCGCGTCTCCGGTCTGACGTCGGCGAAGAAGGTGGCCCGCAGGTAGTTGCCGTTGCCTAGTCCCGCCGGGCGCTCGCCGCCCACCAGGAGGCGCGCCCCGTCGGCCACGCCCGCCTCGACGTAGCCATGCACGCGCCGCCAGTGCTCGGGGTGGATGAGAGGACCCAGCTCTGTCGCGGGGTCGGCGGGATCGCCCACGCGGATAGCCGCCGTTCGTTCGGCCACGGCGACGACGAAGCGGTCGTACAGCGGCGCCTCGATCAGCAGCCGCGAGCCGGCCGTGCAGCGCTCGCCGTTGAGCGAGTAGATGCCGAAGACCGCCGCGTCGACCGCCCGCTCCAGGTCGGCGTCGGCAAAGACGACCACGGGCGACTTGCCTCCCAGCTCGACGGAGCAGCGCTTGAGGGTGCGCGCCGCCTCGGCCATGATGGTCCGGCCAGTGGTGGTCTCGCCGGTGAAGGCGATCAGGTTGACCGCGGGATGCGCCACCAGTGGCGCCCCGCAGGTCTCGCTGAAGCCGTGGACCACGTTGAACACGCCCGGCGGAAGGCCAACCTCGTCCATGATGTGCGCCAGCAGGTCCGCCGAGAGCGGCGACCACTCGGCCGGCTTGAGGACAACGGTATCGCCGGCGGCGAGGGCCGGCGCGATGCGCCAGGTGGACAGCATCAGCGGGGTATTCCAGGGCATGATCAGGCCGGCCACGCCGACGGGCTTATGTATGGTGTAGTTGAGGAACTCCTGGCCCACCGCGTAGGCGTCGCCGGCCAGATCCTGGATCACACGCGCGTAGAAGCGGAAGTTGTCGCCCGTGCGCGCGGCCTGCGCGCGCGCCTGCGTGATCGGCATGCCCACGTCGCGCACCTCGGTCGACGCGATGTCCTCGGCGCGCGCCTCGATGGCGTCCGCGATCCGCGTCAGGACGCGGGCGCGCTCGGCCGCTTTCAGGCGCGGCCAGGGTCCCTCGTCGAAGGCGCGCCGGGCCGCGCGCACCGCCACGTCGATGTCCTCGGCCAGGCCCTCGGCCACCTCGGTCAGCGGCCTGTTGGTGGCCGGATTGAGCGTGGGGAAGGCGCTTCCGGCCAGGCCTGGCCGGAAGCGGCCATCGATATAGTGCAAGACGGGCTCGATCGTCATCATGATGCCTCACCCATGACGACCGGGTTCTCCAGCGCGCCGAGGCCGTCGATCTCGAGCCGCATCAGGTCGCCGGGATAAATGTGCGAGACGCCCCTGGGCGTGCCCGTCAGGATGACGTCTCCCGCGTCGAGGGTCATGAACGCGGTGATGTAGGCGATGATCTCGGGGATGCCGCGCAGCAGGTCGCGCGTGTTGCCCCGCTGGCGCAGCTCGCCGTTGACGAGGGTGCGCAGCTCCAGCGCGTGCGGGTCGGCAATCTCGCCCTCCACCAGGTAGGGGCCGAGCGGGCAGAAGGTGTCCCAGCCCTTGGCCTTGACGGGGGGACGGTAGACGTTCTTGACGAAGTCGCGCACCGTCAGCTCGTTGGCGATGGTGTAGCCGCGCACCACGTCAAGCGCGCTGCCCTCGCCCACGTTGCGGCAGCGCCGGCCGATGACCACGGCCAGCTCGTTCTCGTAGTGCATGTACTCCACGCCGGGCGGCTGCACGACCAGGCCGCGGTGCCCGACCAGCGTGTTGAGTGGCTTGAAGAACAGCGCCGGGTCCTCCGGCTCGGCCAGCTGCAGTTCAGCGGCGTGGTCGGCGTAGTTGAGCGCCAGGCCGATCATGGTGCGCGGCTCGACCGGCGGCAAGAACACCACGTCGTCTTCGCGGTGTTCGCGGCCGGCCTCGTCGCGGAGCACGCCCTCGCCGGCCAGCACGCCCTCGTGGTAGCGCCCCCGCGTCAGGAAACGCGCCCGTTTCATACCTTCGCCTCCATCTCTCATCTCTACGTGTCGATAAACGCATCGACTGGTAGTCCGAAGCGCCGGGATAGCCGCTTGATGTGCGAGAACGCCAGCGGGCGCTTGCCGGACAGGACGTCGGACGAGATCGAGGCTGTGCCGAAGAGCGGAGCCAGATCCTTTTGCCGCAAGCCGTGCTCATCCATCAAGAAGCGCAGCAACTCGACGCCGGAGAGGAGCGGGATAGGGACATGAGCATTCTCGTAGGTCTCGATCAGGTCGGCTAGGGCCTGGAGGTACATATCCTCTCCAGGCGAGAGTTCGCATCCGGTCGTCAGCCGGTTCATTATGGCGATGGCCTCATCCAGGTGGGCGTCATCGCGGATCGAGGCCAGCGGAAAAGCGCGAACCAGGGTCAGGTAGTCGTCCGGCGCCAATGTCAGCGTATCAGTCATTCTTCCAGCCTTATGCCTACATGTTCACATGAGGCGAAGCGCAATGCAAGATACGCCAACCACTCGACCTCTCATCGTGGCAGTAACCCGTAGTGGGCGAGCGTGGCCCCGATGGCAATCTGATGCTCCGCCGAGGGTTCGCACAGCGGCAGTCTCAGGTAGGGGTTGATGCGGCCGAGGCGGCCCATAGCCCACTTGAGCGGACCGGGGTTTGTCTCTAGGAACAGGGCGTCGTTGAGGGGCAGGAGGTGGTAGTGCAGGTCGATGGCCTCGGCCCAGCGGCCGGCCGCGACGCTGTTGTAGAGGTCAGCCACCTCGCGCGGCAGGAGATTGGCCGTCGCGCTGACATGGCCGGCGCCGCCGATGGCCAGCATGGGGTAGCACAAGAGCTCGATGCCGGAGTAGACCAGGAAGTCGCGCCCGCAGGCGTGGATCACCTTGCTGACGTGCTCGAAATCCTTATTCGACTCCTTGACGCCGACGATGCGGGGGCAATCCTGCCGCAGCCGCGCCATGGTGGCCGGCGCCATGTTGACGGCGGTGCGGCCGGGGATATTGTAGATCACTAGCGGCAGGTCGACCTCCCCGGCCAGCAGGCGGAAGTAGCGGTAGAGTCCCTCCTGCGAGGGCCGATTATAGTAGGGGACGATCACCAGCGCGGCGTCGGCGTCCATGCGCTGCGCGGCGCGCGTCAGGCGCAACGTCTCGTCGTAGTTGTTGGTCCCCGTGGCAGGCACGAAGGGCAGGCGGCCCCGGATGGCGCCCGCCGCCACGTCCATCACATGCTCACGCTCCTCGATGGAGAGCGCGCTGGGCTCGCCGGTCGTCCCCGTGACCGAGAGACCATGGCTGCCGCTCTCGATTTGCCACTCGATCAACCGGACAAATGTGTTTTCGTCGAACGCGCCGTCCGCGGCGAACGGCGTCACCAGCGGGACGATCGATCCGCGCAGCGTCGCCGGGTCCCTCCGCCCTGCCATCTATCCCTCACCTCTCTTTATGTCATCTGGGCACGGCCCGCGGCTACCCACGGCCTGCGACTGAAGTCGCATGGCAGGGACCGGACACTAAAGTGTCATCACGCCATGCATCGCCCCGAGCGACTTTAGTCGCCGTCCCCCTGCCATGCGACTTTAGTCGCAGGTCATCCGCTCCAGATCGTTGATGACACTTCAGTGTCCGATCCCTGCCATGCGACTTCAGTCGCAGGCATCGGCTTCACCCTGCTCCAGCAGCTCGGTCACGTAGTCCATGCTCGGCTTCTTATCATAGCTCATATAGAGGCCGCCGGCCACGCGCACGGGGTCGCCGAAGAAAAAACGCTCGTAGTGTACCTGGCGGGCGCCGAACGAGCTGGCGGTGACGTCCCAGGCCAGGCGGAACAGCCGGATGCGGTCGCGCGCGTTATGTTTGGCGCTCTGCATGTAGCGGTCGAGATCGGGACCCAGGGGACCGTCGAGGTCGGCCTCGGTGGGGATGGCCATCAGGCCGCTCGCGGCGAGCATCTGAATCAACTCCACCATATGTGGGTAGAGCTTAGGATAGGTCAGGCGCACCACGTCGAGCGGAGCGCGCGCCGGGGTCATCAGCCCGTACTCGTTGGGCGCGCCGTCCACCTCGGCGGCGCGCACCAGCGCCCTGACGGTCTCCAGCGCAGTGATGAGTTCGGCCACCTTCTCCTGCACGTGCCCGAACCCGCCAATCTGGATGCTGTCCACGATGCTGCAGGCGATGCCCAACAACAGTTCGGTCTTGGCGATATTCTTGCAGGCCGTCTGGTGCATCATGTGGACGACCGCGCCGGTCCGCCCGTAGACGTTGTTGCACAACTCGTTGTCGCCGTACAGGAACACGCGCTCCCAGGGCACGCGCACGTCGTCGAAGATGACGATGGCGTCGAACTCCTCGAAGCGGCTGCCCAGGGGGTGGTCGAAGCGGCTGCGCCCGATGTCGAAGCCCTCGCGGCAGACAAACTTAAGGCCGGGCGTGCGGCAGGGGATGCTGAAAGCGTAGGCGTAGCGGGTCGTATCGCTCTGCTCCTTGAGCACGGTGCTGGGGAAGACCGCCAGCTCGTCCGCGAACGGCGCCAGGGTGGCCAGCATGCGGCAGCCCCGGATGACCAGCCCGCCGTCGGTCTCCTCGACCACGCCGGCGGCGAGGAAGGGGTCGGCCTGCGCACTGGCGCCGACGGAGCGGTTGGCCTGCGGGTTGATCAGGGTGTGGGTCAGGCAGAGGTCGTGCTCGCGGATGTGCTCGTAGTAGCGCCGCACGTTCTCGGCGAACGCGGGGCGATTCTGGGCGAAGTAGTCCCCGGCGGCGGCCAGCGCCATGAAGGAGCTGTTCATATAGTCGGGCGAGCGGCCCATCATGCCGCCGGTGTAGCGCGCCCACAGCCCCTCCATGCGGCCGCGGCGGCGCAGGTCTTCCGTCGTCGCGGGCTGCAGGAAGCTCATGCCCACGCGCTCGCCGGAGGTCGGAGAGACGTAGGTCATCGTCTCGCGCAGGGCCGGGTCGTGCTGCATGTCGTACAGATGGGCCAGGCTGCGCGCGCCGTGGCGCGTCGCCGGGTGCGCCGTCACATCGCGGATAGGCTCGCCGTCGAGCCAGATCTCGCCCTGCGTCTCGCGGATGCGCCGCAGGTACTCATCGCCGTTGATGGCAGGCATCGGTGTCTCCTTTCGTTAGTGGTTAGTGGCTAGTGACGAGTGACGAGTCAGGTTCACTCGTCACTCGTCACTCGTCACTCGTCTACGTCACGTGCTCGGGGCGGTCGCGCAGGGTCGGGGCGCGCAGGGGCATGAGGCCGTCGCCGTCGATAGTGCTGACGCGCATGGCCTCGTCGAACCAACTGGGCGGGGCGTAGCTACCCCAGAAGGTGGCCCGGCGCGGGTCGTCGACCTCCCAGCGGATCGGCTCGGCGTCGGGGTCGGCCGTCAGGTAGTCGTTGGCGTAGAGTTCGACGCGGTTGCCGTCGGGATCGCGCACGTATAAGAAGAGGGCGTTGGAGAGGCCATGGCGACCGGGGCCGCGCTCGATGGCGGCGTGGTGTCCGGCCGCGGCCAGCACGTCGCAGGCGCGCAGCACGGCCAGCGCGTCCGGTAGCCAGAAGCCGACGTGGTGCAAGCGCGGGCCGAGCCCATTCATCAGCGCCAAATCGTGGACGGTCTGCTTGCGGGTCAGCCACGCCGCCCATAGCTCCTCGCCGCGATCGGTCCTCTTGACCGTGTATTCGGTGCAGCGGAAGCCCAACTCGCGCCGGTACCACGCGGCCGCGACCGTCACGTCGGGAACCTGGCAGTTGAAGTGGTCGAGGCGCATGATCTGCACCGCGGCATGCCGGTGATACTGCTGGAGCATGCGCGGCGCCGCGTCCATGTGGTGGTAGAACTCCAGCGGCAGGCCGGCGGGGTCCCGCAGGCGCAGTGCGCGACCCTGGCCCTCCTCTTCCTCGTCGCCCTCGACCCAGCGGTGAGGCAGGCCGTCGCGGGCGGCCAGCAGGGCCAACTGCTCCAGGTCGTCGGACGAGGCGACGCGGAAGGCGATGTGGCTCGCTCCCCCACCGCCCTCGCCTTCAGCCCTGCCGTCGGGCGCCTCGCGCAGCGCCAAGCTGTGGTGCTGACGCTCCTCCAGGCCGCGCAAGTAGACGTGGCCAGCGTCCGAGGCGGTCTCGACGAGGCCGAGCAGATCCACATAGAAGGCGCGCGCGCGGCCGAGGTCCGCCACGAACAGCTCCGCGTGCGCGGCCCGCAGGATGTCGAAGGCCGGACGGGACGGCTCCGCTTGCATCATCAACCCTTCACCTCGCCTTTGTGAGAACAAACGGTCATGCCCACTGTATCGGCAATTGCCGGACCTGTCATCGCCCGGTGGGGGGATGGTAGTAAAACTACCAATCCCCGCGCCGATGCTCCACCCCGCGGTTTGTCACTATGACGCCCGTACATCCGACGGCTCTACGGCTGGCAACGGAACCAATCCAGTATATCCTCTTTGGCGAGGCTGATCATCTCCCCGTCGTCGCGGAGCAGGCGCACTACATCCAGATCATGGAGGGCCGCCGGATCGAGGGACCCATCTACTTTCTCGATGACCGTGTACCGCCACGGCGACGCCCACGCCCAGGTCGTCTTCCAGTCCCACGTGCGCTCATACCGATAACCGGCATGCCTCGTCTCGATATGGAGTACATCCTTATGAAGTGCTGGAACCACTCGTTTCGCAAACCCCAATAGAAAACTCGGAGGATGTGGTGGCTACCTTGTTCGCTAAACACCCCGATGCGGTCCCCACATAAGTCCTCATCTTCCTCTTCCATCCCCAAATCACAATAGTCGAGCTCGTCACTCGTCACTAACCACTCGTCACTAGCCACTAATCACTCAGCAACGGCCTGGAAGCGGGCCAGCGCGGGCTTGGGAGAGCCGTCGGGGTTGGTGAGGCCGCAATTGTAGCCGGTGGTGGGATCGTCGCGCAGCGTGAACCAGTAGACGCGGGCAACGTACGGCAGGGCCGGATTGCGCGATATCGCGTAGAGCATGTCGAGGTTGAGCGCCTGCTGGTCGGCGCCGACCCGGTTGGTTGACCAGGCGCCCTCGGTCATGAAGATCGGCTTAGAGCCGTCGCCAAAGGCGGCGTAGGCATCGTGCATCCAGCGGTACGCGTCCACGATATGCCGCGTGTAGACCAGGCTGCCCTGGTCGAGATACAGGTGTTGGCCGACCGCGTCGAGCGGGTTGCCGCCGAACTGCGCGCGCACGGGGTCCCAGGTGTGCGTCACCTGCAAGCCCATAACGTACGTCTGGCGCAGGTAGTCGGCGCCGGTCGTGCCGGGGTTGGAGAGCCCGCCGTTGTCATTGCCGAAGATGCCGCCGGAGACGATCGTGACCTCGGGATAGGCGCCTTTGAGGGCGGTGTAGGTATCGGCCAGCAGCGCGGCGAAGTTGCTGGGGTAGAGGTAGGCGCCGCCGTACTCGTCGCGGCCCACGTTGGGCTCGTTCCACAACTCCCAGCTATGCACGCACCCGCGGTAGTGGCCAACCACCTCGACGGCGCGCGCGGCGTAGCGGCGCATGAAATCGTTGTCGCCGTTGCCGCCGCCGCGCTCGGCGCTGTTGGCGACCCACTCGTTGGGGTTTGAGACGGGCGAGACCAGGTTGGCGCCCAGCAAGCCCAAGATGTCGACGTGTTGCTGACAATAGGCGTCGACGGCCACGTCGTAGGCGCCGAACTCGGCGGGAGTCCACGAGTCGTCGTGGACCAGATGGAAGTCGATGCGCACCGTGCGCGCCCCCGACGCCAACAGGTCGCGCGCGTCGTCGGGTCCGGCCACGGGAGTGGCCGCCGAACTGGCCCCGCCGTCCCGCGCCACGAATCCAAGCAAGATACCCTTGAGCACAGGGTGGCAGGCCGTCCCGACGGTGGGCGACGGTCCCGGTGTCGGCGTGTAGCCCGGCGTGGGACCGGACGTGGCGGTATCGGCGGGCGGCGGGGTAGGAATATTGCTGCGCTTATGCTTGAGGTCGCGGCCCGGCGGCGTGATCGTGGGTGTCGCGGTACCGGCGGCCGGCGTGGCGGTCGCCGTGGGTGGTTGCGGGGTCGGAGACATGGTCGGCAGCGCGGTCAGGTAGGCCGCGACGACGGCCGGGTCGGCGCAGATATTGGGGACATCGGTCGGCGTGGCCGTCAAGGGCGCCGTCACGCTGGGCGGGATAGCGGCCGTGAGCGTCGCGGTCGCGGTGGTGGCCGCGGTTGCGAGCGCCGTCGCGGTCACGGCCATGGTTGCGGGCGTCGTCGCGGTCTCCGTCTCCGTCTCCGTCGCCATCGCGTCTGGCGTCACGGTCGCGGTGGAGGTGGCGGTCGGGATCATCGTGGGCGGAACCGTCGCGACCGGGGTGGCCCGGGCAGTGGGCAGCGTCGCCGTCACGCTCACATCGTCGAGCAGCAGCGCGGCTATGCCTCCCGCCGCGGGCGCCACCGTCGCCGCGATCACCATCGTCTGGCCGCCGACCCCGCCACGGACATGGCTGCCGTCGAGGGCCAGCGCGACGTGCAGCCACGCCGCGTCGCGGCCGCACCCCGAGAGCAGCGCCCGTGGCGCGGGCCGGGAGCGACGGACGGGGCGCGCCGGCCGCGAGACACGCGCGGCGCGCGCAACACGCGGGGCGGCGGGCGCGATGAGGCGGACGCTGAGGGCGAGGGTACCGCGCGGTTCCCCGCGCGGGGAACCAGGGATGGAGGATGCGGCGCCGCGGAGGCCACATAGGCGGCGGGCAAACAGGCTGATTCCCACTGTTGTTGCTGACATGGGGATGGCAACGCTCACGGTCAGCGTACTAGACACGGGCGCATCCGTCCCGGCCACGCCCGCGTCCAGGCGGCCGACGAGCGCGACATACCGCCCGCGATGCGCCAGCCGCGACACGACCCGTGGAGGCAGGCTGCCGCCGCTCCGCCAGGGCGCCAGGACGCCGCGCTCGAAGCCGCCATTGGGCAGCAATTGCACCGTTCGCCTGGACGGGGAGACCGACGGCAGCACGGTCCCTTGCACGGCTGCCGCAACGGTCAGGCCGAAGGGGTGATCATAGCGGGGCGCGACCGGACACACGGTGGGGAACAGGGCGCTAACGACAACGGCGACGAGCGCGAGGATCGCCGTGCGGCGCCGGGACAAGTAGGACATTGAGACCCTTTGGCCAGTAGGCGGTGAGAGGAACGGACTCCCCATTATCCAGGAGACACCGTACCGTTGACAACCGGCGCGCCGTCCAACCGGGGTACATGCCGACGTTGTGCTGTTGGGCGCCGCGGGCCTGCGACTGAAGTCGCATGGCACACGACGGACACTGACGTGTTTTCTGGCCGTCGCACCCCTGACCTGTAACACGTCGGACATCGTGAGGCTTCCGAGCGACTTTAGTCGCCGTGGTTTGCCATGCGACTTCAGTCGCAGGTCCTCACCGTCGTGGGACGCGCCATGGGATCGGGAAAGAGTCCTAACGGACGATGATATGGCTTGATTCGTGCATTAATATGTTCGCCGCGTGTATAAAGTACCCCCGTGGCATGAAACGGACGATACTATGGGTAGAAATGCTGCATACTGTTGCTATGCGCGGATGCAACGATGGCGCTGCACCCTACGACGAGGAGAGTTGACGCATCTATGTCTTCATCGGACATCTATCTCTGTGTACATGGACACTTTTATCAGCCCCCTCGCCAGAACCCATTCACCGGCACGATCGACCGCGAACCGGCGGCGGACCCGTTCCACGACTTCAACGAGCGCATCTGGGCCGAATGCTACCTACCTAACGCCGAGGCCGGCAACTTCCACCGCATGAGCTTCAACGTGGGCCCGACGCTGGCCGCCTGGCTACAGCAGGCCCACCCCTCAACGCTGCGCCTGATCGAGACCGCGGCGGGAGGCGCCATGGCGCGCACGGGACACAGCAATGCCATGGCCCAGGCCTACCACCATACCATCCTACCGCTGGCCACGGCGCGCGAGAAGCGCCTGCAGATCGCCTGGGGCGTGCGCGACTTTCGGCGGCGCTTCGGCGCGATGCCGGAGGGCATGTGGCTGCCCGAGGCAGCCGTCGACGGGGAGACGCTGGAGTTGCTGGTCGCGGCGGGACTGCGCTTTGTCATCCTGGCGCCGTGGCAGGCGGCCGGGGACGACGTCGACGTGACCGAGCCGTATCGGGTGAGCCTGGGCGGCGGCCGCGACCTTGCCGTCTTCTTCTACAACGCCCCGCTCAGCGGCAACGTCTCGTTCAACGACGACGCCACCTCCGACGCCGGCCGCTTCACCGCCACCGACCTCCTGGCGCAGGTCAACCCGGCCAAGCGTCAGGCCGGCCGGCCGCAACTCGTGACCATCGCTACGGACGGGGAGCTGTACGGCCACCACAAGCCTTTCCGCGACCTGTTCCTCGCGCACCTGCTGGGGGTCGACGCGCCGGCCAATGGCTTCGAGGTCACCACGCCGGGCGCCTACCTGGCCCTGCATCCCCCCGTCGCCGAGACCGCCGTGCGGCCGGGGACCAGCTGGAGTTGCATGCACGGCGTGGCGCGCTGGGACCAGGGTTGCGCCTGCACGCCGGGCGACTCGACGTGGAAGCGGCCACTACGCGCGGCGTTGCGCAGCCTGGCAACGCGGGTCGACGCCGTCTACGAGGCGGAGACGAGCGGGCTGTTGCGCGATCCCTGGGCGGCGCTAGAGGAGTATATCGACCGGCATGACGGGGACATCGCGCTGGCCAGCTATTGGCGCGCGCACGCGGCGCGCCCGCTGCGCACAGCCGATGAGCAGCGCCTGCGGGGGTTACTGGAGATGGAGGTGGCGCGCCAAGCCATGTTCGTCAGTTGCGCCTGGTTCTTCGAGGACGTCGACCGCATCGAGCCGCGCATCGCCCTGGCCTACGCGCGCCGCGCCGTGGCCCTGGCCGAGACACAGAGCGGCTCCGACCTCGATACCGCGTTCGCGGCCGACCTGGCGGCAAGCGTCAGCACGCGCACCGGCCGCAGCGCCGCCGATATCTACCGCGAGTTTGCCGAGAGCGTCGCGGGCGTGGCCTGATCCGCCGGCAAACGACGGGCCTGCGACTGCCCCACTGGCCTCTGACCGGCCGCAGGTGGCTGGCCCCCGACCGGTCGCAAACCGGTCGGGACCAGTCCGCAAAGCGACGCTGGTCGGGGGTAGGTCAAGCATGTGTCGCATGGTAAACCACGCCGACTGCAGTCGGCGGGAACGTCGCGCCAATCAAACGTTCCTCCCTGTGTCCTCACTCGCGAAGGCCTCCTCTATCGTGCCATTTATCGTGCCATTGGTAAGAAGAGGGCTACTATCGTGCCATTGGTAAGAAGAGGGCTACATCAACCTGCGGACAGGAAGGAGCGCGGCAACGGCCGATGCGACCACACGGGACAGACGGACGCCCGCAACGCTGGGACGATTGCGACCCGGATCTACGCGCCTACCTCACGGGAGTGGCCGCGGCCTTCCGGAGGACCCTGGCCAATAGACTGGTCGGCGTCTACCTGCACGGGTCGCTGGCCATGGGCTGCTACTACCGGCCCAAGAGCGACCTGGACCTGCTGGTCGTGGTCGGGGCGCGCCTCGACCCGACCGCGCGCCGCGAGTTGGCCCTGCTGGCCGCTGACCTCTCCGCGGCCCGCCCGACCCTGGGCGACCTGGAGCTATCCGTGCTATGGCAGGGTCATACCCGCCACTTCACCCACCCCTCGCCCTACGAGCTGCACTACAGCGCCGCCTGGCGGGAACGCATCCAGCGCGGCGAGGTCGACTATGCCGCGGACGGCCGGGACCCCGACCTCGCCGCGCACTGTACCGTCGTCCGCGCGCGGCGTCGCGCTCGTCGGGCCGCCTATCGCCGAGGTCTTCGGCCCCGTCCCCCCAGACGACTACCTGGACGCGGTGCTGGACGACTATCGCTGGATCGTCGAGGACGACCACCTCCTGGAGACGCCCGTCTACGGCGTGCTCAACTGTTGCCGCACGCTGGCCTTGCTAACCGAGGGCGAGGGCACGATACGCAGCAAGGACGAGGGCGGCCTGTGGGGCTTGGCCCACCTCCCGGCCGAGCACAGGCCAGTGATCGAGCAGGCGCTGCGGTGCTACCAGTTAGCGCAGAGGGTCGACGGGGCGCACCGCCGCGCCGACGGGATGGCTTGGGACGCCGAGGCGCTGCGCCGCTTCCGCGACCGGGTGACACGGAGCGTCAACGCCCGCTGTCGCGCTCGATAATCTGACTGACGCGCACGATCAACGACCGGATCATGCGCCCGTAGTGGTCGTCCGGCAGGACATGGACGATCTCGCGGGCCTTGTCGATGTGTTCTCGCGCCTGAGTGAGGTTGCCAAGACGCAGGTAGACCTCCGCCACATTGGCGTAGAGCGAGGGGTAGAAGGCACGGACGCGCTCATCGTCCACGGCCTCCGCTGACCAGAGGGCGCGCAGATGCCAGTCGAGCTGCGCCTCGGGCTCGACCTGCGCGTGCGCCATGAAGTGGGCCACGACGCACACCTGGTACCCGTCCGCGGCGCGCGCCGCCTCCGTCCACAAGCCTTCGTATAGTGCCCGCGCACCGTCCTGATCGCCACTAAACGCGAGGGCCTGCGCGCGGCCAATCCCATCGGTCAGCGCATCGTTCTCCGCCACTCGGCGCCTCCCCGGTCGCTTAACGATAGGCCACCTGATACCCTACGATCCAGAGCAAGGTCATTCTCGTGCCGGATTATTGCATCGGGTTAGGGGTGTATTGCATACGCACTGGCCGCATACCAGTGCGTATGCAATACACCCCTACCCACCCCGCGATCGACAAAGGCATGGCCCTGCTTACGATCAGGCCAATGCGGACTCCAGTTCCCTGGTCTCTTCGCGGGCCAGCTCGCCCTCCACGATGTCCGCCAGGGCCGCGATAAAGAGCGGCGCGGTGTTGAGCGAGGAGGTGCGCTTGAAGGCGATGCCGTGCTGCTCGGCCTGCTCGCGCGCGCCGACCTCAATGTCGTACAGGATCTCCAGGTGGTCGGCCAGGAACTGCACCGGCGCGATCAGGACGTGGCCGTGGCCAGCCGCCGCAAGCTCGGGCATCACGTCGGCGAAGTCCGGCTTGAGCCACTCCTCGGGAGTATGGCCCGCGCTCTGGTAGCAAAAACCCCAGCGATCCTCGGACAGGCCAGCCCGCTCCGCCACCGCCGTGGCCGTGTCGTGCAGCTGACTGATGTAGTCGGGCTCCCGCTCGATCACGCGTTGGGGCATGCTGTGCGCCGTCAGCAGCACCTGCACATCATCGCGCGTCTCGGGTGGGAACTCGTCCAGCGCCTCGCGCACGCGCCCCGCGATGGCCTCCTGGAAGCGCGGCTGCTGGTGCCACGAGCCCACGATGCTCACCGGCAACGGGCGTCCCAGCCGCTCCAGTCCCTGCTCGACCGCCCGGTGGTAGCCGCCCATCAAGATCGGCGAGTACTGCGGCGACATGATGACCGCAACCACGCGGTCGACGCCCGCGGCGGCCAGCGCGGCCAGCCCTTCGTCCACGTGCGGCGGGAAAAAGCGCATGCCTACCTCGATCCGAAACTCCGGGCCGTCGGGGTGACGGCGCGTCAATTCATCCCCCAGCGCGGCGGCCTGCTCCTTTGTAATCCTCACTAGTGGCGAACCGCCGATCAGGTCGTAGCGCCGCTTGAACTCGGTCACCAACTCGGGATCGGGCGTCCGGCCGCCATAGACGTTAGTCATATAGGGCTCGACGTCGTCGAGCGTCTCGGGCGAGCCATACGTCATTAGCAGCACGCCCACCGTTTGCGTCGTATCCATTGTTTCCTCCAGTTGCCAGTTGCCAGTTGCCAGTTGCCAGTTGCCAGTATTGCCTCAGACTGGCCGAAATATCTGAGCGATGCACGTGGGACGCCAAGACACTTCAGTGTCCGTAGTGTGCCATGCGACTTCAGTCGCAGGCCGCTGCCGGAACGTAGACTTATCCACGCCAAGCTGTACTAGCCACTACTTACTCCGTTCGTCGTCTTATGCACGTAGGCGGCCAGGCGACGCAGCAGGTCGGGGTCGCTGTCGGGCAGCATGCCGTGGCCAAGGTTGAAGATATGGCCGGGGCGGCCCGCCGCGCGGTCGAGCACGTCCCGCGCCCCAGCCTCGGTGGCCTCCCAGCCGGCTAGCAGCCGCGCCCCGTCCAGGTTGCCCTGGATGCCGCAGTCGTGGCCGATGCGCGCCCAGGCCTCGTCGAGGGGCAAGCGCGCGTCGACCGAGATCACGTCGCCGCCGGCGTCGCGCAGACTCTCCAGCAGCGTGGCCGCGCTTGTTCCGAAGTGGATGGTGGGCACGCCCGTTCCCTCGAGCGCGGCGAAGATAGAGCGGACGTAGGGCTGCGCGTAACGGGCGTAGTCGTCCGGGTTGAGCGCCCCCACCCACGAGTCGAAGAGCTGGATCACGTCCGCGCCGGCGTCAACCTGCGCCAGCAAATAGCCCGTCACCGTCGCCGTCACCTTTTCCATCAGCAGACTCCAGGCTTCCGGCTCGCGGTACATCAAGCCCTTGGCGCGCCCGAACTCGCGCGAGGGACCGCCCTCGATCATATAGCAGGCCAGGGTGAACGGACCGCCCGCGAAGCCGATCACGGCCTGCTCTCCGTCGAGCTCGCGCTTGACCATGCGGATCGCCTCCAGCACGAACGGCACATCCTCCTCGGGCTCGATCACGCGCAGGCGCGCGACGTCGTCCGCCGAGCGCACGGGGTTATCGATGGCCGGACCGGTCTGCAGCAGCTCGATGCGCAGGCCCATGCGTTCCAGCGGCAGCATGATGTCCGCGAACATAACGGCGCCATCGACGCCGAACTCACGCACCGGCATCAGCGAGACCGCGGCGCAGAGCTCGGGCGTCTTGGCGATCTCCAGCACCGAGTATCGCTCGCGCAAGGCGCGGTAACCCGGTAGCACGCTGCCCGCCTGGCGCATATACCAGACGGGCGTGGCGTCGGCCTGGCGCCGCCAACAGGCGTCGAGCAGGCGAACCAGTCCGGTACCGGGACGCAGCTCCGCCATCGTGGGTGACGTACTCATGGTTATGTCCCCAATCCTCCTTACCCCTCCGCCGTCTCCTCATGCACGAGGTCAACCAGGCGCTTGAGCAGCGCCGGGTCGGTCTCGGGAAGCACGCCATGGCCAAGATTGAAGATGTGTCCCGGCCGTCCCGCCGCGCGCCGCAGTACGTCGCGCGCGCCCTCCTCCGTGGCCGCCCAACTCCCCAGGAGGCGCGTGGCGTCGAGGTTGCCCTGGATGCCGCGGTCATGGCCCACGCGCGTCCAGGCCTCATCGAGCGGCACGCGCGCGTCGACCGAGATCACGTCGCCGCCCGCCGCGGCCATCACCTCCAGCAGACCGCCCGTCTCGGCCCCGAAGTTGATCGACGGGACGCCGGCGTCCTTCAAGGCCGTGAAGATCCGGGCCACGTGGGGCTGCACGTAGCGGGCGTAGTCGATCGGGCTCAGCGCGCCCACCCACGAGTCGAACAGCTGCACGGCGTCGGCCCCTGCCCGCGCCTGCGCCAGCAGATAGTCCGCCGTGACCGTGGCCAGCCGGCCCATCAGGGCGTCCCACACGGCGGGGGCGCCGTACATCAAGGCCTTGGCGCGGGCGTAGTCGCGCGAGGGACGCCCTTCGATAAGGTAACAGGCCAGCGTGAAGGGCGCGCCCGCGAAGCCCAGCACGGCGGTCCGGCCCTCAAGGTCGCGCCGCACCAGGCGGATTGCGTCGAGCACAAAGGCGAGGTCAGCCTCGGGCTCGACGGGGCGCAGGCGCTCCACGTCGTCGAGGGTGCGCACGGGGTTGCCGATGACCGGGCCGACGCCCTCGCGCATCTCCAGCTCGAGGCCCATCGGCTCCACGGGCAGCATGATGTCGGCAAAAATCACCGCGGCGTCGACGCCCAGCTCGGCCACGGGCAGCAGCGTCACCTCGGCGGCAAGCTCCGGCGTCTTGCACAGCTCCAAAAAGCCGTGCCGCCGGCGCAGGGCGCGATACGAGGCCAGGGAACGCCCGGCCTGGCGCATGAACCAGACCGGCGTGGCGTCGCCACGGTCGTGACGCAGCGCGGCCAGGAAGCGAGCCAACCCGGTTACCAGAGCCGGATCCGATGTTGCCGTCGTCGGCTCACGCGTCGGCGGCGACAAGGGAAGCGTCGTGTTGACGGTCATAAATGTCCTCTCAGTATACTTCCTCGCCCCGCTACGGCCCGGGCGCGACCACGTCGGGGCATCGGGTCATGTGGCGGCAGGACGCGCGGAACGCTGGGGCAAGAGCACCCAATATCTCTATCTCTACAGGGCATGCCCTGTGGTGAGACGTAGAGACGCGGTTCAGGGGGGGAGGCGCCCTATGTCCGCACGCTACTTATAGCGTAGCAGGACGGTCCCGATGCGCGAACGAACGACGTAGCCGTCCACATGACACTCTGCCACGCTCGACCCCCGCGGTGAGGCAGCGTGAGAGGTTGAGAGGTAGTGATCGGTCACAGTTGCGTGCCCCGGTACAATGCCCCGACGGGGAGGCTCAGGCCGATGGTCTCCAGCGTGATGGTATCGTGCGGGGCGTATCGTTGGTACGTCCACGTACCTTGCGCCGTCCGGTGGTATCGCTCGACCGAGCGGCGTCGGGAATTGACCAGCAGGTACTCTTCAAAGGTGGCCAGCGTCTGGTAGTCGGCAAACTTGTCGCCACGGTCGTTCGCCTCCGTCGATTGCGAGAGCACCTCCACCATCAAACGTGGGGTGGTCGTGTCGACGGCGGTGTCGCTGACCGTGTCGTCGCACTCCACCAGGACATCGGGGTAGTAATAGACATCCTCGTTTATTCGGACGCGCATGTCCGGCCCCTGCACTCTGCACTGTCCGTCGCTGAGGAAAGTATCGAGCGTAGTCCTGATGTTATTAGCGATCCGGTCGTGGCCGCGCGTCCCGCCGGACATGGCATAGACATAACCCCGCACGTACTCATGCCTGATCTCGCTCGTCCCCTCCAGCGCCAGGTACTCCTCGACGGTCATAATAGGCTGTGTCGGATCAGCAACCATGCACTCTCTCCTCCCGCGGCCGATCCTCTAACCGGGCGCGCTGTCCTTGTAGTAGTACCTTATCACGCGCCACTAGTTAGCGGAGTTTTGAGACACGGTCTGCGAATGCGACGTGCCGGGGCCTGCGACCGCAGTCTCCTGGCAAACCGACGACGGCTACGGTCGGGTGGGGCCCGTCACCATGCTGCCCGCCACCACGCTGCTCCTGATCCCCGTCCGATACCGCGGTGTCCGTGGTTGACCATGGGACCGCAGTCGCGGGCCCAGTCTCACAATCTCAGGGCGCGCCCGGTGATAATCGTGCGGCGTGACAACCTTGACAACTAGGCGTATAATAGGACACAAAGGTTTCGTCAGGCGTCGCGGGCCTGCGACGAACGGCCCTGGGCGCCGTTGGACAGGCCGGCAGCGCCGGATGGGGAGGGTTGTCCCGTGATCCAACACATCGTACGGCCTGTCGCGCGTCCACACAACCTCGGCTGGGTTAGTCGTGCTATTGTCGCCGGTTTTCTGGCGGGCGTTGCCGCCCTACTCGTGCTCCTCGCGGCGTATGGTGTCGCGGACGCGGTCGGCTCGACCAATCCCAACGCCAACGTCCTGGCGCGGTCGTTCTGGAACCTGAGCCATAACCCCGTCACCTCGTTGGTGGCGAGCGTCCAGTTGCTGACGGCGCTTGGATTCCACCTGGTGGTGGGCCTGGGATGGGCCGTGGTGTACGCCGCCATGGTCGAGCCGAAGATCTACGGGCCGGGCTGGCGCAAAGGCTTGGTCTTCGCCATCGTGCCGTGCCTGATCACGCTCTTCATCTTCCTGCCGGTCGTCGGCGCCGGGCCCTTCGGACTGGCGATCGGCGCGGGTCCTCTCGCCGGACTGGGCGCGATCCTCCTCCACGCGGTCTACGGCATCCTGCTCGGTGAGATCTATGCGCTCGCCGATGGCGAAGGGATGCGGGATGGGGCGGATAACCTCATAGCCAAGGCGATCAGACTGATCGAGCGCGACATGGCGGTGGGTTTGGTGGTGGGCGCGGCGCTTGGCGCCCTCGTCGGCGTCGGGCTGACGCTGATCAATACCTCGTCCACGGGCTCGAGCGGTTGGCTGCTCGCCGTGGCCGGGAGCGCGACCGGCGGGGCGCTGTGCGGCTTCGTGATCGGCGCCCTGATGGGCCTGTTGACGTCGGAGCAGTCGCCGGACTAGCGGATGGCAGGCGGCTGGCGCGCCAGTCGGGCACGGTCTTTGACCCAAGCCGCATGGCAAGGAAGGGACATTAAAGTGTCTTGGGCCATCAGCACGTGCGCGACGGCCTGCCGCCTGGCAGCGCAGCGAGAGACGGCGCTCCCAGGAATGTCGTCTCGCGAATAATGCCGGTTAGGTTGGGATCGATGGGTGCGTCTCGCCAGCCTGTCCGGCGCTTGGCGCTGTTTGGCGGACGGCACGATCGGGGCGTAGCGAGAGGTAGGAGGCGCCGCCCAGGATACAGGCCGCCACGGCAAGCGCGACGAGCGGGGACAGCAGCTCGGGCACATGGAGCAGCAGTTCGCCCAATCCGCTCACGAACAGGACCACGAACAGGGCTACGCCGATCGGGATACCAACGGCCGAGGGCACGCGGAACGGCAAACGCCCCTCATGCACCAATGGCTCCCACACCGCCATCAGCAGTGCGAAAAAGATCAGCAGCGCCGCGATGCCGCCAAACTCCAGCGTGTCGGGGGCGGCGTCGGGCGCGGCGACCGCGTTCATGGCAAGCACGAGCAGCGCCACGAACAGCGTGACGACCACGACGCCGAGAAGCTCCTTGGCAAAATAGATTACCGTGTTCATGGGGATATAGTCCTCCCTGCTAACGCCCTCAACGTCAACCGCGCACGATGTGCAGGCGCGGCCTGTCCCGACTGTCCCGGCGGTCCGGGTCATCCTGCCGCGCCCACATAAAGAAAACGACCATGAAAGCCAGGAAGTAGTAGACGCTGCCGCCGATCCACATCGTCAACCCGGCGATCTGCTGATCGGCCAGCGGACCCAGGTCCCACGGACGCGGCGCCGTCGCATAGGAGCGATAGAGCACGCCCCCGGAGAGCGTGATCAGCGCGCCGACGAGGGAGCACGGGAGGGTGGAGAGGAAGAGATAGAGCATCTGGAAAGGATACGCGAGCCGCGGCGCGCCGGTCGCGGGGCCCAGGATAGGCCACCACGCCAGCAGGCCGGCGCCAATAAACAAGAGGTGCTCGGCGATATGTACGCCCTCGTTGCGCAAGGTCAGGTCGAAAAACACGGGCAGGTGCGCCAGCGCGAAGACGACGTTGTACGTGGCAAAGGCGACGGGGCCGCTCGTCAGCCGCGGCGCCAGCCCGCCGACGAGCGGCAGGTCACGCACGCGCGCCGACACCGACTCCGGCAGGCCGTAGAGCACCAATGGCGGCACGACGAGGACCAGCAGCAGGTGCTGCGTCATATGCGCGCTGAGCAGGTAGGTGTCGCCGATGGTGTCGAGCGGCGATGCGAGCGCCACGAACAGGACGAGCAGGCCCGCGAAGAAGGACAGCATGCGGGCCGGCGCGGCAAGGCGCGGCCCGACCACGCCGACCGTATAGAGCGCGGCAAGCGCCACGACGCCAAGCAGGATGGTCGGGTCAAAGCGCCAATCGTACATGGGCAGTCATCCCAGTCTATTAGAAAACGAACAGGTAGGAGTGGAAGAGCAGGATCAGCGAGATCAGCACGCTGCCCGCGATGAGCAGTCCCAGCGTGAACAGCATCGAGAACAACCGATTGTCGAACTTCAGGTGCATAAAGAACAGCACCACCAGGGCGAACTTAATGGCCGAGAGCACCAGCAAGACGGGCGTCAGGACCTGCCGCAGCCCCGTTTGGTAGTAGACCCACACCTCAAAGCCCGTCAGCACCGCCAGGATAAGGGCGATCTGGACGTAGCGAAACGCCGTCGGGTGGCCCGCCTCGTTCACCCCCGCATGGCCGGTATGGCCGCTAGTCTGTTCGTCGTGCGCCACTCTCTCCCTCCTCACCAGTACAGCTTGGCATAGATACGTTTGCGTTCGCCGCGGCCTGCGACTAAAGTCGCATGGCACACCACGGACACTAAAGTGTCTCACCACGCGTTGCCGTCACGACTTTAGTCGTCGTTCTGTGCCATGCGACTTTAGTCGCAGGCTGGTCGTAACGTTGTCGTATTAGACGGGAACCAGATACACCAGCGTGAAGATGATGATCCACACGATGTCGACGAAGTGCCAGTAGAGACCGGCGATCTCGACATCGAGGCTGTTCGCCTTCTTGATACGCCCCTGTTTCGATCCCACGACAAGCGAGAGCAGCCAGATCACGCCGATGGTGACGTGCGTGCCGTGGAAGCCGGTCAGGGTATAGAAGGTCGTCCCGAAGATGTTGCCTTGCAGGGTCAAATGCTTCAGGTTGGCGAAGGTCGTGAACTCATAGAACTGGCCGCCCAGGAACACCATGCCCAGGAAGGCCGTGGCCACCAGCCAGACGCGCATGCGGCGCTCATCGCCGCGCTGGATCGCGGCCAGGGCCAGCACCATGGCCAGCGAGCTCATCAGCAACACGAAGGCGCTGACGGAGGTGTAGGGGATATTGAAGACTTCCCCGGGCAGCCGCGGCCCCGTCACGCTCTTGCCGCGATAGATCATATAGGTACTGATCAACGAGCCGAACAACAGACAGTCGGAGCCCAGGAACGCCCACATCAGCAGCTTGCGGTGGTTTAACCCCGTGGACGTCGGCTCCTCGACGTGCCCCGTCACTGCCTCCTGATCCGGCTGAGCCGGCGCTGGTACAACCGCCATCCCACCCCTCTTTCCCGTTTCCCGTCATCCTCGCCTGTCGGCGATCGTCCGTCTAACCGCCCACTGCCCACGGCCCACTATCTGGCCGATATTTGTTCGCCCAGATCGCCCGTCGCGCCCGTCGCGCCCGTCACGGCCGGCTCACGCGGCGGCCGGGCTGGCTCACCGCCAGCTGGCTCCATGGACCACCCCGCGATACCGACGATCATGGCCAGCAGGCCGAGCGCGCTCTCGACCCGCGTGAAGATCAGGCCGGACAGCAGCATGAAGAGCCCGATGGCCACCACGAGCGGCCACCACGAGGGCCGCGGCATATGGATCTGGTGCGGAATCTCCTCGGGCGTCGGCGCCCAGGTCCGGCGGACCGGGCTCAGGTTGCCCGCCGCATCGGGCGGATACTTGAGCAGCCAGAAGGCCTCGCGCCCGTTCACCGGCGGGATGGCGGCGAAGTTGTACTCGGGCGGCGGCGATGTTGTGGCCCATTCCAGGGAGTCGCCGTCCCAGGGATCGTCGCCCGCCTTGGCGCCGCGGCGCATGCTGACACCGAAGTTCCACATGAACATGAGGATCGAGGCGGAGAGCACGAACGAGCCGATGGTCGAGATCTCGTTGAGGGTCGTCACGCCGAGTTGGGGCGCGTAGGTAAACACGCGGCGCGGCATGCCCAGCAGGCCGGTCCAGTGCATGGGGAAGAACGTCACGTTGAAGCCGATGAACATGACCCAGAATGTCCACTTGGCCAGGCGCTCGTTGAGCATGCGCCCCGTGTATTTGGGGAACCAGTAGTGCAGCCCGGTGAACAGGCCAAAGATACTGCCGCCGAACAGCACGTAGTGCAGGTGCGCCACCACGAAATAGGTGCCGTGCTGCTGGAGGTCCGGGGGCGGCGAGGCGTGCATGATGCCGCTGAGGCCGCCGACGATGAACATCGAGATGAACCCGAGCCCGTAGAGCAGGGGCGACTTCACGTTGAGCGAGCCGCCCCACAGCGTGGCGATCCAGTTGAAGACCTTGACGCCCGTCGGCACCGCGATGATCATCGTGAACACGGCGAACACCGAGTCGGCGATGGGCCCCAGCCCCACGGTAAACATATGGTGCGCCCAGACGCCGAAGCCGAAGAAGGCGATGGCGATGCCCGAGAAGATCACGAACGGATAGCCAAAGAGGGGCTTGTGCGAGAAGGTCGTGACCACCTCGGAGATGATGCCGAGCGCCGGCAGGATCAGGATGTAGACCTCGGGGTGGCCGAAGATCCAGAACAAGTGTACCCACAGCAGCGGCTGCGCGCCGGCCGAGGCCACGTAGAAGTTGGTGGCGAAGAAGCGGTCGAACATCAACTCGACCAGCGCGACCGTGAGCACGGGGAAGGCCAGGATCATCAGGAACGTCGTGAGCAGGGTCATCCAGGCGAAGGGGGGCATGCGCATCAGCCGCATGCCCGGGGCGCGCATGTTGAGGATGGTGACCATGAAGTTGAAGGCCGCGGCGAGGGACGAGAACCCCAGCAACTGCAGGCCGAGCAGCCAGAAGTCGACGCCGTGCCCGGCATTGTACTGCAGTTCGGTCAGGTTGGCGTAGCCGAACCAGCCCACGTTGGGCGCGCCGCCCAGCACGAAGCTCATGTTCAGCAGCGCCCCGCCGGCCAGGAAGACCCAATAGCTCCAGGCGTTCAGGCGCGGGAAGGCCACGTCGCGCGCCCCGATCAGCAGGGGCACAATGTAGTTGAAGAAGGCGGCGTTCAGCGGCATGATGACCAGAAAGATCATCGTCGTGCCGTGCATGGTGAACAGCTGGTTGTAGAGGTCGGAGCTGACCACGTGCTGGTTGGGCTGGTACAACTGGGCGCGCATCACCATGGCCTCCAGGCCGGCGATCAGAAAAAAGACGAAGGCGGAGACGCCGTAGAGGATGCCGATGCGCTTGGCGTCGACGGTCGTCAGCCAGCTCCACACGCCGTACGTGGCGGGCCGCGGCGCGCGATGCACGGCCCCCACCATCTTGCCCATCCCGCCCGGTGTACCGACCACTGCCATAGCTTCCCCCTTTTGGTTAACCCTGCATGTGCGAGGTAGCCGCGCTACTTCAAGCTGCGTAAATAGGCGACGATGGACGCGAGGTCCCGCTTGCTCAGGGCCTGAGCCGGCATGTGCGAGCCCGGCTTGGCCGACGGCGAGTTGGCGACCCAGAGCGCCAGGTTCGCTGGGGTGTTGTCCAGCAGCTGGCCGCCGATGGCGGAGCGGCTGCCTACGTGCGTCAGGTTGGGGCCAACGTTGCCGACGGCCGTGGTACCGGCGATGGCGTGGCAACCCGCGCAGGTCCCCTGGGCGAACAGGGCCGCTCCTCGATGCGCGTCACCGGTAACCACGGTCGCGCCGACCCCTTGTTGGTCGCGCACCCACGCGTCAAAATCGGCCGTCGTCTGCACGACGACGCGCATCTGCATGTAGCCGTGCGACTCGCCGCAAAACTCGGCGCATTGCGCGGGATAGTCCCCGACTGTGCTGGGAGTGAACCAGATGTTGTTCACGTGGTTGGGGAACATGTCCCGCTTGCCCCCTAGCGCCGGGACCCAGAAGCTGTGGATGACGTCGTCCGAACTGAGGGCAAAGTTGGCCGTGCGCCCGACGGGCAGATGGAGCTCGTTGGCGGTGACGATGCGCAACCCTGGATAGCGGAACTCCCACCACCACTGATGCCCGATCACCTGCACCTGCACGGCATTGCGCGGGGCCGGCGCCGCGGTCGCAAAGATGGTCCCGACCGTCGGCACGGCGACGACGGCGAGGACGAGGACCGGCAGCAGGGTCCAGCCGATCTCCAGCCGGGTGTTGCCGTGGCGTCCAACTGGCGGCCCGGGGACCTGACCGGGGCGGCGCCGATAGCGCAGCACGGTGTAGACCAGCGCGCCCTCGACGACGACAAAGACAACCGCGGCCGCGACCACGATGAACATGAACAGGTTCTGGATATCCCAGCCCACGTCCGAGCGAGGCGAGAGCGTCGTCTGGGGTTGTACCCCCTCGCAGCCAGAGAGCAGCAAGGGCAACGCCAGCAGCGCCGCGACAGCGGCGCGGCGCGCGAACGGACGGGCGCGAAGCGGCGAGGGGTTGATCGCACACCTCCTTCATAGGCATACCTGCATGGGCATGCCGGCTCCTCGACGAAGCCGTCGCATGCGCCAGTGCATGCCGGAGACGGTGGGACCCGCACCGTGGCGTGGGAGCGGAGCATACCGCCATCCGTTGCGGCGATTGTAGCATGAGTTTCTATCTTTGTCAAAAAGAAGCGTTGCGTTGGGTGCGCGCCACTTTTTCGCGGACGGGAAAGGGAGTAGACTAGCAAGCAAGCAAGAGGGGGATAGAGACAAGGAGAACAGCGATGGCGGGGGAGCAAGGCGTGGGGACGTGGCCAGTGACGGCGGA
>JAABUZ0100001969.1_pt1 | contig 36103 bp, 29 predicted proteins | sample 5562091 | NCBI WGS metagenome assembly JAABUZ01 (sample SAMN12813069, study PRJNA571459) | rock metagenome | isolation source: Antarctica rocks | place: Antarctica: Victoria Land, Linnaeus Terrace sud | collected 2015-12-21 | reverse complement strand
CTCGATGATGGAGAGCGCAGCCTCAACGCAACGGCCAGATTATGCCGACCCCTACGCCGCGATCAGCCCACCCCGCAAGGACCCCGCCAGGCGAGTCGGCATAACCAGAAGGTCGGCATAGTGGACGGGGCACCTGGATCGCTGAGCGCGTCTCCGTCCTGCGCGGTGCGACGATCGGCAGGTGACTGCATCATCGGCGCCAACAGCGTGGTGCGCGGAAGCATCCCGGACTTCTCGATCGCTGTGGGCGCCCCGGCCCGGGTAGTCGGGAAGGTCGAGGGCGTAGACGTCCGGGCCCAGGCTTTGGACTCGCCTCTCTGGTGGAGGTAATCCGGTGACGCGGGCGGCGCGGTGGCTGCGTGACTGCCCTTCAAGCTGGCTTACGGCCACGGCGACACTCTGCTGTCCGAGCTGCGCAAGGCGCGTGTACGTTTATCCCGGGGCTCACATCGAGTTTGGCGGTGGGACCCACCTGGGTCCTGGCTTCGGCCTAATCATCCTCGCCGGCGGCACGTTCATCACCGGTAAGCGCGTCGAGTTCCGGCGCGGGTTTCGCGCCGAGATCGCCGGCGATGTACGTACCGTGATCGGTTCGGACTCCGTCTTCACCTACGATGTCATCATGCAGCGCTCGACCTCCATCGAGATCGGTGAGCGCTGCGTATTGGGTCAGTCGGTCGACGTGTTCGAGGGACAGTCCCGCCTCCACGGCCTCGGATCCTCCATGCTCGGCCAAGGCCACGCCCTCGATTCCGTGACCATCGCCAACGATGTCAGCGTCGGGTCCAAGGCGACCGTCATGGCCTCCCTGGGCGAGCGGGCCGGCGTCGCCGCCTACGCGGTGGTGACGCGACCGGTGCCTTCCTACTCAGGCGTCGCCGGCGTGCCCGCGCGGGTGACCGAATACTTCGGTCCCCCCGGAGGTGAGCCCGCCGGGCTCGTCGCCAAGGGCGCCTCTTCCTAGGTGCGCTCACGGAGTCCAAGGGCAGCCGCCTTGCGGGCCCCCACCGTACTGCTGGCATGCCCGGGTCTGGATCATGCCTTGCGAGGGTTTGAGTCGTTCGCCCGGGAGTGCTTCGAGGCGCTGCGCGACCGCTCGGATCTCAAGATCGAGCTCGAGAGGGACGGGCGTCTGGTGGTCGCTCGCCGCCTTGACGGCGGCTCCCGTGCGTGCTGATGCTCACGACCTGCTCGTGGGCATCCCGCGCGAGCGTCCGCAGCTGGACCCGCGCACCGGCGCCGGCCGCGTCTGGAACGAGACCCTCCGACGGCTAGGGGATCTCGTCACCGTCGAGACGTTGCCGCGGCGCCGGCGGCGCCTGGGCCGAGGCAAGCGTCCCGATGTCTGGCTCGCCACGGCCAATGAGGGACCAGTGGAGGAGTCGGAGCCGGTCGTGGTGGTCAACCACGGCGCCGGGTGGCTCACGGAGGACCGGTTCTGGGAGATGGTACCCGTGACTACGCTGAGATCATGATCCGGGCCACGGAAGCGTCGATCCGCTCCGCCGACGTGGTGATCGTCCCGTCGCAGTACACCAGAGCTTCCCTCATCAACGGCATGGGACGCGATCCGGAGAGCGTGGTCGCCGTAGCGCATGGCGTGGACACGAGCGTCTTTCGCCCACGACCAGAGGCCGCAATCGAGACCGTCCCCGCAGCACCGGGAGGCGAGATCCCCTATGTCGCCTTCGCGTCGATTCCCTCCATCCGCCAGAAGAACCTCGGCGCGCTCAAGCAGGCGATCGGGCTCCTGGCTGCGCGTGGTCTCCCCCACACCCTGGTGATCGCCGGCGGCACTGCCGGCGGCGAGAGCGAGGACTACCTTGCCGAGATTCGGTCCGATCCGCCGGGCGCCCCAGGCCGGGTGGCGTGGCCCGGCCAGCTCGACGACGTCGCTCTGGCCGAGCTCATGGCCGGTGCGGCCGCCTGCTGCCTTCCCAGCCTGTTTGAGTCCTTCGGGCTCACGGCTCTTGAGAGCATCGCCTGCGGAGCGCCCACGGTGGTGTCTGACCGTGGAGCCCTCCCGGAGGTCGTCGGTGACGCGGGGCTGGTCACGTCGCCGGATCCCGAGTCGCTGGCGAACGCCCTCGAGCGCGTCCTCCTCGACGCGGAGCTCTCCCGGCGGTTACGAGCGGCGGGCCCGGCCAGGGCAGCAGGCTTCAGCTGGGATCGAACCGCCGCGGGCTGGCTCTCAGCCTTGCGCCGCGCTGCCGGCTCCTGTCATAGCGGTCGCTCATGAGGCAGGGGAAGATCGCCGACTCCTCGTCGTCGGCGCCGGCTAACGCCGGCTCGATCATGGCTGAGCGCTTGACGTCCGAGGCCGGCCACCGCGTCCTCGTCATCGATCGGCGCGACCACGTGGGCGGCAACGCCTACGGCTATCACGACGATCATGGTGTCCTCGTCCACCGTTACGGGCCCCACATCTTCCACACCAACTCCACCAAGGTCGTCGAGTACCTATCGCGCTTCACGGGCTGGCGCCCCTATGAGCACCGTGTCCTGGCCCGCGTCGACGGCAAGCTTCTACCGATGCCGATCAACCGCACCACGATCAACGAGCTGTACGGGCTGGGTCTAGAGCGAGGCGGACATGGAGCGCTTCTTCCAGGAGCGCTCCGAGCCGATCGAGCACATTCGAAACAGCGAGGATGTCATCGTGGCGAAGGTGGGCCGCGAGCTCTACGAGAGGTTCTTTCGCGGCTACACCCGCAAGCAGTGGCAGCGCGACCCCTCCGAGCTGCACGCATCGGTATGCGCCCGAATCCCCATCCGCACCAACGACGATGACCGCTACTTCACGGACGCCTTTCAGCAGATGCCCGTTGACGGATACACCGCGATGTTCCGCCGCATGCTCGCCCATCCCCGCATCGACGTGCGACTGGACACCAACTATCACGACATCGTGCACGAGGTCGACCACGATCAGCTCGTCTACACGGGTCCGATTGACGCCTTCTTCGACCGTCGCTTCGGAGCGCTTCCTTATCGATCGCTTGAGTTCGAGCTGCGCAGCCAGGTCACGCCGCAGGTGGGCTACCTGCAGCGGTGCGCCCAGGTCAACGAGCCCGGCGAGGACGTTCCCTACACGCGGATCACCGAGTTCCGTCACATGACCGGACAGGAGCATCACGCCTCGTCCACCGTCGCGGTCGAGTACCCCTGTGCAGAGGGCGATCCCTACTACCCCATCCCGCGCGACGACACCCGCGCCTTGTTCAGGCGCTATGAGTCCCTTGCCGCCGAGCGCCCCGACGTAACCTTCGTCGGCCGTCTGGCTCGGTATCAGTACCTGAACATGGACCAGGTCGTGGGCCAGGCGCTCTCGACCGCCGACAAGCTCCTCGCCAGACTGAGCGAGACCAGCTGATCGAACCCACGGTCGAGGAGCCGCCGATGTCACTTCGCCACGACGAGCTCGAGCTGGCGCTCCTGCTCAGCGCGACGTGCGCTGCCCGTGAGTCAGCCGGAGCCCGGATCCGGTACCTCTCCCACACCGTCAACCTGACTACCCTGGCCGTGGCGCTCGAGCACCGCCGCCTGCTTCCCCTTCTTGGGAGCCGGCTTCTCTGCGCGACGGCGAACAACCTCGACGAGCGGTTCAGGAACCGAGTTGTCGCTGCACTCGCCCGCGACCGCGCCGCGGGGATGGTGCTCGAGGCATACACCGACCGGCTCCTCGCGACGCTCGCCCATCACGGCATCCCTGCCCTGGAGCTGAAGGGACCGAGGCTCGCACAGCGCGTCCACCACGACATCGGCCTACGCGCATCGGCAGACGTGGACCTGCTCGTCGCGAAAGGCGATCTTCATGGTGCCGTTTCCGCGCTCAGGCGGGAGGGCTATGCGACGCCCGCCGACCCCATCACCCGGGCGGGACTTCCCCACCTGCACTTCGCACTTCGCCACCGGGAGCTCCCCCCTGTTGAGCTCCATTGGCGTGTGCACTGGCATGAGGAAGCGTTCTCGGCCGACATGCTCGCGCGGGCTACTCAGGACGCCGAGCGGGCGCTCGTCCTGGACGACATCGACGAAGGAGCCGCGCTGCTGCTCTTCTTCGCGCGCGACGGCTTCCAGGGACTGCGGACGCTGGCCGACATCACCGGATGGTGGGATGAGCGGGGACAAGGGCTCAAATCAGGGCTACTCGACGCCCACGCCCAACGCTATCCCGAGCTGGCGCGGACCTGGGGCGCCGCCGCGCGGGCGGCCGAAGCCATCGGGAGAGTTCCTGTCCGATCGTGGCTAACCGCGCCCCGATCATCTGATCGCCGCACCATGCTGGCGCTGCGCCTCGCGTCCTGGAGTGAGCAGAGCGATCGCGATCAGCTCGAGGTCAACATGGCGCTCGTGGACGGCCTACTCACACCCCCGCACTCCCTGACTCAGTTTCTCCAACGGCTGCTCGATGCTCCCACGAGCAGACCGCTCCTGCACCTCGCCAAGGTCACGGTGCGCTCTCTTGCCGCCCTAGGGTGTGTGCGCAGAGAAACGTGGGATCCGTTGCCGGATCCTCGCCGTCCCGAGAACCTGGCAACGGTAAGACTCAGGAGCGGTCAAGGACGCCCCGCATCGTTTCCAGGGAGCCGATCGCTCGGGCCGCTTGGACCTCGAGGCCGAGGTGCCCGATTTGCACGCCGGCACCAAAGGCGGTCTTAAGTACCGCAAGGGCCGGAGTGAGCAGCGGCTCTCGGGCGACTAATGGCCAGGCCCAACGCAGTGAGCGGGGTATACCCAAGCCGACAGCGTCGGCCACGTGGGACGGGTGTGGGTCCGCCCTCAGCCTGTCGCCGAGCACATCCGCATGCAGATCGTGAATCAACTTGCGCGATTCGCCTTGCAACCGGCAGTCCCTACGAAAACTCGGCAGGTCCCGCTCGTAAAGGTGCTCCCCGAGCAGCCTTCTGTCAAACATCGCGCGGATACCAGCTTTGGCACAACGCAGGCCGAACTCACGATCATCCTGCCCGCGCCTGACCGCGAGCCCTTGGATGCCGACGCGCAGGAAATCGACGCGAGGCATGGAGAAGTTCCCACCCCAGAGGCCGTGGAGGATGAATCTCGGGTCGGCGGCGAACTGTACGCAGTGCTGCTCGTAGGCTCGACGATAGATATAAGCGATTCCGCGCCGACCGGGAGGAAGGCGCCTCCAGTGGTTGGGCATGTAACCCATCACCAGCTTGGGCTCCAGCTCGTCGTGGTGCCGGCGGTGGCCCGACACCATCCCGGGCGTCGCAATGACGTCGTCGTCGAGTAACAGGATGATCTCACCCGTCGCCGCCTCGATGCCCGACCGACGGGCGGGGCCGGCGCCACGGTTGGGCAGGTCAAGCACCGTCAGACGTTGGTCTAGGAGCCGTCGCTTCCGTAGCCAACCCACCGACCCATCTCTCGAGCCGTCGACAGCTACGACGAGCTCGTGCAGGTCGGATTGGCCGAGCACAGAATCTATGAAACGAGGAAGGTCGTGTCGTCGCTGGTAGCTGGGAGCGACCACCGAAACGCGCGGATGACTGCCCTGCGAGCTACGGTCCTGTCGATATGGTGAGGTAGCGAGCATGAGAGGCCAACCGAGTCGCCGCCACAGAATAGTCAGCTCTTTTGCGCTGGGATTACGCTCGCGCTCGACGTGGAGCACGACGTGACGACCGAGAAGGCCAACGACGAGGTCGGAGACGTGCGGGAAGCCAATGCGTGGCCTCTGGTGAGCCTCGTCTTCCTCGCGTACAACCGGCGTTGAGGGCGGCCATCAGCGGGCGCTCACGCAGTCCCGCGACGGGCGACCACGAGCCTCATGTTCGTGCAATCGTCCTTGGCCTCGAAACGCGCCCACACCTCGTCGGGGTAGTCGCTGGAGTAGTTGAGGTAGTCACGGCGGCGCACGATCTGGCAGCCATGTGCCTCCAGACGTGCCTCGACCGCGTCCCACTCGATGTGATCGTGGTCCCACACGTGGATGTCCCCCTCGACATCCCACGGATAGGCGGGGTTGACGATCTGGCGGATTCGAACCAAGTACTTCGACGGTATTAGGAATCGCTGCCACCGCTTGACCCGCGGGTCCCACCACATGGTGCCGTTCCATCGGTTGAGGCGCGCGATCTTCGCGTCCTCGGCGGCGCGCATCATCTCGCCGAAGCAGCTGTTCTTGTCCCAGAAGTTCTCGTTTACCTCGTGGTCGAGGTAGACGACGCCGCCACGAGCGAGGATACGGCACGCCTCATCCAAGACGCCCAGATAGTCCGGAATGTGGTGCAGAACGGAGTAGACGCAGACGAGGTCCACGGAGCGATCCGGCACGCACGACAGGTCGTGGCCGTTTAGCCGGAGCGTCGTCACTCGCCCCGTCGTCCCGAATCGCCGGTTGATGACGGTGAGAAAGTGAGGGCTCACATCCGCAGCGATCACATCAGCGCCGAGCACGAGCAGGTGGCGGGTCAGGTTGCCGGCTCCGCAACCGAGATCAAGCGCCCGAGGCGCGCCATGCGCACTGTTGATCTGCGCGATCGCATCCCGGAGGTCTTCGTGCAATCGCGTCTGCTCCCGCGGGTTGAAGATCTCCGGATGCTTGCGGTCGTAGCGTCGATGGGATCGCCGGTACTTGCGGATGGAGCGCTCGACGAGCGCTACGGCGTCGTCGTCGCGGACCTCGTCGGCGGGATCAGCCGGATCGGAGGCTCTCTTCACTATCATGCGCGATCATTGCGTGTCGTGGTCGTCGGAAGCTGATTGGCCACGCTCCGGAGCATCTCGGCGTAACGGTCGGCGAGGGTATCCCAGGAGAAGCGCAGGTGGGCCGATTCATGCCGTCGCCGCCGCATAGCATCCGACTGATGCCCGGCACGCTCGTTGCGCAGCCACGAGGCGACGCTACCGGGCTGCGTGAGATCGGCCGTGTCGCCCTCAGCGCCGAGCACCCACCGCATCACCGGGTAGTCGTGCGCGAGGCACGGGAGGCCGTGGGACAGGGCCTCGACGAGCACCCGCCCGAAGCTTTCCCACAGAGAGGCCAGGACGAACGCGTCGGCGGCGCGGTAATGGTCGGGCATGCGCTCCGGCGTGACCGTGCGAATGTCGTGGCCGTCAGGGCCCAAGCGCTCGCTTGCGAGACGGCGGATCGCCGCCGTGTCCGCCTCTTCCTGGCCGCAAACGAGCAGGTATGGCCGGGGTTCCCGCATCGAGGCGACCTCGTCGATCAGGACGTCCATCCGCTTCTGGCGATCGACGGCGCCGGCGCTCAGGACGATGCGCCTGTCCGCCGGCAGCCTGAGACGTACGCGCAGCGCAGCCCGGTCCTCCTCGCCCAACAATGCCAGCCGGGGCGCCATCGCGACGCCGAGCGGCAAGACCTGCTGGCGCTCCGCCGGCTCGCCCCCCGCCACCGCGTACTCCATCGCGCCCGGGACGAGTTGCTGCACGCGGTCGAGGTGCCCGTATCCGCTCCCGACGAGTGCGCCGTTGGCGAATACGAGCCCGAAGCGCTGGCGGCTGCGCCGTCGCCAGGCGCCGAGCACGCGGCCCACGTGCCACTCGCTGAAGTAGACGACGTCGGGCGGACGGTGGGTGACGTAGGGGATCAGCGCCAGCGCGAACGCCGTGTGCTCCACAACGAAGGGCTCGACGCCGCGCTGCCGCGCGAGTAGCCGCGCCAGCGCCGTCGTCCGTCGCAGCGTCGGAACGGTCCGCTCGTCGTCTGCGCGCCGGCCCGAGCCTTTGACCAATTCAATGCGGAGGTCGTGCCGGCCGCGCAGCGTGTCGAAGCACTCACGCGCGAAGGTCTCGAAGCCACGGTGGGCGTGCTCAAGACCCGGGCACGCAAGCAGCACCCTCGGCGAACCTCCTCGTGATGTGGCTGCGCCGACGACAGCGAATAATCTACCAGGGGCGCATAGAGTTGCCCGTCCGTAGCCTTCGACACGAGCATGCTCATCCCCACGCTCTGCCGGCCGGAGATGCTGCGTCGCGTCCTATCCCGACTCGATCGGCAGACGGCGCCTGGCTCGTCCTTCGAGGTCGTCGTCGTGGCGGACGTGGCGGAGCGCGACCTGGAGGCGCTGGATCGCCTCCTCGCGAACCACTCCTACCGAACGCGCTGTCTGCAGGGAAGCCGCGCGGGTGCCTCCGCCGCGCGCAACGAGGCCTGGCGTGCCGCGGCGAGCGACATCCTCCTCTTTCTCGACGACGACGTCCTCCCCGAGCCGCGCCTCGTCGCCGAGCACGTCGCCTGGCATCGCTGCCATCCCGCCGAGGAGGTCGACGTGTTTGGCCATGTGCGGTGGGCGGACGACCTGAAGGTCACCCCCTTCATGCGCTGGCTCGAGAACGGCATCCAGTTCGACTATCCGAACATCGAGGGCGGTGAGGCGGGGTGGGGGCGCTTCTACACGGCCCACGCCTCGGTTAAGCGCGCGCTCGTGGAGCGTGTCGGCGGCTTCGAGGAGGAGGCGCTGCCGTTCGGCTATGAGGACCTCGACTTAGTGCTGCGCATGCACAAGCACGGCTTCCGGCTGCTGTACTGCCGCACCGCGGTCGCCGAGCACTTGCACCCGATGGACCTCGATTTCTGGAAGCGGCGGGTTGCGCGCATCGCCGTCTCGGAGCGCGCGTTCGTGCGCATGCACCCCGAGATCCCGCCGTACTTCTTCGGGATGTTCTCCGCCGCAGCGGCCGAAACTCCCGCGAGGGGCCGCGGCGCCCGCCTCGCACGGATCGTCCCGCGGTCGATTCCCCTGGTCGGGCCCCGTGTGTGGGCGAGCGTCGATGCCGTCTACCGACAGGCGCTCGCGGAGCCGTTCCTCACCGCGTGGCAGCGCGCCGGGGATGAGGTGAGCCAAGGGCCCCCGGCCCGAGGGCGCCTGGCTGGCAGACCGAGCAGTGGGCGCGGTTGTTAAGGTGCGTGCCGCAGAGCTGCCGGACGAAACAATGCCAAGCTGCGGGCGTGAGGAAGCGCGTCACCGAGGCCGTAGGCCTCCTGAACTCGAGCCTGGGGCCCTTCGGAGATATCGAGGAAAACCGACGCCTGCCCATGCCCAAGCGTGACGCGGGACAGGCCGTGCTCGAGATAAGAGTTGCCGCGCCTGTGCGCAACGGTGCGTTGACCTTGCCGGCACTTCTGGACTCGCTGGCCCGTCAGACCGTTCGGCCGGATCGCTAAGAGGTTCGTGGTTGTTGACAACGCCTCGCGCGACGGCACCGGCGAGATCGCCGCATCGGGAGACGTACGCGTAGTGCACGAGGCGGCGCCAAACCGCTCCCGCGCCCGTAATGCCGGCATTGCGGCGGCGCGTGTAGACCTGATCACGTTCACCGACGCCGACTGCGTCGCCCGGCCGGGATGGCTCGCCGCCCGGCCGGGATGGCTCGCCGCGCTGCTGGCCTGTCGCGGCGCCGCGCCGCTCGTGGCTGGCCCGATGGAGATCGACGCACGGTCCCAGCCCAACGCCATCGAGCGCTTCGAAGCGTTCGGGCGTTTCGACCAGGCGACCTGGATGCGGGAGCTGGGATGGGCCGCGACAGCGAACCTCATGGTCGAGCGCGAAGCATTCAACGCTATCGCCTGGTTCGACTCCACCTATCCCCACATCGGGGAGGACGTGGACTTCTGCGTGCGCGCTGGCCGAGCGGGGTTCGCGCTGGGCTTCTGCGCCCCAGCGATCGTCAGCCCCGGCGCGGAGCACCAACTCGGTGCCGTCATTCGCCGTGCGTTCTGCAACGGCTACTCAGCGGCGCAAGTGGAGCGCCGCCTCGGGGTCGGCCACGTCGCGTGGCGCATCCGCGCGCACTGGTCTCGCCGCGGGCGGCGCTCGCGTGGCACGGCATACCTGCAGCAGACCTGTCGCGGCGGGAGCGCGCAACGCAGTCCGCTCTCGCGTCAGCCGCCTACGCCAGCCGCGTAGCCGGCTCCGGCTGGTCGACGCTTGTGTCTGCGCGCGGACGCAGGTAGCCGACGGCTTTCTGGAGCAACGGCCTCTGCACGACCCAGCTGGTCGCCGTGACGAGTGCCGCATACCGGGATCTCGCCGATGAAGGCGCGGTGCTGAGGACGACGTCTCAAAGGCGGCGCGCCCCTCGAGGATCCCCGCCGCGCCCGGCAGCGTCGGCGGGTTGCCGCCCATGGCGTGACGAGCCATGCGCGACGCCGGAATAATTTGGTCAGGTACCGGTCCGAACCACGAGCCCGGGCAGGCCGTGGCTGGGCACGAGCGGGACGCTACCGGTGAGGGTCGCCACTGAGCCTGATCCGGCGGGCGATCAATAGCACGCGCGTCCGGGCGAACGCAGCCCAGTTGAAGGCGATCTGGTCGAGTGCCGCGCTGAGCCCGAGGAGTCGCGAAGAGCCGTCTGCCGCTTGCCGGCCGCAAGTGTCCCGGTCGTGGCGCCGGCCGACCCGCGAGCGCACAAGACCTTCTACCGTGATGCGATCGCCGGGCGACGACGGAGAGCGCGAGGCGATGGCGCATCCTGACGGGACTACAGGCCAAGCTCGACGCATCCCGTGCCGACGTTTCATATGGTCCCCGCGTGGCTTCCCTGCCCACGGTCGCGATCGTCTTCCTCGTGTACAACCGACGCGCGAAGTTACGCACCAGCCTGAGCCGGATGCTCGAAGAGAGCGAATACCCCATCGACCGCGTCGACGTCATCGTCGTCGACAACGCGTCGAGCGACAGATCGTCGGACATGATCCGTCGCGAGTTCCCCGGGCTCCAGCTGATCCGGAGGGAGGAGAACGTCGGGATCAGCGGCTGGAACGACGGCTTCGCAGTCGCACGGGGCGACTATGTCCTGGCGCTCGATGATGACTGCTACCTGCGGCCAGACGGGCTGCGGCGCGCCGTGGCGGGCGCTGAAGAGCACGGAGCGGACCTCGTGTCGTTCGCCGTCGAGTCCTCGCTCGATCCCAGCCACCGCTTCTCCGAGGCCTACCCGACAGGGCTCCTATCTTTTTGGGGCTGCGCCGTGCTCATGCGGCGCGAAGTCCTCGCAGAGCTGACCGGGTATGACCCGGAGATCTTCGTCGGGGCGAACGAGCTCGAGTTCATGGTCCGGTTCTTCGATCACGGCTTCCGCCACTTGCATCTGCCTGAGGTGGTTGCAGTGCACATGAAGGAGCCGCTCGGACCATGGAAGCAGCACCTTCACTCCTACCGCGTCAATGCTCGCCACTTCGCCTACATCGCCGGCAAGCTGCTGCGGACACGCGACGTCGGGGAGGTGTTCTTCGCCCTCTTGGCACACTGCATCCGTGACGCCGTCCGCCACGACCAAACCGCGCTGCAGGCCATGCCCGACGTCGCCCTCGGCCTCCTTCATGGCCTGCGGCACCGCGCGCCTGTTGGCAACCCGGCGGTATCCAGAATGTACCGGCAGAACTTCCACAGCTTCGCCGGACCGCTGCAGTTCGCGCGTCCGCCGCGCGCGTGGCCGGACGCCATCCGCCGGGGTGTCGCGATCGTGCTGCATCGTGATCCGCCCCTCGACCCTCACCCCGGGCGCCGCGAGCAATTCTTTGCGAGCCGCCGGCGTTACTACCCGGATACCGCGGCGACGCTGAGCCTGAGGACCGGCGGGTGATCGTGCCCCGGGTCTCGCTGCTGTTTCCGAACCACAACTCGGCGCGCGTGCTGCAGCACGTGCTCGACTGCCTCGCCGCGAACACGACGTATCCCGACGTCGAGCTAGTCGCAGTCGACGACGGCTCGACTGACGGCAGCCGTGAGACACTCCGCCGCTGGAGCGACTCGGGAGCGTTCCGAGGGGACATCCGCCTCATCGAAAAGGAGAACAGCGGAGCGATCGACACGCTCAATACGGCGCTGCACGCGGCGACGGGCGAGCTCTGCGTGCAGCTCGACTCCGACGCCTCGGTCGAGACCGCGGGCTGGATCGAGCGCATGCTCGCATTCATGGAGGTCGATGAGCGCGTCGGCGTGGTCACCGCCAAGGTCGTCATGGACACCGGAAAGCTGCACGCCTGTGGCGTGAACGTGGTCGGCCCCGCCGGGATGCACGACCGCAGCTCCACGCCCACGGAATCCGCAGGCCAACGTCAGTGGCACCACCGCGTCGAGCGCGTTTTCGAGGGCGGCGGCGGCGTGCTCGAGAGCGAGGTCGCCGAGGTCGACGCCGGCATCGGCTGCTGCACGATGTACCGTCGTACCGACGCGCTTGCAGTCGGCGGCTACGACACAGGTTTCTCTCCCGTCTGGTTGGATGACCTCGACCTCTGCCTTATGATCCGCCGCCTCGGGCGGAAAGCGTTCTATCTACCCGACGTCCGAGTGGTGCACCACATCACGGGACGCGGCGCGCGGATCACCCCTAGCGAGCGGTTCCGTCCTTCCCGAGTGGGCCGGGCAATCCTGCGCCGGTCGGCCAAGGCGCTGCCGGGAGACCGCCGCGCGCTGCTCGAGCGACGCCTCGGGATCGACCTCGAGCTTCACTTCGACCCAACGCAGAAGGCGCGCATGCAACACCACTACGTTTACTGGCGTGAGAAATGGGGCTGGGACCCCTTGAACCCCGACGTGGCCGAGATCCACGCGCGCTGGGGCGAAACGGAGATCTGCTGGGGGGACGGCGCCGCGCGGCGCGCCGCGGGCGAAGAGATCATCCGCGCATTCCAGCAGGGGAGGGCGACCGCCGTCTAGAGGGCGTCCGCCGATCGTAGCCGCTCCGCTAGCTGTCGGAACACACCGAGCGTCTGCACAACCACCTGATCAGGTCACTGTGCTGGCGTAGTCAGTCGGGAGCGAGTAAAGATAAACGCGTGATTCTCGAACGCCTCATGGCTACGCCAACGGCCCGCATTCTCGGAGTACACGAGTTCGAACCCCAGCGATTGCGGTCGCGATGGGCGCCAGTACCGAGATCCGGTCCTCAAGGCTGTCACACGTGGGATCCCAGGGTCTCGTCGCGAACCGCCATGCCGTCACCCGCCGACCGCCAGGTGTGCCGGTGGCCGGCGGCAAAGGCTCCCGCTACGAGCAGGATGAGAAAGGGATCGAGGGACAACCGGTAGCGCATGTAGCCGGTGACGAATATGAGGCTGAGGACCAGCGCAGGCGGCACCACCCATGCGAAGGAAGGAATTTCGAGACGCGCACCCATGAGGAGGGCCCCTACGGCGAGGATACCGAGTCCGTAGAAGAAATACACGTCGAGGTCTGAGATCGCCTTGCTGATGCCGCTTTCCCGGGCCGCGGGATGCTCAGTTCCCGGGCCCTGGAGATCGAGCAGTCGGCGAAGATTGAAATAGGCGACCGCGGCGACATAGCCCGGGTCATTCCTCGCGTAGTCGAGAGCGACCGAGCGATAACGCTGATCCAGGGCCGCCTCGTTGTCTCCCGGTCTCGCCAGCCGGTCATACGGGGCCAGGATCGGAACTCGCCAGGCCGCCGGACTTCTCTTGTCGTTACGGGAGACGTCGTTGAAGGTGCCGGCGAGGGAAAACCCAGTTTGGGTGGTGAGGGGCACAAACTGATGGAATGCCAAGGTATTGCGAATCGCCCAAGGGGCCATGACGGTCAGAACGGTTGCCGCCATAGCCCCAACCAGGCCCAGAGATCTCCGGTCGAGTCGAGGTGAGGGCCACAAGCCGGCGGCGATGACCGGGGCCAAGATGATGCCGTTGGTTCGCGTCAGCGCTGCCGCGCCCGTGAAGGTGCCGGCCAGCATCGCCCAGCGTAGGCGCCGGTCCGAGCGCCTTGCCATCAGGGTGCTGGCCACGGCACCGAGCATGGCCGCGATGAACAGTGGCTCGGAGAGCATGGCGTCGCCAATCGTGACCAGAGGAAGGTAGATGGCGCCCAACCCGAGCGCCGTAAGCGCGGCCGCCGGTCCCCATATGAGCAAGGCCACCAGACCGATCAGCACGACGGTCAGGGTGCTCAGCGTGGCGCTGAGGACGCGCGCCACCGTAAAGCGGCTGGTTGACGTCGTCGTGCCGGTGAGCCTGTAGACCGCGGCCAGGAGGTAGGGGTAGGCGGGGGAACGAAACGCGCTGGGACCGCTGCTCAGAGCCACCGTGCTCGGCGGATAGTCGCCGTCGCGGACAAGCGAGACGGCAATGCGGTCGAAGTCCGCGGCGTCGGCGTACGGTCTGAACTGCGGCTGGACGGCGGCAAACCCAAGCCGAAGTACCAGGGCTGCGGTGACGACTAGGCGACGATCAGCCGAATGTGGGTCCGGCGCCGCACCTCGGAATGGCCGCGGCCGCGCCAACCGTGGCCCGGTGCTCGTTGCCCCCGCCGACCTCGCCGTGTAGGCAGCCACGGCATCGGCGAGCAGTATAGGCCCGATCAGCGCAACCTCCTCTGCCTCCCCGCTCCGAGACCTCGATCGTCTCGCGCGAGGGCCAGCAGATACCATGGGCGCCGTCCGAGCACCTCTCCTCCGTGTCCTGCCCGAAGTCCAACTTCCTCGCCTACCACCGTTCCGGGGCCGAGGAGGGCGGCCGTTGGACGCGCGTCATCCACGGGATTGACCGATCAGACGAGGGGGCCAGAAACCGCCCTCCCCAGTCCAGCGGCCACCCTCTCCCGTCTCGTCACGGCCGGCCGTCGCGGCGCTCACCCCCGAGGTGACCGAGACAAAGGGTGGCGGTGGAGCAGACCCCCGCGTCGTCCTCGTGCACGACTACCTGCTCGTGTTGCGAGGGGCGGAACGAACCTTCCTGGCGATGGCCGACTGCTGGCCCCGGGCGCCGGTGGCCACCCTCCTGTACGACCCGGCGATCGCCGGGCCCTTAGCGGGACATGAGGTTCGCACATCCGCCTTACAGCGCTTCAACGCTGACCAGCAGAGCTTTCGTCGCATGCTGCCGCTCTACCCCGTGGCGGCGCGGCGCCTGCCGGTGAAGGACGGAGATCTGGTGATCTCCAGCAGCAGCGCCTTTGCCCACGGCGTGCAGCCCCGGCCGGATGCCATGCACGTCTGCTACTGCCATTCGCCACTTCGCTACGTGTGGCATGAGCGTGAGCGCGGCCGGGAGGAGTCACCCGCCGTGCTGCGGCCCGCGATGAGAATGCTCCAACGTCGGTTGCGGGCCTGGGATCGACAATCAGCGGCCCGGGTGACCCACTACATCGCCAATTCGCGCCTGACCCAGCAGCTGATCCACGACTTCTGGGGGCAGGAGTCGACCATAGTCCACCCTCCTGTCTCCGTCGAACGCTTCCTCCCGGAATCTCCAGAGGACTATTTCCTCGTGGTCGGTGAAGTGGTGGGACACAAGCGCCCGGCTCTCGCGCTCGAGGCCGCCCGCCGAGCCGGTCAGAACATCAAGGTGGCGGGCAGCGGCCCTGGCTTGGCGGCGCTGAGAGCCCAGTACGGCAGCCATGCCGAGTTCCTCGGCCGGGTGTCGGACGCCGACCTCAATTCCCTGCTCGCGCGGGCGCGAGCGCTAATCGTTCCCAATGTGGAGGAGTTCGGCATCGTCGCGGTCGAGGCTCAGGCGGCTGGGCGGCCGGTCGTCGCCGCTCGCGGGGGTGGCAGCCTGGAGACCGTCATCGACGGTGAGACCGGGATCCTCTTTCCACCGGGTGACGCCGACGCACTGGCGGAGATTCTGCGACACACCAACTTCGACAGGTTCCGTGCCCCGCTACTCACGGCTCACGCCCGATCATTCTCCACCGAACGCTTCCAACGACGCCTGCGCGAGGTGATCCAGGGATTCATGGGCGACGACCGAGCCGCGGACAGGCCCGAGGGATCATGAGCCGGGGCCCCCTGCGGGCGCGATCGGCCCGTATCCGCTCGTAGCTGTCCTCCATCTCTCCGGCGTAGTGGTCATCGCTGAACCGTGCCGCAACCCGCTTGGCGTCGGCTCCCATCCGCTGGAGAACCCTGCGGTCGTTGAGCAGACGGGCTGCCGCCTGGGCCCAGTCCGTCGGATCGGGGTGCGCCAAGACACAGCCGCTTACGCCATCCTCGACGAACTCAGACATCCCACCGTCGGCGCTGACCAGGGGCGGCGTGCCCATCGCCATGCTCTCGGCGACCGCCGTGCCGAACGGCTCGTCCAAGGAGGGCATAAGCGTGAGGTTGACGGTGTTCATGAGCTCGGGCAGGTCCTCGCGCTGACCCACGAAGTGAACCGCCCGCCCGACGTCCAACCGCTCCGCCAGGCCGTGCAGCTCACGGTCGTAGGCCTCGTTGTCATAGCGCGGGCTCGCGAAGCTGACGGCGCCCGCGATCACCAGCCGGGCCGACGGCTCAGCCTCTCGTAGGCGCGCCAGGGCCTCGATGGCGACGTGCTGGCGCTTCCAGGGGGTTATCTGAGCGACCTGGGCCAGGACCGGAGCGTCTCCCATGCCCAAGTCGGCGCGGAGGGTCCCCGACCCGGCGACGGTCGGGTCAAAGCGTTGGTGGTCGATGCTGATGTAGATACGCGAGGCCCTGGCCACGGCCAGGCCGAAATTGAAGTCGGCTGCCGTCTTGTCGCTGTTGGCGACCACGGCGTCGGCGCTCGCCGCAACCGTTCGCCGTATGGCACGTCCCATGGCGTTGCGGGGGAGCAGGTCGTGGACCTGCACCAGGGTCGGCGGCGCTCGCCGCCGAGCGCCGCGGGCGGCGATGAGGCCGGCCCGCAGACCATTGGCGTGAACGACGTCGGGCCGCGCCCGCCGGATGATCGACTCCAAGGCGAGGCCTGCGCCGGCAAGCTGGAGCATGCCCCGCGGGGTGTGCAGGAGATGAGGACGCAGGCTCGCGGTGGTGCGGGGCAAAGTGAAGGATGCAATCCCACGTCCGTACAGCTCAGCGGTCAAGCGCCCCGGATCCGGGCAGGCTACCGCGATGTCATGGCTTCTCCCGAGGGTTTCCACAAGTCGCATGAGCGCGACTTCAGCGCCGCCCCAATCGGCGGTGTGATTGACGAACAGGATCTTCACTGAAATTGCGCGACGTCTGGGTCGCTCAGGCGCTTGCCTCGCGGGGGTTACCGAGCGAAGGGGCACGCCCGGATGGAATCAGCGTCGCGGGCGCTGAGGGTAAGAGGGTAGGGGATCCGCGCCGGGGGTCGGGGCGGGACCAGAGACCCGCTGTGGCGCCGCCTCGGAGCTGGCCGGCCGGGACGGCGACGGCGAGGCGTCGTCGGGCCAGCGCGCGTGGCGGTCGAAGTACTGGCGTGCCGCCTCCCCGGTCTCGCGCTAGTTCGAGCATCACTACAACCAGATCGCCGAGCCGTTCACCTGGCACTTCACCCGCCAAGACCTCGCCGAGCTGCTCGCCCGCCTTGACGATCGCCACGGTGGCGTGGTCGGGAATCTCGTGAGGGTGGGAACCGCCCTCTCCGCGGGGCTGCGTCCGCTCGTGCCCTTCACCAGCGCGATCCTCAGGTCCGTGCGGTGGCGCAACACCTCGAAGCACTCGTGCGCAGAGGTCTCGAAGCCGCGGTGCGTGTGGTCGAGGCCGGGACAGGCGAGCAGCACGCTCGGCGTGGCCGATGGTCGGACACGGGTGCCGGACGCCGCTAGTTGAGCGCGTCGGCGGACGGTCGATTCCCTAGCTCGGATGCCCGTCCCCAGGCTGCGAGGAAGGCGGGAGCCAAGAGCTGAAGGTAATGGCGATTCGCTCGCTTCTCGATCGCGCGGCGCACGCGCTGCGGACGCTGCGGGGTCCACTCCACGGCCCACGTCCAGAGGCGTGAGGCCTGGGGGTGGTGCCCAGCTTCGTGGATCTGATCGTGGAACCACGGCCGGAACCAGTCATGTTTGGCCTGCATGAGGCGTTCACCCTCCGCTCGGCTCTCATACCGGCGCTGCACCGCCGCCCAGGTGTAGGGATGTAGGTGCTGCGCGACCGCTGCCGGCTCGTACACCAGACGCATGCCTTTTCCACCCAACCGCCAGCCGAAATCGAGGTCTTCGTAGTCGAAGACGAAGTCGGTATCGAAGCCCCCTGCCGACAGGAAGAAGTCGCGTTTCAACGAGACGTGGGACGAGTAGAAGCGCGCCCAACCGGCGTCGTCATCCGCCTGTCGATCGAGGCGGCGGTAGTCGAACAGGGCACCTGACCAATCAAGCCACCGGTGCAAGCGATCCTGCGGTACCGACGGGTGCCAGACAGTTCGCCCGAGCACTGCCACCTTCTCGGAGGGGTCGCGGCGGTGACGCGCGAGATGACGAGCCACTAGTTCCGGCTGAGGGACGATGTCGTCGCCCAGGAAGAGAATCAGGCGCCGATCGCTTTCCCGTACACCGCGATTGCGAGCCGCCCCCGGGCCGGCGCGTTCCTGCTGTACCACCCGTACGTCGGCCAAGTCCGGGATTTCCTGGTCGACTCCATCGACAACGATGATCGTTTCGAATCCCGACTCCAGTTGCGCTGCGAGGGCGGTAAGCGTGGTCCGGAGAGTCTCCCAGCGCCGGCGCGTCGGGATGATGATGGAGAGGTCCGCCGCGCTGACTTCAGGCGGCGAGATCACTCGGCGTGCAGGCGATGGGCCTCGAGATAACGCTCATCGATCCGGCCCTCGAGGTCCGCATATCGCGGGTGGTCGAACACGTGAGTTAGGTACAGCTTTTCGTGCCAAGGGAGCTGAAACTCGTGAGACGGGAGTTCGAAGCGCAGACCATGGATCTTGCCGATCTTGCGCCGGTCGTGGGAAGAGTTGAACTCGTCGATCGCCGCGTGCACGCCCATGAATTCCGTCCAGCCGTAGCCAAACAGGTCGTCGAAATAGCACGGGACGCGAGGCAGCAGCCGCTGGGCGTCGCCGTCGAGGACGCGCAGCGCGGCGACCGTCGAGCTGTAGTAGTCGAGATCGAAGGCAATGAATCCGATCGGAGGGTGGCCCGAGCGGCACCAGTCGGGTACGGTCTCGTCGACCGAACCAAGGATCAGCTGCGAGCCAGTCAGGCGAGCCCTTAGCGCCGCCTCGTCCATCTTGAAGACAGACGGCTCGACCAGCCAAGGCGCGTCGCGGTGGTCAGCCGGTGGCGGCATGCCAGAGCCGGTGTCGAATCCGAAGATCTCAACTTCGGTCCCACTGACGTGCGTTGCCGCCGAGGCTGCGCGCTCCATCGCCACCAGTCCGTTTCCCCCTGCGACTCCGAACTCCAGCGCCGCGATCTTCGGGAGCTTCAGAGCACGGGCCACATGAGCAGCGTGCAAGAGCGGCCAGAGGTACTGCGGGCGGCTGCGAGCCCCGTTCTCGACGCACCATGTGTACATCGTGGACGTCTGTGTCGGATCCCAGCTACCAGGGCGCGGAACGCCCCCGCGGCTCTTGCGTGACGCGGCGCCAGCTCCGCCGAAGCGCGCGACCATCGCCGCCAACCCGCGCGCCGCGGAGCTCGTTCGCAAGAGAGGCATCGTGGCTTCTCAGTTGCTCTACGTGCGGCGCATCCGGCGGCGTCGCCACGCGTCGAGGAGGATCGGTGGCGTGACCTGACGGGCACCGGCCTTCATCCGCTCAGCAAGTCCGTCCCGCTCCTCTGCCGCGGGCGACGGCATCTCTTCGCCGGGGCGAGCCTTGAACAGCGTGTTGTGATCGGCAGCGCCCTCCTCGGCTGGCCGGTCCTTGCTGTAGTAGTAGAGCGCCATCGACTTTCGCGTCTCACCTTCCGGGCAGTTGAGCGGCTCGGGATGACCGTGGAACGTCGTCGACGTGGTACTGAAGACGACGCAGCGGTTGAAGAACGGGAGAATTCGCACCTCGCTGGTGCTCATATCCCGGCTCCAGAGCTCCAACGCACCGCCGTACTCCTCTCTCCAGTCGTGATTCAGATACAGCAACACGTTGAGCCGTCGTTCTAGACCGGTGCGCGGGTGCCGGTTGAAGTCGGCGTGCACCTTGAGATGACCGCCGCGCACGATCTGGTGTAGGCCTCCCCCGACGAAGTGCGAGTCGGGGACAAGTCCTTCGATTCCCGTCAGTCGCTCCAGGAAATCGATAAATGCCGCCGAGTTGAGCTCGGCAAGCAGGTGGCGCGTCGTCTTGCCCATGGCCGAGTCGTCCTTGGTGGCCAGCTTGCGTTCGTTCGGACTATCGAAGGCGAGCCACTCCGCCTGGTGGGGCTTTGGAAACTCGGCGAGCACCCCATCCAGGACCTCCTCGGGAAGGAAGTCGTCCATGACGACATGCGGAAACGGATGGGCCGATACGTACGCTGCACTCTTGCTGTCGGCCAGGTCGGCAAGCTGCTCTCGGTCAAACTGGAAATCTTCGGCGGCTTGTGACGTGCGAGTACTTATTTGATTCCTCCTCGGTCTTGTCGCCAGCCTAGGCTATCGAGTGACGGGATGGAAGCGCACCGGACGGAGACCGGTGAGCATATAGGACGGGCGTTCCTGCGGGTCGCACAAAGGCGAATCCGTGCAGAGGGGTTTGCGCAGATAATTGCCTGCATCATCATCCGTCGCGACGCCTGAGCTTGGCGCCAGCGTCCGAGGGTTCCCTTCACCCCAGTGCCTGCGCCTGGACGGCAGGCGCGGCCGGCGAGCTCCCAGTATGAGTGTCTTGGCTACGGTCGCAGTCGTGGAAGCGCCCGGCCAAAGGGGGTCCGAGGATCACGGCATGGTCTTCATCGGCGTCGACCTCGAGCATCGTCACGCCGCGCTAATCCCACCGCCGGAGCCGCGGGCCGCCGACGTAGGGGTATTGACGGCCGCTGAAGAAGTACGCGACGTCGTCGCCCCGCCGCACCTGTTCGTCCATGAGGTCCTCGACGTAGGCCACAAGCCCGCCCCTTCGCCAGGGCCGGAACCGGAGCCACGTGGAGGAGCCGCAAGCCGGCGCCCTAGGCCCTCGGGGAGTGTCGCTGGTGCACGTCGCGCTCGTGCGGGCCGCCCACGGCTTCCTCCGGAGGGCCGAAGTACTCGATCACCCTCGCGGGCACTCCCGCGGCGACGGAGTAGGGCGGGATCGGGCGCGTGACCACAGCGTTGGCGCCCACGAACGCGCGCTTCCCGACGTTCGAGATGATCGTGCACTTGCTCGTGATCACGGCATCGTCCTCGATGCGGATCGGAGTAAAGTCATAGCCCTGCTCGAGCATCGGCCGGTCGAGGTCCCGAAAGCGGTGATTGCCGTCGATGACGATCGTCGACTGGCCGAACTGGCAGCGTTCACCGATCTCGATCGTGGTGCTGCATTGGATGAGAACGTCGTACGTGCAGCAGCAGCCCGCTCCGAACTCGATCCGCGAGCCGGGCCCACCGAGCTCAGCCCGGAAGTTGCGCCGGAACTCGACGTTCTCGCCCGTGACGAAGGTTCCGCCGAAGGGCGTGTGGAGGCTGAACCCCGGGCCGAGGTACGTACCGTGGCCGAAACGGATGTCTGCGTCGGGGTTGCGAAACAGCACCCAGCGCTTGCGCAGTGAGGACATGAGCAGCGGGCCCCGGTAGTAGCCGATGGACACGGGCAGCCGGCGGACCCGGGCGTAGATCCGCCGAACCTCCGATCCTGATCCCTCCGGTCGTGCTCCCGCCATCGACGCCTACGCTATCGCCCCGGCGGCGTCTGTCACCGCCTGCTCGACCGCTTCCTTCAGCACTCGGTGTGTCTGGGCGCAGTCTCGAGGCCGCCCTCGCGTAGTCGCTGGCAGAGCGCCGGATCGCCGGCGAGGCGACGGACCGCCGCAGCGAGCGCGTCGGCGTCCCCAGCATCGAACAGCAGGCAGTTCTCGCCGTCGCGGAGGTACTCCGCCGAGCCGCCGCGGCCGGTGGCCACGACCGGCCGGCCCCTGCCCATCGACGCGAGCGGGACCAGCCCCTACGGCTCCTCCCACCGCACCGGGAAGACGGTCGCGTCTGCCCGGGCGTACGCGACCATGATCCCGGCGCCCCAGTTGTCCCGAGAAACGCACCCGGCCCTCGGCCCCGTCTGCGCGCGACGCCCAGCTCGGGTCCAACTGCGGACGGCGCTTAGCGGACAGAAGAGCCTGATCGGTGCTGTTCCGGGCTACTACGGGGCTTAAGTCTGAGGCCGTGTCGCCCAGAGCGTGGCGGCAACGTTGCCGGTGGTCCACTGGGCAGCTCGCACGCGATCGCCTTGACCTGCGCGACCTGCGCCGGGAGAAAAACGGCGCGGGGCGCCCGCGCGCTTCTTATCGCTCAAACCCTCGACGCGCGGCTCGCAGAACCGTCTTCGCCACTTCGCGACGACCCCCGGCGTCGTATCCAGCGGCGCCGCGATATCACAGTTCGACAGTCCCTCAGCCGCGTACAGCACAATCCGTGCCCGCTACACCTCACGAAACGCCGCCGTCAACCGACCAGCGAGACCTCCTCGCCACTGAGCTCGATCAGATGGTGAGCACTGCGCGACATAAAACCTGATTCGCCGCCGCATCCACGAATCCCCCCCAGTCCGCACGAATTTCCGACGGGGACCACTAAGCCAGGAATCACCAAGAAGGATGGGCCCAGGGACACCAGGACCGCCCTGCATCCGCACCGCGACAGCCAAGATAGCTGCGGACCATCCAGGCAAGAGCCGCGTCTGCGGCAATCGACGGAAGCCTGATGAGAAAATCAACGGCTCCGCGGTGTGGGCAAGCCGACCCGCCGAGATGACCGGGCAAACGCCGGGCGGATAGGGCCATCGCCGTGTGCCGGAGCGAGCAGAGCCGGTGTACACACCCAGAGCCGCAGCCTCGAGCGATAGTCGCACGAGGCGCAAGGACTCCAAGTCGTACGGGTCGCCGTGAGTCGCGACCGCGACACCCACGCCGCTGGCAAGGATCACTTAGAGCGGGAAGGGCATCCAGCACCGTCATCAGGAACCTGCTTCGGCTGAGGGAGTCATACCGACGGCGGGTGGTTTGCCCGCTTGTGGTACTTGTGGTCGCCTGACCGGCATGAGAACCGATCTGCGCTCCTGATGGTCAAGGTCACTCCGCGTTCGCTAATGGGCTGGGGACGGACGGCACCCACCCTTGCCCGGGTGACATCGGTGAGCTCGGTGGCTTCGGTGAGGGGGATTCTTCGGGATCCACCCGCCCGCGGGGTGATCGCTCGCGGACTCGGTAGAGCCTACGGCGATGCCGCCCAGAATGCCGGCGGCACGGTCCTGGACATGACGTCCCTGGGTCGGGTCCACGACTTGGACCTGAGAAACGGCCGCATGACAGTGGACGCCGGAGCGAGCCTCGGAGATCTGATCGCGGTTCTGGTTCCCCTGGGGTGGTTCCTGCCCGTGGTTCCGGGGACGCGGCACGTGACCGTTGGGGGCGCCATAGCGTCAGACATCCATGGCAAGAACCATCATCTCGAAGGGTCCTTCTGCGACCACGTGGAGTCCTTTGAGCTTGTCACGCCCAAAGGAGACCAGGTCACGGTCACGCCCGAGACGCCCGCCGGGATCTTCGCGGCGACCGCGGGCGGGATGGGACTCACGGGAGTGATTGCCAGCGTCACCCTTCGCCTGCTGGTCATCGAGACACCGCACATGATGGTCGACACCGAGCGTGCCGGCGACCTCGAGAAGGTCATGGCCCGCATGACGTCAGGAGACGCGGATCATCGCTACTCGGTGGCCTGGATCGACTGCCTGGCCCGCGGCCGTCAGCTTGGGCGTTCGGTGCTCATCCGCGGAGATCACGCCGCGGCCGGCGATGCGCCTGACCTCCGACACCGATCCGCTTCATCCGCAGTCCCGGTGGCGCGCCTGGCCGCTCCCCGCTGGATGCCCAACGGACTGCTGCGCCACTCGACGATTGCCGCCTTCAACGAGGCCTACTTCCGCCACTCACCCACCCGCGAGCTTGGTCGCCTGCGACCGCTGCACGGGTTCTTCTTTCCCTTGGACGCCATGCGAGACTGGAACCGGATGTATGGTCGGCGGGGCTTCTTGCAATATCAGATGGTGCTGCCCTTCGGGGCCGAGGCGTCGCTGCGCATGATCCTCGAGCGCCTGAGCGGTGCCGGCGCCGCTGCCTGCCTGGCCGTCCTCAAGCGCCTGGGTCCAGGCCGAGGGCTGCTGTCGTTTCCCACGAGCGGATGGACGCTGGCACTGGACCTGCCGGCGACCAGCGACCTGGTCGGCCTTCTGGACGACCTCGACCTCCTGGTGGCCAACGCGGGAGGACGGGTCTACCTGTCCAAGGACTCAAGGCTGCGCCCCGAGCTACTGAGCTCCATGTACCCGGACCTTGAGAGCTGGGAGAGCGTTCGCCAGGGGCTGGATCCCAACCGGGTCATGCGTTCGGATCTGAGCCGCCGGCTCGGACTGGGCACGACCTCCGCCACCCAGTCATGAAGGACTCCCTCGGCTCGGTGCAGAGCGTCCTCGTCCTGGGAGGCGGGTCAGACATCGCGCTGGCCACGTTACGGCTGCTGGTCGCCGATCGCACCCGCAAGGTGATCCTGGCGGCTCGCGCTCCCGAGCGCCTGGCCGGCGTCATGGCCGAGCTGCGCTGCGCCGGTGCCCAGACCGTCGAGGCGGTGGCGTTTGACGCCGATGCGATCGACTCACACGATCGCCTCATCGACGACATCTTTGACCGCCACGGCGACATGGACATGGTGCTGATTGCCTTTGGGCGCCTAGGCGACCAGGCTTCGATGCTCGAGAACCCCCAGGAGGCGGCAGGGCTCATCCACACCAACTTCACCGGCTCGGTCTCCGTGCTGCTCGCGGTGGCGCGACGCCTGCGCGCCCAGGGCCACGGGAGCCTGGTCGTCCTGTCCTCGGTGGCGGCCGAGCGTGTGCGCCGCTCGAACTTCATCTACGGCTCCTCCAAAGCAGGGCTGGACGCCTTCGCCCAGGGCCTGGGCGATGAGCTGGCCACCAGCGCCATAAGCCTCCTGGTGGTGCGCCCCGGGATGGTCCACACCAAGATGACCGAGGGGATGAAATCGGTGCCGTTCACCACCACCCCCGAGAAGGTGGCCGCCGCGATCGTGGCCGGGGTTCGCCGAAACGCGCGCATCGTGTGGGTCCCTGGCCCGCTGCGGGGGGTCATGTTCCTACTGCGCCACCTTCCCGCCCCCCTGTTTCGGCGCCTGGACCTGTAGTCGGGGCTGGCGGAGATCACCGTGGGCAGCTTTGACGCTGCCTGCAGCCAACGGACAGGCCAGCGTTCGGCCTACAGGTACAGAAGAAGGGCCACGAGGCCCACCCAGGTCACCATGGTGGCAATCAGCCCCGGATCGGATGTGACCAGAGCAGCGGTGTCTCGATCCTCCTCGCGCGCGTAGATGAGATACAGGTAGCGAAACAGCCCGTAGAGCACGACAGGCACCGTGGCCAGCATGCGTCCCCCCACCAGCGGTGAGTTGATCGCGTAGATGCCGTAGCTGAGCAGAGCCCCGGCAGTCACCAGAGGCACCATCTGGTCAAGGAAGGGGAGGGAATAGTGCTCGAGCACCATGCGCGTGGGTCGTTGTCCGTCGATCTCACGCACCGCCTCCTGGCGGCGCTTGGTAAAGCCGAGAAACAGAGAGAGCATGCCGGTGCAGAACAGCAGCCACGATGAGGCGGCGACCCCCGCCGCCAACGATCCTCCGAGCACGCGCAGCAGAAAGCATCCGGCGATGGCCATCACGTCGAGGATCACCAGGTGCTTGAGCAGAAGCGAGTAGGTGGCCGTGAGCACCCCGTACCCGAGGACGACGCCGGCGACATCTGCGCCCACCGCCGCGGCGATGGCCACCGCGCCGGCGGTGAGAGCGATCGCCAGACCGATCGCCATGGCCCGCGGGAGCTCGCCGGCGGCGATCGGACGAAAGCGCTTGACGGGATGACGGCGGTCAAGCTCGACGTCGAGCACATCGTTGATCAGATACCCCGCGCTGGAGATGGCACAGAAGGCAGCGGCCGCCAGCAGGACCTCGATCACCGCCGAGCCCCGGGCTATGTGTCCCCCGAACAGCAGGGGGGCGAGCACGAAGAGATTCTTGATCCACTCCAAGGGCCGCAGAGCCACGACGGCAGCAACCGGCAGTCGGCGAGACCGCGCTGGGGCGGCTACTGACATGACGGCTACCCGGTGAGCATGGCCGACGGAGTCAGCGTCGCGGGCGCTGTGGGTATGAGGGCCGAGAGATCCGCGCGGGGGGATGGGCCGCGGGGCCCGAGCCGCGCGCAGCGGCCGGCTCGGAGCCAGCCACCGGCGCGGACGAGGGGCGTGAGCCGTCGTCGGGCCAGCGCCCGTGGCGGTCGAAGTACCGGCGTGCCGCCTCCTCGGTCTCGCGCTCGTGGTCGCCTTCTACGCCCAGCCGGTAGAGCCAGTTGAGGAACAGGACAGCCACCCCGGCGCTGATGATGCCCGCTCCACCCTCCAGGTTGGAGCTGCCGCCCAGGGCCATGACCACTACCCCACCCACGAAGGTGACCGCCGGGATCACGTAGCGCACCCCGACGAGCACCCAGGCGGGTGAGCCGCTAGTGGGAGGGGGCGACGTCTGCATCAAGGGAATCCGGGGGAGGCAAGCTCGCACGATGTCCTCGCGCGCCCGCAGTCAGGGACCGTTCTGACCGCCGGTCGGGACGCCGGGACCCTGGGGGATCTGGCCGCCCAGCGCGATGTCTGACCCCGCGGGCATCTGGGCATCGTTGGGGAACAGGAGACACCGGTTGTAGCTGTCGCGGAACGTGGCCTTCCCAGGGTGCAGAATGTCATCGGCCCCACGTAGCAGCGAGCAGGTGAGCCGCTCGCCCAGCGTGTGGGAGACGTTGAAGAAGTAGTTGTCGTTGGAGATCGGCGAGGGCTGTGGGCAATTCTTGAAGCCGGGCGGGTTGGGCGACTGCACGCAGCCCTGGATGACATCTGAGGTCAGGGCGTCAGAGAACAGGCTGCGTTCGGCCGGCTGCGGGTAGGCCTCGAGGGGCGCGATGATGTAGCCGAGCTGGTCGTTGCTCAGGCCGGCGGTCATGAATCCGCCCGGACGGATGCCGGTGACGGTCTGCTGGACCTTCAGCGCGATCTGCGGGTAGATCTCACCGGGAACGCTGGACAGGAGCACGTCGCCGATGCGCGCGGTAGCGCTCACCGTGCCCAGGACGTTGGCGGTGGCCCAGGGGGGATCAGTCGATCGGATGAAGGGGAGCCCGGCCACACCTCCGGGCACGTAGTCAAAGCCCAGGATCGTGGCGTTGGTCGCGGGATCCTGAATCAGGTAGGAGTGGGCGTCGACCGTCGGATTGCCGTCGATCGGAGTAGCGCCCTTGAGGGCTTGGTCGGCGCGGTCGGCGACCTCCTGGCCGTAGTGCTCGATTCGGCAGAAGGCGATCGCGGGGACGCTGCCCTGGCCGGGACAGGCCGTGGTGGCGGGATCCCGCTGGGGCTGGGTACGCCCCACGGTCCCCACCAGGGTCACCGCTTGGCCCCCGTACTTCTTCTCGAGAATGGGATTGAGCGCCTGTAGCCAGTCCCCGCTCAGGCTCGAGTTGTCGCCGCCGAGCACGTCGGCGTGGGCGGAGAAGTTGACGAGGGTGGCAAAGGGCTTGCCACTGTTGTCGCGGGCCTGCAGGACGCGCACGGCGGAGTCCTGGGTCTGATTGGCGGGATCGCTCGAGAACTGGTTGGTGAGCAGGGCCTTGCCGTCGGTCGAACCGTAGAACAGTCGACCGGGCTGGCGGTTGACGTAGGCGCGCTCGATCGCGGTCACCGTCTGGTTGGCCATGTACTCCAGGAAGCTCTCGGGTACCCCGCCCCACACGCCAAGCGCGTCGGCGCCACTGTGGGAGTGATCGGACTGAATGAAGACCTGCTGGGCGCTGACCCCCGCCAGGTCCCTGGCCACACGGTTGCGCATGTCGATGATGCCGGTCTTGTTGTTCTTGTCGGCCACAAACCAACCCTGCACCTCCATGTCGGCGAGCAGCAGGGGGGTCTTGCCGTCGGTGGCCGCGAACGCCCGGGTGTGGGCTCCGTCAGCGTTAGTCAGGGTAGGATCGATGCTACGGAGCACTCCGTTGGCCGGCCGTCCGGTAGCCGGATTTGAGGTACAGGCCGGGCACTGGCCAACCGGGCCACCGCCGAAACCGAAGCCGCCGAGGAACACGTACTTGCTGGCGCCGGGGCACTGAGGTGGCTTGGTCGGGTCGGCAGCCGGGCTCCAGGTGCCGTCGGGGCAGGGGTTGATGGGCTCGGCGTCGGTCCCCACGAAGTAGCTCCGGGGCGCGACCGAGCCCGTTTGCCCGCCGGCCTCCGGGAGGGAGCCCGAACCGCCAGATCCCGAGCTCCCCGATCCCGAACTCCCCGATCCCGACCCCCCCGATCCGGGCGCGGGCGCGTTTGAGGTCTGGGGACCCAGGCCCAAGGGGGAGCTCAGCGCCACCGGGGTGAGCGCTCCGTGGCGGCAGATGAAGCGGAAGCGCTGTTCACGCACCTTGAGATGGCGCCGGGTGCGCAGGCCCGGGCTCCCATAGCTGCGCCCCCGGACGATCAGCGTGATGTCAGTCGCGTAGCAGGTCGACAGAGCCTTACGGCCCAGTTCGTTGACTGCCAGCTTCAACACGTGGCTGGCACGGGTACGGGCGCGAATGCGGTAGGTCTGAGGGGCCGCGATGGCCATCAGGTGCCCCTGGGAGGGGGTCACCGCCAGCAGCCGCACGCTGGCGGTGTGGCGGGCGCTGATGCGAACCGCGAATCCGCCCGCTTGCAGGATGCTTACCTGGTCGGAAGTCAGCACCTTCACTGAGACCCTGGGACCGAGCAACCGCGTGGCGCGGTGCGAGTGTGACCCGGCGGACGGACGGTGCGCCCGATGTGGCGCGGCGCCGGCCGGAGCGCCCACGAGCACCAGCACGAAGGCCAAGCTGAGGGCGCCGATGGCTGCTGAGACCCTGGACATCTCTAACATCGTATCCGCTGCCTTACGGTATCCTCCCAAGCATGCGGGGGCCGCCCCCTCCGCGCCGGGATTTCGAACCCGCTCATGCGGGCCGCGGCGCTCGCCGGTTCGCTGTTACCGCTGTGTGCCGGCCTGTCACTGCCCGCCGGCGCGAGCGCCACCCCGGTCGAGCTGCCACTGGCCCGCCCGGCCGATCCGGCCGGGCGCATCACGGCCCTTCGGGCCACCCCCTCTGGGGTAGCGGTCTCCCCGGACGCAAAGACCGTGCTGGTTATCGCCGGCCCCGCCCTTACGGGCGGGGCCGCCCCCAGCGCTCCCGGCCCCCTCTCCCCCAGCCCCGGCGTTTCGCTGATGGTCATCGATGCCGCCACCGGGGTCGTGCGTCAGGACCTCAAGCTCGACGACGCCTTCCAGAGCGTGATCTTCAGCCCAGACGGCTCGCACGCCTACGTGGCCGGTGGCAGCAGCGGCAATGTCTTCGAGCTGAGCATCGACGCCACGGGCGCGGTCAGCCCAGCGCGCACGCTGATCGTTGGCCCGTTCGTCACGTCGTTGGCCCTGACCCGCGACGGTAGGAGTCTGTGGGTCGGCGAGCCGGAAGCCAACCGAGTACAACGGTTGGACCTGGCAAGTGGCGCGGTCTCTCAGAGCATCCCGGCGCCCGCGCCCAATGAGCTCGCTCTCTCCCCGGACGCCCGTATTCTCTACGCCACCAACTGGCGCGGGACCGCGCTGAGCGCGATTGACACTTCAACGGGCGTGGTGCGGGCGCTGCCCACCGGTCTGCACCCCACCGATGTTGCGGTCACCCCGGCCGGTCGTGTCCTGGTCGCAGACGCCAACGACGCCACCCTGGCGACGTTCGAGCCCGGGACCGATCAACCCACCTATACCGACCTGGGTCAGCTCGCGCGCCGCAGCGATTCGCCCAACGCCGTGCGGATCGCCTCCGATGGACGCGTCTACGTCAGCCTCGGCGCAGACAACGCCGTCGCCGTCCTCGAGCCATCGGCCGGCCCCGGATCCCTCGTGGCCCCGCCAGCGGGCGTACCGCTGCCCCAGGACAAGGTGCTCACTCCCCAGGGCGTGGTGGGATCGGGGCCGGCGGCGGGGGGCCGGCCCACCCCGCTGCCCGCCCAGGGGCGAGGTCGTCGGACCGCCTGCCGCCGAATCGCGAGCCACGGCCCCCACCGCAAGCTTCGCTGTCACAACCGGCGGGGGCGCCATCGTCGGGCGCCTGGCCGTGCCCGCGGCCACGGCCAGGTCAAGAACCGTCTCGTCCGACGCCACCACACCAAGCGTCTGGTGAGAAACCGCCTTGTTCGGCGCCACCAAGCCAAGCGGCCGGTCATCAGCCGAGCTCGAGGAGGGCTGGCGGTTGGGCTGAGGGCGGCCTCGCCTCGCGGTTGGCGGGTGGCCGGGCTCATCCCCACGGGCTGGTACCCGGATGCCCTAGCCGTGAGCCCTGACGCAAAGAGCCTCTACGTCGTCACGGCACGCGGCCTGGGCCACAGCGCAACCGCCACCGCCCCCTACGTCGATCCCGACCCCGCCGCCCCCGCCGTGGACGCCGCCTACGGCACCATCGGTACGTTGGAGACGGTCGCTCTGCCCCCCACAGCGGCCGGTCTGGCGCCGTTTACCAAGCGGGCCGAGGCGACCCTGAACGACCCCAGTCCGGGCGCCACCAACGCCAATCCCATCCTGGCGGGCGCTGACGGTCCGATCAAGCACGTGATCTACATCACCCGGGAGAACAAGACCTACGACTCCATCCTGGGGGATCTGCACCCCGGCCGTCCCGGCAACGCGCTCGTTCTCTTCGGTCGCGACGTCACGCCCAACATCCACGCCCTGGAGACCCAGTTCGCCGAGGCGGACAACTTCAGCTACCAGGCCTTTGCCAGCGTGGTGGGACACATGTGGGAGGACGCCGGGACGGTCAGCGACGTGTTCGAACGGGCGGTGGCATCCAACACCGGCGTGCATGTCACGCACGGCAACGACTCCTGGCATCTGCCTTCCAACTACCCGGCCACGGGGCTGCTCACCGAGCAGGCCCACGATGCCGGGTTGAGCGTCCGGACCTACAACGAGGAGCTCGCCCAGCAGAGCGGTTTGCTGCCCGCGGCGCTGCAGGCACCGACGAGCGTCTACCCAAACTATGACCTGTCCGTGCCCGACGTCCAGCGCGAGAAGGGCTGGGAGAGTGAGTTCTCCCAGTTCGCCTCTCACCGCTGCACGGGAGCGCTGGCGAGCACCTATGGCGCGGACTGCTCACTGCCCAGCCTCGAGTACGTCTACCTGGGCGAGGACCACACGACGATCGTCGATCAACCCGGCTACCCCACCATCCAGGCCCAGGTCGCGGACAACGACTACGCCACCGCTCGCCTGATCGACGCCGTGTCACACTCGCAATACTGGAAGTCGACGCTGGTGGTCGTGGTCGAAGACGATCCGCAGGGCACCGGGGACTCCCGGAGCGCCTACCGCGGGCTGCTGGGCATCGCCAGTCCCTACGTCAAGCGCGGAGCCATCTCCCACACTCCCTACAGCCTGACCTCGGTCATCGGGGCCATCGACCGTGTGCTCGGGCTGCCGATCATCACCGACTTCGCCCTGACCAACCGGCCGTTGGACGACATGTTCACCGCTCAGCCGGATCTGAGGCCTTTTACCGCCGACCCGGTGGGCGTCCAGCGCTACCCGTTCGTCGCTCTACCCGGACTCAAGAACCCCACTGCCGACCCGCGCCATGGCATCACGTCGTTCACCGAGCCCGACCACACGATCCCGGCGATCACTGGTCCAGCACAGTGGCGGGCCATCAAGGGGACCGCTCCTTCGCCGTGAGACGCTGCCGAGCCGAGGAAACGCCCCCTCGGGCCAGCGACCGGCGAACTAGGAGATCCCCACCATGCGCTCGATGGGCACCCGCGCGGCGCGGGCGACATCGGCGGGCACCCGCACCTCGTAGCGGTCATGGCGCAGGGCGTCGCGCAGCTTGGGCAGGGTGATCATCTTCATGTAGCGACAGCTGGCCTGCTCGTTGGCGGCGATGAAGTCGACCTCGGGGGCGGCCTGGCGCAGCGGATGCAGCATGCCGATCTCGGTGGCCACGATGGCGGTCGCTCCCGCCGGAGCCGCCTGCGCATAGGCGAGCATCCCCCCGGTGGAGAGCATGTGCACCCCGGCGGAGTCGACGTCGCCGGCGGCCACGTACTCCATCACGCTGGTCGAGCAGCCGCACTCGGGATGGATGAGGAAGTCGGCGCCCGGATGAGCCGACCGGGTGGCGGCGATGTCGTCGGGGCGGATACCGGCGTGGACGTGGCACTCCCCGTCCCACACGTGCATGCGCCGCCCGACCATCCTCTCGACATACGCCCCGAGGAACATGTCGGGTCCGAACAGGATCTCTGTCTCCTCGCCGTGAGTGGCGTAGACGTGCTCGACCACCGCCACCGCGTTTGAGGAGGTCACGCAGTAGTCCGTGAGGGCCTTGACCTCAGCGGTGGTGTTGACGTACATGACCACCACGGCGCCGGGGTGCTCGGCCTTCCAGGCGGCGAGCTGGTGGGCATCGATGGAGTCGGCCAGCGAGCAGCCGGCGTCGGGGTCGGGGATGAGGACCCGCTTGTCGGGGCACAGGATGGACGCCGTCTCGGCCATGAAGTGCACCCCACAGAAGACGATGGTGTCGGCTCCGGCACGCGCCGCCTGCTGGGAGAGCCCCAGGGAGTCACCGACGAAGTCAGCCACCCCCTGGACCTCGGGGAGCTGGTAGTTGTGGGCGAGGATGACCGCGTTTCGCTCCCGGGCCAGGGCACGCACCTCGGCCTGCAAGGCTGACACGTCCTCCGGAATCGACGGAGAGGGTCCGGGCGGGGAGGCCATGGGGAGCTTCACGGCGGTCACTCCAAGGGCTCGAGGATGAGGGAGACGTCGAGGGCGGGCGCTGAGTGCGTCAGCGCCCCCACCGATATGAATTGTACGCCGGTAGCCGCCACCTCCCCCAGGCTCTCCACGGTCATGCCTCCGCTGGCCTCGAGCTCGGCACGGCCGTCGACGTGAGCGACCGCCGCGCGCAGTTCAGACGGGGTCATGTTGTCCAACAGCAGGCGCGGGGCCCCGGCGGCCAGGGCCTCGTCGATCTCATCAAGGGTGCGACACTCGACCTCCAGGGGCAGACTGGGAAAGGACGCCCGGGCGCGGCGCACGGCCTCCGCGATCCCCCCGGCCAGCGCGCTGTGGTTCTCCTTGAGGAGGAGGGCATCGAAGAGCCCGAAGCGGTGGTTGGTGGCCCCGCCGGCGGCGACCGCCGCTTTCTCCAGGGCCCGCAGCCCCGGGGTGGTCTTGCGGGTATCGAGCACGCGGGCCCCGGTGCCCGCCACCGCCCGCGCGCAGCGCGCCGACAGGGTGGCCACGCCCGACAGGCGGCCCAGCAGATTCAGCGCGGTGCGCTCGCCGGTGAGCAGCGCGCGGGCACTGCCCCGGAGCTCGAGCACGGGCCCGTGCTCACGCCAGCGTCCCTCTTCGGTCAACCGCTGGGACTCGGTGGCGGGGTCCAGAGCGCCGAAGACGGCCTCGACGGCGTCCAGGCCATAGATCGCTCCGGGGGCCTTCTGGGTGATGCGAGCCCGCGCACGGGCGTCAGCGGAAACGGTGGCGGTGGTGGTGACGTCGCCGGAGCCCACGTCCTCGGCCAACGCCCGGCGCACGAAGGTGTCGAGCTCAGAAGCGGTCAGGCCGGGCGCACCCGGCCTGACCAAGTCCGACACGGGAACCGCCGCTGACGAGCTAGCGCACGCGCACGTGGACGGGGCTGCTGAGCTTGAACGTCAGGGAGCTGTTGCCGGCGAAGTAGACCTGGGCAAAGGCCCGCGAACGCTGCTTGCGAGAAATGCGTTTCGAGACGTGCAGCCGGGTACGGATGCGGTAGGTGCACTTGGATCCCACCTTGCCGCTTTTGACTCCAAGTCGCTTCTTGCCGGTCACGTAAGCGACGATGACGCGTCCATTGCACTGCGTCCCGGTGGGCCTGATCACCTTGCCGTGAGCGGTGCATACCCGGCGTCGACAGGACACCGACAGGGTGACCCGACTGGGAGAGGGACGGCTGTCGCCACCGGTGCTCCCGCCGGTCGTACTGCCCCCGGTCGTGCTGCCGCCGCTGGTCCCGCCACCGCTGGTCCCGCCACCGCTGGTCCCGCCACCGCTGGTCCCGCCAGCGCTCGTGCCACCGCCGCTGGTCCCGCCACCGCTGGTGCCCCCACCGCTGGTTCCGCCGGCGCTGGTGGCACCGCTGGGACCGGTGTTGCCGGAGGCCCCCGTCATCGATGCGCCGATTGCGGAGCCCAGAAGGCTCACCGAGGTGCCGGGCATGATGAGCAGGGCGATCGCACCCGCCGCCAGGAGCGCCGGCGTTATTGACCATCTCTTGCCCGAGCGCATGCGATCTCCTTAAATTTCACCGGGGAACATAGCCGATGGTAGCAACCGATCTTGGGGTCCTGCGGCGGTCAACCCGGCCGTGTGATGGCGCTCGACGGATTGCCGATGACAGGCCTGACGACCTCCAGCCAGTCCAGCGACTGGGAGCACACACCCGGCACCTGAGCCGGTGTCACCGGCGACGGGGCGGTGGATGGGACGACGGGCACCAGCGAGACGGGGCCCAGCGCGAGTCCCTCCAGACCGCTGCCCGGGCGCAGATCGCCTCCCGGGTAGCGCAGCCAGAGGTGGTGGACACCGGCGGTGAGGGTGATCCGGCCCGCCTGAGCCTGCTGTCCGGCAAAGCCCAGCTCGTAGCGGACGGTCCCCACGACGCGGCGATCGATGGAGATGTCGACGCCTCGCGCGAAGTCCCCGCCCACCCAGACGGCGTAGCGCCCCGCGCGGGGGACCGCGACCGCCAGCGTCACCGTGCCGGCACCCCGCGGGAACACCAGCCCACCCCCGGGAGACCACCCCTGAGGATGCGTGCCGTCGGCGGTGGCGAATACCCCCGCCACCGGGGCGGGTGCGCCCAGCAGCTGCCCACCGGCGCGGCGGGCAAAGCGCGACAGGGCCCTGACCTCAGAGCAATCGGAGGGCACGGCGGCGGCCTGGATGACGCTTCCCAGCCCGCGGTGGACGAGGATCGACACCGGGGGGCTCAGCGGGCGCTGCCACACGTCGTAGTAGCGCCCGCTGGCCACCAGGCGATACACCGAGGGCGGCCGGCTCTCAAACGGCGACCGGCGCAAGATGATCGTGCGGTACACGAGTACCCCCGAGAGCTGGAAGGTGTCAAGGTCGGCGAACCCGTCCTTGCCCAGCTGCCGGCCGTTGAGCAGGGGGATGGCGCGGTAGCGCAGCTCCGAGGGCGACTCGGCATCCAGCCTGCGCAGGAAGTAACGCGCCGCGTAGGGCTCGTACTCGTTGATCAGGGTGGGACCCTGCCCGGACAGGCGCCGCGCAATCCCGGCCAACTCGACCAGGTGGTCGCGGGGGGCCAGGGCGACGTCGTGGTAGGCCAGCACGTTTGACCACAGCACGCCGCCGGCCACGGCCAGGGCCGCCGCCAGCTCCCAGCGGCGCCCCGCCCGCTGCCAGTGCGCCAGCCCCATCCCCCACGCCGTGAGCAGGGCGGGTGAGCTGATGGCCATCGCCTTGGCCGTCACCCAGGGTCCCCCTACGGCGGCGACCGCGGCCGCGGCCACCAGCGCCACGCCGACGTAGGCGATGAGGGCGACGGCCCGGGCCGAGATCGCCGCCCGCAGCCCGATCACCGCTCCCACCGCCACCGCGCCGATGAGCAGCGCGGCGAGCGCCGTGTTGCCCCCCAGGTAGGTGCGAAAGTCCCCGGTCGGCCACACGCCGAAGATCTGCAGGGCACTGAGCGGGTGCGCCAGGTTGCCGATGTCGGTGGCCGAGCGCAGCTCGCCGGGGATGCGCACCTGAAAGCCCAGGGCGGGGAAGACCAGAGCCACGCCCACCAGCCCGGCGATCAGTCCGGCGATCACCGCGGCGGTCCGTGGGCGACCCCCGCCGCGGCGCCGCCCCGCCTGGTGTCCGGCGCGCCGGCGCGCGATGGCCCAGCCGATGAGGACGGCCACGACGAGCGGGCCCAGCCAGGCCGCGGCGCCGGCCCCGTAGACGTCGATCAGGGCGAGGACCGCCACCAGGGGGGCCAGGGCCGCCCGCGCCCTGCCCAGCGCTGTCTGAGAAGGCCTCGAGGCCAGCGCCAGGAGCACCGCCGTGGGCAGCAGGCAGGCGACCATGAGCTCCTTGACCGCCCCCTCCAGGGCGTGACCGTAGAGCAGGGCCGGCTGGCTGGCGATGACCACCGCCAGGCAGCGCAGGC
>JAABUZ0100001968.1_pt1 | contig 36124 bp, 34 predicted proteins | sample 5562091 | NCBI WGS metagenome assembly JAABUZ01 (sample SAMN12813069, study PRJNA571459) | rock metagenome | isolation source: Antarctica rocks | place: Antarctica: Victoria Land, Linnaeus Terrace sud | collected 2015-12-21 | reverse complement strand
CAGCCGGCGGGCCCGCAGCTGCTCGAGCAGTCCGAAACCGTCCGGGGCCCGGACCTGCTCCACCTCGCCGATCGCGGATCCAGAGCGTCGCTCTCCCGTGTGCTGGCCTCTCAATGGCTCGGTCGCACCGTGGGTACGCACCTGCTCCCCAGGCGTCAACTGCCGGATCGCCACCGCCTCGACCCGGTCGGGGGCGGCGTCGGCCGAGTCGCCGTAGATCTGCGGGTCGTGCTGGCCGTCGTCCCCGACGAGCAGCCAGCGCAGTTGCGGCAGCTCGGCGAACAGTCGCTGGAGCTGGTCGTGCTTGTGCGCGATGCCGGACCGGAACATCGCCTGCGTCGTCGGCCCCCAGTCGGTCAGCAGCATCGGCCCGCGGGGAAAGCCGTGCCGGGCCAGGAACTCCTGCAACCCCGGGGCGACGTTCCAGGCCCCGGTCGAGAGGTAGACGACGAACGCTGCCGGTTCGGACTCCAGCACCGCCCGGTACATCTGCGCCATGCCCGGTACCGGGCGGCGTGAGGTCTCGCGCCGGAGGAAGGTGTTCCAGAACGCCACGAGCGGCCGCGGCAGAGCAGTGATCACAACCGTGTCGTCGATGTCACTGACCAGGCCGACGCCGGGGGAGTCCCCGACCACACGGATCGGCGCGGACGACGGTGGCCGGCCGGACCCCTCGGCCGCGAGCGACGCCTGTGCCCAGCCCGGATCCAGGGATGCGGTCAACACCGTGTCGATGTACCCACCGCGCTCGCTGACCACCTCGTGGTGCTGTCCACCGATCTCGACCGTCACGCGCACCCCGGGCGCGGTCGCGGCCAGGAACCGGCGCCAGCCTCGTGCTCCTGCTACGTCCCGGGTCCGGACGCCGGCCGGGGCCAGCAGGACCCGCGCCAGCACCCGCGCCCACTCCTGCGTCCCGTAGCCGGTGTAGGTGACGACCCGGGGTTGCCAGCCCCGCCGCCGGAGCAGGCGGTTGAGCCGCAGGCCGACGGCGTCCTCGACCCGCGCCGCCCAGTAGACGCCCGGACCCAGCTCGTCGTCGGCCGCGGGGAAGGACACCCCGCTGTCCTACCGCACACCGGCCACGCGCGCGAGGCCCGGGCCGGCGATTCGGCAACCCGGTGGGCCAGGAGTCGGTGCGGGCCAGGGTCGGCGGATGGTTTCACCGGGCTGGGCCGCTGCCGGCGAGGATGGCGTTGACCGCCCGCAGCACCGCGGCGATCGGCCGGCCGCACGGGTCCATCGGCGCGACCGGTGTCACCACGCGGCCGTCAGCCAGCCGGACCGCCCAGGTCGGTTGGTCGGCGAGGACGTGATCGGTGCAGTAGACCCGCCGCCGCGGTGGCTGGGGGAGCGCGAGCGCGGTGGCGAGGGCGTCGGTCTCGGCCGGCGTCGCCACCGCGGCTCCGCCGTCGCGGCACACGACCGCCGCCACCACCTGCGCCGGCTCGGACAGCCGGAAGCCGGTAGGGCCGGCGCCCGGGCCGGCTTCGCGGCAGCTCAGACCGCCCGCGGCTGTGGCAGGCGACGGGGTCGACGACTTCGACGGGGCGGTCGCCGCCGGAGCAGCGCTCGCCGCCGCCGTTGAGCTCGCAGCTGCCGTTGCGCCCGTCGTGGTCGCCGCGCCCGTCGTGGTCGCTGCGCCCGTCGTCGTCGCCGCGGGTGGGCCGACCCCGGACGGCCCGCTCGACGGCGCCGTCGCGCAGCCGGTGGCCACCAGACAGCCGAGCAGAACAGGGATTCCCCAGACCCTCATGACCCTCCTCGATGTGCGTCCGATTCCCCTCTCGGACGCAGCAGGCGACGGTCCGGTTGCACCGGTGGGCCCTGACCCGGACCGGGCTTCCGCGGCGGGGGCGGCGACCGCACCAGACCTGTGCGTCTGGTTGATGACGGCAGTGTCACCCTGCGCCCCCGGCCCGAACGCTTCGTGTCCGTGCCCACCGACGCCGTCGTCGGGCAGAACCCGGCCCGGATCGTGCTCCGCGACGACGACCGGACCGCCGCGGCCCCCCGATCCGGGAATGCGGAGTGGCCGGTCAGCTTTGACCCCGAGGGTCACTCCCGCACTGCGTCGTGCGTCGCCCGTGGACCGAGGCCGCACCGAGGAGTTCGCGTGAGCACTGCACCACCCGCCACCCCCCAGACCCCGGCCGGTTCGGCGACCCCGACGGCCCGGGCGGGCGTGGGCTTCCGGTCCGAGCGCGGTCCAGTGCTCGCGGCCCTGATGCTTGCGACCGGCCTCGTCGCGCTGGACTCGACGATCATCGCCACCGCGGTGCCGTCCGTCGTGCAGGACATCGGCGGCTTCGCGCAGTTCCCGTGGCTGTTCTCGATCTACCTACTGACGCAGGCGGTGACCGTCCCGCTGTACGGCAGGTTCGCGGACATGGTCGGTCGTCGGCCGGTCATGTTCGTCGGGATCGCCGTGTTCACCGTGGCGTCCGTGCTGTGCGGGATCGCCTGGAGCATGCCTTCGCTGATCGTGTTCCGCGCGCTGCAGGGCATCGGGGCGGGGGCGGTCCTGCCGATCAGCATCACCATCGTCGGCGACCTGTACACGCTGGAGGAACGGGCCCGGGTCCAGGGCTACCTGGCCAGTGTGTGGGGGATCGCGGCCGTCGTCGGGCCGACGCTGGGCGGGCTGTTCGCCGAGTACGCGTCGTGGCGGTGGATCTTCTTCGTCAATGTGCCGCTCGGCCTGATCGCAGGCGTCACCCTGGCGCGCCGGTTCACCGAGCGCGTCCAGCGCACGCCGCACCGGGTCGACTACGCCGGCGCGACCCTGCTCGCGACCGGATGTGCCCTCGTCATCCTCGGGCTGCTCGAAGGCGGGTCGGCCTGGGACTGGGCGTCAGTCCCGGGTGTCGCCGTGTTCGTCGCCGGGATCGCCGCGCTGACGGTGTTCGTCCGCGTCGAACGACGCGCGGCCGAGCCGGTTTTCCCCCTGTGGCTGTTCCGCTTCCGGCTGCTCAACGGCGCCAACCTGGCCGCGCTGGCAGTGGGGGTGCTCGTCATCGGGCTGACCAGCTACGTGCCGACCTACGTCGAGGGGGTGCTCGGCACCGGTCCGGTCGTCGCCGGCTTCGCCGTCGCCGCGCTGACCGTCGGTTGGCCGCTGGCCGCGACCTTCTCCGGTCGCCTCTACCTGCGGATCGGTTTCCGGAACACCGCGTTGATCGGGGCACTGATCACGACCGGGGGCGCGACGCTGTGCGCGCTGCTCTCTGGCGCGTCGTCGGTGTGGGCGGTCGCGGGGTCCTGCTTCGTCGTCGGGGTCGGCCTGGGCCTGACCGCCAGCCCCACCACCGTCGCCGTCCAGTCGGTCGTGGATTGGCAGCACCGCGGCGTCGCGACCGGCGCGAACCTGTTCGCCCGCTCGGTCGGCAGTGCGATCGGAGCCGCGCTGTTCGGCGCGGTCGCGAACACGACCCTGGCCGACCGGTTCCGTACCCCGCCCGCCGGGGTGGCCGGGCAGTTGCCGGCGAGCGTCGACGCGACCAGCACGGTTCTCGGTGGTTCCGGGTCGTCCCCGGCGGTGGTCGACTTCGTCCGGGCCTCGCTCGCCGCCGCCGCGCACCACGTGTTCCTCGGCCTCGTCGTCGTCGCGCTGTTCGGGCTGCTCGTCATCGTCGTGATGCCGCGCCGGACGGTCCTGCTCGAGCTCGACTGATGAGCCCGCCCGCGTGGCCGACCGACCGAACGCCCGGGCGCGCCATTTCACTGCGTAACCGAGCCGATACCTGGGCGTAACGGTTGCCGACTTCGGTGATCACCATGCCGACGCCGACAGACGACGAACTGGACATCCTGATCACCGCACGGCTCGCCCTGGTCGGGATCGACCTCGGGCAGCTGCCGACCGAACCGGATCCGGCCACCGGGTCACCCACCCGCCTGCAGGCGCTGGCCTCGCTGCGGGCGTTCCTCACCACCACCGTGCCCGCGATCGCCGGCTGGCTCCCGCCGGCCAGCGGCGCCGATGCGCCCGCGTACGCCCAGCAGCTCGACCCGCCGTCGATCTATCCGTCGATCGATGCCGGACGGATCGGGGTTGCAGGGACCGGGGCCGCAGGGGTCGGGGTGCAGCGGTGAGCGACGATCTCGAGCGCGCAGGCGACGACGTCGCCATCGCCGACCGGCAGCGGCGGTACCTCAACCGGCGGACCTTCCTGGCCGCGCTGGCGGCGGCGCCCGCCGCGGCGGGGGCGGCGTCCGCGTTCGGCGCCCCGGCGGCCGCCGTCGCTGCGCCGGCAACCCGTCCCGCGGCGCCGACGGCGCCTCCGGCCCGGACCTTCCGGGTGCCCGCCGGCGTCGCGAGCGCTGCCCGGCAGGCCGTCACCGATCCCACGGAATACACGGTTGCCGGGGCCGCCCTCGCCCTCGCCGCCGGACGGATCTCCGCCGTCGAGCTGGTCGACGCCCACCTGGACCGGATCGCCGCCTACGAGAGCACCTATCTTGCGTACAACACGGTGCTGCCGGAACAGGCTCGCGCCGCGGCCCGCCGGGCGGATGCGAACCGCCATAGCAACCCGTACGCCGGGATCCCGCTGACCGTGAAGGACAACTACTTCACCCGCGGGGTCCGCACCACGGCCAACTCGACGATCTTCGCCGACTTCGTCCCGACCTACGACGCGACGGCTGTCGCTCGACTCGTCGCCGCCGGGGCGGTCGTGATCGGCAAGGGCCAGATGGGCCCGCTGGCAACCACCCGGGCGACGCTGCCGAACGGCACGGTCACCACGGTGAACGCCTGGACGCCGACCGACCCGACAGTCGAGCCCGGTGGTTCCTCCTCCGGCCCCGCGACCTCGGTGGCCGGCCGGCTCGCAACCACCTCCATCGGCACGCAGACCGGGGGCAGCATCACCGCGCCGTCCAACGCGCAGAACCTCACCGGCCTGAAGCCGACGATGGGTCGCACCTCAATCCACGGGGTCATCCCGCTGAGCTTCACCCGTGACCACTCCGGCCCGCTGGCCCGGGACGTGCTCGACGCGGCGATCGTCACCGACGCACTCGCCGGGCCGGATCCGGACGACCCGCGGACACTGGGTCTTCCGCCGCTGCCGGACCTGGTCCGTGCGGCGTCGCCGGTGCGGTCCGGCGGCCGCGTACGGCTGCGCCGCGCAACCCGGATCGGCGTCCCACCTGACTACCTGGCCCGCGCGGCACCGGCCGTGCTCGCCGCCCGCAGGGCACTGCTCACCACGCTCGGCCGGATCCCCGGGGCGCGGCTGGTCGACGTTTCCTATCCCGAGGACTGGGCCCTGCTGACCGGGACGTTCAATGCCGTCCGGCTGTCCGAGCGGACCGAACCGTTCCGGCCCTACCTGCGCCAAGACCTCGGCCTGTTCGGGGTATCCCTGCTCTCGTGGCTGCAGGGAGCGATGCTCTCCGGCGACGAATGGGTAACCGGCCAGCGCGCCAAGACGCATCTGCTGCTGGAGGTCCTCACCCTGCTCGACCGCGGCTGTGACGTGCTGCTGCAGACCAGTCCGGTGCCGTTGGACATCCTCGGGCTGCCGGAGGTCGGTTTCCCGATCGGGTTCGGCGTGGTCCAGCCCGGCGACGGGACGGTCCCGCCGGGCCCGACGGTCCCGATCGGCACGATCCTCGGCGGCAACCCCTACGAGGAGGACCGGCTGCTCGAGGTCGTGGCGGCCTACCAGGCGGTGACCGACTGGCAGACCCGCCGGCCAGTCGACCCGCCTTCCGCGGCGGCGGCCCGGGCTCGTGGCCAGGCGCGGTCCGGGAGTGCGGCACTCCTGGCCGGCCGGCCCCGGTTGGACGCGGCGACAGCGGCGGCGACCTCGGCCTGAGCGCCCCCTGCTCCCTGAAGGGCGGACCGGCGGGACTGTTCGCCTGCCCGTCCGCCGGTGTTTGCCGGCCGGTCGACTGCAGTCGGCCGGCCGGCCACCGGGTCCGGCCACCATCCGATTCGTGGATGTCCTGGCCCACCGCGGCCTGCCTGGTCCGGGCAGACCGGAGAACACCGTCCGCGCCATCATCGCGGCGGTGGATGCCGGGCTGGACGGCATCGAGACAGACCTGCGGGTCACCGCCGACGGGGTCGTGGTGCTCAGCCACGACGCGGACCTGGTGCGGGCCGCGGCGGACCCGGTGCACGTCGAGGGCACGGCGTGGCCGGAGCTCCGCGACGCGGGGGCGGCCGCAGGCCTGTCCCTGGCGCGGCTGACCGACGCGCTGCCGGCGCTGTCGGCCTGCCGGCGGGTGGTCCTGGAGGTGAAGACCCCCGACACCGGTGGGCTGAGCCGGCCGGAGGCCGCCGTCGGGCGGGTGGCCCGCGTCGTCGCCGGTGAGCTGTCGGTGCTGCTGCCCAGCCTCGCCGCGAGTCGGGTCACGGTCAGCAGCTTCGACGAGGCGCTGCTCGGTCAGATCCGCCGGGAGTTCCCCGGAACGCCGCCGATGCTTTTCGGTCTGCTCACCGCCGGCGTTGCGCCCGCGGAAGTCCTCCACCGGGCGGTAGCGGCTGGGTGGGACGAGGTGCACGTCCGCCTGGCGGACCTGCGGGCCCAGCCGCCGACGCCGCCCGGGCGACGCCGCCCGGACCTCGTCGCGTGGACCGCGACCACGGCGGCGGACCTCCAGTGGTGCGCAGGGCAGGACGTGTCGGCGGTGATTGCCGACCCGGCGGCTGTCCTCCGGTACGCACCGGTGGACGCCCGGAGCGACGCGGAGCGAACCCCGGCGTACGGCGAAGCGCCTGTCGGACGTCGCTAACCGGCCGGCAAGTCTCTTCGCGGTACGCCAGCACGCGGTGTCAGCCGGCGGTCTGAGCGACCCATGCATCGACCGCGCGGCCGAGCGCGGGCAGCGGGATGCTGCCGTAGCCGAGCACCGCGCTGTGGAACCCACGGATGTCGAACCGGTCGCCGAGCTCGGCGCGCGCCGACGCACGCAGGCGGAGGATTTCCCGCTGGCCGGTCTTGTATGCCAGTGCCTGGCCGGGCATCGCGATGTAGCGGTCGATCTCGGCCGCCAGCGCGTCGGCGGGCAGGGGGACATTCGCGACGAACCAGTCGACCGCCTGCTGCCGGGACCAGCCGAGAGCATGGATGCCGGTGTCCACGACCAGGCGGCCGGCGCGGAACACGTCGGTCGCCAGCATCCCGAGCACTGCGACGTCGTCGCTGTAGAGGCCCATCTCCTCGGCGAGCACCTCGGCGTACAGGCCCCAGCCTTCGGTGTGTGCGGTGACCACCGTCTGCCGCTGCAGGTCCGGCACACCGTCGAGGGTGAGCATCCGGACCAGCTGCGTGTGGTGGCCGGGGACCGTCTCGTGGTACGTCACCGACTCCAGCTCCGGGCCGGTGCCCAACCCCGGTCGGTCGGCGTTGAACCAGTAGGTGCCCACGCGGCTGCCGTCCTCCGACGGCGGCGAGTAGTGCGGCGCCATGCCGGCGCGCGCGAGCAGGGCTGACATCGGCTCGACGGCACACGGCGGTGGCGCAGGCGGGTCGAACCAGGCACCGGCGGCAGCCTCCGCGCGCCGGACGGCTCCGCGGGCCTGGTCCATCGCCGCTGCGACGTCCGGCTCGGCGCCCACGTTCCGGAGCGCGGCGATCACGGCCGGAACGTCGGCAGCGCCAAAGACGCGAGCACCGATCTCGAGCATCCGTTCGTGGTCGTCGGCCACGTCGGCCAGTCCCTGCTGGTGGATCCGCTCCGGGGTCACCGGCAGGGTGGTGTGCACCCGGACCGCGTGTGCGTAGCTCTCACCACCTCCGGCCATTGCCACCAGGCCGGCCTGCTCGTCGGGCCGGGCGATCGGCAGCAGCTCGTCGGCGAGCACGGCGCGGTAGTGCGCCAGTGCCGGGCGGAGCCGGTCGCGGACCTGGGCGTCGACTCTGGCGGCCAGGTCGATGCGCCACGGCTGGGCCGCGGTGTCCCCACTGACGGGTTGCAGGAAGGGCGTCGGCCCGCTGTCGGCGAGCAGCTCGTCGAGCTGCGTGACGGCAGTGACGACCAGGGCGTTCACCGGTGTCCGGCCGGCGGCGGCCCCTTCCCGGAGCCGGGCCAGGCAGGCGTCGAGGTAGTCGGGGAAACCGGTGACACGGGTCAGCCAGTTTTGGCCGGCGGCCTCGTCGACGAGCTTGGTCCGGGATGCCAGTGAGATCAGCTCGGCGGGTCCCTGACCGAACACACCGGACACCGTGTAGGTGATCGAGGCGGCATCCACCTCGGCGATCCCCGTCTGGGCGGCTGCCCGGATGCACGCCAGGGTGACGGCGTCGGCCGCAGACAGGCCGTCGGTGTCCACCGCGTCGGCGCGCTGGAGGTAGTCGAGGTCTGCTGCGCGGCGGGTGCGGTCTGCCTCGGCCGAGACGTCGGGGAGCTCCGCGTCGTACCCGGGAAGTCCGAGGCCGCTGGCGCCGAACGGGTCGGCGGTCAGGTGAGCGGTATGGATCTCGTCGGCGAGGGCGAGGATGTCCGGTCGGGTCGTCACCGGAACAGTCTGTCCAGCGCGGCGGCGGAGTCGGGAGGGGCTTCGGGGTGCGTTCCGTGGGTCGGTCGAGGTCTGCGGGCGGGTGGGTCAGTGGGGGTCGAGCAGGACCGGGCGGCGCTGTTCGACGACGAGGTCGGCATCCTGGGCGAAGACGAGGGGGTCCAGCGGAACCGGTGCGTTGGCCTGGACGGTGACGGTTCCGGTCCAGGTCGCCGTCAGCTCGATCTGCCCGGTTCCGGAGTGCCGGAACGTGGCAGTGAGGTAGTGGCCGGCCGGCCCCGTGCGTGGACTGGTGCCGTCGTAGGGCCGGCCGACCCCCTCCGCCTGCGTGGTGGAACCGTCGGGGCTGATGAACTGCCACGCGTATGTCGGGCGGACGGTCACGATGCCGGGTAGCGGTTCGGCGATGGCGAACGTCTGCTCCCCGGCGTCGGGAGTCGACACGATGTTGGGGAAGTTGACCAGGGTCCGTTCGCCGGGTTGGACCATCGGCAGGGCTGGGTCCATGTGCTCGCGGACGTAGTCGCGGGCTGCGGCAGTGATGTCCACCACGGGTATGGGTGGTTGGACGACCTGGCAGAACCGGCCGGCGGCGGTGAACACCGGCTCGTTCACCGGGGCGGTCTGCTTGACCCAGATGACCATCCACCGTCCGCGCAGGGGCCCGGCCTGGCAGGCAGCCCGGGCACAGTCCAGTGCGCCGACGTCCCCGCCCTGTGGGTCCGCTGGCGGCTGAGGCTGGCCGCAGTCGATGACGTACTGCGACAGGTAGGTCGCGCCCGGTTTACCGGCGACCTTTGTCCGGCTCACCCCCTGAAACGACCGGCTCGCCCCCTCATAGGAATACTCGTACCCATCGTCAACGGTCCGCACCGGTGACGCACAGGTCAGGATTCCGCAATCGTCAGCCGAGTGGATCGGCGACGCGTGGAGACCGCTCAGCGCCATCAGTACGGCAGAGGCGATCGACGGGAGACCCAACATGGTCAATCCACACGTTCGACGAGGTTTAGTGTTGCAATTAGTGGACGTGCGCCCTCATATCTAACCACGCAGACGAAAACGTAGCTCACTATGTGGGCATTCACCTGTATTGTCTTACCCATGCGGTCAACGAACCTGTTGGGGGAATCGGTGATCTCAAGATGAACAATGAAGGCCTTGCCGTCCCTGCCACGTGGCCCGACGACCAGGCTCCGGTAGCCGTCACTGCCATTGAAATTGACGAAGTGACGACCAGCACTTATTCTCTCATCAATGAGCCGAGCGTCTTCGGCGCACTGCCGGCACTCAGGCGCAGACAGCTGACGCAATCTCGTGGACGAGCCAGTGGAAAGAGCGAATCTCAATTGAAGAGCGTAGTCCCGAACGGTGATCAGTGCGCCCTGTTCCCCAGCGACGAAGGGCCGCCCGGGTGGGCTGACGACCACCCCATTTGATGGCGAAGGCGATGAGGGAGACTGCGTTGTCAACCTGGTAGGTAGCGCGGTCGGACTTGGGCTGACGGTGGACATAGCGGACACGGAGGTCGGTGTGGCGCTTGCTGTCGGGAATGCGGCCGGTTGCGGGCTGGGGGAGCAGGCGGTGAGCGCGATCGCCACGACGGCCGCGAGGGCGGAGCCGGCCAGCACCTCTCGGCGCGGGTGACCGCTCGACGTTCGCATCATCGCGCTACTCCTCACCCCCGGCAGCGGCTGGCACCGCTCGTTCGTCAGGGAGGATGGCAAGACGGGCACCTTGATCACCAGTCCCGCGGTGTTGCGCTGTGGAAGGCGGCCACCCGGAGTACGTCAACCTATGCCTTCGGTCGACGGAGAGTGACAGCTCGACCACGGGTGGCGAATCCGTGGCGCACGCCGGGAACGGAGCGGCCTACCGACTGGTCAGGTCTCCCGGTGGCCGGAAGACCGCGAACGGGTCGGTCACCGTGAGCGCGCGGCTGGCGAACCGGTAGACGTTCGCCGGGCGGCCGCCGCGGGCGCCGGACGCCAGCGTCCGTCCCGTCGGCTCGACGGTGCCGCGTCGCTCCAGCACCCGCGACAGGTTCGTCTGGGATACGGCATGCCCAAGAGCACCGCTCACGACCGTCCTCAGCTCGGGCATCGTGAACTCGGACGGGACGAGCGCGAAGCCGATGTTGGTGTACGACAGCTTGGCCCGCAGCCGGTCCCGGCCCGTCTCGACGAAGAAGTGGTGGTCGAACGCGGTCGGTGGCAGCTCGTCGACCGCATGCCAGGCGGTGTCCGCGGGCAGCCCCGGTTCGGCATCGGCGGGAACCAGCGCCAGGTACGCCGTCGCCAGCGCCCGCATCCGCGGATCGCGACCCGGATCGCTGTGCGTCGCCAGCTGCTCCAGGTGCGCGATGTCCCGGACGTCGACCTTCGCGGCCAGGTGCCGGGTGATGGCCGCCCGCAGCCGTTCGTCCGGGTCGACCCCGCCGCCGGGCAGCGACCACCGCCCCCGCCCAGGGGGCCGGGCCCGGCGCCACAGCAGCACGCACAGCCGCCCCTGCCGCACGGACAGCACGACGGCGAGCACCTCGTGCGGGTACGCGGTCAGTCCTGTCCCCGGATCGGGGGTGGGGTGCTCGCGGCTCATCGGGTCCGATGCTACGGTCGACCAGGTAATCGCCTGACAGGCGAAAACTGACTCGGCCAGTGCCGAGGAGCCAACAGCAGGGAGCGGTCGATGACCCCCAGCTCGTCACCACGTCCGAGCACGTCCGCGTGACCGTCGTCGACGTCCAACTCGGTGCGGCGCCGCCGGTCGAGTCCGGCTGGCAGGACGAGGTGCGACGGCTGGCCCGAGCACAGGACGCGGTGATCCTGGCGCACAACTACCAGGTCGCGGAGATCCAGGACGTCGCCGACCACGTCGGTGACTCCCTCGCGCTGTCCCGGATCGCCGCCTCGGCGCCGCAGCGGACCGTCGTCTTCTGCGGGGTCCACTTCATGGCCGAGACCGCGAAGATCCTCAGCCCGGACAAGACGATCCTCATCCCTGACGCCGCCGCGGGGTGCTCCCTCGCCGACACCATCGATGCCGACCAGCTGCGCGCGTGGAAGGCCGACAACCCCGGCGCGGTCGTCGTCGCCTACGTCAACACCACCGCCGAGGTGAAGGCCGAGTCCGACATCTGTTGCACGTCGTCGAACGCGGTCGACGTGGTCGCGGGGATCCCCGTGGACCGGAAGGTGCTGTTCCTGCCCGACCAGTTCCTCGGCGCCCACGTCAAGCGGGTCACCGGCCGGGACAACATCGAGGTCTGGATGGGGGAGTGCCACGTGCACGCCGGCATCAGCCCGGCCGACGTCCGCGACCGGGTCGCGGCGCACCCGGACGCCGAGGTGCTGGTCCACCCGGAGTGCGGCTGCACCACGTCGGTCCTGTGGCTGGCCGGGACCGGGGGACTGCCGCCGGAGCGGACGCACGTCCTGTCCACCGGCGGCATGGTCGACGTCGCCCGTGCGATGACCGCGGACACCGCTCTCGTCGCGACCGAGGTCGGGATGCTGCACCAGCTGGAGTCGGTCAACCAGCGCACGAGGTTCTTGCCGATGAACGCGCAGGCGTCGTGCCGGTTCATGAAGATGATCACCCCGGCGAAGCTGCTGCGCAGCCTGCGGGAGGGCCGGGACGAGGTGCACGTCGACCCGCTGCTCGCGGCCCGGGCACGGCGCGCCGTCGAAGCCATGGTGGCCGTCGGCACGCCGTCGGTGGTGGGCGAGTGAGCACCGCTCCGCTGACCCGCGGGGAGGGCTCGAACTGCACGGCGAGCCCGGTCGACGCCTTCGACGTGGTGGTGGTCGGCTGCGGTGTCGCCGGGCTGTCGGTCGCCCTCGGCCTGGCGCGGACCCGCCGGGTGCTCGTGCTGGCCAAGGGCGGTCCGGGCGATGGGTCCACCAGCTGGGCGCAGGGCGGGATCGCGGCGGTCGTCCGGTCCGGCGACAGCCCGGCCGAGCACGCCCGGGACACGCTGACGGCCGGGGCCGGCGCCGGTGACCCCGCGGCGGTCGCTGTGCTGGTGCAGGAGGGTCCCGCCGGGCTGGCGGACCTGCTGTCGGCCGGGGCCAGGTTCGATACCGACGCCGACGGCCGGTTGTCCGTCACCCGGGAGGGCGGTCACCACACCGACCGGGTCGTGCACGCAGGCGGTGACGCCACCGGCGCCGAGGTCTCGCGCGCGTTGCTGGCCGCGGTCGCCCTCGCCGGCGTCGAGGTGCGGACCGGCACCCGCGTCCTCGACGTCCTCACCACCGGCGTCCAGGGCCGACCGACCGTGACCGGCGTGCTGACCGTCGGGCCCGCGGGCACGTCGGGCATCGTCGCTGCGCCCGCCGTCGTGCTGGCGACCGGAGGTCTCGGCCACGCCTACGCCAGCTCGACCAACCCGGCCGGGGTGACCGGCGACGGGCTCGCTATCGCCCTGCGCGCCGGAGCATCGCTCACCGATCTGGAATTCGTGCAGTTCCACCCCACCGCGCTGTGGACCGGACCCGACGGGAGCGGTCGGCTGCCCCTGGTGTCCGAGGCGGTCCGCGGTGCCGGCGCGGTCCTGGTCGACGGCGCCGGCCGGCGCGTGATGGCCGGCGTCCACCCCTTGGCGGACCTCGCCCCGCGGGACATCGTCGCGCGCGCCATCACCGAACGGCTGCTGGGGGCGCCCGGCGGCATCAACGACCACGTGTTCCTGGACGCGACCCGGCTCGGGTTCGAGACCGTCCACACGCGGTTCCCGACGATGGTGGCCGCCTGCGCTGCGGTCGGGATCGACCCGGTGACGCAGCCGGTCCCGGTCACCCCGGCCGAGCACTTCCTCTGCGGGGGAATCGCGACCGACGCCTGGGGGCGTACGGGCGTCGAGGGGCTGTCCGCGGTCGGCGAGGTCGCGGCGACCGGGGTGCACGGGGCCAACCGCCTGGCGTCGAACAGCCTGCTGGAGGGACTGGTCTTCGGCCGCAGGGTCGCTGCCCGGTTGCTGTTGGACCCGCCGGTCCGACACGACCCGGACCCGGTCGCCACCCCGGCGACCGCGCACCGTCGCGCCGGCGACAGTCGTGTCGTCAGCGGTGGTGACGGCGACGGGCCGGACCTCGACGCCGACAAGATCCGGGCGGTGCTGTCCCGGCACGTCGGGATCCGCCGGGACGGGGCGGCCCTGGCGACCGCGGCGGACCTGCTCGCCGAGGCGATCCCGACCGACGATGGGCCGACCGCTTACCGGCCGACCGTCTACGGGCCGTGCGCCGACGGGCCGGGTGCCGACCTGCACACGGTGGCCAGCGCGCTGGTCCTCGCCGCGACCGAGCGGGAGGAGAGCCGGGGCTGCCACTGGCGCACCGACCTCCCCGACCCGGCCGCGGCCTGGCAGGACAGGCAGGTGGTCGTGCGGATCGCCGACGGGACCGGCCGCGGTGGCGCCGGGGCGCTGACGGCGACGGTCGAACCGCGCGGGCAGCGGGAGCCGGCGCGGTGACCGCAGCCCTGTCCCGGGCCACCGCGGCGGCGCTGTCGGCTGCCCGCCTGGACCCCGGAGCCGTCCGTTCAGTGGTCGCTGCTGCTCTGGCCGAGGACCTCGGCGCGGCCGGTGACATCACCTCCGCGGCGACGGTCCCGGCCGGCAGCCGCTGCACGGTGCACGTCGTCCCGCGGTCCGCCGGCGTCCTCGCCGGGCTCCCGACACTGCTCGTCGTCGCCGACCTGGCACCGGGCGCGGTCGCCGTCGAAATGCTCGCCGCGGACGGCGACGCCGTCCGGCCGGGCGTCCCGGTCGCCCGGTTGGCCGGGGACACCCGAGCGGTGCTCGCCGTCGAGCGCACCGCTCTGAACCTGCTCGGACACCTGTGCGGTGTCTCGACCCTGACGGCGGCCTGGGTCGCGGCCGTCGCCGGTACCGCTGCGCATGTCCGCGATACCCGTAAGACGCTGCCCGGGTTGCGGGAGCTGGACAAGTACGCCGTGCGTTGCGGTGGCGGGGTCAACCATCGGGCCGGGCTGTTCGACGCGGTCCTGGTCAAGGACAACCACGTCGCCGCCGCGGGCGGGGTCGGTGCGGCACTGACGGCCGTTGCCGCCGCGCACCCGCGGGGCAGCGTCGTCGTCCAGGTGGAGGTCGACGACCTCGACCAACTCGACGAGGCGCTGCGGTTCGGCGCCGACCAGGTCCTGCTGGACAACTTCGACCTGGACGCACTGGCGACTGCTGTCCGCCGGACACGCGCCGCCGCACCCGGCGTGCTGCTCGAGGCCAGCGGCGGCCTGACGCTGGACTCCGCCGCCGCGGCCGCGGCGACCGGAGTCGACCTGCTGGCCGTCGGTGCGCTCACCCACTCCGCGCCCCAACTCGACATCGGCCTGGACTGGATCGCCTGACGGTGTGCGCCGGCCGCCGGTCTGCCAGGCGGTCGACCGGGCGGCCCGCCAGCCGGGCCGGACGTCAGCCCAGCAGGCCTGACAGCACCAGCGAGCGCTCGACGGTGAGGTCGGCCATCGCCGACCGCACGCCCTCCCGACCCGTCCCGGATGCGCGCTGCCCGCCGTAGGCGACCTGATCCGCCCGGTAGCTGGGCACGTCGCCGACGACGACGCCGCCGGCGTGCAACCGGTCGCGGGCGCGGAACGCCCGGTCGGTGCGCCGGGTGAAGACGCCGGCCTGCAGGCCGAACCGGGTGTCGTCCAGGGCATCCAGGCCGGCCTCGAACCCGTCGACCCGCTCGACGACGGCGACCGGGCCGAACACCTCGTCCCGCACGACCCGGGCGTCGGGCGGGCAGTCGGTGAGCAGGGTCGGGGGATAGGTCGCGCCGTCCGCGGGGCCGCCGCCGCAGAGGACCCGCGCACCGGCGGCGACCGCCTCCTGGACCCAGGCCTGGACCCGGCGGGCGGCATCGGCGTTGGTCATCGGGCCGACCTCGGTGTCCGGCAAGCGTGGGTCCCCGGTTCGGCGGGCGCTGAACGCATCGGTGAGCAGCGGCAGGAACTCCTCGGCCACCGAGTCGTCGACGTAGATCCGCTGGACGGCGATGCAGGACTGGCCGGCCTGGTAGGTGGCGAAGGTGGCAATCCGGTCCGCGGCCGCCGCCAGGACGGCGAGGTCCGGGCCGTCACCGGGCCGACCCGTGGCCGCCCAGTCGTCGGTGACCAGGACGCCGGCGTTGCCGCCGAGTTCGAGCACGACGTGTTTGCGGGGCACCGAGTCCAGCAGCGGCCAGCCCACGGCGTCGGAGCCGGTGAACGACACCACCGGCAATCGAGAGTCCATGACCAGCGGGCTCATCACCTCGTTACCGACCGGCAGCACCGACCAGCTGCCCGCGGGCAACCCGGTGTCGGCGAGCAGGTCACCGAGCAGCAGCGCGGTGAGCGGTGTCGCCGGCGCAGGTTTCACCACCACCGGGGCGCCAACCGCCAGCGCGGGGGCGACCTTGTGCGCCACCAGGTTCAGCGGGAAGTTGAAGGGGGCGATGGCCAGCACCGGCCCACGCGGATGCCGCGTCGTCAGCGCGAGCCGCCCGACACCGGACGGGTCGGTGTCCAGCCGCTGTACCGTGCCGTCGAGGCGGCGGGCTTCCTCGGCGGCGAGCCGGAACACCGACACGGCGCGGGAAACCTCCAGCCGCGACCACCGGATCGGCTTGCCGTTCTCGGCGGTGATCAGGTCGGCGATCTCGGCCGACCGCGCCGCGATCGCTGCCGACACCGCCGCCAGCGCGTCGGCGCGGACGTGGACCGGGCAGGACGCGAAGCTTTCCGCGCCGGCCGAGGCGGCGGCGACCGCATCCTCGACGTCGCGCGGACCGGGGACGCCGTGGGCGCCGACCGGCGAGTCGTCCCAGGGAGAGCGGACCGTCAGCGCCCCGTGCCCGGCCCGGGGCTGTCCGGCGACCCAGAAGGGTCGCGGCGCAGGCGGGCGACCCCCACCGGACCTCGCGCCGGCTGCCCCGCCCTCGGCTGTGGCGTGCTGGGTCCTTGCTGCCGACATCGGTCGATCCTCTCCACGGTCAGGGCCTGTCCGGTGACGCCGACCTCAGGCGGCCAGCACCCGCTCCAGCGGCTCGTGCGGCAGGCCGTGCGCCCGGGCGACCGGTTCGGAGATCACCGCTCCGGCGTGCACGTTGAGGCCGCCGGCGAGGGCGGCATCGGACCGCATCGCGTCGCGCCATCCGGCGTCGGCGAGCGCGACGACGTAGGGCAGCGTCACGTTCGTCAGCGCGCGCGTCGAGCTGGCAGGCACCGCGCCGGGCATGTTCGCCACGCAGTAGAACAGTGAGCGGTGCACCCGGTAGGTCGGGTCCGCGTGCGTGGTCGGGTGGGAGTCCTCGAAGCAGCCGCCCTGATCGATCGACACGTCCAGCAGCACGCTGCCCGGCTTCATCCGGGACACCAGGTCGTTGGAGACCAGCCGCGGTGCCTTGGCGCCGGGAACGAGCACCGCTCCGATCACCAGGTCCGCGCCCAGCACCTCCCGTTCCACTTCGAGAGCGGACGACACGACGGTGCGCACCGCTCCGGCATACTGGGTGTCAAGAGCGGCGAGCCGGTCGACGTCCCGGTCCAGGGCGACGACCTCGGCGCGCAGTCCCGCGGCGATCGCGACGGCGTTCGAGCCGGCGACGCCGGCGCCGAGGACGACCACCTTGCCCGGTCGGACCCCCGGCACCCCGCCGAGCAGGACGCCCCGACCACCGTTGGGCCGCAGCAGCGCGGCGGCCCCCGCCTGGGGCGCCAGTCGCCCGGCGATCTCGCTCATCGGGGCCAGCAGCGGCAACCGGCCCGCGGCGTCGCGCACCGTCTCGTAGGCGATCGCGGTCGCCGCCGAGGCGACCAGGGCGTCGGTGCACGCTCGGGACGCGGCCAGGTGCAGGTAGGTGAACAGCAGCTGCCCGGGGCGGATGCGGCCGTACTCCACCGCGACCGGCTCTTTGACCTTGACGACCATCTCCGCCGCCGACCACACGTCGTCGGCGGTGGGGAGGACCTTGGCGCCGACCGCGGAGAACTCCTCGTCCGGGATGGAGCTGCCCTCCCCGGCGCCGGATTCGACGACGACCTCGTGGCCGTGGTCGACCAGCTCGTGGACGCCGGCGGGGGTCATCGACACCCGGAACTCGTTGTTCTTGATCTCGCGTGGGACGCCGATCAGCATCCGTCCGCCCTCCTGCCGTCAGCCGCGGCGGGCCGCCACAGCCTCATGGTCGATGGTCCCGCGCCGGCCGCCGGCCGTCTATGGCGCAGGTCACCGGTGGGAGCCGCCGGAGACGGGTCTGGGTGACCCGGCGGGCGATCACCTCGGCGACGACTAAGTTCCGGCGACGTGACCAGCGCCGAGGATGCACCGTCCGCCGTCAACCCGAGCGGGCGCGAATGGGTGATCGCCGCCGACGGGCACCAGGCGACGGTGGTCGAGGTCGGCGCGGGCCTGCGGTCCTACACCGTCGACGGTGTCGACCTGCTCGACGGCTACCCGGCGGACGAGCTGCCCAAGGGCTGCCGCGGTCAGGTGCTCGCCCCGTTCGCCAACCGCATCCGGGACGGCAGCTACACCTTCGCCGGCGTCGAGCACCAGCTCGACATCGGCGAGATCGCCACGAACACCGCCTTCCACGGGCTCGTCCGGTGGCAGCCGTGGGAGGCGGTCGTCGTCGAGCCGGACAGCGTCGTGCTCGGGATCACCGTGCACGCCCGCGACGGCTACCCGTTCACCCTCCGGCTCGGCGTCCGGTACACGGTCGGCCCCGACGGGCTGACCGCCGAGCACACCGCGCAGAACCTCGGCGCGGCCGCGGCCCCGTTCATGATGGCGACGCACTGCTACCCGACGGTGGTCGGCCTCCAGGTCGACGAGCTGCGGCTGACCGTTCCGGCGGGCAGCTGGCTGGCCACCGACGAGCGCCTGCTCCCGCTGCCGGTTCGGCCGGTGGCGGGCACCGACCGGGACTTCACCGACGGCCCGGTGTTCGGCGACCGCGTCGTGGACAACGCGTTCGGGGACCTGACCCGCGAGGCCGACGGGCTGGTGCGGGCCATGGTCACCGCGCCCGACGGCCACGGGGTCCAGGTCTGGTCCGGGGCGGCGTTCCGGTGGCTGCAGGTCTACAGCTCCGACACGCAGACCGAGGAGCGGTTCCGGCGCTCGTTCGCGATCGAACCGATGACGGGACCGCCGGACAACTTCCGGTCGGGCGTCGACCTGGTGGTGCTCGAGCCGGGAGCCGCCTGGCAGGGGACGTGGGGGATCCGGCCGATCCGGGGTGCCACGGATGCGGCAGGTGGCGCCGCTGCGGCGGGCGCGTCGGGGGAGTCGGCGACGAACGGGGCGGCCACCGGCGCCGGTCGGACGGTCACCGGGCCGCCGGTCACCGGGACCGCGGCGGACCTGTTGCCCGACGTCACCACCGACGAGGCGGAGATCCGTCGGGTCGACCCGACGCTGGGGGACTACGCGGCCGGTGGCGACGACGAGCGGATCCTGCGCGAGGTGCCGCCGCACCATCTGGACTGATCGGCGGCCCGGGCTGTCCAGTGGGCCGGGACTGTCGGGCGGGCCGGGACTGTCGGTCAGTCGGCCGGCGTCAGCTTCGGTGGCGGCGGCGCGACGGTCAGTCCACCGGGTGCACCACCACCGACATCGCCGCCCCGGCTGCCGCCCCGGCCAGGTCCAGCGCGGACCGTGATGTGGTCGCCAGGACCAACAGGCCGCCGCCTGCCGCATCGGCGGCCGGTCCGGCCCCGTCGAGCGGGCCGCCGTCCGCCGCCGGAGCGGTCGGCTGGACGGCGAGCACCGGCGCCCGGGACACGACGACGCGCGCGACCTGCGCCGCTGCGGCGGGCGCCCCGGCCCCACCGACCACGGCTGGCCCGTCTGTCGGGAGTTCGGCCCCCAGGCCGGGTTGCCCGCCGGTCGGCGCGGCGATCACGTCGACCCGGTCACCGGGGCGCAGCAGGACCAGCGGGCCGGCGTCGGCCACCCGCAGCGGGGTGATCACCGCGGTCGGCCCGAGCTCGGTGGCGTAGTCGGCCAGCAACGAGGAGCCGACGACCCGGATCGCCGTCACGGGCTCGCCGGGACCGACAGGGGCGGCCAGGCGCCGGCCGATCAGCGCCCGGGGGTCGGCGACCGCCTGCTTCGGCGCGGCGTCCGGCGTGACGCGCCGGAGCGCGAGGTCGTCGGGGGTCAGCACCCGCCCACCCGGCAGGGACGATGCGGCCACGACGACGGGCACCCGCTGCTGCGGAGCCGGGCGAAGGACCTGCAGCCCGGCGGCAGCCGCGACCGCGGCGCACGCGGCCGCGACCAGGCGGCGGTGCCAGGAGACGGCCCGCACCAGGGAACGCCACCCAGTGCGGCCGTTGACCCGACGAACTCCGGGATCGGTTGTCATGGCGCCGGACGCTAGAAGTCGCCGACCACGCTCACACCGGACGGGTGTGAACCGGTGGATGACGGCCACCGGCACCGGCGGTGACGGAACGGCCTGGGGACAGCCCGGATCCGGGTGGGTCGGCGGTCAGCCCGCGGGGGCAGCGGTGGCCGACGGCGCCGCCTTCGGCTTCGCGGAGCCGGAGCCGGAGCCGGAGCCGGATGCCGCGCCGTCGGACCCGGACCCGGACCCGGACGACGTCTGGCCGCCCGATCCGCTGGCGGCAGCGTCCTTCTTGGCAGACCCGTCGGAGCCGGTGCCGGCACTGTCCGAGGACGCACCGTTCGTGCCGGGCTTGCCGTCCTTCTCGTCGCGGCCGGCCGTGGAGCTGCTCCGCGCGGACGACGCACGGCTGTCGTTGCGGTAGAAGCCGGACCCCTTGAAGACGATCGGCGGAGCCGAGATCACCTTGCGCAGCGATCCACCGCAGATCGGGCAGACGGTCAGCGGTTCGTCGGTGAACTTCTGCTGGACCTCGAGGCGGTGGCCCTGGTCGCGGCAGAGGTACTCGTAGGTGGGCACGCGGTCCTCCGGTCGGGTGGGCGGCGATCGGGCAGGCGCCCCAGCGTCCAGGCGTCCTCACCCAGCTGGCACTCTTCGACCGCGAGTGCCAATCTTAGCGCCCACCCACTCGCGCCCCACCTGCCGGGCGGGTGATGCCGTCAGCCGTGGCGAGCGCGTCGACACACCGGTCGTGTGCCTCGGCGGGCACCCGCGCGACGACCTCGTCCGGCCACAGCAGCAGGCACGTCCACGGTCGCCCGCTCACCGCGGAGTCCAGCCGCGACAACGCGCGGTCGTAGGAACCGCCCCCGCGGCCGAGCCGACGGCCCCCGCTGTCGCCGGCGACCCCCGGGATCAGCACGGCGTCGACACCCCCGATCGCCGCCGGCCCCCGCGGCGCCGACACGGGCCGGCTGGTGCCCGACCGTGCCGCCGTGAGCACCCATGAGCCCGGCGCGGAACCACCGGGGCCGGCCGGGGCCCAGTCCAGGTCACCACTGGGCAGCAGGACGGGGAGCAGCACCTGGGCACCGGCGGCCGACAGCTCGGCGAGGGCGCCGGACGGTGACGGTTCGCCCGGCAGCGGTACGTACCCGGCGACGGTGGTGCCCGGTCCCAGACCGGCCAGCTCCGGCGCCGCGAGCAGCACGCCGGTCAGCGAGCGGTCGGCGACGGCCGCGGCCGCCGGGGTCCGGTCGCGGCGGCGGTCGAGCAGCTCCCGGCGCATCCGCTGCTTCGCCGACCCGGACGCCGTCGCCGACCCGGACGCCGTCTCCGACGCGTTGGGCTCGGGGTGCACCTCAGTAGTGTCATCGCGTCGCGGCACATGTACCGAACGAGGCGGCCGAGGGCGGACGAGACCACCGCAGCGGAGGGGATCCCAGGGTGCGCACGGTCGATGAGCACCTCGCCGGGATCCTCCGGCGCGTCGGTCCGCTGACCCCGCTGGTCAGGCCGCTGGCCGAGGTGTCCGGCTGCCTGCTCGCCGAGGACGTCGTGGCCGCAGCCGCGTTGCCGTCGTTCGCCAACTCCTCGATGGACGGGTACGCCCTGCGCGCCGCGGACGTCGCGGCCGCCACCGGGGACAGCCCCGTCGTCCTGCCGGTGGCGGGCGAGATCGCCGCCGGGTCCGCCACGCTGCACGCGCTCGCCGCCGGGCAGGCGTTCCGGATCATGACCGGGGCACCGCTACCGGTCGGCGCGGACGCCGTGGTGGCGCAGGAGCGGACCGACCGCGGTGTCGCCCGGGTCGCCGTCGGGCACGCACCCGCCGTCGGGGAGTACGTGCGCGAGCCGGGCAGCGACGTGACCGCCGGCACCACCGTCGTGCCCGCCGGCACCATGCTGGGCCCGCGGACGGTGGCGCTGCTCGCGGCGACCGGCCACGCGCGGGTGCTGGTGCGCCCCCGGCCGCGGGTGGTCGTGGTGTCGACCGGCTCGGAGCTGCACGATCCGGGTACCCCCCTGGCGCACGGCCAGATCAACGACTCCAACTCCTACATGCTCGCCGCCGCCGTGCAGGCCGCCGGGGGGCTCGCCTACCGGGTCGGGCCGGTCGACGACGACCCGCGCACGCTCACCGACGTGCTGTCCGACCAACTTGTCCGCGCCGATGCGCTGGTGACCTCCGGCGGGGTGTCGGTCGGCGCCTATGACGTGGTCCGGGACGTACTCGCCCGCCTGGGCGACGTCGAGTTCGGGCCGGTCGCGATGCAGCCGGGGATGCCCCAGGGGTTCGGCACGGTCGGGGAGGACGCCGTGCCGGTGTTCGCGCTACCCGGGAACCCGGTCAGCAGCTATGTGTCCTTCGAGGTCTTCGTCCGTCCGGCGTTGCGGGCGATGCGTGGGCTGGCCGTCCTGCACCGGCCGGTTGTGATGGGCCGGTGGGCGCATCCGCTGACCTCGCCCGCCGGAAAGCGGCAGTACCTGCGGGTGGTGGTTGCCGGCACCTCCCGTGGCGGCCGGCCGCTGGTCAACGCGGCCGGCGGGCCGTCCTCGCATCTACTGGGTGGCCTGGCGCAGGCGTCCGCGCTGGCGGTCGTCCCGGCCGAGGTCACCGCGGTGGCCGCCGGGAACGTGGTGGAGCTGATCGAGCTGGCCGATGTCGAGTTCTGAGCCCGGGTCGAGTTCTGGGCCCGGGTCGAGTCCTGAGCCGGTCTTCCCGCACCTGGACAGCGCCGGGAACGCGTGGATGGTCGACGTCGGTGACAAGCAGGTGACCGCACGCGAGGCCGTGGCGACCGGCCGGGTGGTGGTCGCCGCCCACGTGATCGCCGCACTGCGCGACGGGCCGCTGCCCAAAGGTGACGCGCTGGCGGTCGCCCGCATCGCCGGGATCATGGGCGCCAAGCGGACTCCGGACCTGGTCCCGCTGTGCCACCCGATCGGGCTGACCGGTGTCGACCTCGACCTGAGGGTGAGCGACGACGCGGTGGAGATCCGGGCTGCGACCCGCACCGCGGACCGGACCGGCGTGGAAATGGAAGCGCTGACCGCGGTCGCCGTCGCCGCGCTGGCCGTCGTCGACATGGTCAAGGGGCTTGACCCGGCCGCGGTGATCACCGAGGTGGCCGTGCAGCGCAAGACCGGCGGCCGCCGGGGAACGTGGCTGCGGTCGTGAGCGAGCAGTGAGCGGCACCATGGCGGCCGTGACCACGCCGGGCGAGCCACTGGACTCCACCCTGACCGCCGCCGACCTGCGCTGTCGGGTGGTCACGGTGTCGACGCGGGCGGCGGCCGGGGTGTATGAGGACCTGACCGGGCCGGTGATCGTCACCGCGCTCACCGGACTCGGTTGCGCCGTGGAGGGGCCGATGGTGGTTGCCGACGGCGCGCCGGTGGAAGTCGCGCTGCGGGACGCCATCGCCGCCGGGGTCGACGCGGTGGTGACTACCGGCGGGACGGGGTTCACGCCCACCGACCGGACGCCGGAGCGGACGCGGGCGGTGCTGGACCTGGAGATCCCCGGGATCGCGGAGGCGCTGCGCGCCCGCGGGGTGGCCGAGGGGGTGCAGACCGCGGTGTTCAGTCGCGGGGTCGTCGGCGTCGCCGGCCGTACGCTCGTCGTCAACCTTCCCGGGTCGCGCGGTGCGGTCCGCGACGGGCTGGACGTCGTGCTCCCGCTGCTGGTGGAGGCGGTCCGGCACCTGCGCGGGAGTCGCTGAGCCGGCAGTCGTGCGAGCCGGGCAGTCGTCCGAGCCGGGCAGTCGTCCGAGCCGGCAGGCGTGCGGGGCGGTCCGGCGGGGTGACCTGGTGGACAGGATGCCCCGGCAGGGGTCACTACGTGGTGCGGAGGGTGCGGGTGTTCGGGACGGGGCCAGGGACCGGTGCGTGGCCGGTGCGGTTGCGCGACGGCCGGGTCGGGCTGCGGCCGATCACCCGCCGCGATTCCCGGGCCTGGTTCGACGTCCGGTCGCGCAACGCCGCCTGGCTGCGCCCCTGGGAGGCGACAGCGCCGGGAGGGGCGGCGGAGACGCCCCGGACCTACCGGGCGATGGTCGGGGACCTGCTCGCCCAGGCGCGGCAGGAGAGATCCCTACCGTTCGTCATCACCTACGACGAGCGGCTGGTCGGTCAGCTGACTGTTTCGGGGATCACCTACGGGTCGGCGCGCTGGGGGCAGATCGGGTACTGGGTCGACGGCGCGGTCGCCGGGCGCGGGATCACCCCGACGGCGGTGGCGCTTGCTGCCGACCATTGCTTCGGGCCGGTCGGCCTGCACCGGCTCGAAGTGAACATCCGTCCGGAGAACGCCGCGAGCCTTCGCGTCGTGGCCAAGCTCGGGTTCCGCGAGGAGGGCCTGCGGCCCAGGTTCCTGCACATCAACGGGGCTTGGCGGGACCACCTCAGCTTTTCCCTCCTCGCCGAGGAGGTCCCCGACGGCCTGCTGAGCCGGTGGCACGAACGTCAGCGAGAACAGGCCCGGGGTGCGGGGCACCTGGCGACGGAGGAGTCGGCCGACACGCCCGTGTGATCCACCGATCGCAGCGGCCGCCCTCCTACGTTGCACGTGTGGGATCCGGACTCGTCTATGCCGCCGTCGGGCTCGTCTGGGTCTGGTACATCGGGACCCGTGTCCAGCACGTCCGCGAGGATCGCCGGACGGCTGCCGAGGTGAGCGGTGCTCCCAGTCGGGTCGTCCGCCGCGCTTCCGGTCCCGCGAATACCGTCACGGCTGATGATCCGTCGTCGGTCGCCTCGATCAGGACCGTCGTCGACCCGGTCGCCGCTGCACGGCGCCGGGCGGCCCGGCGGGCGATGGTCCGGCGGCGGCGCACCGTCCTGGCAGTGCTGTCCGGTCTCGCGGTCGCGGTCGGCGTGATCACTGCTCTCGGCCTGTTGCCCGTGTGGGCGGCTGCGCCCGCGCCGCTGCTCGCGCTCGGCTACCTGGCGGCGGGTAGCGGACGCCGCCGCGGGAGGGCGCCGGCGCGTCGGCAGTCCGCGGGTGGCGCCCCCCGTGTGGTGGACGATCCGAGCTGGGCGGGTGTGCCGTACGTCGACGTGGTCGCCGACTGGTGCCGCGTTGTAGCGACGCCGTCCCTGCAGGGCGCGCGCCGGATGAGCGGCTACCCCCACGACTCCGGCGACGCGCGCTCACCCGCCGTTGCGGCTGGTCCGGCCAGTGCGGGGGGCGCCAGGATCGAGGCGCCCGCGCCCGCGCCCGCGCCCGGCTCGTGGCGGGCCGTCCCCGTGCCGCTGCCGACCTACGTCACGGCGCCGCGCGTCGCCCGGACCGTGTCCACCATCGACCTGGAGTCGACCGGCGCGTGGACGTCGGGACGGGCTGCGCCGCCCCCGCTCGCACTCTCTGTCGGGCCAGCCGTGGGTGAATCGGTGCAGACCGGCCCCGACGAGGCGGGTGCTGTGTCGGCGGCCGTCGCGGAGCCGAGCGAGGCGCTGGAAGTGTCCCGGGCGGCGGCCGGCTGACCCGACGACACCCATCCCACGGCCGAGGATCGCCAGCACCCGCTGTGTTAGCGTCGGGTCCTCCGGCAGGGGGCTGTGGCGCAGTCCGGTAGCGCACCTCGTTCGCATCGAGGGGGTCAGGGGTTCGAATCCCCTCAGCTCCACCACGGAGTTACGAATGTGTTACCGCCGGTCAGGCCAGACGCTGTCCAATACGGGGCGCTCGTGCGGCTGCGTAATTGAGGATAGATGCGGATGCCAGACTAATGATGCGCTTTTACACACAGTAGAGGTCAAGTCGCTCGGATGAATTCAGAAACAGTGTTGAGGGCCAAGTACACCGAGCACGACCTGTCCGAACTTGTCAAACGAGTCCAGCCTCGCCGCGGCTGGGACTTCTCCCGGATGTCTGCCACCAGACACCCCGTGCCCTGGGAATACACGCAGGTCGTCCGCCGGTACCTCACGCCGAACTGCCGGGTGCTGGACATTGGGACGGGCGGCGGCGAGGAACTCGTCAAGCTGGCACCCCACTTCGGCGAAGCTGTTGGTGTCGACGTCGACCCCGAGATGGTCGAGGTCGCGTCTAGTAACGCCGTGGACATGGCGAACCTCCGGTTCCATGTCTCGACCGACAGACTTGAGGCAGTCGAGGGCCAGTTCGATGTCATTCTCGATCGTCACGCTCCCTTCGACTTCGACGCTGTTCGCGGGGTACTCCTTCATTCGAGAACGGGGATCGGGAATGGTCGCTGGCGAATGAGCGGGTGCGGCCGGAGGGGGTGTCGACAGGGCCGACCATGACGGTCTGATGATCGATCCGATCGGCTGCCTTCTTGACGAGCCGATGTGCTCGGCCGTCCCAGCCGGGGTCGCCGGAGAGCGTCCGGTCTTCGTTGTGAGCAGATTCCCGTCGAGGGCGACGGTCGCGGCACCGATCGCAGCCGACTTCAGACCGAGTTGCGACAGTTCGATGGTGACCGGATGCACCTGGCGCATGAAGGAGAGCCGTCCCACGGCGTCCCGCGCGGCCCGGAGGTAAATCGATCCGGCCTCGGTGAACATAGGCCCGGACAGGACGACCCGGTCCAGGTCCATGACATTGGCCAGGGACAGGATCGCGGCACCGACGTAGCGGGCGGACTCCTCGATCAGCCGCAGGCACCCGGCGTCGCCGGCTTCCGCGGCTCCGGCGATCGCGGCGAACTCGGGTCTGATGCGGTCATCGGCTCCGGTCAGGGCGAAACGACGTGCCAGGCCGGCGTCGGCCAGGGCCCGCCGGACGACGGTCCGCGGTCCGGCGAGGGCTTCGAGGCACCCTCGCGACCCGCACGCGCACTGCGGACCGCCGACCTCGAGGATCATGTGCCCGATCTCACCTGCGTTGAAGGACAGCCGCGGTAGACCGCTCCCTCCAGCACGATGCCGCCGCCGAAACCGGTCGCCGCGTAAAAGCACACGAAGTCCGCGGTCACCGGAACCCGACCCACCCAGAACTCGCCGAGCGCCGCACAGACGTAGTCGTGCTCGAGGGTGACGGGCAGGCCGGTCGCCTCCTCCAGGGCGGTCCCGAGGGCGAACTGTTCCCACTCGGTCGCCTCTCTCGAGGACCGCATCGCGACTCCCCGGGCGTCGAGCCGCCCCGCGGCGGCGACCCCGATCCCCACGACGTCCCTGGTCGAGCCGATCTCGTGTCGCGCGAGGAGGCTCTGCACGTCTTGTGCCACCCGCTCGACCACGACACGAGGTGCGGCCAGGCCACTGCCTGCCGACACGAGTTCGCCGACGACCGCGCCCCGCAGGTTGATGAGTACGTACGTGAGGCGGGCGTCGTCGACCGAAATCCCCACGGCGAATCGCCCGACGGTGTTGAGCTCCAACAGGGTCGGCCGCTTCCCGCCGGTGGAGTCACCATGCCCGACCTCGATGAGCAGCCGCTCGTCGAGCAGGCGCTTGACGGTGCGGGAGATCGATGCCCCGGTCAGTCCGGACCTCTCAGCCAGTTCGACGCGGCTGACGACCCCCTCCGAGCGCACGAGGTCGACGATCGCGCGACCGGTCTCGGCGGCCGACCGGCCCGTGAACCTGGCTGTCAACGTTTCCTCCTGCGTGACCGTTTGCGCGACAGTTCTGGACATGGTCTCGCCGACGCCATCGACCAGCGGGCGGGCGTCACGAGTACGTCCACGACTCGGACCGGGACGACTGACGCCGGGGTCGGGGCGCCCGGGCGGTCAGGTGCCGGGCTCGTGGTCCAGCCAGGCGGCCGGCGGCGGCACGAGCCCGGCGATCTCGTCCCAGAAGTCGTCCGGAAGGCGTGCGGCGGCACTCCCGACGACCCGGTCCAGGCGCTCCTTCTTGCTGATCCCGACGATCGTCGACACGACCCGGTCGTCGTGCAGCGAGTACTGCAACGCAGCCGTGGCCAGATCGGTCCCGTATCGGGCGCACACCTCCCGCATCGCGCCGACGGCGTCGAGGGTTTCCGGGCGCGCGGGCCGGTAGCCGTAGCTGTGGTTCCCGTCGTCCTGTTGCCGCGCGAGGATTCCTCCGCCGTACACCGCGGCGTTGACCACCGCAACACCTCGCTCGACCGCCTGCTCGATCAGCTGCGCCGCACTGTGGTCGACCAGCGTCCAGCGGTTGTGGACGAGCAGGACGTCGAAGACACCGAGCTCGAGGTAGCGGGCCATCGTCGGCACGTGCCCACCAGCCAGGCCGATGCTCCCGATCGACCCGCTCTCCTTGAGCGCCATCAGGGCGTCGACGGCACCGCCGGGCGCCGTCATGTCCTCCCAGCGGTGAAACTCCGGGTCGTGCAGGTGGACCAACGGAAGGTGATCCAGCCCGAGTCGTTGCCGGCTCTCCTGCACCGACATGCGGACCCGCTCGCCGGAGTAGTCGCCATCGCAGGCGTCGACCTTCGTTGCGACGACGAAGCCGGCAGGCAGGCCCCCGAAAGCGGCGATCCCGGCACCGATACGCCGCTCGCTCTGGCCTCCGCTGTAGCCGTTGGCGGTGTCGAGGAAGCGGATCGGACCGGCCAGCGCCGCTTTCACCAGATCGACCGCATCCGTGGCAGACACGTCGTACCCGAAGTTGTCCGGCATGCTCCCGAGTGGGCCCCCGCCGAGGCAGACCGCTGACACGGTGAGGCCGGTGGTCCCCAGCGGGCGCAGCCAACCCGGGTCAGCGGGGGTGAGCACGCTCAGGCCGCCGCGGTCGTGAAGCCGTCGGCGTCGGTGTAGACCTTCCGACCGCCCCACTCGCCGACCACCGAGGACCCGGCCCCATCCGCTGGCGAGCCCCGCAACACCGTTGCGACATAGCCGCGCGCGGCGAGCTGCGGTGCGCGTTGCCTCGTCGGTGTCCGGTAGGTGAACACCTCCAGCACGGTGTCGCCGGATCTCAGGTAGAAGATGTCGAACCCGCGCTCGTCGTGCGGCTGGGCGATGGTCCCGATGAGGGTGAAGCCCAGGGGCGCGTAGTGCGCCGTGGTCGCGCCGAGGTCGGCGACCGTGACCGCGACGTGGTCCAAGCGGGGGCGGTCCGGAGCGCCCAGCGCGCGTTCAGCTGCCACACCTGCCTCGTCCATCACCCGTGTGTACTGCAGGTCCCGTTCGACGAGTTCGAGCAGTGTCCCGTCCGGATCACCGAAGAAGGTGATGCGGACGTCGTCCTCGGCCTCGATCGGTTCGAGGTGAAAGGGCACACCGGCGGCCTTGAGCCGTTCGACGAAGGGGTCGACGTGGTCCACCTTGAACCCGACGTGCCGGAAGCCGCGTTGGAGGTCGTCCGGCACCCAGGTGGACTTCGGCGCATCCTCCTCGACGCGGGTCAGTTCGACGGTCGCGGTGACGAGGTCGAGCACCGCGTGGTCGGCCGAGGGATCACCGACCACCTGCGCCCCCAGGTGGCTCGTGTAGAAGTCGACCGAGCGTGCGACGTCGGCGACGTTCAGGACAACAGCGGAGACGGACACCGCAGACCTCAACTCTTGACGGCGCCGAGCGTCAGACCAGCGACGAACTGTCGTTGCATCCAGACGTAGACGGCGATGACGGGGACGATGGACATGACCAGACCAGCCGTGAGCAGTGGCCAGTCGGTCGAGTACTGGCCGATCAGGCTGAACAGCACTGGCTGCAGTGGGAGCTTCCCGGTGTCACGCAGGACGGTGTTCGCATAGAGGAACTCGTTCCACGTCTGAAGGAACTGGAAGATCGCGACCGTGGCCAGCCCCGGGCGGGTCAGCGGGAGGATGATGCGCCAGAAGATCTGGAACTCGTTGGCCCCGTCGATCCGGCCGGCTTGACTGAGCTCGTCAGGGAGGCTCTCGAAGAACGCCCGCATGAGAAGCACCGCGAACGGCGTCGTACGTAAGTTGGTGTCAAGCCCTTCTGTCCTGGTCGGTTCCCACGGGCCGGAGGTCGGCGGACGTCCACCGAGGGCTCCCTCGGCGTGATCAGCGACTGCAGTGGCCGCCGCCGTCGTGGCGGGGGGGCACCGACGGAGCGCCGCCGGTTCGCTCAGTCGATCCAGCTGGCGAACCACATCCGGGACCGCCAGGAGTCGTACGGGATCAGCGCGTCGGTCAGGACGGGATACATGAACCCGGCGTCGAGGACGACCAGGACCACGTAGACCCCGCACAGCGCCGCCGCCCAGGCCCGCCACCGCCCGGACCGCTCGCCCGGCCGGCCGAGCACCGTCCCGATCACCAGGACGACGGCGATGATCAGGAACGGCAGGGTCGCGATGGCATAGAAGGAGAAGATCGTCCGCTTGGCGAAGAACAGCCACGGCACCCAGGTGCCGACCACCCCGGCCAGGGCCAGTCCCGCCCGCCAGTCCCGGCCGGCCAGCCACAGCCAGGCACAGATCAGTAACGCCACGCACCCGCCCCACCACAGCAGCGGGGTACCGAGGGCGTGGATGGCCTGGGTGCAGTTGTTCGCGCAGCCGTCGCCGGACAGTTTGCCGGTGTAGGCGAAGGCGACCGGCTTGACCATCAGCAGCCAGCCGATCGGGTTGCTCTCATACGGGTGCGGCGTCGTCAGGCCGGTGTTGAAGCTGAGCATCTCGGCGTGGTAGTGCCACCAGCTGCGTAGCGCCGTCGGGAACAACCGGCCCACCCCGGACGGCGGGTTGGTCAGTCCCCACGGGCGGTCGTAACCGCGGGAACTGGCGAACCACCCGGTCCAGGACACGACGTAGACGACGACCGCCGTCCCCACCAGCGACAGGAAGGCCGGGACGGCGTCCAGGCGCAGCGCGGCCCACCAGGACCGTCGGACCCCGATGGCGCGCCGGGCGCCCGCGTCCCACAGCACGACCATCAGGCCGAACACCGCGAGCAGGAACACCCCGTTCCACTTCGTCGCGCACGCCGCCCCGAAGCACAGCCCCGCCACCAGCCGCCATGGCCGCCAGCCGGCGCGGGGTCCGCCCCGACCGGTCGCGGACGGGTCGGCGCTCACCGCGTCGGCCAATCGTCCCCGCATCCGGTCGCGGTCGATCAGCAGTGCGGCGGTGGCCAGCAGCAGCCAGAACGCCAGCAGCGAATCGAGGATCGCGGTCCGCGCCTCGACGATCGCCAACCCGTCGACGGCGAGCAGCAGCGCGGCGAGCACCCCGAGCAGATCCGATCGGGTCAGCCGTCGCACCAGCCGCCCGAGCACGAAGATCGCGATCGTCCCGCACAGCGCCGGAACCACCCGCCAGCCCAGCGGGTTCATCCCGAACACCGCCTCGCCGAGCGCGATCATCCACTTGCCCAGCGGGGGATGCACGACGAACGACGGGGCGTCGGTCCAGATGCGGGTGTTACCGGCCAGGATCGAGGCGTCGGCGCCCTGCGCGGGGTAGGAGCGCTCGACGCCGAAGTTCAGCAGCGACCAGGCGTCCTTGGCGTAGTAGGTCTCGTCGAACACGAAGGCGTGCGGCCGGGCGAGGTGCACGAACCGCAGCAGCCCGCCGAGGATTGTCACCCCGAGCAGCGCCAGCCACCACCCCGGCCCGGTCCGGGGCATCGGCGGCACGAGGCGGTTCCGCAGCGCGGGCAGCGGGCCGCCACCGGCGTCGGTGCCCAGCGGCTCGGTCAACGGGGGCGGGGCACCGCCCGCCTCGGCGGTGTCCGGCCGGTCCTCGGTGACGGTCACGCGCTCTGCCCCCCGGTGCTGCGGCCGCGTCGGATCACGGCCGGGTCATCGTAGGGACGCCGCCGGCGGCTGGGAGGATCGCGCGGTGACCGAGGGGCGGGTGGTGCTGGCGGCGACCCCGATCGGCAACCCCGGTGATGCCAGTCCCCGGCTGCGCGACGCCCTCGCCACCGCGGACGTCGTGGCCGCCGAGGACACCCGCCGCCTGCATCGGCTCTGCGCGACGCTCGACGTCCGCCCCGCCGGGCGGGTCGTGAGCCTGCACGAGCACAACGAGCGCACCCGCTCAGCCGCGCTGGCCGCGGACGCCGCGGCGGGGGCCACGGTGCTGGTCGTCACCGACGCGGGGATGCCAACGGTGTCCGACCCCGGCTACCGGCTGGTCACCGCGGCCGTGGCGGCCGGCGTGCGGGTCACCACGCTGCCCGGGCCGTCGGCGGTGCTGGCCGCGCTGGCCGTGTCCGGGCTGCCGACGGACCGGTTCTGCTTCGAGGGCTTTCTCCCGCGGCGGCCCGGTGAGCTGGCCCGCGCGCTGGGCGCGCTGGCCGGTGAGCCGCGCACGCTGGTGTTCTTCGAGTCGCCCCGGCGGACGGCGACCACCCTCGCCGCCATGGCCACCGCCTTCGGCGCTGCCCGGGCCGGAGCGCTGTGCCGGGAGCTGACCAAGACCCACGAGCAGGTCCTCCGCGCCCCCCTGGCCGAACTGGCCGCGCGGACAGCCGAGGTCGAGGTCCTCGGCGAGGTCGTGCTGGTGGTGGGTGGCGCCCCGGTCGCGGCCGCGGGAGAGCTGAGCGCGCGGGAGCTCGCCGCCGCGGTGGCGGCCGCGGTCGCGGCCGGGACGGACCGCCGGGCCGCCGTGGTCGCGGTCGCCGCGCAGGCCGGGGTCGGGCGCCGGACCGTCTACGACGCGGTGGTCGCGGCCCGGCACGGTGAATTCTGAAGTCGACCGCTGAGTCTCCGGCTGGATGGGCCGCAGTATGCGGGTGAATGGGTCGGTGGCCGGGCCGCCGGGGCGGCTCAGCGCCTAACGTTCCGCGCGTGCGCCACCTCACCGGCCAGCCGCCGTACGACCTGACCTACAGCGACGTCTTCCTGGTGCCGACGGCGTCCGACGTGGTGTCCCGGCTCGACGTCGACCTCGCCACGCACGACGGCACCGGCACCACGATCCCGCTGGTGGTCGCCAACATGACCGCGGTCAGCGGGCGGCGGATGGCGGAGACGGTCGCCCGTCGCGGCGCGATGGCGGTGCTCCCGCAGGACCTGCCGATCGAGGTGATGACCGAGGTCATCGGCTGGGTGAAGAGCCGCCACCCGGTCTTCGAGACGGCGCTGCGGCTCGCGCCGGAGGACACGGTCACCGATGCGCTGCAGCTGATCGGCAAGCGGGCGCACGGGGCCGTCGTCGTCGTGGAGGACGGCATCCCCGTCGGCGTCGTGACCGAGGCCGACTGCGCCGGCGTGGACCGCTACACCGCGGTCGGCGCGGTGATGAGCGCGGACCCGATGACCCTGGACGCCGACGTCGTCGAGCGCGACGGGCTGCCTGCCGCCTTCGACGCGCTGTCCGCGGTCCGGCGGCGGTTCGCCCCGGTCGTCCGGGACGGAGCGCTGGTCGGAGTGCTCACCCGGACCGGGGCGCTGCGGTCGACCATCTACATCCCGGCACTCGACGCGAACGGCCGGCTGCGCATCGCCGCGGCGATCGGGGTGAACGGTGACGTCGCCGGCCGGGCGAAGTCGCTGCTGGCCGCGGGCGTCGACACGCTCGTGGTGGACACCGCCCACGGCCACCAGGCGCGGATGCTCGATGCGCTGGGCCTCGTCCGGGACCTGGCGCCGGAGGTGCCCGTGGTAGCGGGCAACGTCGTCACCGCCGATGGAACCCGGCAGCTGCTCGCCGCCGGCGCGGACATCGTCAAGGTCGGCGTCGGGCCGGGCGCGATGTGCACCACGCGGATGATGACCGGTATCGGCCGGCCGCAGTTCTCGGCGGTCGCCGAGTGCGCGGCCGCCGCGGCCGAGTCCGGCGCGCACGTCTGGGCCGACGGCGGGGTGCGCCACCCCCGCGACGTCGCGCTGGCGCTGGCCGCGGGCGCCAGCCAGGTCATGGTCGGCTCCTGGTTCGCCGGCACCCACGAGAGCCCCGGCGACCTGCTGCGCGACGCGGACGGGCGCGCATACAAGGAGAGCTTCGGGATGGCGTCGGCGCGGGCGGTCGCCGCACGGACCCGCGGGGAGAGCGCATTCGAGCAGGCGCGCAAGGGCCTGTTCGAGGAGGGCATCTCCAGTTCCCGGATGCTGCTGGACCCGGCGCGGCCCGGCGTGGAGGACCTGCTGGACTCGATCACCGCCGGCGTGCGCAGCGCCTGCACCTACACCGGCGCCCGGACGCTGCCGGAGTTCGCCGACCGGGCGGTCGTCGGGGTGCAGTCGACATCCGGCTACGAGGAGGGTCGCCCGCTGCCGTCCGGCTGGTGACCCGAGGCGGCGTGCCGCCACCGGGGTCAGTGCGGTGGCGTGCCGCCACCGGCGCTCCAGGCCGGCTTGCAACCGGCCGCGTTCGACGTCACCTCCGGCCCGACCAGCAGGAAGTGCGCCTCTTCCGTGGCCAGCGGGCAGTGCTCGACACCGCGTGGGATGACGAACAGGTCCCCGGCGTCGAGCTCGACGTCCCCGGAGCGGAGCTGGATCGTCAGGTGGCCGCGCAGGACGAGGAAGGTCTCCTCCTGGTCGTCGTGCGTGTGCCACGTGGTCGACCCCATGCCCTTGGCGACCTTGAACAGGTTGCCGTTGGCCTGTCCGACGACCTGCTGCGACCAGAACTCGGTCAGGCCAGCGGCCACGTCGGCGGGTGTCACCTTCTCCACTTGTCCTCCAGGTGTGAAGCACGGCCACGGCCGTGCGGGTCAGCTGCTGGGCCGGTCGCCGGTCTGGCCGTCGGTGAGCTCCCGCAGGACGTCGAGGTGCCCGGCGTGCCGCGCGGTCTCCTCGACCATGTGCACGAGCACCCAGTGCAGCGACACCGGGTCGCCGTGGGATGACGTGCCGACCGCGGCCAGGTCCAGCTCGTCGACCGTCTCGTCCGCCGCCGCACGGGCCCGGGTGTAGTAGGCGAGCAGGTCGGCGATGGTCTCGTCCGGGCCGGCGCGCATGTCCGCCTCCGGGTCAGCCGGGTCGAACGGGATCTCGTCGGCCGGGCGTCCGAAGGTGCGGCAGAACCAGCCGTATTCCACCGACGCCAGGTGCTTGACCAGCCCGGCGAGGCTGGTGCCGGACGGGGTCCGCGGCTGTCGCAGCTGCGCGTCGGCCAGCCCGGTCACCTTCCAGACCACCGCGTCCCGCTGACGGTCCAGGCTCTCGTGCAGCAGCCGCTTGGTGTCGGTGCCGGTCCGGGTGTGTCTTGCCGGACCGGTCACGACGCCTCGTTGCCGGGACAACGGCAGGTCGAGCTCGCGGAAGTGGGACTGACGGGGACCCCAGGTGCCATCCGGCGACGGTATCCAGGCGCAGGCCGATCGAGAACTCGCGTCGGTGCCTGGGCCTGGACATCATCGATCACCAGGCGTCAACTGGAATGGCCGACGGCAGGCGACTCGTCCAGGACAGAGAGGTCCGACGTGCCTCACGCACGGACGCTTCACGGGCTCGCGGCGGCCACGGTCGTCCTGTTCCTGACCGCGTGCACCGGCTCATCGAGCTCCGGGCAGGGCCGCTCCTCGCCGTCGGCAACGCTCGCCGGACCGGCGCCCACGTCGACGCCGTGCGCAGCGGCTGTCACGACCGGCGCCCTGCCCGCCTGGGCGCGGGCCGGCTTCGACCCGGCGACGCAGCCCGTGCCGTACGTGACCGGGGCCGACGGGGACATCGTCGGCGTGCTGTTCGGTCAGCCGCTGAGCGCGCCCCGGTCGCCGGGCCGGGCGAACAAGATCCTCTGGGTGTCCCGCGTCCCGGTCGCCGCCGGGTCGACGCTGTCGATCCACGCCACCCTGCGGGGCAGCGGCCTGAGCGTCGACCGCCAGGTGGCCGGCGGGCCGGGACCGTCGCTGGTCGACCTGCCGCGCGCCGGCTGTTGGGCGTTCGACCTCGCGTGGTCAGGCCACACCGACCACCTGTCGGTCCCGTATACCCAACCCGTTGATGCCCAGTCGCTCCGAGGCGCCGTCAGCGCGAGCTGAGGACGCAGAACTCGTGCCCGTCCGGCGCGGCCAGGACGTCCCAGGTGACGCTCTCCGGACGGGAGCCGTGCGCGTCGAGCTGGCCGACGTCGATCCGCCGGGCGCCGGCCGCGACGAGATCGGTGCTCGCCGCCTCCTGATCCTCACCCGCGAGGGGGGCGACGTCGAGGTGCACGCGGTCCTTGGGCCGCGGGGTGATCGCCGAGCCCGGCGACGCGTTGAAGTCCAGGAACGGTCCGCGACCACCGGGTGCCCGCATCCCGACGTAGCTGTCGGTGGAGCTGACGAGGTCCCAGCCGGACGCCCGCGCCCAGAAGCGGCTGGACTCGGCCGGGTCGTCGGAGTTCAGGACGATCGAGGCGATCGGCCCGGTGTCGGCGTACTCGTCGCGAGGCTCCAGCACGCAGAACTCGTTGCCCTCGGGGTCGGCGAGCACCGTGAACAGCGCGTCGGCGGACTGTCCGAGGTCGACGCGCCGGG
>JAABUZ0100001967.1_pt1 | contig 36138 bp, 29 predicted proteins | sample 5562091 | NCBI WGS metagenome assembly JAABUZ01 (sample SAMN12813069, study PRJNA571459) | rock metagenome | isolation source: Antarctica rocks | place: Antarctica: Victoria Land, Linnaeus Terrace sud | collected 2015-12-21 | reverse complement strand
CAGCGCTCCGTCGCGGCCGGCTGCCGCCTCAACCGCCGCAAAAAGAAGCCTAACACCTATCAACTCCTCCTTGAGCCCGCCTTGGCAGGATTAGCTTGATGCGAGTGCGCGCGGGGATCGCGCCCCCGCGCGGTGACTGTTTGGGGGTCGCCATCACGTTTCAACGCGATCTCCGGGTCAGGCAGGGTGACATACTTGAACGGCTCCGCCCGCAGCGTCGCCCGCGCCACGATCTCGCTCCGTACCACCCTCACCACGCGTCGCGGCAGGGTGCTCCCCTACCAGGGGGGGTGGCGCGGACCCCGTTCCAGCGGGCCGTTCCCCCATCCCCCCATCTGTCCTCTCCGCCTACATGGACCACGGTTCGGCGTGCCGGTCGTAATCCTCAGCCCACGCGCGCTGCAGCGCCTGCACTGCCGTCTGGATGTCGTCCGGCAGGGGCACCCGCCTCTCTGCCGCCTCAAGGAACCGCGCGAGATGTTCCGGCCGGCTCGTAGCGCCCACCGTCGCGCGTACCTGGCGGACGCCAAAGACGTAGCGCACGCAGAACTCGGTCCAGGTCCGGCAGCCCGAGCGATCGAAGAGGGGCGCTACCTGCGCCGCCCGCTCGCGCAGGTATTCTGGCGCCGCCCCGGGCACATCACGCTGGCGATGAACCGGGCCACCCCCGACCGTGCGCATCGCGATGATCGGCTGATCGCGTTCCTGGATCAAGTCGAACAGCGCGTTCGAGGCGAAACGCTGCAGCGGGTTGAAGTAGAAGATGTAGCCATCCACCAGGCCCTCGGCATAGCCAGACCGCAGGGCGTCCACGGCCACGTCCGCGTTCCAGGGCCAGACCTCCAGGACGTAGCGCCCGACCAGACCCTCGTCCTGGAGCCGCCGCAACCCCTCGTAGCAGGGTCCGCCGACCCGGAACTCCGCCGCGAGTGGTTTACCCAGGCAGAGCTGCCCCAGCGGGATCTGCTCCAGCCCGAGGGGCTCGCTGTTCTGCTGGATCACGTCGCGGATCTGCGGGATCGAGTCCCACCCGATCTTGACGATCAGGGGCGGGACGTTGGCACGGTCCTCGTCGAACGCGGCGCGCAGGACGCGGAACGTGTCCCCATACGTGTGGCTCGTATGGAACCAGACGCCGGCGTCCATGGCCGCCCGTGCTGTCTTCACGCGTTCCGCGAACGGGAGGGATTCGTCGCCCAGCCGCGTGGTGCCGTAAATAAACGGCGAGAGATTGGAGAGCCGCCCGGCGCCGAGGGTCTGCTGTGTCATGACACTGTCCTTCTATCTATCTATGCTCTGTCTATCTATGCTCTGTCACGGTTCCCCGCTCCCCTGCGGCCCCGCCCCGCTGGTAAGCGTAGGTCGTCTGGTTGGCAGCCCGGCGATCGATGCGCGGGGCACACCGTGGTAGAGGGAGCCATTCTTACTCCGCCGCGCCCGGTGCGGCGGGAACGCCGCATCCCGGGAGCAGGTCACGCAGGTACGCCCAGGACCGGCGTGCGCTATCCAGCGCGGGAGCGCGCGGCTCGTCGTTCTCCACGATGAACCAGTCCGCTCCGGCCGGCCGCGCCGCCGCGCAGATCGTGGGGAGATCGAGGGTCCCCTCGCCCAGGTCGGCGAAGGAACGGTCGGCGGCCATATCCTTGAGGTGGACCAGGGGCACCCGCCCCGGATACGCGCGCAACACCTCTAGCGGATCGACGCCGGCGTAGGCGGCCCAATAGATGTCGAACTCGAGAGCGACGAGGGCGGGATCGGTCGCGCCGAGGAGGATGTCGAGCATGTACGCGCCCTCGTGCTGGGCAAACTCAAAGTCATGGTTGTGATACGCGAACCGGATGCCGCGCTCCCGGCAGCGCGACCCGACCGCATCGAGGCGCGGCGCGAGTACACACAGGGCAGCACCGCTGCGCCAGTCCGGTTCGAGCCAAGAGAGCACGAGGTAACGACACCCCACGGCGCGGCAATAGTCGATCTGGCGATCGAGATCGGTCTCCAGCGCATCCAGACGCACCATGGCGCCGACCTGACGCAGCCCAAGGGCGGGGAGCAGCGCCGGCATCTCGCCGGGGCTGTCGGCGCCTCCGCCTTCCACCGCCGTGTAGCCGATCTCCGCCACATGTCGCAGCGTCTCGCGCGGATCACGGGCCATCTCCGCGCGCACGGTGTAGAGTTGCAATGCGATTGCCGCTGTGTCCATCTCCTCAGCCTCCCCTCGTGCCCTTTCTCATGCCCTCTCGCTAGCCGCCCACACGGGCCCTAGCCGCGCATGCTATGGCTCTGGCAAGGCGGCGCGCGCATGGTGTCAACGATCGCGGTCATGCCGCATCTCCGCCACGGCGGCCTCGCGCAGACCGGTCATGTAGCCGAGCGCGTGCAGGCGCGCGAGGTTTGAATAGGCTGGATTGTCGTTCAGGTCGCCCTCAAGTGTCGGCACATGATCCGGGCGCATCACGCCGTCGAAGCCGATCGCATGCCACGCTTTCATACACGCGAGCATGTCGGTCTGGCCGTCGTCGTGGAACGTTTCCACGAAGTGTGCGGGCGTGCCCCGCACGTCGCGGAAGTGGCCGAACGCGATGCGGCCCTGCCGTCCGAAGTGACGGATAACACCGGGCAGGTCATCGGTCATCAGCGTGAAGTTGCCCTGGCACAGCGTGATGGAATTCGCCGGCGTATCGATCGTATCGACGACGCGCTGGAAGGCCTCCACGTTGGTCATGATCCGCGCGATGCCGCGCAGCGGGGAGAGTGGCGGGTCGTCCGGGTGTAGGGCGAGCCGGACTCCGGCCTTCTCGGCGATCGGCGCGACGCGTTGGATGAAGTACGCGAAGGCGCCCCAGAGCTGTTCCTCGGTGACCCGACCGGCCCAGGTGGGAGGCATGTCCGTGAGAGCGGCGTTGTCGAAGCCCGTGACGAGCGCGCCGCCGCGACCGCGCAGTGTCGTCGACGTGCGGAACCAGGGGATGACGGCCATCCAGTTGTAGCAGAGCATGGGGATGCCCACCGCACCCATGCTTCGCACCAGCACACAGAACTGCTCGATCTCCTCGTCGCGGCCCGCCAGGCCGAGGCGCGCGCGATCCAGCGGCGGCGCGTCCTCGATCCCAACGACGTGCAAGCCCAGGTCCTCGTAGCGTTTGACCAGCAGGCGCAGAGCGCCTTCCTCCCAGGGGAGGTCTATCGCGCGCTGCCCCCGCGGGTGCGCGGAATGATCGAGCCCGCTCACGACACACTCGACGCCAACCTGCCGCAGAGTTGTCCAGAAGGGCGTCGGGACTGGGCGCAAGTACTCGGCGAAGCGGATCACGTTCACTGCTCCTCCCTCTCTCAGTCGCTCTATCGCCACACCATCACGCGCCCGTGATGCCGCGGACCTCTGTCTCGTTGTCAAAAGCACGGGATAAATACCGTGGGACAGCCCGTCGACACGCGGCCTGCGGGCAGGCGACGCGCGCGCGATCCAGCGGCGGCGCTGCCCCGACTTGCTGTCGGGGCGGCAGCGTTGCGGCGCCCTGCCAAGAGCAGCGCCCTCCCCCGCCGGTGGAGAGCCCCGTGCCGCCGCTGGTCGCCACGTCCTACAACTCCTCGCGCAAGCCCGACGCCTGGCGCTCATCGGCCAGACTATGTGTGCTGATGCCGCGGCGCAGATTGAGACCTTTGAGCTGGGGGTGCTCCGCTGTGAAGTCGTCTTGCGGCGCGTACCCGACCAGCGCGCGCGCGTCCGCGATGTCCAGGCGCTTGAAGCGGTTGTTGCTGAGCCCGTGCAGGATGGCGAACCGCACGGACTCGGCCTCGATGCAGCGCTCGATCAACTGCTGCAAGTCGCGGTGAGACACGAACGCGTCGAGAAGGCGCACATTGTTCTCGATGCGCGCCGCGTCCAGCGGCTGGAAGGCGCCGACGCGGATGGCGATGACCGAGAGCCCCTCTTGCTCGGCCATATAGCGCCCCAGGGCTTCTCCAAAACACTTGGAGACGCCGTACAGGTCACTGGGATTGACCGGCTCGCCGGTCTTGACTTGCACATCGGGGGCATAGCCGGAGACAGCGTGGATCGACGACGCAAAGACCACGCGGCGGCAACCGGTCGCCTTCGCCGCCACGAAGAGGTTATAGGTACCGATGATATTGTTATCCAGCAGGCTGCGCCAGACCGTGCCCGCGCCAGCGTTGGCCGCCAGGTGGAGCACCGTGTCGGCGCCGCGGCACAGCTCTTTGAGCCGCTCCAGGTCGCCCAGGTCGCCGTTGACCACCTCGCCAAACGGCTGTAGCGCGGCGGTCGCGCCATCGGTTTCCCGCGCCATCAAGCGCAGGTCATATGTGCGGTGCGCGTGCGCGGCGAAGTACGAGCCGATCCGACCGGCCGCGCCGGTCACCAGCACACGGCGCCGTGACGTGGTGTCATGATACGTCATAGGCTGTCACAATACCCCAAAGGCGCGATACACCGCGTCGATCGGCAGGCCCGCCGCGATCTGCTCGCGCTCCGCGTTTTCCTTGGCGAAAGTCTCTTCGACGCGCAAGAGCACGTCGTCAACCAGATCACGCGGAATGAGTTGGACGCCATCGTTATCACCGAAGATAAAGTCGCCCGGCTTGACCGCGACGTAGTGCGTCAGGTGGCCGGGCAGGTAGATCGGCTGGTCGACCTCGGTGATGATCCAGCCGCCGAACGCATTGGGGCGCGTGCCAAAGCTGAAGATGGGAAAATCGGGCATCTTGAGCACGTACTGCGTGTCGCGACAGTTGCCGGCCAGCAGCATGCCGCGGCAGCCGTGAGCGTAGGCGAGCTGGCAGCTCATCTCGCCGAAGTGCGCCGGCTGCATGTCGCCGCCGCAGTCGAAGCAGAGCAGCGAGCCATCCTCATAGGTCTCGATTGCCCGCATCATGCGCTTTTGTGGATGACCCCCCTCGACCTCCCACCGCGCTTCACGCGCCTGTCGCTCCTCCGGCGTCAGGTCCCTATCGACGAGGGAGTGCAGCTTGATGGGCAGGGCGCGACCGACGAGCTGCATGCCCTGGCGCAGAGGCGTAAACTGGCGCGCGAAGATCGTATCGCGGACACCCAAGCTGGCCAGGGCGTCCGACACGTTGCCGCCGTACCCTGCCGCGCGAAAACGCGCGATGCGTTCAAGGTCGCTGATGGACAAACGGCGGAGTTCGGTGTGCGGCATATGTGATTCCCCTATCTCCTACTGACTTGTACGATATCGCGCAGGCCGGCCCACTCGCGCCAGATGTCGGTCATACACTCCCAGTGTACGGCGTCGTGGTCCGCGTGGGTCAGGCGAAAAAAGACACCGTAGCGGATGTGCGGCGAGCCGTTGCCGGCGATGCCGTGCCCCAGTTGATAGTGGCACAGCACGGCGTCGCCGGCTCGTCCTGTGACCTGCTCCATGGCCGGTAGCGCCACGGGCGGCATGCCCTCCAGCAGCGCCTGCGGGCCGTGCGCGCGGAAGTAGTCTTCGTAGAGGCGGTGCGTCCCCGGCCAGATGGTGAAGTTGCCCATATAGGCGCGCGGCAGATCACTCAGGAAGACGCCGATCAGCGCGGTAAAGTTGGCGATCGTCCCTTCGGGGACACCGTTGGTGGGCGTGTATATGCCGTCGATGTGCGGCGTGGGCTCGCGCGGCGGGTCCAGCGTCGGGAAGCGCAGGGCGACCTGCCCCCGCGTCACGGGGCGCACCTGGCCGGTGCCGATGGCGGACGCGGCGAGGTCCCAGAGCGGAGAGCGGTGGAGCAAGTCGGTGATCGGCGGCGTGTCGGTCAGTTCGGGGCAGTAGGTTTGTGCGCGCAGGGTGGGCAGTTGGTCCGGCGGCAGCCCCTGGCTGCCGAGCGAGGCATTGATGGCCCGCAAGGCCGCGTCGACCAGAGCGGGGGGCACGATGCCGGGCAGCGTGACGGTGCCCCGGTTGTAAAGATCCCATTTTTGCGCGTCGGTAAGTATCACTGCGTTAATCTCCCTACTCCTCATATGTATGCCGGGTGCCGCGCGGCGCCCGGCTGTAATGGCGCCCGCGATACCCTTAGTGCTTTTTCTACAAGTTAAGGATTTCAAGTCGTTGTCAAGGGCATTTTTGCAGCTTTTGAGCCAAACTAATGGCTGCTATGTTGCACGAAAGCATGAGGCGCATGGTGTAGCGACAGGCTGATGCGGACGCAGTGGCCTCGCGTAGGTACCGGGTGCCTGCCGCTACGCTCCCTTTAACACCCGGAGCGCCGGAAATCAGGGTCTGTGAAAAGTCGGTGTAGAGGGGGAATGGTCAGCCGCTGGTAGGGTTAAGGGTGTCACACCAACCAGACTATCAGCAGGAGACCATCCCCTATGCAGGATACGCCCGTCCCGTCCTTCTTTGCCGCCCTGAGCGCGGCGGAGCGCGCCCATTTGTTCACCGATACGCGCTTGCGCACGCTCCAGGCGGCTTTCGCGTCGATCCCCGACCCGCGCAAGCGCCGGGGACAACGCTATGATCTGCCCTTCCTCCTGATTTGTTTGGTGGCCGCGCTGTTGTGCGATTGCAACTCGCTGGAGGTGGTGGGGCGCTGGACGCGCGATCAGCGCAGCGTCTTGGCGCGGGTGTGCGGACCACGCCGGCATCTCACGCCGACAGGATCACTCTATCGGCGTCTCCTGCCGCGGCTCTCGGTGGTCCATATAGAACGGGCGTTGGCAAGTTGGGTCCAGCAGACGCGTCCCCTGCGTGATCGCGAATCCGTCGCCCTCGATGGCAAGGTCGTGCGCGGCGCGCGTACCGCCACGCAGGCGGCTCCTCAGTTGCTCTCCGTGTCCACGCACACGACGCAGGAGACGCTCGTGCAGGTGCGTATCAGCGACAAGACCAATGAAATCCCCGTGGCCCAAGAGCTCCTACCCCATCTCGCCGTGCGTGGCCGGGTCGTCACCGCTGACGCTTTGCATACGCAAACCGCCCTGGCGCAGTGCATCCTCGACCACGGCGCCGCCTACCTGTGCACGGTCAAGGACAACCAACCGCGTCTGCGCGCCGAATTGGCCGCCTATTTTGCCGATCCGCACGCCACCATGCGCACCGCCCAGACGATTGATCGCCGCCGGGGCCGCACCGACACGCGCACCCTCTGTGCGAGCACCCGCCTCAACGGCTACCTGCGCACCTATTTCCCCTTCCCGCGCATCGCCCAGATCGCCCGCCTCATCCGCACGGTGCGCACGGCCGAGAAGACGACGACAGAAACGGTCTATCTCATCACGAGCCTCTCCCCCCGCCACGCCGATCCTGACCGCCTGCTCACGCTCATACGCGGCCACTGGCGCATCGAGAGCCGTCACTGGCTGCGCGATATGACCTTCGGCGAGGATCGTTCCCGCCTGCGCAGCGGCCCGGCCCCCCAGATCATGGCCGCCTGCCGCAATCTCGCCCTCACCCTTATTCGCCGTACCGGCACCACGGAGATCGCCGCCTTCCGTCAGCATCTCCGCTCCCGCCCCACCAAAGCCCTCCGCTTCCTTGTGCCCAGAGTTCCCAGAACCCGCTCTGCCTGACTTTTCACAGACCCTGCGCCGGAAATGCGGGTACTTGACATGTGGCTCGGAACCTTAACTTGTAGACAATGCCCTTAGTGGCAGTGTAGACGGTCGCGCGCTTGATGCCCAGCATTTCGCGGCTGTAACGGTGCCCGCGATACCCCTGGTGATAGAGCGCCGCGGGACATTGATCATGCGCGGAGAACCTCCTTCCCGTATCGACGATCAGATGGCTATGCGATTGCGTTCGCCCGCCACGTTGTTCTCATCGCCCACGATCGCATCGTTCACAGCAAAACCCGCCCCCAGCACCTCTTCGGCCCGGTGACACGCGGCCAGATGATCCTGCGTCACCTCGCGCAGTAGCGGCTTGTCCGTCTTGCACCGGTCGATCGCCAGCGGACAACGGGGATGAAACGGGCAACCGGACGGCGGTGCAAACGGTGAGGGCATCTCGCCTGGTACCATGACCAGGGGGTGCCGGTCCTCTTCGGAGTCGGGCACCCTGAGGATCGAAGCGAGCAGCATGCGCGTGTACGGATGCGCGGGCGCCCGGAACAGTTCTTCTGCCGACGCCTTCTCGACCACTTCCCCCAGGTACAGGACCATCACGGAATCGCTCAGATACTGTACGACGCCCAGGTTGTGCGAGATAAACAGGTAGGCCAGGTTCATCTCGCGTTGCAGATCCTGCAACAGTTTCATAATCTGCATCTGGATCGACACGTCCAGCGCCGAGATCGGTTCGTCGCACACGACCACCTTCGGCCCCACCGACAACGCGCGCGCGATCCCGACGCGCTGCTGCTGACCGCCCGATAGCTCGAAGGGAAACGCCCGCGCCGCCGCGCGCGGGAGTCCGACCCGATCCAGCAGCTCGTACACACGCCGCCACCGCTCCGCCTTCGCGTAGAGCCCTTGGATGCGCATGGCATCCTCGATCGCCGCGCCCACGGTCATGCGGGGATTGAGCGAGGCCAGCGGATCCTGGAAGATGATCTGCATGTGTCGGCGCGCCAGGCGGATCTCCTTCTTCGACAGTTTGCCGAGATCCCGCCCCTGAAAGACGACGCGGCCGCCGTCCGCCTCGAGCAGACGCAGCACCACACGCCCCAGGGTCGATTTGCCCGAGCCGCTTTCGCCGACAAGGCCGAGCGTCTGCCCGGCATCGAGGTCGAACGACACCTGCTCCACCGCGTGCAGCAGGCGTCCGCGCACGTTAAAGCGCTTAGACACGTTGTCCACCCGCAACAGTGATTCATCTGACACGCTCCATTACCTCCTCGGCACGATGACATGCCACTAAATGATCGGGCGTGACAGGCCGAAGCGCCGGCAATTCCCTCCGACACCGCTCGATGGCCCATAGGCAGCGAGCCGCGTACGGGCAGCTTGTCGGCGGCGCCGTGAGCGGTTCCGCCATGCCGGGTATCGGCCGCAGGGGCCGCCCCCGATCACCCACCTCGATGATCGATTCTTTCAGACCGATCGTATAGGGGTGCGCGGGCCGTTTCAGGAAAGCCCGCAACGGCGCGCTTTCCATCACCTGACCGGCGTACATGACGATGATGCGGTCGCAGAAATTGGTCGCCACCCCGAAGTCGTGCGTGATCAGGATAATGCTCATGTTCCGTTTCTCGCGCAGTTTTGCCAGCAGGGCCAGGATCTGCATTTGCACCGTGACATCGAGGGCGGTCGTCGGCTCGTCGGCGATCAGAAGCTGCGGTTCACAGGCGATCGCCATCGCGATCATCGCCCGCTGGCGCATGCCGCCGGAAAACTCGTGCGGATAGTCGCGAAAGCGCGCTTTGGGCTCCGGAATGCCGACCTCGGCCAACAGACTCAGCGTCCGCTCGACCGCTCCCCTGCGATTTGTGTAGTGGTGCGTGCGCATGCCCTCCCCGATTTGATCGCCCACGCGGATGGTCGGATTCAGACTGGTCATGGGGTCCTGAAAGACGATGCCGATGTCCCGCCCGCGGATGTCCTCCAGTTGCCGCCGGGTCAGCTTGAGCAGATCGGCGCCCTGAAACAGCGCCCGGCTGCTCTTGTTCACCGTCCCGGCGCCATGCACGAGGCCGAGCACCGACAGGACCGAGACCGACTTGCCCGACCCGCTCTCCCCCACGATCCCGAGCGTTTCCCCCCGAGCCACCGCGAAACTGACGCCGTTGACCGCGTAGACCACGTCATTCGCCCGCCGAAACTGCGTATACAGATTCTCGACCGCCAGCAGTGTCTCGGCCATCAGGAGCCTCCCTTCGGGTCCAGCGCCTCTTGCAGGCCGTCGGCCACGAACAGAAACGACAGCAGCGTGATCGCGAAAATACCGGCCGGGAAGATGAGCAGCCAGGGATAGCCGAGCGCGTTGCTGCCGGCCTGCGCGATCATGTTGCCGAAGCTCGGCAACGGTGGCCGCAGGCCCATGCCCACCACGGAGAGGCCCGCCATCACCGTGAGGTCGCCGGGGATGCCGAACGCCAGCGCCACGGCCATGCTGCTCATCACGTTCGGAAACAGGTACCGCCTGGCGATGTGCCCCTGCGTGGCGCCCAAGGCGTGCGCCGCCTCCACCATCTCGCCATTGCGCATCCCCAGCACCAGGCCGCGGATCAGGCGCGCATACCCCGCCCAGCCCGTGATGCCGATCGCTAGCAGGATCGGCACCATCCCGCGGCCGAGCTTGACCACCAGGATGAGATCGAGAAAATACGTCGGGAACGCGAACATGAAATCGACCATGCGCATGACCGCCATGTCGGCCACCCCGCCGCGCAGACCCGCCCACAGGCCCAGGACCGTGCCGATCAGGAAGCTCACTAAGGTGGCGCCAAACGCGATCTCCAGCGCGTTTTGCACGCTCCAGAGAATTTCACTCAGCATGTCGTGGCCGAGGTTGTCGGTCCCGAACGGATACGACGCCGAAGGCGGCTGGTTCGCCGCCAGAAAGTTCGTCTCTGCGTAGTTGTGCGGCGCGATCCACGGCCCGATGATGCCGATGATCAGGAAAAGGGCCACCCAGCCCAGCCCCGCCACCGCCAGCCCATTTTTACGGTACCGCTGCCAGGCCAGCGACAACTGCGAGCGGGGTTTTGGCGGCCGGACGGCTCCGGCCGTTATCGTGGTAACCGCCATGTACACCCCCCCTTGTTCACGCGGAGAAATCAGATCCTCTAAAGAACGCCTGTCTCCCGCTTCGCTTCGTTATTCCAGCTTGATACGCGGGTCGAGCATGCCGTAAAGAAAATCGACCAGCAGATTGACGCCCATAACCAGTAGGCTGAGGATGAAGATCGACGTCATGCTCAGCGGGATGTCGTCGGCCTGGAACGCGGGCGACATCAGCGACCCGAGCCCCGGGATGGAGAAAATGTTCTCGACCCAGACGGTGCCGACCACCGTGAAGGCGAAGGTCGGCCCGATGACGGTGATCAGGGCGGTCAGCGAGTTGCGCATGGCATGCCGGATGATCAGCGGCCAGTAATGCACCCCCTTGGCCTCCGCGGTGCGCATGTACGGCTGCCGCAGGGCCTCGATCAAACTGCCGCGCATGTAGCGGGTGACGACGCCGATGCTGCCGGCGGACAGGGCCACGATCGGCAAGATCGCGTCCGCTGGCTGGCCCCACCCGTTGACGGGCAGCGCGCCGGAAAAGACGACGCCGAAGAGCAGCACGAGGATGACGGCCAGCACGAACGACGGAATGGCCAGTCCTATCATCGACAGCGTCGTCAGGGTCGAATCGATCCATGTGTTGCGCTTCAGGGCCGCGAGCACGCCGAGCGGAATGCCAACGAGAATGGAGAGCACGACGGACCCCCCCGCCAGCAGGGCGCTGATCGGAAACGCCGTCTCCAACTGGCTCATGATCGTGACGGACGGGTTCTCGAACGAGTTACCGAACTGAAACGTGATCGAGTTCCAGATGTATTTAAGCGTCTGTTCCCCCAGGGGCTGGTTGAGGCCATAGCGGTCTTCGAACGTCTGAATGTACTGATGGTAGAGCTTTGGGTCTGAGACCGCGAGTTGGCCCATCTGCCCCGCGATGGTGGCCGAACTGAAAAAGGAACCGGGGGCCAGGCGCATCAGCAGATAGCCGACGCCGAGCACGAGCGCGATGGTGATGAGAATGGCGATGATCCGTTTGCCAAAAAAACGCAAGAGTCCCATGAGGCCGCTGCCCTCCCTCCTGGAGGCGTGGTCCGCCGGTCCTCCCCGTGCGGGCAGGACCGGTGGAGCGCCTAAACCGCGCGATCAGCTGGTCTTCTTCAGGTACTGGAGCTGGTAAAAGTTCCCCCAAGAGAACGGGTTCGTCACCGTGCCGTGCAGCCCTGGTTTCTCCAGGAAGATGTTCTTCACGTAGGCGATCGGGGTCACGTACCCCTCGCTCGTCAGCAGATTGTCGATCTTCGCCGTCAAGTCATTTTCCTGTTCGACGGTCGTTGCAGCGCCCAGTTCATTTCCCCACATGTTCAGGAGGTACTGGTCGTGCGGCTGGTATCCATCCTCGTACACCTGACCGTCCAGGCCCACGTTCGCACCGCCATTGCCAGCGCTGTAGTTGCTGACGAACTTCCAGGCGGTCGCCCAGGCGGTGTGTTTGTCCGCAGGCGTCTTGGCTGCTTTCCACCCCGTCACAAGATTGTTCCACAGATCCATGGTGGTGTTGCCGGGCAGCGGTATGTTCAGTGCCCGATACAGCGCCGGCTGCTTGGTCCACCATGCGGTCAGGTATTTGTTGTCCGCGATCACGGCGTTCTGCAGCGTGCGCATATCCGACCAGGTGACGCCCCGCTTCGTGTCGTCGGGGTTGCCGTACTTGGCGACGCCCTGCGGATCGTACTTATCGAAATACCAGGTTGCAACCGTCGCGCGGTACGCCGGCGGGCCCATGGTGCCCGGGTAGCCGACGAGCGCGTTGGCCTGCATGGGCAGAGATCCCGCGTCGATCCAGTTTGCCACACCGGTCGCGATGTTGAAGCCCGGTTCGACACCCTGGTTCAAACCGCCCCAGCTGATGTTGCCCCAGAGCGTGGCCGCCGAGGGGTCGATCTTGGTGTCGATGTTCAAGCCTTGTTTCAATTCTTGGGCCACCGCTTCCGCCACGGGAATGGACGACAACCCGTTGGGTGTCGTGGGGACGTAGATCGCCAGAGCCGGGATGCCTTTGCCGTTCGGATATCCCGCTTTCGCCAGGAGCGCCTGCGCCGCAGTGACGTTGTAGGGGTAGCTGTGCTCGTACTTGACAGGCGACCAACTGGGTGGCCCAAACCCTGCGGCCACCCCCCCCAGCCCATTCAGGACGGCCGTGGCGATGGGTGATCTATCGATCGCCATGGCGACCGCCTCGCGGACCAGCGGATTGTCGACAGGGGAGGGGATGACCGATTTATCGACCTGAAGGTAGGTAACGGAATCCGCCGACTGCACGTGCAGTTGCGACATCAGAGCCGCATGCGCCTGGACGTAGTGATAGTCGGACGGGGAGGCTATGAGAGCGACGTCGATCTTGTTCGCCAGGTAGTCCTCGACCGGTACGGTCGGCGCGGGGATGAGGGTGATCTGCTGCACATTGCCGACGTTCACTTCGCTGGGATTGCCGACGTAGTGCGGGTTGCGCGCCAGCGTGATCTGACCGTTTGGCACAAACGACTTGATCGTGTAGGGCGCGTCGCTGACGAAGTACTGCGGCAGGTACCAGTTTGTCGGGTGCGCCTCGACGGACGGCGCATAGAGCGGCATCGCAGCCGATAGCACTATTTCACCGAGGATGTTGTGCGGCGCCGTCAACCTCAACTGGAGCTCATAGGGGTTGATCACCTTGATACCGACCCGGCTGGCGGGCGCCTGACCGAGGTGATATTGGTAGCCGTTCACGACGTATTGCGCGACGGAGGCCCAGATGACGCCAGTGCTGTCCTGCGGGGAGAGCAGGCGCATCCAGGCGTAGGAGAAGTCCTGCGCGGTGACCGGCTTACCGTTTGACCACTTGGCGTCGTGGCGCAGGTTGAATGTCCAGACCTTGCCGCCGTCGGACACCTTGTAGCCGGTCGCGATTTTCGGCACGATTTGGTCCTTGTCATTATAGCCGTACAGGCCCTCCATGACGGTGCCCTGATCGATCAGGATCTGGCCGCCCCACTGCGTGGAATCCAGACTCGATATAGGCGGGTTCGGGATCGTGACGGCCGACGGCGCTGCCTGCGCGCCGGCGGTGACCCCGCTGAGGCTTCCGATCATCCCGGCGCCCATCGCGATGGACGCGGCGAGTTTTGTCTTGTATGACAGTTTCAAGAGGGATCCCCTTTCATAATGACTGCCCTTTCATAATGGCCCCGTGGTCGATAAAAGATTATGCCGGCCCGCTCTCTTCGGTCGATCACCTCCCCCCCAGGCTATCCGATACGAGTGGAAATACCTTTGTGTAGCGTCGCCGGAGCGGTGATGCCCCGCCACGACACGAAGAAGATCGCCCGCGCTGTGCGCTATCTCCCCGTCGAGTCAAAGCAATCAGGTTCGCGCGGATCGATACCGGGGAACGTTCCACAAAATATGGAATGTTCCCCATTATGGACCCAGGAGCGCGCGTTTGTCAAGACGCCTGATCCGATGTCGGCATGGTCACGCTGGTGACATCACCCGTGTTGAAGCCGACCCTGTCGAGCGCCACGGATTTCTTGCCGAGCATGATGGTGAAGTAGACGTCCTTGGCCGTGAAGGGCTGGCCGTCGGACCACTTGACTCCCTGCCGATGAGAAAAAGCCATGAGATCTTCTACTCCTCGTTGAGCTATGCCGTGTATGTTAAGCACATCTCTCGTGTTGTTAAGGATTGCGTGCTATGGTCAGGACCATGGTCGTGGCGCGTCCCACGAGACATCGGGCGTGTGATGTGTTTTTTTCTACAACCACCCCCCTTCGGCGCGCGCCTCTCGACGCCGCGTCCGCGGACCGGCGCGCGCGGACCGGTTGTCGCCGCCGGCCCGGCCGGCTGGCCAATGAGCCTGGATAGACGTGGGTATCATCGGAGCGCTCCTTCTGCTACCGTTCGTCGCACGGTTGTGCTGTCGCGTACGACCAACTCGGTCGGAAGAATGATCGACGGCGGTAAAGGCAAGCCATTGATCTTCTTGAACAGGAGATCGGCGGTCATCTCGCCGAGTTGCCGGATTGGCTGGCGCACCGTCGTCAGCGCGGGGTAGGTGGCCGTCGCCAGCAGGTTGTCGTCGAAGCCCACCAGAGAGATGCCCTCCGGGACGCGCACGCCGCGCTCGTGTAGGCACTGGATCGCGCCCACGGCCATCTGATCCGACGCGGCGAAAACGGCGGTCGGCCACGTTTCGCCGTCTAACAGCGTCGCCATAGCGGCGTACCCGCCTTCCCGCGAGAACCCGCCGTCGACGACAGGGCAGGACGAGAGCGGCACATCGTGGGCGAGGAGGACGCCGCAGAAACCGAGCAGGCGTTGCTTGGCATGTGGAGCATCGGCTGGCCCGTTGATGAAGCCAATGGACTGATGCCCGAGGGAGAGCAGATGGATCATGGCCTGCTCGGCGCCGCCACGGTTGTCGACATCGACGACGGTGTAATCGCGTTGCTTGGCCGAACCGATGATGACGAAGGGGATGCCTGCTTTCTCCATCTCGTCCAGGAGATACGAATCGTGCTCAGACAGGTAGCTCAGGATGATGCCGTCGACCAAATTGTTGCGGATTAGACGATCGGCGACCTCACGGGCATGACCATCGCCCTCGACCGTCACCATGACAGGGTTGTACTCATGCGCGTCGGCCATGATGGCTACGCCACGCATGAGTTCGGCGAAATAGGGGTCGAGAAAGACGCTTTCGGGCCGATGGGGGATCAAAAAGCTGATCAGGTTGGTGTGCTGCCGGACCAAGCTGCGCGCGGAGGCCGACGGATAGAACGAAAGCTCTTTCATAGCCGCGAGCACGCGCTGGCGCGTCTCGTCGCCCACCCGATTGCGATTATTGAGCACGTACGACACCGTTGCCGGGGACACGGCCGCACGCGTCGCCACGTCACGAATCGTTACGCTGCGTTTACCCATCGTCCCGTATCGCTCCTTTGCGCTCACCATACGCTCGGTTTGTGAACCGTATAAGCAAATCGTTAAGCCATTGTAGACACGGCCCCTCGCTTTTGTCAAGGATGCCTGCGGCGTCATGCGCCTTTTGATCAACGGATGGCGCTCAATACGCCCCTTTTAAGGCCCTGGAGTCGCACGTTGGCCGTTAACGATGCGATAGTGGTAGGCTATGGACATGATTTATCGCTGGCTATTTGCTTAATCCGTTCAGCTACGTAGACGTGGATTCGTAACACTATAACGGCGAGAGCAACGCTGCTTGGAGGACAGTAGTGACCGCACCGTTCACGATCTACGTGATGCAATCGGCGCACACGGACATCGGATTCACGCACCCGCAGGAGCAGATCGCCTCGATGTACCTGGACTACTACGACCGCGTGCTCGCATTGTGCCGCCAGACGGAGGACATGCCGGAGGCGTCGCGCTTCAAATGGACCTGCGAGACGTCGTGGCAGGCCCGCCACTACCTCGTGGCGCGGCCGGAGCGCGAGGAGGAGTTCCTGCGCTACGCCCGCGCCGGGCAGATCGAACTGACGGCGAGCTACCTGCACTTCACCGACCTCATCGATCCCGACGCCTACCGGCGCAGCCTGGACTGGGTGCTGGACTACGGCCGCCGCCATGACGTGCCGCTGCGCTGCGCGTTGCACTGCGACGTCAACGGCTGGCCGTGGGCCATGGCCGACATCCTGGCCGAGTCCGGCATCCCCTACTTCTGCAGCCAGATCAACGGCGCCACGCCCCTCGGCCAACGTGGCGCCGTGTACTACCACCAGATACGCGAGGATGAGCAGCACATGCTCCGATCCGACGCGCCAATCCGCGTCCCGCGGGCCTTCTGGTGGGAGGGGCCGGCGGGGGGACGCGTGCTGCACTGGCTGGGCGAGCACTACCACCTGGGCAACGCGCTGGGTCTCTCCAGCCCCCACCCCTTCGGCGCCGATAAGACGCGCTACTTCACCGAGACCGACCGCCTGACCGTCGATGACCTGTACGAGCGCGCCCGACGCGAAGTCCCGCGCTACCTCGCGCGGCTGCGCGCCGAGGGCTATCAGGACGACGCGCTGCTGATCAGCACGGCGGGCTTCTACGTCGATAACTCACCGCCCGATGGTCGCTGGCTTCAGGTTATCGCACGCTGGAACAGCGAGCGCGACGACATTCGCCTGCGTACAGCCACGCTCGGCGAGTGGTTCGACAGGCTGGCCGCGTGCGACATGGGAACGTGGCCGACCTACCGGGCGGCCTGGCCGGACTACTGGGCGGAGGGGCTCGGCGCGGCGACGGCGCGGGTGGCGCAGGCGCGGCGCATGCAGCGTCGCCGCGCCGACGCCGACGCGGTGGTAGACCGGGCGCGGTCGTCGTCCGCGACGGCGTCGCTCGCCATCGCGTTGGAGCAGGAGCGGCTCGCGCTCGAGCACACCTTCGACGCGTGGTGTACGACGGGCCGGCCTGGCGCCGCGATCAACGACTTCCAGCAAACGGCCAAGGAGCTAACTTTTCACCGCGCGGAGTTGTACGTCGATGAGGCCATCGGGACGGCCCTGCGTGCCATCACCCCACCGGGCGACGCGCCCCGGCTCTATATCCACGCGACGGTGGAGGGTAGCTCCGACGATGGGTTCCGCGTGGCGCACTTCGACGCCGGCGACCAGCAGTTCGATCCCGACACGCAGGCGCTCGCCGCCGCCAATGGCGAGCGCTACCCGTTTCAGGAGGACAGGCCCGCGCTGAAACAGTACCTCGCCGTGCTCCCCATCCAACAAGGGGGGCTCCAAGATTTTGGGCTGGTCGCGCGTGGCGGAGGGGGCGACGTGAGCGTGCCGCCCCAAACGGGCGCGTCGTCGGTGGCGGGCACGGCGGCGACGACCGGGAGGGGTGAACCACCGGCGCTCCCCGTGACGACCGGGCCGGACGGTGCGCGCACGCAGGCGCCCGCGCGCGCGGCGGATGCGGGGCAGGTGGGGATGGAGACGGCGGGATGGTCCCTACGGGTCGACCCGGCCACCGGCGGGCTCGCCAGCCTGCGCGAGCGGGCGACGGGGCGCGAGTGGGCCGACGTCGCGCATGAGTACGCCTTCGGGCAGCTCGTACACGAAGTGATCGTACATCCGTTCGGGCGGCAGGCGGTGTTCGACCCGGGACGCTTCGTCGCCCTCGGCGTGGCGAGCGAGGAGTTACGCCGGCGCTTCACGGACGGACCCGTCTTCGAGCGTGCCACGCCGACGCCGGTGGGGACGCCGCGCTACGCCCCCGGACCGGTCTTCGATGCCGTCACAACCGAGGCGCGGGGGGAGCGTATCGGGCACGCGCGGCTGAGTTGGCGCCTCTACCACACACTCCCGATTGCCGAACTGGCGCTGGACTGGGACAAGACCTGGAACAATCTGCCCGAGGCCGCCTACGTCGCGTTTCCCTTCGCCGCGCCGGGGGGCGACCTGCTGCTCGAGACGGGCGGCGGCTTCTTCCGGCCGGGCTCGCACGAGGCGGGCGGGCAGGTGCCGGGCACCTGCCCGAGCTACTACACGGTGCAGCGGGCGGCGCGCCTGGCGGCGCCGGATGGAGCGGCGCTGCTGTGGTTCCCGCTCGACGCGCCGCTGGTGATGCCCAATCAGTTGAAGTTCGACAACTGGGAGACCGATCCGTGGACGTGGAACGGCTTCCTCGCCTCTATGCCGGTGAACCACTATTGGTTCACCAACTTTCCGACGAGCCAGCGCGGGCCGCTGCGGCTGCGCTACCGCTTCGTCGGCGCGCGCGACTGGCCCGACGACGAAACGGCGGTCCGCACCGCCATGCCTGTCGAGGCGTTGGGGTGGCGTTGACAGGGCGTGGCCTGCGGCTGAGAATGCAGCGTGGATAGCGGATAGGACCCGCCGCGTGACCCGCGCGTCGCGGCGATGGTCGTGGGGATCAGCCGGCCAGAGTGCGTGGCCGAAACGGCCGCCATGCGCCCGGACCCGGAGGGTCTGGTTTGAGGAGGGGACGGAAACCGCGAGGGGTACCAGGACGTGCAACTTTCGGGTCGCGCGATGGGCCAGGGGCAACCTAATGGATGATGTCTATCGAAAGGGCGAAGGACATAGACGCGGACCGGCGCATCGTCACGCGAGTCGATCCGGGTCGCCATCGTCGGGACGGCGTCGCGCTCGGACTACCTCTACGGGCCGGTTGTCCAGGCGTTGACCGATGATGTTAAACTCGTTTCGGTGTGGGGACGCGATGGGTCTGGTGGACGCGGTGCGCGGCGGCGAGTCGACCTACGGCGGCGCGCAGGCGCGTCTCGACCAGGAGATCATCCAGGCGGTGCGGCGCTTCAGCGAGGAGGGTGGCCGCCTGGTGCGCCTGCCGCTAGAGCGCTAAACGATCGCGCATCGTCTTTGGCTCTATTCAATGATGTGATGGTATGGAGGAATGTTTGTCGATGCGGCAGTGTACCCTTTCCGGCGAGTGGCAACTCAAGCAGCGCGACTCAACGCGTGATATCCACGACGATTGTACGGGTGACGATGGGTGGATACCGGCGCGCGTGCCGGGCACGGTCCACGAGGCGCTGCGCGCCGCAGGCCGTATCCCCGATCCGTTCTATGGGCTCAACGAGCGTGACGCGCAGTGGGTGGGCGAGCAGGATTGGCTCTACCGTTGCGCGTTCGACGTCGATCCGTCGTTCCTGGAGGCGGGACCGATCACGCTCTGCTGCGACGGGCTGGACACGGTGGCGACCGTTTGGTTGAATGGCGAGCGCGTGCTCAACGCCGACAACATGTTCGTGCCGTGGCGCGTGGACGTCGACGCCTTGCTCCGTCCAGGGCGCAACCTCCTGGCTATCGTGTTCGAGTCGGCCCTGCGGGTGGGCCAAGCGCGCGAGGCCGAGTGGGGTGTACGCGCGGTCTGGAACGGCGACGCGAGCCGGGTGTACCTGCGCAAGGCCCAATATCACTACGGCTGGGACTGGGGGCCGTGCCTCCTCACCGCCGGTCCGTGGCGCCCGGTCCGGTTGGAGGCCGCCTCCGCGCGCATCGTCGATGTGGATTGTCCGGTTGAGGTAGCCGGAGATCTGGGCAGCGCGACGCTCTCCATCCATGCCACCGTCGAGGTGGACCAGGCCGCCGATGGTGATGGCGCACTCGGCCTGCGGCTGCGGCTGATCGATCCGCGCGGCGCGGTGGTCGACCAGGTGGAGGCGCCGGTCGAGGGCACGCGTGAGGCGGCGCATCGCTTCGTCGTGCCCGACCCCGAACTCTGGTGGCCCAACGGGTACGGCGCGCAACCGCTCTATCGCCTGGAAACGACGCTCGTGCGGGGGGACACGGCGCTCGACCGGCGGGAGCAGCGTGTGGGCCTGCGCCGGCTGCGTCTCCTCCAGGAGCCGGTGGCCGGCGAGCCGGGGACCAGTTTCGCCTTCGAGATCAACGGCCTGCCCATCTTCTGTGGAGGCGCGAACTGGATCCCCGCCGACTCGTTCACCACGCGGCTCACGCCGCGGGACTACCGGACGCAACTCGCGCAGGCGGCCGCCGCCAACATGGTGATGTTGCGCGTGTGGGGCGGCGGCATCTACGAGGACGACGCCTTCTATGACGGGTGCGACGAGCTGGGGCTGCTGGTGTGGCAAGACTTCATGTTCGCGTGCGGCCTGTATCCGGCGCATGCGTCGTTCCAACAGAGTGTCCGCGCCGAAGCCGAGGCGCAGGTGCGCCGGCTGCGCCACCACCCATGCCTGGCGCTCTGGTGCGGGAACAACGAGGACTACTCCATCGCCCAGTCCCTCGGGGTCTACGACGCCGGCTTCGACGACGACTTCGGCGAAACCCGTTTCCCGGCCCGCGCCATCTACGAACGGTTGCTGCCCGAGGTCTGCGCGCGGCTCGATCCCACGCGTCCCTATTGGCCGGGGAGCCCGTACGGCGGCGGCGACACCAACGACCAGACGGTCGGCGACCGGCACACCTGGGATGTCTGGCACGGCGCGATGGCCCCCTACCAGGACTACCCCCGGTACGAGGCGCGGTTCGTGAGTGAATTCGGCATGGAGGCCGCCCCGGCGCGGGCGACGATCGAGGCCGTCACGCCGCCCCACGAACGCTATCCACAAAGTCGCACGATGGACCACCACAACAAGTCGACCGACGGCCCGCGTCGCCTCGCCGCCTACATCGACGACACGCTGCGTGTGCGCGACACCCTCGACGACTACATCTACGCCACACAGTTCGTCCAGTCGGAAGCGCTGGGGGCGGCCTATCGCGGCTGGCGGCGACGCTGGCGCGGGCCGGGGCGGTACGCGGTGGCCGGAGCGCTGGTGTGGCAACTCAACGACTGCTGGCCCGTGACCAGTTGGGCGATTGTTGATTTCGCGCGCCGGCCCAAGCCCGCCTACTATACCATTCGTCGGGAGTTGGCCCCGCTCGCCATTGGGCTGGCGCGCGCGCCCGAGGGCGCCGCGGTGTGGGCCGTCAACGCGACGCGGGACACGGTCGAAGGCGATTTGGTCGTGCGGGGCTACGGGGCCGACGGCGCCGAGTTGTTCGCGCAGGAGCGGCGCGTCACGCTCGACCCGAACCGGGCGACGGAACTCGGCGCCATTGACTATGGCCTGACGCGGGACGCGCCGCTCGTCGTGGCGGCGCGCCTGGTGGCGCGGGGCGAGGTCGTGGCGCGGGCGACGCTGTGGGTGGAGCCGTTCAAGTATGTCACGATGCCCGACCCGGAGATCGCGCTGAAACGTGATGGCGATCGTGTGCAACTGCACGTCACACGCCCGGCCAAAGGCGTCTGGTTGGCGGCGGGCGACGGCGTGGAGTGGAGCGACAACATGCTCGACCTGCTCCCCCGCGACCCCCAAACAGTCACCGCACGAGGGCTGGGTGATCAGCTCCTGCATATACGATCATTGTGGCCGTCGTACATAAACAGTGTTTGCTTGACGGACTAGTAGACGGAAGAGAAGGAGCGGACCACATGGCGCGTTTGCGCGTAGGGATTATCGGGACAGGCCGCAAGAAAGATCGGCCGGACATCACGGGCTTTTTCATGGCCTACCAGCATGCGGCGGGCTACCAGGCGCTCCCGGACCAGTGCGAACTGGTCGCCTGCGCCGATATCGTGCCCGAGAACGCTCAGGCGTTCGCCGCGGCCACCGGCATCCCTGCCACGGGTGTGTATACGGACTACCACGCCATGCTGGCCGCGGCCAATCTCGACGTCGTGAGCGTGTGCACCTGGCCGCACCTGCATGCGCCGATGGTGCTCGACTGCGCCGTCGCCGGCGTGCGGGCCGTCCACTGCGAGAAGCCGATGGCCGATTCGTGGGGCGCCGCGCGGCTGATGGCGCAGGAGTGCGAGCGGCGCGGCGTGCAACTCACCTTCAACCACATGCGGCGCTTCGGCGCGCCGTTCGCCCGCGCCCGCGACCTCCTACAGGACGGGGCCATCGGCGACCTCGTGCGTGTGGAGACCGGTTTTAGCGGCGATATCTACGACACGGGCACCCACTACATCGACATGTGCGGCTTCTTCGCGGGCGATCAGCCGGCGGACTGGGTGATCGGCCAGGTCGACTACCGCGCGGAGCGGCGCATCTTCGGCGCCCATGCCGAGAACCAGACGCTGGGTAGCTGGCGCTATCGCAACGGCGTGTACGGTGTGGTCGCCACCGGCGCGGGAGCCGCGTTGGTCGGCGTGACGCATCGCCTGAACGGCACGGACGGTACGATCGAGGTGGGCGTCCATGACGGCCCGCTCTTGCGCGTGCGTCGGCCGGGCAGCGCGACATGGGAGGTCGTGGATACCGGCGGCGAAACATTGCACGGACCCGGCTTCCATGAGCGCGCCATCGCCGACCTGATCGACGCATTGCGCACGGGGCGTGAGCCGGAGTTGAGCGCGCGCCGCGCGTTGAACGCCACCGAGATCATCTTCGGCATCTATGAAAGCAGCCGGCGGCGCGGCCGGGTCGATCTGCCGCTCACGATCCAGGATCATCCGCTGGCCGCCATGGTCGAGGCGGGCGAGTTGCGGCCCGCGCCGGTTTCGTAAGACTAATGCCGCGCCCGCGGCGAAAGGCGGTAGCAGCATGTTTACGAGTTTGAATACCGGCGCCCTCGCGTTGTCGGTTCCACTGGAGGAGGCGCTGGACCTTGCCCGCGCCAACGGCTTCGCGGCGCTCGACCTATCCATTACCGATCTGCGTGGGCGCGCGGAGCGGACCTCGGTCCAGGAGATAAAGGACGCCTTCGGCGCCGCCGGCGTGCGTCCCGGCGCCTGGGGCCTGCCCGTCAACTTTCGCGGCGACGAGGACGCCTACCGCGCGGGTCTGGTGGAGTTGCCCCGCGACGCCGCGCTGGCTCAAGAACTAGGCAGCCCGTGGTGCTCCACCTGGCTCTTGCCGTTCTCCGACGAGTTGGACGCGGCCGCCAACATGGCGCGCCACGTCGCGCGATTGCGTCCGGTCGCCCAGATTCTGGCCGCGCATGGATGCTCTTTGGGGTTAGAGTTTGTCGGTCCCACGACGATGCGCGCCGGACACGCGCATGAGTTCATCCCCACCATGGACGGCGCGCTGGAACTCGCCGCGCGCATCGGGACCGGGAACGTGGGGCTGCTGCTCGACTGCTTCCATTGGTACACCGCCCACGGCACGGTCAAAGACCTGGCGCGCTTGCGCGCCGACCAGGTGGTCTACGTCCACCTCAACGATGCGCGCGCCGGCCGCGCGGTCGACGAGCAAATCGACGCGGAGCGCTCGCTGCCTGGAGCCAGCGGTGTGATCGACGTGGTCGCCTTCCTGCACGCCCTGCGGCGCATGGCGTACGCGGGGCCGGTGGCGGTCGAGCCGTTCGACGACACGCTCCGGGCGCTGTCGCCGGCCGAACGCGTTCACGCCGTCGCGGACAGTCTGCGGACAGTTTGGTCACGGGCGGGGCTGACCACCGAAGAATGATGCGTGAACAGGGAAAGAATGGGGACATGACAACCTACAACATTCTCGATTTTGGGGCGACCGGCGATGGCTCGACCGACGACGCGGCGGCCATCCAACGCGCCATCGACGCCTGCACGGCGGGCGGTGGCGGCACGGTGGTAGCGCCGGCCGGCCGGACCTATCTCTTCAGTCCGATCGCGCTCAAAGTGCACGTCGAACTGCACGTCGAGCGCGGCGCGACGCTCCTGGCCAGTGGCGATCTGGCCGCGTATCCGCCCGATCTGCGGAGCGACGCGATCACCGAGGGGGCGTTGCTCGAAACGGAGTTGCCTCGCCGCGCCAGCATCATCGCCTACCGCGCCGACAACGTCGCCATCACTGGCGGCGGCGTGATCGACGGGAATGGGCGCGCGTTCGTGGAGGAGGATCTCGGCTATATCTATCGCATGCGCGGCGTCAGGCAGTATCTCGAGCGTCCGTTCACCGTTTTCCTGATCGGCTGTACGAACGTGACCATGCGCGATGTGACCGTCCGCGACGCCGCGTTCTGGACCGTGCGCCTGACCGGCTGTGAGGATGTGCTGATCCAGGGCATCCGCATCGACAACGACCTCAAACTGCCCAACAACGACGGCATCGACGTCGACTGCAGCCGCAACGTGCACATCAGCGATTGCCACATCGTCACCGGCGACGACTCTATTTGCCTGAAAACGTGCCGCGCCGCGGTCGCGTTCGGGCCGTGCGAGAACGTCACGGTGACGGGCTGCACGTTGGTCTCCACGTCCGCCGCGCTCAAGATCGGCAATGAGTGCGTCGCGCCCATCCGCAACGTCGTGTTCGACGCGTGCGTGATCCGGTCGAGTCACCGCGGCCTGTCGATCCATCTGGGTGAAGAGGGCGACGTGGAGAACGTGATCTTCGCGAACATGATCGTCGAAACGCGCCTCTTCCATACCGATTGGTGGGGTCGCGGCGAGCCTATCTTCATCGCGGCCGTTCCGTGGACGGCGGATCGCAAACTCGGACGCGTGCGCCATGTGCGCGTCACCAATGTGCTGGCGCGCAGCGAGAATGGCGTGTGTATCTACGCCTGGGAGCCGGGTCAGATCGAGGACGTGCTGCTGGCAGACGTGCGCGTCGAACTGGACAAGTGGTCGTCGTGGCCGGGTGGGCGCCTCGATATCCGGCCGTGTCCGGTGGAGGGGCTCGTCGAGCAACCAACGGCGGGCTTCTTCGTCAAGAACGCGCGGGATGTGACGCTGCGGAACTGCGAAGTCGCATGGGGACAACGGCGCCCCGACTACTTCCGCCACGCGCTGGAGGCGCACGGCGCGGCGAACCTGGCGACGGAAAACGTCAAGGGCGCGGCCGCGCATCCGGGGCGCGACGCGGCCATCGTGGTTGATTGAGGCGGCACGCGGGCGGCGACGATGCGCACGGTAGACTCGGAAGGGATAGCGCTGTGTCAGACGGGCATGACATGTTCGTGCGCCAGGACGCAAATGATGAATGATAAGTGGGGGGGGAGAACACCATGACAGCGATCCATGTGACGGTATGGGGCGAGAATGTGCATGATCTCAGCGACGACACGGTGCGCCGCATCTATCCCACGGGCATGCACGAGGCCATCGCCACTGGTATTCGGCAGCGCCTGGGTGATGGCGTCGTCGCGCGCACGGCCACGCTCGACCAGCCCGAGCACGGGCTGACAGAGGACGTGCTCGACAACACTGATGTGCTGACATGGTGGGGCCATGCCGCGCACGAGAAAGTCGCTGACGAGATCGTGGAGAGGGTACACAGCCGCGTCCTCAGCGGGATGGGGCTGGTGGTGTTGCACTCGGGTCACTACTCCAAGATCTTTAAGCGGCTGATGGGTACAACCTGCGCGCTGCGCTGGCGCGAGTCCACTGATCGTGAGGTGGTCTGGACGGTCAATCCCGCACATCCCATCGCCGCCGGACTGCCGGAGGCAGTCATCGTGCCGCGGCAGGAGATGTACGGCGAATACTTCGACATCCCGCAACCCGATGAGTTGGTGTTCATCAGTTCATATACGGGCGGCGAAGTGTTCCGCAGCGGCTGCTGCTTCACGCGTGGATCGGGACGTATCTTTTACTTCAGCCCTGGCCACGAGACGTACCCCGTCTACCATCAGCCAGAGATACAGCGCGTCATCGCCAACGCGGTCCGGTGGGTGTATGCCGAGGGGCGCGGCCGTCGATCGCCCGATGAGGTGAAGAACGTCCCGACTGGCTGGTTCGAGCGCCTATCAGCCGGGGTGAGGTAGCGCACGATGGACAAGAGGAATGCGCTCATCGTCGGCGCCGGGGGAATGGGACGCGCGTGGGGCCGTAACCTGCGCGACTGCAGTGCGGTGCGCGTGGTCGGGTGGGTCGACCTGCGGCCCGCTGCGGCGGAGCAAGCCGCCTCCGAACTTGGCTTCGACAACATCGTGACGGGCGCCGACCTGGAAGCCGTGATCGCGCGATCGCGCCCCGACGTCGTGGTCGACGTGTCCACGCCCGAGGCGCACCGCGACGTCACGTTGGCGGCGCTGGCTGCTGGCCTGCCCGTGTTGGGCGAAAAGCCGATGGCCGACAGCATGGAGCACGCGCGTGAGATGGTGGCCGCCGCGGAGCGGGCGGCCACGCTCTACATGGTCAGCCAGAGCCGGCGCTACGACGCCAACCTGCATGCGCTGCGCCGGCTGATCGTCGATCGGACCGGGCCGCCCGGCATCCTCAACTCCGATTTCTATATCGGCGCTCACTTCGGTGGGTTCCGTGATGAGATGGCGAGCCCGCTGCTGCTTGATATGGCGATCCACACGCTCGACGCCGCGCGCTACCTGTGTGACGCCGACCCCGTGGCCGTCTACTGCGAGGAGTTCAACCCCCCGTGGAGTTGGTACCACGGCGATGCCTGCGCCACCGCCATCTTCGAGATGACCGGTGGCTTGCGGTATACCTACCGGGGGAGTTGGTGCGCCGAGGGCCGCCCTACCGCGTGGGAGGCGGAGTGGCGTGCGGTGGGGCCGCACGGCACGGCGACGTGGGACGGAGCCGACGCTCACGCGCCCGTGGCCGACGTGGTGACGGCGCGCGACGGCTTTCTGTCTACGGTGCGGACCGTCGAGACGGAAGTCGCACAGGACGTGCCGACCGGCATCGCCGGCTCGCTACGCGACTTTCTGCACGCGCTGGAGACCGGCGCGACGCCGATGGGCGAGTGCCACGACAACATCAAGAGCCTGGCGATGGTCTTCGGCGCTATTGAGTCGGCCGCGACCGGACGGCGCGTGCGCATCGCGCCCTGATAGGTTGATTGGTCGCTCCTACTTTGGGGGCGCTCACATGGACTCCTGGTTAACCATGTGAGTGTTGCCGCTGTAAGTTTTCTGGATAAATGGGCGGGATGCACGGCTGGATGGGGACGTTTCGTCGCGCTCTGTGGGCCACTTTCGTCAGGATAAGTGGGCCGATCCGCGTTTTTTCGTCACGGTAGGTGGGCCAATCCGTACGGGTCACACAGGGGCTAGCCCCTCCGCGATGCGCGCGCGGGTGCTGTCATCCGAGGGGCGCCGCCTGTCCGGGGCCAGTGACAGACCGTGGGAGGGAGCCGCGCCGGGACGGCCCACCTACCGTGACAACTGTGGCCCAGCAAGCGTGACGAACGGCTCAGCGAGCGTGACGTCTTACCAGCGCATTGGGAGAGGGAAGGGGGTGGGCGGTGGCGTGACGGGCCGTCGCCGCCTTCGCGCGCTGTGGTAGCCGCCATGATCCGCACAACTCGTCCCCTCGCCGGCATCGTCGTGCTACAGTGGCGCTAACACGGTGTCCTCAAAGCAGAAGGGGCGGGGCCTCGAAGGCGAGGGCGGGGAGGATGGGCCAACTGCATCTGGCCGCGGGGACGCGGTATCTGCGGGATGGGCGGGCGTACGTGGTGCTGCAGGTGCGTGTTGCCTCATAGATAAAAGTGCCTTTTGGGGCGTCGTTGCCTCATCTAAATAGTGTACGTTTTCGCGGCGCATGCCGTGGTCTCGTCGGGGCGGGGAGCGCCCTGTCTCTCCCCACTCCGCCTCCCCCCAAAGTGTTACGCTAGTATTACGATAATACTAGCGTAACACTTTGGGGCGTATTGCCTCACGGAAGAATGTAACCCGTGCGAGATTGTTGCCTCACGAGATATCTTACCGCGGCTGCCTCAAACGGCCGTATCAGGTCGGCTGCGGCGGCCCTGTGTCAGTGCCTAGACACGGTCGGGTCCCACCGCCTGACACAGGGCCGCCGCAGCCGAAACGGGGTTCAAGGGGCGGGCCCTTTGGTCCGGCGCAGCCGGACATAGCGCGCGAGTCGGTCGGCTGATCGTGGGCGAGCGTCAGGGGATCGCAACGGACGGTGCAGGCCGGACGCTGGCCAGATGGCTACGGGTGCGTCATCCCGCGGGGCCGACCGCCTTTGCCGTAGATGGCGTTTTCGTAGTCCAGGACCCACTCCTGCGTGGTCATGATCGCCCGCGGCCCCAGCGTGACGGTGCGCAAGGTGCCCTCGCGCGCCGCTTTGCGCAGGGTTGAGACACTCCGATAGCCCGCGAAAGCGGCGGCCTCGGGCAAGCTGATCAGGTCGCGGGCGTTGGGTAAGCGGGGCACGACCTCCTCCTTTGTCTCGTTCCGCTACCAGTATAGCTGATACGAGCTATATTGTGACGCCCCTAGAGAATAGGGGAAGTGAGCCGCCCCTGGCCTATAGCTGATACGAGCTATACTGAACGTGGCCGCCGTGTCGGACGGGCGCGCTAGCCCGACGACCACGGCCACGGATGCCACGCGAACGGGTGCCTTGGTGGCGCCGCTCACGAGGAGCTACCTACCCGGCTGTGCCCCACCGCGGCACCGGGCACGCAGCGCGGCCATCCGCTGGCGCGCCTGGTCCCGTTTGCGCTCCGCCCGGCACACCGCGCAGTAGGCGGTGAGAGGACCGCGCTTGCCACGGATGACCGTGTCAGACGCGCCGCACGCGGCGCAGATAATGGACCGTACGGTGGGGGAGCCCCTGTGGTCGAAGGCGCGGGGCCCGCTGGGCGTGTCGGCGAGCTGGCGCTCGTCGCGGGCTGTGCTAGCCGGTCTCGGTCCGTCCGGGAGGCGATCGGGGGCGGACGGTGGCCGGTCCGGGAGGAGCGCGGGAATGGTCTGCTCCGGCTGAGCGGCGAGCCACGCGTCGATGGTGTCCCCCTCGCCCGCGAACGGGTCCGGGTGCAGGCGGCCAGTCTGCGCTCCCCGCGCCCGGCGGCGGTCGGGGCGGGTGGGGCGGCGGCGGACCCGGGGACGCCCGGACGCGCTGGGCTCCTCCACCGCGCTAGAGGGTGCTGTGGCGGGGAGGGAGAACCGCACCGTCGGCTCGGGCGTCGCTGGTAGGGGCGTGACGGCATGCTGCCACAGCGCCTCCTGTAAGCGCTGGAGTTGGCGCAGCGCGTGCACCGGATCGAGCGCCTCATAGAGCGCGACGAGGCGGGCGCGCGCGGCCTCATCAAGGATATCCGTCGCGCGCAGGCGTTGGAACGGGGTTTGTGCTGCATCATAGCGGCGGTACACCTGGCTGCCCTCCCGCCGCTTGAGCAGCAGCTTGAGCGATGGCTGGAAAAAGTTGACATACAAGCGCAGGGCGCGGTACACCTCGGCGAGTTGGAGGTAGGCGCGTTCGCCTTCGAAGCGGTCGTAGCCGACGATCTGCCGCACGACGGAGCCGTTCTTCTGCTCCACGTAGCATTGGTCGTTCTTGCGATAGGCGCGCCCGCGCGTGAAGGTGATCTCCGCGCGCGCGCAGTACTCCAGCAGGGGGTAATTGAGGAATTCGCTGCCATTGTCGGTGTCCAAGCCCCGCAGCGGGAACGGGAGGAGGAGACGCGCCTGGTCGAGGGCCCGGATCACATCGTCGTAGCCGTGGCGCAGGAGTGGCAAGCACTCGGTCCACCCTGTGGCGACATCGGTGAGCACGAGGGACGAGAGGTAGGGGCCCTCCGCCCGCGTGCCGCAGTGCGCCACCAGGTCGGCTTCCATGAACCCGGGACGGACATCATCCCACTCAGCGAAGGTACGGATGGGGACTTTGTGTTTGAGCAGTGTCCCTGCCTTGGTCGTGCCGAGGCCGCGTGGCCGGGCGCGCTGCCGGACAGGCCGCAGGAGCCGGTCGGCCGTGGCCGCACTGAGCGTGAGGAGCTGCGTGTGCACCTCCGCATTCAACGTGAGATGGCCATGGCGCTCCAAGGAGGCCACGAGCTCTGGCAAGAACGGCACTAACCGTTTGGCGCAGACATAATTGGCCGCTGCCCAGGTCACGGTAAGGGCCTCCACGACGGCCGGCCCATAGGATCGCGCCCGTGGGCGCGCGATCGGCACGGGCCGGGGGACGGTCGGCTGGCCTAGGAGCCGGATCGCATATTTGCGGGCATAGCCGGTCGCGGCGACGAACTCGTCGAGGATGGCGCGCTTCTGCCGGGGCGGTGCCGCGCCGTACCGTGGAGCCGTCTGCACCAACAGCTCCCGCTTGGCTTGAAAACTCATGCTGGACCTCACCCTTGTGCTCCCTCCGCTGTACCATGGGTACTTTTGCTTTGGGTTACATTATTCGTGAGGCAACAGCTCTCCCTGAGTTACATCTTCCGTGAGGCAATGCGTCCGCGCGACCATTCCCTTCCGCGACACCCCCATCGGCGTCGCGATCGACCCACGCCTACGGCGCGTCATGATCAGCCTCTACGACAGCGAACTGCGTACGGCGCGCCTGCTTATCCTGGACGCCACGACCGGGGCGGTCCTGCACACGATCCAGGGCATGGCCAGCGCAGCCCTGGCGATCGATACACGCGCAGGGCGGATCGTCGCGGTCGATGCCGTGCTTGGATCGAGCGGTGGCCCCGTCTATGTGAGTACGGTGATGACGCGTAGTGGCAAGGTGCTGCGGACGATCGTCGTCACGGACGCGCCCAATCGGGGCGAGGCGATAGCCGCGGCGGTGGACGAGGCGCATGGCCGCGCCGTGGTTGTCACCGCCGCTCCGGTCGTGAGCGGGGCCAACGGCTACGGTCGCGATGTCGCAAGCATCATCGACACCCACACGGGACACCTCCTTAAGAATGTGACGCTTGGAATCGGGCCGCCACTAGTAGGGGTCAGCGCGTCGACAGGACGCATTTTCGTCGCCAACGGGGGGGACAACACCATGAGCGTGCTCGACGCTGCCCACGCACGCACGAACTCGTCAGGGCCATTCGTGGGGCGGGTGGTACGTGTCGGGATAGATCCCTTCGCGCTGGCGGTTGACGCGCAGACCCATCGTGTCTTCGTCGTCAACAACGGCTCCTCAAACGGTCGCCACGCTTATCAGGGCAGCGTCAGCGTCCTCGATGCCGCGACGGGGTCCCTGCGCGCCACGATCCCTCTGGGCTTCCTGACACAAGCGGGAGGCAGTGGGACGCCCTTGACGCCGCAATCGATCGCGGTCGATGGGCGGAGCGGGCGCGTCTTCGTGGTTAGCGCCGGCGCCCTCGACGCGACGACGGGCGCGCCACGTGGCCGCGGCTGGGTCACCGTGCTCGACGGCGCCACCGGGCGCGTCCTGAATCGCAGCACGGTTGGCGTCGCCCCCGCCGCGATCGCGGTGGATGCGGTGAGGGGGCGTGTCTTCGTGGTGAACAACGGCGATGCCACGATGAGCGTGCTCGACGGCGCCACCGGGCGTGTGCTGCGGACCGTCACGGTGGGGACGCCGTATCCCCAAGCGGTCGCGCTGGACACGCGCGCCGGGCATGTGTTTGTCGCGAGTGAGGGGGGGAACGCGCCGGGCGCGGACAGGCTCGCCAGCGCCAGCGTCACCCTGTTCGATGCGCGCACGGGCGCGCGTCAGCGGAGCGTGGCCGTCGAGGCCGGGCCACCGACCGTTGTGGTTGACGAGAAACGAGGGCGTGTGGTCATCGGTGCGTCGCCCGATCGCTATGATAGTTACGTGGACACGCTCGACGCCGCCACGGGGCTCGTGCTGCATCGCGTGACGCTCCCCGGCCCCCCGGCCTACCCCCTTGTGGTCGATACGGCGAGAGGACGCGCTGTGCTCTACGAGGAACCTAACTACATGGGGGGCGCGAGCTACGTGGACGTCCTCGACACGCGCGGCGGGCGCATCCTGCGCACGGTACAGGTGAGCCTCCGCGGCAATGGATCACCGCTGGCGACGGCAGCCATGAACGCGGTGACAGGGCATGCCCTCATCGCGACGCAGGATGACCCAGAGGTGCGCGCCCACATCAGCGTGGTTGACACCCCCACCGGGCGCGTCATTCGTACCATGATGATAGGGCGTGGGGTGCCCACCGTCGTGGTGGACGCCCACACGCGGCGTGTCTTTGTGACTAATCGGGATGACAACACCGTGACCGTGCTCGACGCCACGCGCTTGTAGGTGAGCGGGTGTGCTGACTGCGGCGACACTGGGGACGAGGAGGTGTATTCGTCACGCCACGTCATCCTCCCTATCATCACTGGGTCGCCCCCTAGCCCATGCGCACACGAAACAATTAGCCCGCCTCCGCCGCCGTCGATGCGACGCTTGGAGCTGCGCGGGCAGGGGCTGTGTCTCGCCGTGGCCAGGCGATGCGCAGGAGGCCGTCGGCAGGCCTGCGGCCGCTGGCGCGGCGGCCGGCCGGTTGCGGGCCTTGGTGCCGTAGTGCCCATCGCCGTCCGTGAGCGGGCATAAGGGGTGGCCGCGCCGGCGTCCCCACAACGGCGCGGCCACCCCCTATCCGGTATCAGGATAGCGGCGTGGGGGCCACGTCTGCCTGATGTACAACTCACCTTCTTGGCGGCCCTCATCCTCGGGGCCGGACGGCCGCGCGTGTGATTAGCGCGTCTTCTTATCCGTGTCACCGAAGGCGCGACGGCCGATGACGACGCGCACCGCGACGTACGTATCGCCCGCCGGGTCCGTAGCGACGGCGGCGATGTGGACGCGCTCGCCGGGCGTGAGCGCGGCCAGGGCGCCGGGGGTGAGGGTTTCAGAGATGGTCACGGTGGCGGTGACATCCTGGTGGCCCTGGAGATGAAGAACCACGGCGTCGCTGGCGACGGAGGCGACGGTGCCCTGGAACTGGCGCATCCTCTTCCCGTGGGCGTGCAGGGGCGTCGTGCCGGCGTCGTGCCCGCCCTTCTTATGGTGCATACCGACGCTGGCCGGGTGGGCCGGCGGGGCGGCGTGCGCGGTCAGACCGGCGGGGGCGGCGAGGGCCAGTGCGGCGGCCAGCCCGAGCGCGAAGCCTCTGTAGCGTGTGTGTTGTATCGTCATGGTACTCCTCCACTGCTCTGTTTTGTGTCCAGGGGCGCGGGGGCGCTCCGAGGGCGTCGCACGACGCCGCTCCACCTATGATGACGGGCGGGGGGGCTCACTCTTACACCCCATCTTACACCCCCCGGACCATTGTCCTATCCGGTCTGGCCCCTCTGTCCTATGCCAGCCCGGTTGCTGTGCCCTAGCGGGGCGCGGTCAGGGGGGCTGTCGGCGGTAGCGGGGCGGGCAGGCCCCTACCGTCTATATCGACGCGGGGCACAGGGCTCTGGAGGGGCCTATGTGTCCTAGCGGCGCCCGTACCGTGATGGAGGCCGCGGCGGCCGTCCGGCGGGGATGGCGCGCGCCCTACTGAGGGTCGGGTCGCCGCGCGACGAGGGGGACCGTCCCGCACCGCGATCGGCTCCTACCCGACGTGCGCCCGGAGAAAGGTGGATAGCCCGCTAATGTCTTGGATACTGGTGAGCGCCGCGGGGACCGTGGGGGGCCGATCATTGGCCAGGAACGCGTACCCGCCGGGTCCGGGCAGGCGGTAGTCGTCGATGCGGACGCGCAGCACCCGCTCGATGCGGGCGACGGGGGCCTTGACCGCGATCAGCTGATCGGGCGTGATCACGGTCACGGTGAACCCGACGCGGCGCGCCCAGGTCGTGATCGGCTCGGTCGCGCCGGGCGGGGCGTCGACGCTCAGGCCAATGTTGAGTTCAAGGATGTCGGTGGGGTTGTGGGGGCCGAGGCGAATCGCCGTGTGGCGGGTCACCGGGTCATCGATGCTCTGGGCCAGGATGCGGCCGGGTGGCGGCGGGGGCCGCAACGGGGCGCTGGTCGAGGGGTGCCCCGACGCGGCAGCGGCGCAGCCGAGTAGAGGTCCCAGCACCAGGCCGAGCACGGTCAGTCCGACGAACACACGATGCATGATCATACCCCTTTCAATTTCTTTGCCAGCCAAGACACAGCCACCCTGGCCCCTGTATACGGCTGCGCGGGACACTCCATCTCTAACATAGGACGTACGGTGGGACCATCTGTAACAGACAGGAGGCCTAGGGGTGCCCCCACGTCCCTCCTAGTACCATTCGCCTGAAAACATTCCGCACATTAAGCCGCCTGAGCGTTCCGTGTCTCGATGAATGGTGTCGGAGCGGTGGTCTGCTCCGTTGGGATGACGCGACCCGTGTAGGTCCACTTAACAGGTTTGGCCAGCGCCCGATTGTAGTGTGCGATGAAGGCGAGGACCTGGTGGCGCAATGCGGTGGCGGAGGCGTGGTCACCGCGCTTGAGCACGAGCCGGCTCAACGTCCCGAACCAGATCTCCACTTGATTGAGCCAGGAGGTGTGCGGGGGCAGGTACACGAAACGGATACGATGGGCGGGATCGCCCAGGAAGGCGCCCCGCGTCGCCATGGACTCCAAGATACCGCGTTTCTCCTTGACGCCCAGGTCTGTGGCGATCCCACACGCCTGGGCGACCCATGCCACCAGGCCGGCCGAGCGGTGCGTGTTCAGGTTATCGACAATGAAGATCCACTCCGCCGCAGGGTCGGTGTCCACGGTCTGGGCGACGTGTGCCACGAAGTCCTCCTCGGTGCGCGTCGGGCCCAGGCTCGGCGCGACCACCTGGCCGGTCGGCACGTCGAGGTTGGCGATTAGGCACTGCGTGCCGTGGCGCACGTACGCGAACTCGCGCCGCGCGACATGGCCGGGGCGCAGTGGCAACCCTGGATGTGCCCGCTCGAGCACCTGCATGGGCTTCTCATCGGTGCTGACGGTGTGCACCCCCTGCTCCGCTAACGTCGGGGCGGCGTGGTAGCAGTCACAGACCGCCTGGACCTCGCGCTCAAAGGTCTCCCGCTCCACTGGCGGCGTGAGCCAATAGCGGCTCCGCTGCGGCTGCAACGCGGCCTCCTTTTAAAAAACGCCCCACCGTGCGGGGCGAGATGTGCTCCACGATCCCCTGCCGGATCGCCGCGTCCGCCAGTTCGCGGGCTCCCCACTGGCTACAAGGGCAGTCCGCCTCCTCTGGGGGCGTACAGGCCAGCTTGACGATTCCGATCACCTGCGGTGCCGTGAAGGTGGGCGGCGTGCCCGGACGTGGCGCATCGCGCAGCGTCCGCTCCACCGCCGCCCGCAACTCCCGCTCCGGCGCACCCTCCGCTTCCAGCGCCGTCAGGCGCTCCTGCGCGGCCGCCCAGCGCGCCCGCCACAACCCCACCGTGTCGCGGTTCACTCCGTACGCCGCCGCCACCGCCATGCCTGACTGCTCCGCTGTCGCCAGCACCAACCGCGCCCGCAGCGCCACCTGTTGGCCCGTGCCATGCCGCCGACTCAGGCTCTCCAACACGGCCCGTTGCCGCGCACTGATCGTACTCCGCCGTTGCGCCCCGCGTGGCATCGTTTGCCCTCCCGTGTCTCCTCCGCGCCGCTCCGCCGCCCTCTCCTTCCAGTCTACCTACCCTTCCCTGCGGAATCATTTCCGTCGAAGGGTACTAGTGGCCCCTAACGCGTTGGGGTAGCCGTAGGCGGGCGCTGGGGGCGGTGTAGGCTTTTCGCCAGAGTGGGTGCGCCGATCCGCGCGAGGTGTGGCCGCGCAGATCTCGTCCGTGGCGTCCCCGTGGAGGGGAGTGTGAGCGTGGATGAAACAATCAGCGTCGTCCCCGTGGAGGGGAGTGTGAGCGTGGATGAAACAATCAGCGTCGTCCGAAGGAGGTGCTCGCGCGGGGTGGCGCACCGACTGTGGCTATGTCCGCGCAGTTACTATGACCAACCAACGGCACCACTCTCAGCGACTGTGACGCCTTACAGACGGCAAGGTCATAGCGGCATGGACATAATAGGGGGGTGCCAGGTGTAAGATCCCACAGTTGGTGTGCCGATCCCAGGTGTGAGCGACGGTCGAATCCCATAGATAGTGAGCAGGTTGTCCCACAGTACTTGCGCCATCCTGCAGAAAATCCCACAGAAGGTGCGCCGATCCGCGCGCTGGGTTCCGTGCAGAGGGCGCTTTTCACACGCGCGGGAGGGGCAGCTGCAGGATGGCTCAGAAACTCTGGGATTTCCGGCGCAGGAACTATGGGACAGCGCGCAGAAACTGTGGGATCTTACATTTGCCGTCCGTGTCGCCGCGATTCATGGCGTTATACTTTGGGGCAGGGAGAACGCCAGGCGCCTCAACACGACATAATTTTTGGCATAGATCGCCACACGATGCGGCCATAAGGACAGGACCATGTGGGACGACGGCGTGACCACCGACG
>JAABUZ0100001966.1_pt1 | contig 36152 bp, 35 predicted proteins | sample 5562091 | NCBI WGS metagenome assembly JAABUZ01 (sample SAMN12813069, study PRJNA571459) | rock metagenome | isolation source: Antarctica rocks | place: Antarctica: Victoria Land, Linnaeus Terrace sud | collected 2015-12-21 | reverse complement strand
GACCAGGTCGAACAGGCCCGCTTCGGAGTCACCGGCGTTGTGGTAGCAACCGGCCGGCTGCGGGTTGTCGAAGATCTTGGACGGGTAGCAGACCGGCGACGCGAAGGTGGTCCTCAGCGGTAGCCCCTGCTTGATCGCGGTGGTCAACGTGAAGACCTTGAAGCTGGAGCCGGCCTGCAGCTGCGGCTGCACGGCGTAGTCGACCTTCGTCCGCAGCGGCTCCTGCTTGCTCGGCGTGCCGTACGGCCGGTTGACGGCCAGGGCGAGGATGTGGCCGGTGCCGGGCTCGACGCTGGCCCCCATCGCCGCCACATCGGGGTTGGCCGGCACCACGGCGCTGACCGCAGCCTGCAGCGCGCGCTGCTTGGTCATGTCCAGGGTGGTGCGCACGACCAGACCACCGGAGAAGACCTTGCGCTCGCGGTCCTGCGCAGTGGTGCCCAGGGCGGTGTCCGAGAGCAGCTCGTCGCGGACGTAGGCGCACACCCACGGTGCCACCGAGCCGGTGCACGAGTCGGCGTTGCCGACCGCGTTGGGGTGGTACCCGGTAGGCAGCAGCGGCAGCGCCTCCGCGTCGGCGACCTGCGACGCGCTGATCATCATCTGGTCGTGCATGGCGGTCAGCACCGCGGTCCGGCGCTCGGTCGACGCCTGCGGGTGGGCCACCGGGTCGAAGGCGGTGGGGCTGTTGACCAGGCCGGCGAGCAGGGCGGCCTGCGGCAGGGTCAGCCGGGTCACCGGCTCGTGGAAGTAGTGCTGCGCGGCCTGCCCGATGCCGTAGACACCCTCACCGAAGTACGCGATGTTGAGGTAGCGCTCGAGGATCTGCTGCTTGGACAGCCTGCGCTCCAGGTCGAGCGCGCACTTGGCCTCCCTGGCCTTGCGCTGCGCCGTCTTCGCGGTCGCCGCCTCCCGCGCCGCGTCGGTCGTCGCGCCGTAGAGGAGCACCTGCTTGACGTACTGCTGGGTGATCGTGGAGCCACCCTGCACCGTCTCGCCGGCCTGGTTGTTGCGCACCAGCGCGCGCACGGTGCCGCGCAGGTCGACACCGTCGTGCTGGTAGAACCTGCTGTCCTCGATGGCGACGATGGCCTGCTGCATCACCGTCGGGACCTGGTCGATCGTGACGTTGACGCGGTCCTCCGTCCCGTGGAAGACGGCGAGCGTCAAGCCGCGGTCGTCGAGCACCGTGGTCCGCTGGTCCAGCGGGACCTCTACCAGGTCGCACGGCAGCTGGTTGAAGCCCGCGGCCTCGTGCCGCGCCACCAGCGCGAGGGTGCCGGTCAACGGCAGGGACGCGAGGGCGAGGATCGCCCCGGCGAGCAGGCTGGTGAGCACCAGCAGAGCGATCCGCAGGACGGCCGCCCGTTGCTGGCGCGGGCCTCGGGACACCTCAGCAGGGTAGGCGAGCGGGCCGGGCCGGCGCTGGAGCCAGCTGACGTGGGCGTGACGACGCGAGGACCGGCCCGTTCGGGGGGTACGAGATGACCCTTCTGGGTGGGGTGAAGCCCGGCGACCTCTGCTTAACGTTGGTCGGCGGGGACGGCGGCGACGCGGCCGCTCCAGCGCCGGGCCTGTGACGCCGATGTCCGGGTCAGGCGCCCTCGACCGCCTCCCGGGCAACCGGTGGGGCCGGGACCTGCGAAGGATGAGCAGCACCGCTCCACCCCGTACTGGGACGAAGGCCGCCGGCCTCCGGCCACCGCCTTCCCCCGGCGCCCGCCCGCGAGCACCCGACCGAACGGACCAGCGGACATGACAGCACCTCGCCCACCGCTCCCCCTGCACCGCGTCGCCGACCGGCGCGTCGTCGAGCGGGCGACCGCCGTGCTGCTGGGGCCGCCCCGTGACGGGGGGGACTGGACGCTGCAGGCGAGCTGCCGGGACACCGACCCCGACGAGCTCTTCGTGCAGGGCGCCGCGCAGAACAAAGCAAAGATGCTCTGCTTCACCTGCCCGGTCCGGGCCGAGTGCTTGGCCGACGCCCTGGACAACCGGGTGGAGTTCGGCGTGTGGGGCGGGATGACGGAGCGTGAGCGCCGCGCTCTCCTGCGGCGGCGCCCCGACGTCACCTCGTGGTCGCGCCTGCTCCGCTCACCCGGCGGTGAGGCCGCGCTCCGTCCGCCGCGCACCGTCCGCGCCGCCGAGGCCACCGGGCTCAGCGCCTGACCGGGCTCAGCCTCGGGTCGACAGCGGGCCTGGTCGACAGCTACGAGGACACGACCGGCGCGGGCCGCCCCGCCGCGGCGAGCTCGGCACCCAGACCGCGCAGGCCCGCCAGGTCGTGCACGTCGCCGGCCCGCGCGGTCACCTCCGCCACCGACACCGCCGGGTGCCCGTGGCTGAAGGAGCCGACGAGGCGCCCCTCGCGGGTCTCGAGCGCGGCGCGCTCGGCGTGCACCCGCAGCACGGCCTCGGCCCCGTCGTCGGCGGCGGACCCCCGCGTGGTGAGCTCCTCCGCCGCGGCGAGCGCCCGCTCCCGCGACAGGGAGGCCGTCGTCCGGTGCACCCGGTTGATGACGACGCCGGCGAGCGGCATGTGCTCGTGCGCCAGCCGGTCGACGAAGAAGGCCGCCTCGCGCAGCGCCGCGGGCTCGGGCGTCGCGACGACGACGAAGGCCGTACCGGGGGCGGCGAGCATGTCGTAGGTGGTCTTGGCCCGCTCGCGGAAGCCACCGAACATCGTCTCCAGTGCGCTGACGAACTGGCTCAGGTCGGTGAGCAGCTGCGCGCCGAGGATCTTGGTGATGACCCGGGTGAAGAGCCCGAGCGTGCCCGAGACGACCTTGAGGTAGCTGCGGCCGGTGAGCCGCGCCGGCGCGACCAGCAGCCGGAGGAACCGCCCGTCCAGGAAGGTGCCCAGGTTCTGCGGGGCGTCCAGGAAGTCGAGCGCACTGCGCGTCGGCGGCGTGTCGACGATGACGAGGTCCCACCGCGGACCGCCGCCGGCCGGGGCCCGCTCGGCCCGCAGCTGCCCCAGCTTCTCCATCGCCATGTACTCCTGGGTGCCGGCGAAGGAGCTCGACAGCGCCTGGTAGAAGGGGTTGGCGAAGATCTGCTCGGCCTTGTCCGGGGTGGTGTGGGCCAGCACCACGTCGTCGAAGGTGCGCTTCATGTCCAGCATCATCGCGTCCAGCGAGCCGCCGCCGGCGTCGCTCCCCGGCACCGGGCGGGGGGTGTTGTCGAGCTCCGCGAGCCCCATCGACTGGGCCAGGCGCCGGGCCGGGTCGATGGTCAGCACGCAGACGGTGCGGCCGCGCTCGGCGGCCCGCAGCGCCAGCGCCGCAGCGGTCGTGGTCTTGCCGACGCCACCCGAGCCGCAGCAGACCAGCACGGTGGTGCCGCGGTCGTCGAGCAGGGCGTCGACGTCCCAGCCCGCGGCGCCGCTCACGCCGGCACCAGCGTCCCCCCAGCCAGCGCGACCACCGGGTCGAGGTCCTCGGCCAGCGTGCTGAGGCCGGCGAGGTCGATGGCGTCCGGCAGCAGCGGCAGCTCGACGAGCGGCAGGTCGAGCCGGAGCAGCTGCTCCCGGCCGCGCTCCTCGAGCGCCAGTCGCTCGCGGTGGTCGGCCGCCTCGGCCAGCAGCCCGGCGACCAGACGGTCGTCGCTCGGCAGGCCGACGGCACGCAGGCTCGCGCTGAGCCCGTCGGCGTCAGGGCCGCTGGGCGGCAGGAGCGGTGGCCGCGTCATGTTCACGATCACCGCCCCGGTCGGGAGCCCGTCGGCGCGCAGGGCGGCGACCCCGTCCAGCGTCTCCTGCACCGGCATCTCCTCGAGCAGGGTGACGAAGTGCACCGCGGTCGCCGGGTCGCGCAGCACGGTCATCACCCCGTCGCTCTGGGTCTTGATCGGTCCGACCTTGGCCAGACCTCCGACGTGCTGGCTCACGTTGAGGAAGCGCCCGATCCGCCCGGTCGGCGGGGCGTCCAGCACCACGGCGTCGTACGCCATGCCGGAGGCTCTGGCGACGTCGCGGCGGACCACCGCCTCCTTGACCTTGCCGATGAGCAGGACGTCGCGCAGGCCGGGCGCGATGGTGGTGGCGAAGTCGACCGCACCGAGGCGCTTGAGCGTGCGGCCGGCGCGGCGCAGGTTGTAGAAGAGCTCGAGGTACTCCAGCAGCGCCTCCTCCGGGTCCACCGCGAGGGCCAGCACCTCACCACCGCCGGGGGCGGGGGCCACCAGGCGCTCGTGGTAAGGCAGCGGCGGGGTGTCGAAGAGCTGGGCGATGCCCTGGCGGCTCTCGACCTCGATGAGCAGGCTGCGCCGGCCGCCGGCGGCGAGGGCGAGGGCCAGCGCGGCGGCGACCGTCGTCTTGCCGGTGCCCCCCTTGCCGGTGACGACGTGCAGCCGCACGCCGCCGGGAGCAGCGGTCATCCGGTCACGCTAGCGCCGGGCGACCGGCCCGCCCGCTGTAGGGCCGCCTGCGTACGCTCCGGCCCGACCCCCACCGCACCCCGACCCGCTGAGCAGGAGACGAGACCGTGGCCGAGCGCCAGACGTGGGAGTACTCCACCATCCCGCTGCTGATCCACAACACCAAGGCGATCCTCGACAGCTGGGGCGAGGACGGCTGGGAGCTGGTGACCGTGCTCCACGGCCCCGGGTCGGGCGACCAGCTGGTCGCCTACCTCAAGCGCCCCCGGGCGTGAGCGCTCCGACGGGTACGCCGACCCAGCGCCTGGCCGCGCTCGGCCTTGCGCTCCCGGCCGTGGCCACGCCGCTGGCGGCGTACGTGCCGGCCGTGCGCGTGGGTGACCTCGTCTTCACCAGCGGCCAGCTGCCCACCGTCGACGGCCGGGTCGAGGCGGTCGGCCTCGTCGGCGGCGAGGTCAGCCCCGAGCTGGCGCAGGCGTGCGCCCGGACCTGCGTCCTCAACGCCTTGGCGGCTGCCGCCTCGGTCGCCGGGTCGCTGGACGCGGTCGTGCGCATCGTCAAGGTCACCGGGTTCGTCGCCAGCGCCCCGGGCTTCACCGGCCACCCTGGCGTCGTCAACGGCGCGAGCGAGCTCCTGGGCGCAGTCTTCGGCGAGGCGGGCGCGCACGCCCGCAGCGCGGTCGGTGTCGCCTCGCTGCCCCTCGGAGCGCCCGTCGAGGTGGAGCTCGTCGTCAGCCTCGTCTGAGGGTCGACGACAGGACCGCGCGGTGGTCCTCGGTCGCCCGGCGCACCGACGCCAGCGGCAGCGAGCGGTCGAAGGTGACCAAGCGCCCGTCGTGCGCCACCGCCAACGCCAGCAGGTAGGCGTCGGTCACCTGGCGGGGGCCGTGCAGTCGCGACCGATCCACGACGCGCGGGTCGAGGAGGCTCACGTCGCGGGCCAGAAGGCGTGGTGCCTGCCCGCGCACGCCGTCGCGAGCAGGTCGGCGGCCTCAGTGGGGGAGACCGGGCTCGGGTAGCGCGACTGGCTGATGATGCGGACGAAGCCGTTCTCGGTCATGGCGCACGACGCCCATCCCCCGGCGACCTCCTCGTCGAGCCAGTCACGAGCCCGGTGGTGGTCGATGTGGTCGCCGTCGAGCAGGGCGAGCAGGGCGAGGACGTCCAGCAGCGCCACGGTCACTCGGGCTCGTCCTCACGAAGGCGTTCGATCAAGGCGTTGGAGATCGCGGCCCCCCGGTGCGGCAGCGGCTGGAAACCGTGGCGCTCCTCTCCATGCTCCAAGGGCTCGCGGGAGTGGCCGGTCAGCGCCTGGCGCGCCAGCTCGGACAGCACGGCGCCGGCCGTGCGCTGCTCGCGTCGAGCCCGTTCTTGCACCGCGAGCAGCACGTCCTCGTCGATGTTCAGGGTGGTGCACACGCATCAGATGCTCCTGCATCGAGGTCCCCGACGGGTCCGGTCCTAGTCTCGGGCGGGTGACGCCGGAGCTGCTCGAGCGGGCCCGGGCGCTCGCGGCGGGCGCCCTCACGCCGGCCGCGCCGCGCGACGCCACGACCGTCGTCCTGCTGCGCGAGGAGCCCGCCGATGGCCTCCAGGTGCACCTCCAGCTGCGTCCCACGTCGATGGCCTTCGCGGCTGGCGTCTGGGTCTTCCCCGGTGGACGGCTCGAGCCCGCCGACGCCGGCGTCGCTGTCGACCTCCCGTCGCACTGGGCCGACCTGCTCGCCGGGGGCGATGCCGCGCTCGCGGCCGCACTGGTCGTCGCGGGTGTCCGGGAGACCTTCGAGGAGGCCGGCGCGCTGCTGGGTGGCCTCGCCGTACCCGCTGACCCGCTCCCGGCCCGGTCCGGTCCCTTCGCCGAGGTGGTCGCCGGTGCGCGCCTGGCGACGCACGGCATGGCGCCCTGGGCGCGCTGGGTCACCCCGGAGCTCGAGCCACGCCGGTACGACACCCGCTTCCTCGTCGCCGCCCTGCCCGAGGGCCAGCAGACGGCTGGCGACGACGCCGGCGGTGAGGCTGAGGCGACCGTGTGGCTGACGCCGCAGCAGGCGCTGGACCGGCGTGCCGAGGAGACGATGGTGCTGATGCCCCCGACCGCCTTCGCGCTGGCGGAGCTGACCGCCTACGACACGGTCGAGGCGGTCCTGGTGGCGGCACAGCAGCGTGACTGCGCGCCCGTGCTGCCGCGCTTCCTCGTCGAGGGCGAGACGCTGCGGCTCGCGCTGCCCGGCGAGCGGGCATGAGCTGGCAGGTCGTCCGGGCCGACAACCCAGGCCCGATGACCCTGGAGGGCACCAACACCTACGTCGTCGGCGCCGACGCCGTGGTGGTCGTCGACCCGGGTCCGCTGCTCGACGAGCACCTGCGCGCCGTGCGGGACGCGGTCGCCGGCCGGCCGGTCGAGGCCGTGGTGCTGACCCACCGGCACCTCGACCACAGCGAGGGGGCGCAGGAGCTGGCCGGCCGGCTCGGCCGCACCGAGGTCCTCGCCGAGGGCGCCGGGCTCACCGACGGCCTGGCGCTGCCCGCCGGCCTGACCGTGCTGGCCACGCCGGGGCACACCGCCGACTCGGTCAGCCTGCTGCTCGACGAGGAGGCCGTGCTCACCGGCGACACCATCCTGGGCCGGGGCACCAGCGTGGTGGCGCACCCGGACGGCGCGCTCACCCCGTACCTCGCCAGCCTGGCCCGGCTCCAGGCCCTCGGCCCCCGGGTGGTGCTGCCCGGGCACGGGCCGCAGCTGCCGGACCTAGGCGCCGTCGCCACCGCCTACCTCGAGCACCGCGCGGAGCGGCTCGCGCAGGTCCGCGCGGCAGTCGAGGGGGGCGCGGTCACGGCCGCGGAGGTGGTCGAGATCGTGTACGCCGACGTCGACCCGGTGTTGTGGCCGGCCGCCGAGCGCAGCGTGGCGGCGCAGCTCGAGCACCTGGCCGCGGGCGGGTAGCCGTGCCGGGAGGTCGCCGGCACGCCACCGCGGTCGGCGCGGGGCCGCTGGTCTGCCCGACCTGCGGCACCCCTACCGTGCCGGGCGCGCGGTTCTGCCACGTGTGCGGCACGCCGCTCGCCCAGAGCGCCGGTGAGCCGGCCGAGCGCCGCATGGTGACGGTGCTCTTCGGCGACCTGTCGGACTTCACCAGCTGGGCCGAGGACCTCGACCCCGAGCGGGTGGGCCTGGTGACCGACCGCGTGCTGGCCGCCTGCTCGACGGCGGTCAGCGACGTCGGCGGGCACGTCGACAAGCTCACCGGCGACGGCATCATGGCCGTCTTCGGCGCGCCGACCGCGCACGAGGACGACCCGGTCCGCGCCGTCCGGGCGGCGGCGGCGATGCAGCTGGTGGCGACCCGGCTGGTCGCCGCCGAGAGCGGTGGCGGGCGGCGGCTGGGGCTGCGCGTCGGCATCAACACCGGCGAGGTGCTCGCCGGGGTGCAGGGCGGCCAGACCTACACCGTCGTCGGCGACGCGGTGAACACCGCCGCCCGGCTGTCCGACGCCGCCGGCGCCGGCTCGGTCATCGCCGGCCGGGAGACCGCCCTGGCGACTGTCGCCTCCGCCTCGTGGCGGGCGCTGCAGCCGCTGCGGCTCAAGGGCAAGCGCGAGCTGGTGCCCGCCTACGAGCTGGTGGGGTTGCGCAGCGCCCCCGGGCCCCGCTTCCAGTCCGGTGAGGAGGCACCGCTCGTCGGGCGCGACGCGGAGCGCGGTGTGCTCATCGGGCGGCTGCTCGACGCGCTCGCCGGCGAGCGGCCGCTGACGACCCTCGTCACCGGCGACGCGGGCATCGGCAAGACCAGGCTCGCCGCCGAGCTGGCGCGCTTCGCCGGTGAGCTGGCCGGTGCGCGCGTGCTGTGGGGCCACTGCGCGCCGTACGGCGTGGGGCGGGACCTGTCGCCGATCGCCGAGCTGGTGCGGACCGCGCTCGGCGTGGGGCCGCGGGTCGAGGAGGACCCCGCCGAGGCCGTGCAGCAGGTCTTGCGGGCCATCGGGCGGCTCGAGCACCCGGCCGCGGGGAGCGGGCGGTTGTCTGCGGGCGTGGCCGATCGGCTGCGCGGGTTGCTCGGCCTCACCGACGAGCCCGCCAGCGTGCTGGGAGCCTTGCCGGACCGGGGCGGCCGCCTGGCGGCCGAGCTGGAGGCGGTGGCCGAGCTGCTCTCCTCGCTCGCTGCCAGCGGCCCGCTGCTCCTCGTCATCGACGACCTGCAGTGGGCCACTGACTCGACGCTCACCGCGATCGCGGTCGTGGCGGCGGCGTTGCGCGGCCCTGTGCTGCTGCTCGGCCTGGGGCGCGGCGAGCTGCTCAGCCGCGGCAGGTGGACCCGCCGGCTGCCGGGCGTGGAGGCGCTGCCGCTCGTACCCCTGGAGGAGGTGGCGGCGGAGCGACTCCTGCGCGCCTACCTGGGTGGTGCGGAGGTCGAGCCGCAAGCCCGCCGCAGGTTGCTGGACCGTGCCCAGGGCAACCCCTTCTTCCTCGGCGAGCTGCTGCACCTGCTGGTCGACCGCGGCGTGCTGGTGCCCGGGGAGGAGGGCTCGTGGGACCTCGTCGGTGAGCTGCCCGACGACGTGCTCCCCGCCGGTGTGCAAGCCGTGGTGGCCGCCCGGATCGACGGGCTCGAGGCTGGTCCCAAGGCGGTCCTACGCGACGCTGCCGTGCTCGGCGCCCGGGTGCCCGAGGCCGGTCTGGTCGCGCTCGCCGGCGGGTCTGTGGCTGCTGCGGGCCGGGTGGCGCGGGCGGTGGAGGCCCTGTCCGGCCGCCAGATGCTGCAGCCGGCGCCCGGTGAGAGCGGCCGCCGACCGCGGACGTGGGTCTTCGTCCACGCGTTGGTGCGCGACGTCGCCTACGCCAGCGTGCCCAAGGCCGACCGGGCGCACCGGCACGCGGCGGCCGCGCGGTGGGCGGGCACCGCGCTGCCCCCGGGGCCCGAGACCGACCAGGTGGTGGCCATCCACGCCGCCCAGGCGGCCCGGCTGGCTGCCGAGATGGCACTCCCGGCGGGTGACCCCGCCTGGTCGGTGCGCGCGCTGGGCTTCGCGGCCTCGCTGCGCCTGGGGCAGGCGGCGCTGGCCCGCGACGACCCGCGGGCCGCCGAGCGGCTGCTCGCCCGGGCGGTGCAGCTGGGCCGCTCGGTCGCGACGACGGCCGAGGTGCTCACCGTGGAGGTGGCGCTCGCCGCCAGCCACGCGGCGCTGTGGCAGCTGGAGGCCGCGGAGCAGACGCTCGCAGCCGCGCTCCGGCAGCCCGGCGGGGCGGCGCGAGCGGCGGCACTGGTGGTCCTGGGCGACGTGCGCCGCAAGCAGGGTCGCGAGGACGCCGCCACCGAGGCCTGGGTCGGCGCGCTCGCCGTGGCGTCGGAGGCCGGGCTCGAGCCGGTCGCCGGGGAGGCGCTGCGCAACCTCGGGCTGCAGCTCTACTACCGCGGTCGGCTGCGCGCGGCGGAGCAGCGCTTCGCCGAAGCCCTCGAGCTCTCCCGTCGGGTCGGCGACGCCCGCGGCGCCGGGTGGGCCCTGCAGCACCTGGCCTGGAGCGCGACCACCCGGGGTGCCTGGGGCGCGGCGGAGGCCGCGCTGCACGAGGCCGCGTCGGTCTTCCGCGACCTCGACGACGGTGGGCTGGCCTGGGTCAGCGGGACGGAGGCCTTCGTCCGGGCGCTGCAGGGTCGCTTCGCCGAGACGCGTCGGCTGCTGGCCACGCTGCTGCCCGCGGCCGAGGAGCGCGGGGACCGCTGGGCTGTCGCCGCCTGCCTCACCGTCGACGCCCTCGCCACCGCCGAGCTGGGCAGCACCGATGTGGCCGTGCGGGCGGCCACCCGGGCGGCTGACCTCTTCGTCTCGCTGCACGACTCATGGGGACGCTCCCTCGCGTTGGTCGCCCACGGCATCGCCATGCGCGAGGCGGGCCGGCCCGGCGAGGCGGCGACCCTGCTGGAGCGGGCGGTGGCCGTGGGCGGGGAGGGCGCCAACACGGCTGCCGTGGCGCTCGCCCTCGTCGTGCTCGCCCACACGCTGCTCGACGACGGCGACCTCGACCGCGCCGCGCGCTTCGCCGAGCAGGCGCTCGGCTCGCTGGCCAGCATCGACCTGGAGCCGGGCGCGACGGTCGGCGTACGGGTGCTCGAAGCCCGGCTGCGCCGAGGGGCCGGTGACCTCGACGGCGCCCTGGCGATCCTCGAGCGGGCGGCGGACGTCGCCCGCGGTGGAGGCCTGCTCTTCCCCGAGCGGCTGGTGTTGGCGCTGCAGGCCGACGTGCTCCTCGACCTCGGCCGGGTCGCCGATGGACTGGCCCTCGCGGTCAGGGCCGACGACACCCCCGCCGAGGACGTGCGCTCCCGAGCCGCCGCCACCGCGGTGCTCCTCAGGGCTCGGTCGCTCGTCGGCTGAGGGAGGCGGCCGGCGGGACGTGAGGCGCCTCGCTACCGCGCGCGCAGGCGCAGCCGGGGGACATCGAGGAGCACCGTGGCGCGGGGCTCGACCCGTACCCACCCCCTGCTGACGAAGCCCGACAGTGCCTTGTTGACGGTCTCGCGGCTTGCGCCGACCAGCTGCGCGAGCTCCTCCTGCACGAGGCCGTGCGCGACGTGCACGGGCGCAGGCAGGCCCGGACCCGCGGGTGTCAGCTCGGTGCCGAAGCGCTCCGCCAGCTCCAACAGCTGCTTGGCGACCCGACCCGGCACGTCGACGAAGACGAGGTCGGCGAAGACGGAGCTGGTCCGCCGCAGCCGGCGGGCGAGCACCCGCATCAGCTCGGCGGTCAGCTCCGGCTTGCCGGCGAGCCAGGGCATCAGGCGGTCGTGCGGCAGCCGCACCGTCTCCAGCTCCGTCACCGCGGTGGCCGTCGCCGTCCGCGGACCCGGGTCGAAGAGGCTGAGCTCGCCGAAGAGCTGCCCGGCGGTCAGCACGGCGACCAGCGTCTCCCGTCCGTCCGCGCTCACCCGGCTGAGCTTGACCGAGCCCTCGAGCACCAGGTAGACGGTGTCGCCCTCCTCGCCTTCGGAGAAGAGCACGTCCCCGCGCTGGACGACACCCGGCACCAGGGCGGCGGCGAGCTCCTCGACGTCGCTGTCGGGCAGCGTCGTGAGCAGCGGCACCAGGGAGCGCAGCCGCCCGACGAGCCCGCCCGGGTCGGTGGTCGGCGTCACGCGCCCATGGTCGCAGCCCGGGTGCGTCGCCGGGACGGCAGGGTGACGGGTCAGCCCGCGCCGAGCGGGAGCGCGACGAGGCAGGAGCTCGGGTCGTCGCGGTAGCGCGCGATCAGCTCCATGGTGGCCGCGTCGAGGCGACGGTGCAGCGCGCTGCGGTAATCCGACAGCTCCCGCTCGGCCGCCTGCAGGTCACCGGCCAGCAGCACCGCGGCGACGGTGTCGTCGGCGGCACAGACCCGCTCCCACAGCGCGGCCAGGTCCGGGAGCGGCGGCACGTCGTCGACCGGGACGATGGAGACCAGCGCGGTACGACCCCCCGTGACCCGCTCGGCGGAGAGCACCGGTGCGAGCTGGCGCAGGTCACCTCCGTGCAGCCGGACCGGGGCACCGTCGGCGGCCAGCACATCGAGCCGGGCCTGCAGGATGCGGCGCCAGTAGGAGACGCGGTCCTCCTCCTCGAGCAAGGTCCGGCGGTAGGAGCGCAGCGACCCCAGCGACAGGTGGGCCAGGGCAGCGTTGCGCTGCGGTGTCACCGCGCGGGCCGCAGCCCGGGCGGCCGCGCGAGCCGCCCGCAGGGCCTGGCGCTCGGTGCGCGGCGCCGGAGCGACCGCGACGCTGACACTCGACAGCTGCGAGGGCTGCGTCACCTGGGTCACGGTGTCGACGGGCAGAGCGGTCCGGACGGCCGGCAGCGTGGTCACGTCTGCGGCATCGGGGGGCCGGGGAGGGCCCTTGAGGTGCCCCAGGGTCATTGCACCCGCTCGCCCCCAGCATCACCCGTGCGGCTACGGTGACCGGGTGGCGACCGCCCCCGTGCGGCCCGTCCCGGCGGCGCCGACCGCACTGGTGCGCCGGGCGCGCAAGGTCAACCGGCTGCTCGCCGAGATCCACCCCGATGCGCGCTGCGAGCTCGACTTCGCCAGCCCCTGGCAGCTGCTCGTCGCCACCGTGCTCTCCGCGCAGTGCACCGACCGCCGGGTCAACCTCACCACGCCGGCGCTGTTCGCGCGCTACCCCGACCCGGCTGCGCTGGCCGCAGCCGACCGCGACGAGCTGGAGGCGCTGATCCGCCCGACCGGCTTCTTCCGCGCCAAGGCGGCCTCCCTGCTCGCCCAGTCCGCGCTGCTGGTCGAGCGTCACGGCGGGCAGGTGCTGGCGACGCTGCCCGAGCTGGTCGCCCTGCAGGGCGTCGGGCGCAAGACGGCCAACGTGGTGCTGGGCCATGCCTTCGGCGTGCCCGGTGTCACGGTCGACACCCACGTCGGGCGGCTGGTCCGCCGGCTGGGGTGGACGGAGGAGACCGACCCGGTCAAGGTCGAGCTCGTCGTCGACGGTCTCATCGAGCGGGCCGAGCTGACCCTCGTCTCCGACCGGCTGATCTTCCACGGCCGCCGGGTCTGCCACGCGCGGCGCCCGGCCTGCGGCGCGTGCGGCGTCGCGCACCTGTGCCCGGCCTACGGCGAGGGCCCGACCGACGCCGAGGTCGCGGCGCGCCTCGTGGTCTCGTCCGAGCGGACCGATGCGGTCGGCTGACGCGGCGGCCCCCGTACCCGGCTGGCTGCAGGGTCTGGTCTCGGCCGTGCGCTCGGTGCCGGGCGAGGGCTGCTCGCGCCTGGTCCCCCCGCAGGGGCGCCCCACCCGTGAGGCGGCGGTCCTCGTGCTCTTCGGCGATGGTGTCGAGGGTCCGGAGGTCCTGCTCCTCGAGCGAGCCGCCGACATGCGCACCCACGCGGGCCAGGTCGCCTTCCCCGGCGGTGGCCTCGACCCGGGCGAGACGGCGGAGCGGGCGGCCCTCCGGGAGGCGCACGAGGAGACCGGCCTCGACCCCGCCGGCGTGCAGGTGCTCGCCGTGCTGCCGCGGCTCTGGCTCGCCCCCAGCGGGTACGCCGTCACGCCGGTGCTCGGGTGGTGGGCGGTGCAGAGCCCCGTGGGCGCCGCGGACCCGGCCGAGACCGCCGCGGTGCTCCGGGTGCCGCTCGCCGAGCTCGTCGACCCGGCCCGCCGGCACCGGGTCACCGGCGGCCGCGGCTTCGTCGGCCCGGCCTTCGAGGTCGGGAGCCACTACGTCTGGGGGTTCACGGCCGGGCTGCTGGACCGCCTGCTCGCCGTCTCCGGACTCGCCCTGCCCTACGACGAGAGCGACGTGCGCCCGCTGCCTGCCGCCATCCAGGCCGCGCTGCCCGGCGGTGGCCGGTGAGCGGTGACTGGCTCGACGTCGTCCTGGTCGTCGGCGTGCTGGCCTTCGGCTTCAGCGGCTACCGCCAAGGGGTGCTCGTCGGGGCGCTCTCGCTCACCGGCTTCGTCGGCGGCTCGCTGGCGGGGGCGGCCGCCGCGCCCCCGCTGGCCCGGACCTTCGGGCTGGTCGGCACCGATGGGCGCGCCCCCGGCTTCGGCGTCATCGTGCTGGTCGCGGGCGCGGTGGTCGGCCAGATCGTCGGGACCACCGCGGGCACGCTGCTCAGGGACAGGGTGCGCGCCCCCGGCGCCCGCCGGCTCGACGCGCTCACGGGGGCGCTGGCCTCCGGGCTGTCGGTGCTGCTCGTCGCCTGGGGCGTCGGCGTCGTGCTCGTGCGGACCGGCGCCTCCGGCCTCGCGGACGAGGTGCGCGGCTCCGCCGTGCTGCGGACCGTCGACCGCACCCTCCCTGCGGCGGCCCCCCAGCTGCTGTCGTCCCTGCTGCGCCTCGTGGCCCGGGGGCCCTTCCCGCCGGTCTTCGCGGGGTTGGGCGGCGGGTCGATCCTCCCGGTCGCGCCGCCCGACCCGGCGCTGCTCCGGTTGCCCGGTGTGCAGGCGAGCGACCAGAGCGTCGTCAAGATCGTCGGTGCGGCGCCCTCCTGCTCGCGTCAGCTCGAGGGGTCGGGCTTCGCGTACGCGACCGACCGGGTGATGACCAACGCGCACGTCGTGGCCGGGGTGAGCGCCCCCACCGTGCAGACCCTGGACGGGCGGATCCTGCCCGCGACCGTCGTCCTGTTCGACCCCGACCGCGACGTGGCGGTGCTCGCCGTCCGCGGTCTGCGGCTGCGGGCCCTGGGCTTCGGCGCCCCGGTCGGGCGAGGCGCCAGCGCCGTCTTCTCGGGCTTCCCCGAGGACGGCCCCTTCGACGCCGGCTCGGCGCGGGTGCGCAGCCGCTCGACCATCGACGCCACCGACATCTACCAGACGTCCACCGTGCGGCGCGAGGTCTACACGCTCTTCGCGCAGGTGCGGCCGGGCAACAGCGGCGGCCCGCTCGTCGACTCGCGCGGCCGGGTCCTGGGCGTGGTCTTCGCGGCGTCGGTGCAGGACGACTCGACCGGGTACGCGCTCACCGCCGCGGAGGTGGCTTCCGACGCCACGGCCGGCTCGGGGGCCAGCCAGGGCGTGGGGCGCACGAGCTGCGACTGACCGTGGGTGTGACCGGGTCGACAGCCGGGAGCGGCAGACAGGTGCTAGCCGAACGGTTGCAATGGCAAGCACCCGGGCAGCACCAACCCTGACAGCAGGCGACCCCTGCGCACAGAGGAGGCGACCATGTCGACCACCACCACGCGACGCCGCATCGCCGCTGACCCCACCTCCACCGCCCTGCTCCTCGCCGGGCCCGCCGCCGTGGAGCTGTGGCCGGACACCCGCCGCACCGGTCAGCAGGCCGGCCGGCTGCGCGTCGTCACCGAGCTCCCCGACGGCAGCAGCGAGGTCACGGTCCGGGCGCTCCCCCCGCAGCGCACACCGGTCGCCTTCGTCTCCCGCTTCGACATCGCCGGCCCTGACGTGCCGTCCGTCACCGCGACGCTGACCCTGGGTTACGCCTGCGGTCAGCACACGGACGCGCGCCTGGACCTCGAGATCGGCGCCGGAGGCAGCCCGCTGGTGCGCCAGGTGCTGCCCCTGCGCGCCGCCCGCTTCCTCGACAACTTGGCCGCCGCGGCCGAGGAGCGCGCCACCGCCTGAGCTGGGCGGGTCAGCGTGTGCACCAGTCGACGAGCAGCTGGCTGATGAGATCAGGGTCCTCCTCGTGCACGAAGTGGCCGAGGCCGGGCAGCGGGCGGAAGGCGTACTCCCCGGCGACGTAGCGGCCCGACCCGGCGGCTGCCGCGACGCTGATGCAGCGGTCGAGCTCGCCGTGCAGCTGCAGCACCGGCTGGGTCAGCGGCTCCCGCAGCCGGCGGGTGAAGCGCACGCCGGAGGGGCGGACGGTGGAGCGCACGACCCAGCGGTAATACTCCAGCGCGCTGTGCGCGGCGCCAGGGATCCGCAGCGCCTCGCGGCAGCGCCGCTCCGTCTCCTCGTCGGGGAAGCCGGGGCCGCCCCACGCGCGGAGCAGGCGGGCGACCTCGTCGGCGTCGTCGTCGAGCAGCCACCCGTCGGCCCGGGGGAGCTGGAAGCGCGCCATGTACGCCGAGAGCCCCGCCTGGCCGTGCTCGTTGCGCAGGATCGCCTGGCGCCACCGCAGCGGGTGGGCCGCGGACAGCACGGCCACCCGGTCGATGACGTCCGGGTGCACGGCGGCGGCCCACATCGCGAGCACCGCACCCCAGTCGTGGCCGACGACGGTCGCGGGGGTGTGCCCGAGCGCCCGCACGATCCCGGCGACGTCGGCGGCGAGGCTGGGGCCGTCGTACCCGAGGGGGGGCTTGTCCGAGGCGCCGTAGCCCCGCAGGTCGACCGCGACCGCGTGCAGGCCGGCAGCGCCCAGGGCCACCAGCTGGTGGCGCCAGGACCACCAGAACTCCGGGAAGCCGTGCAGCAGCAGGACGGTCGGCGCGGAGGGGTCACCGCACTCGGCAAGGTGGAAGCGCTGGCCGTGGGCGGCGACCTCGCGGTGCACCCACGGGCCGGGTACGAGGACCGACGAAGGCTCGGGAGCCCCCGCCGCCGCCAGGTATCCGCTGCCCGACGCGCTCACCGGGCGCTCAGGAGCTGGCGCTCGGGTGACCTGCGCTCGACAGTCCCTGGGTCGGGTGCTTGGCCCACGCGACGTCAGCCTTGACGGTGCTGATGGTCCGCTGCGGCGGCTTCGCCCTCTTGAGCATCTTCAGCCCCACCAGGCCGGCGAGCCCGGCGAGCAGGAGCAGGGCACCGAAGGCGACGAGGAAGGCCGCCCAGGTGGCGAGGCCGGCCTTCGCCAGCCCGAAGCCGAACGCCATCACCCCCGCGAAGGTGCCGAAGAAGGCGAGGACGCCCGCCACCGCCAGCCCGGCCCCGCCGACGGCGGCCTTCTTCGCGGCGGAGGTCAGCTCGGCCTTGGCCAGCTCGACCTCCTTGCTCACCAGTAGGGACACGTCGCGCTGGGCGAGGGCGATGAGCTGCTTCACCGACTGCTCGCTCGGGGGGGTGCTGCGGTGCGGGGTCGGCAGGGGGGGCGGCACGCTCACCGCAGGTGTGGCGCTCACGGGGTGCTCCTCATGGGTCTCGGCGGTCGGGGCGGTGGCGGTCGGGGCGGTGGCGGTCTGGGCGGTCCGGGTGCGGGTCAGTCCTCGGCCGGTACGGCCTTCATGCGGGCGCCGATCGCCGCGACGACGGTCGGGTCCGCGAGCGTCGTGACATCCCCGAGCTCGCGGTCCTCCGCCACGTCGCGGAGCAGCCTTCTCATGATCTTGCCAGACCGCGTCTTGGGCAGCTCCGGCGTGAGGAGGATCTGCCGTGGCCGCGCGATCTTGCCGATCTCCCGGGCGACGTGCTCGCGCAGCTCCTGCACGAAGCCGTCCCCCGAGGTGGCGTCCTCGGCCACCCCACCGCGCACCGTCACGAAGGCGACGATCCCCTGCCCGGTGGTGGGGTCGGCGGCACCGACCACGGCCGCCTCGGCCACCATCGGGTGGCTCACCAGCGCGCTCTCGACCTCGGTGGTGGAGATGCGGTGGCCGCTGATGTTCATCACGTCGTCGACCCGGCCGAGCAGCCACAGGTCACCGTCGCCGTCGCGCTTGGCGCCGTCACCGGCGAAGTACCGACCCGGGAAGCGCGACCAGTAGGTCTCCTGGAAGCGCTCGGGGTCGCCCCAGATGCCGCGGGTCATGCCGGGCCACGGCTCGGTGAGCACGAGGTAACCGCCCGCGTCGTTGCCGACCGGCGCGCCGGTCTCGTCCACCACGTCGACCCCGATGCCGGGGAAGGGCACCTGGGCGGCACCGGGCTTGGTCGCTGTGACCCCGGGCAGCGGGGTGATCATCATGCCGCCGGTCTCGGTCTGCCACCAGGTGTCGACCACGGGCGTGCGGTCACCGCCGATGACGCGCCGGTACCAGACCCAGGCCTCGGGGTTGATCGGCTCCCCGACGCTGCCGAGCACCCGCAGCGAGCTGAGGTCGTGCGCTGCCGGCAGCTCCTCGCCCCACTTCATGAAGGTGCGGATGGTCGTCGGCGCGGTGTAGAGGATGCTCACGCCGTACCGCTCGACGAGTGCCCACCAGCGGTCCCGGCCGGGGGTGTCGGGCGTGCCCTCGTACATCACCGAGGTGGCGCCGTTGGCGAGCGGGCCGTAGACGATGTAGCTGTGCCCGGTGACCCAGCCAACGTCGGCCGCGCACCAGTAGACGTCGGTCTCGGGCCGGAGGTCGAAGACCAGCCGGTGCGTGGCGGCGACCTGGGTGAGGTAGCCGCCGGTGGTGTGCATGATGCCCTTGGGCTTCCCCGTCGTGCCGCTGGTGTAGAGCAGGAAGAGCGGCTGCTCCGCGTCGAAGGCCTGCGCCTCGTGCTCGGTCGAGGCGCCCTCGACCACGTCGTGCCACCAGAGATCGCGCTCCGGCACCATCGCGACCTCCTCACCGGTACGACGGACGACGACCACGCTGCGCACGTCGGGGCACCGCGACAGCGCCTCGTCGACCACCGGCTTGAGCGGCACCGTGGAGCCACGCCGGTGCTGGCCGTCGGCGGTCACCACGACTCGGGCGTCCGCGTCGGTGATGCGGTCGGCCAGCGCGGTCGCGGAGAAGCCGGCGAAGACGACGGTGTGCGGGGCGCCGAGGCGGGCGCAGGCGAGCATCGCGGCGACCGTCTCAGGGATCATGGGGAGGTACAGGCAGACCCGGTCGCCGGGCTGGACCCCGAGACCGGCGAGCGCGTTGGCGGCCTGGCAGGTCATCCGGTGCAGCTGCGCGTAGGTGATCGTGCGGGTGTCACCGGGCTCGCCCTCCCAGTGCAGGGCGACGCGCTCGCCGAGACCTGCCTCGAGGTGGCGGTCGAGGCAGCTGACGCTGGCGTTGAGGGTGCCGCCGACGAACCAGCGGGCCACCGGTGCCTCGCTCCAGTCGAGGACTTCCCCCCACGGCTCGGCCCAGGCCAGCCGGCCCGCTTCCCCCGCCCAGAAGCCGAGCCGGTCCGCCGCGGCCCGCGCGTAGACCTCGGGCTGGGCGACCGCCGCCGCAGCGAAGGCCGCGGAGGGGGGGAAGCTGCGCGTCTCGCGACCGAGCGCGGCGAGCGCCGGCTCAGCTGCCTGGGTCGGGTCAGGGGCCATGGCCCCACCTCACCGCGCGGCGGCGGCGGCGGCAAACCCGGGCACCCCGCGAGTGCGGGCGAGGGGGGCCATCGGCCTCGCTAGCGTCGGGTCGTGCCCGACCTCTTCGCCGGCGTGGCCCGGCTGCCCGGCGTCGACGAGGCCGTGGCCGGGGCCCGCGCGGCGGTCGACCGGCTCCTCACCCACCGCATCCTGCGCCGCCGCTCGGCGGAGGTGAGCGCGGAGATCGCCCTGCGGGACGCGCGGGCCAGCGCCGCGCTCGAGGGCGCCGACATCGCGCTCGAGCGGCTCCGGGCCATCCTCACGACCGGCGACGAGCCGCCGCCGCTGGTCACGGGCGCGGTGCGGGTCTCGGCCGAGCTCGGCTCGCTGACGCCGACCTGGACCCTCGCCCCGCGGCAGGCGCTGGCTCGGCTGCACCTGCTCGCCGTACCCGACGAGGGCTCGGCGGTCGGCCGCCCGCGGGCGGGGCGCTCGGCTGACGACCCGCTCGGGCTCGGGCCGGCGCCGAGCCCCGCCGAGGTGGGCGCCCGCCTCGAGCTGCTCAGCGGTGCGCTGGTGGGCGCCTCGACGGCGCCCGCGGTCGTGGTCGCGGCCGTCGTCCACGGCGAGCTGCTCGTGCTGCGCCCCTTCGGCGTCGCCGACGGGATCGTGGCCCGGGCGGCGGCCAGGCTGGTGCTCGCCGAGCGGGGGCTGGACGCCAAGGGCGTGACGGCTCCCGACGTCGGCTCCCTCGAGCAGGGCGGCCTGACGGGGTACGCGACCGCCGCCTCCGCATACGCCGCCGGAGACGTCGTCGGCTGGGTGCGCCACTGCGCCGCGGCGGTCGCCCTCGGTGCCCGCGAGGGACTCGCCGTCTGCGAGGCGATGGCCCGCGCCGACTGAGCGCTGCGCCGGCGGGCCACAGCGTTTGGCACCTCGGCGCAAGGGCCACAATGGAGCCGTCACCGTTCCCACCCCCCTGGGTCGGTGATCTGCCCGACTCCCCCCCGAGTCGGGCCTTGACGGCCCCCGCCCCCCCCGGCGGGGGCCGTCGCACGTCCGGGGTGGGGTGTGGACACGGCGCGCACCGTCCCCAGGTGCGAGCGCCCGCTGTGCGCCACGAGCCGTCACCCGCGCACGGTGGCCGGGTGACCGCCGGGCCCCTGCAGCCGCTGCTCGAGGAGCCGGGCGTGACCGACGTCCTGGTCAACTCCCCCACCGAGGTCTGGGTCGACCGGGGAGCCGGCCTGGAGCCGGCGGGCGTGCACCTCGGCGACGAGGAGGCCGTGCGCTCGCTCGCGGTCCGGCTGGCCGCCTCCACGGGCCGGCGCCTCGACGCCGCCAGCCCGCACGTCGATGTGCGGCTGCCAGGCGGGGTCCGCCTGCACGCCGTCCTCCCGCCGATCGCGGTGACCGGGACGCACCTGTCCTTCCGCGTGCTGCGCACCGCCGGGCTCGGTCTCGACGCCCTGGTCCCACCCGACGAGGCGGCGCTGCTCCGCGCCGTGGTCACCGCCCGGCTCGCCGTGCTGGTCAGCGGCGGCACCGGTACGGGCAAGACGACGCTGTTGCAGGCCCTGCTCGGCGAGGTCGACCCGGTCGAGCGGCTGGTCATCGTCGAGGACGCCGCGGAGCTGGCGCCGGCGCACCCGCACGTCGTCCGGCTCGAGGCGCGCCCCGCCAACGTCGAGGGGGCGGGGGCTATCCCGCTGCGCCGCCTCGTGCGAGAGGCGCTGCGCATGCGTCCTGATCGGCTCGTGGTCGGTGAGGTGCGGGGGGCCGAGGTCGCCGAGCTCCTGCTGGCGCTCAACACGGGGCACGAGGGCGGGGCGACCACCCTGCACGCCAACGGGGCCGCGGAGGTGCCGGCCCGGCTCCAGGCGCTGGGCGCTCTGGCCGGCCTGGGCCCGGCGGCGGTGGTGGCGCAGGCCGGTGCCGCCCTGCACGTCGTGGTGCACCTACGCCGCCGCGGCCGTGAGCGCGCGGTCGAGACGATCGGGGTGGTCCAGGTCGGACCCGCTGGGCCCGGCGCCCCGGCCGGGCTGGTGGTCGCCCCTGCCTGGCAGGGCGGCCAGCCGGGTCCGGTGGCGGCGGTGCTCGCCGCACTCATCGCCGGTCGCGGGGCGAGGCCGCCCGCCGCCCTGCTCACCGTGCCGGATGGGAGCGCCGCGCGGTGAGACCCGTCCCTGTGGTCCTCGCGCTGCTCTGCGCCGCCCTCGTGGCCCGCGCGTGGCGGCGGCGGCGGGCGTCTCGCCGCGTGCAGGCGCTGGACGAGGAGCTCGCGGGCCTGCTGGGAGCGCTCTCGCTGGAGCTGCGGTGCGGCTCGGCACCGGCGGACGCGCTGGCGGCCGCGACCGACGGGAGCGCAGAGGTGGTGACCGGGCTGCTGGCCCCGGCGTTGGTCTGCGCCGTCAGCGGCGGGGCGGTCGGCGAGGTGCTGCTCCGCGCCGGGCACCCCCTGCTGCGGGCGCTCGGCGCTGCCTGGCAGGTCAGCGCGCGCGCCGGTGCGCCGCTGGCGGAGCCGGTCGCCCTCCTGGCCGCTGCCGCGCGCTCGGACGCCGCCGCCCGCGAGGAGGTCGCCACCGCGCTCGCCGCCCCCCGAGCGACCGCAGGCGTGCTCGCCGGGCTCCCGGCCCTAGGGGTCCTGCTGGGGGCTGGCCTGGGTGCGGCGCCGCTGCACGTGCTGCTCGCCACCCGCCCCGGTGACGCATGCCTCGTCGTCGGAGCGCTCCTGGAGGCCGCCGGCCTGCTCTGGGTCGGGCGGCTGTCCAGGAGCGCCGAGCGCCGGGCGCGGCGGTGAGGGCACGCACCCGCCGGGCCGGCGGTGCTCGCCGGGCACTCCGCTCCGCGGGCAACGACCCCCCCGCCGCCCCAGGCGGCGCCGCCTCGCTGGCGCTGGCGCTCGACCTGGTCGCCGGCTGCCTGGGCACCGGTGGCACGCCTTCTGACGCGGTGGCCCTCGCCGGCGCAGCGGTGGGCGGAGTGCCCGGCCGGCAGCTGCTCGCGGTGGCCGCGCGCCTGCGGGCTGGGTCTCCAGCCGGGGCGGCCTGGGCGGCTCTGGTGGACCGGGGGTCGCCCGCGGCGGTCGCCCGGCTGCCAGCGGCTGCCAGCCGCAGCGAGCGCACCGGCGCGCCGCTGCAGCCGTGGCTGACCGAGGCGGCCGCGGAGCTGCGCCGGGCCAGGTCGGCGGCCGCGGAGCGGGCGGGCCGACGGGCCGGAGTGCTCGTGGTGCTGCCGCTCGGGCTGTGCTTCCTGCCGGCGTACCTCGTGCTCGGGGTTCTGCCCTCCGTCATCGGCCTCGTCGCCCACCTGCGCTGACCCGTCCCCACGCGCCGGCGAGCCCGGTCTGTGGACGCGCCGGACCCCGGGTCCCACTCCTGCACCGCTCGCGCAGCGTCCGTCCACCCTGAGCGGCCGGTCGCCACGGTGGTCGCAGGCCCGGTCGGCGGGCCGCGGAGAGGGGTCGCCATGGACGAGGTCGAGCGGGACGCGGTCGAGCGGGACGCGGTCGAGCGGGACGCGGTCGAGCGGGACGAGGGCGCCGACGGTGGCCTCGTGACGGTGGAGGACGGGATGACGACCGCGGAGTACGCGGTGGGCACGCTGGCAGCCTGCGGGTTCGCTGCGCTGCTCTACGCGGTGGTGACCAGCGGCGAGGCCAAGGCGCTGCTGACCGGCCTGCTGACGCGGGCGCTGCACGTCATCTCGTGAAGGGCCAGGACGCGGAGGACGGCATGGTCACTGCCGAGCTCGCCGTCGCGCTGCCCGCGCTGATGGTCGTGGTGGCAGGCGCGTTGGCTCTGCTCGTCGGGGTGGCCGGGCAGCTGCGGGTGACCGACGCGGCGGGTGTCGCGGCCCGCGCGGCCGCGCGCGGTGACCCGGCTGCCGCCATCGTCGCCGCAGCGCAGTCGGTCGCGCCGAGCGCGGTGGTCACGACCTCGCGCGCGGGGGGCTGGGTGACCGTGGTCGTCCGACTGCACGTCGGGCTGCCCGGTCCGGCCGGCCTCGCCGGCGTCGAGGTCGCGGCCCGGGCAGTGGCGTTGGACGAGACGAGCCTGCAGGACACGGGCGTGGACCCGGCAGCGCCGTGACGTCCGGGGAGGCGACGGCCGAGGCGGGCAGCGCATCGGTGCTGGTCCTGGCGGCGGCCGGGCTCCTGGTGGCGGCCGCCGCCTTCGGGGCTGCGCTGGGGACGGTCGCTGTCGCGCGCCACCGCAGTGCGGTCGCGGCCGACACCGCCGTCCTGGCCGCCGCGGTGGCGGCGCGCCCCGGCGGCGGCCTCGCCCCGTGCGCCGCGGCGGCCAGGGCAGCGGCCGCCGACGGCGCCCGTCTCGACGTCTGCACCGTGGTGGCGCTGGTGGCCACGGTGCGGACCTCGACCCTGGTGCACCTCCCGCTGGTGGGCGGGGGCAGGGTGACCGCACAGGCCCGTGCAGGGCCGGTCGTGGTGACCGGGACGTAACCTCTGCTGGGCTGCCTCGTTGTCCGGCCGTGTGGTCGTAGGCCCACATCCAGTCTCGAGCCCGCGGCGCGTCGAGCCCACGACCGCCGAGCCCACGACCGCCGAGCCAGGAGGAGGACCGGTGCCATCAACGCCGCCCCAGCCGGGGTTCACGACCGCGCCGGTGCGGGGGTCCGCTGTATCGCGGCGCCGTCTCGCGGGGCTGGCCCTGCGCCGTCCGGGTGGCCGCCGGGCGCTGTCCGTGCTCACCGCGCTCCTGCTGCTCGCGGGCGTCGGTCTCTTCAGCTACCCCTTCTACACCGACATCCTCCAGCACCAGCGGCAGGGCAACCTGCGCAAGCAGTTCGCCGACCCGACCTACGCCACCACCTACCGCGACCACCAGGTGAAGGTGGGCGACGGCCTCACCGAGCTGAAGATCCCGTCCATCGGTGTCGACGTGCTCGTCGTGGAGGGCACGACCCCGGCGGCCCTGCGTGCCGGTGCCGGGCACTACGTCGGCACCCCGCTGCCCGGCGAGGCCGGCAACGTGGCCATCGCCGGCCACCGCACCACCTACGGCCGACCCTTCAACCGCCTCGACGAGGTCAAGCCCGGTCAGGAGATCGAGCTCGACACCCCGCTGGCGAAGTACTTCTACGTCGCGGTGCCCGACGCCGACTTCACGCCGGCCAACCCGCACCCCGTGGCGCCGACCGACGTGTCGGTGCTGCAGGCTCCCGCCGACCCGGGCGCGCACCTGCTCACGCTCACCACCTGCCACCCCAAGGGCAGCGCGGCGGAGCGCCTCATCCTGCGGGCGTCGCTCGAGCCGCAGAAGACCATCGTCCTCACCCCCGGCGGCTGAGGCAGCGCCGCGTCGGTCGTACGACGCCCACCGCCCACCGCCCAGCAGCCCAGTCCCGTGATGTCCGGAGAGCAGCAACCTTGAGGCCACAGCGACAGCAACAGCCACAGCCGCGCACGCCGCGCCGCACCGGAGCCGCGCTCGCCGCGGGCGCCGTGCTCGGCTTCGCCGCCCTGGTCAGCCTCGCCGGCCCCGCCAGTGCCGTGGACGACACCAGCGGCTCCACGATCGACAAGCCGACCGGCGCAGCGACCGTCGATGGCCATGACCCGTTGACCGTCGCCGCGACGGTGCACTGCGCCCTGACCGTCCCTGGCTGCAGCAGCTCGGTCACGCTGCACCTGCTCGACCCGCAACCCGACACCAGCGCCTGCTACGACCAGGTGCTGGGCAGCGGCAAACAGGACGGGGCCCACCTCACGGGGAGCCTCGACCCGAGCGACGCCTACCCGGTGGGCAGGGCCGACGGCTGCGGGGGGCTGATCGGCGCCCCCGCCTACAACGGCACCTGGACGATCGTCCTGTCGGACAGCTCCTCGGTCGCAGACTCGCGGAGCGTCGTGGTGGCCGTCGCCCCCGCCGCGCCCCAGGACCTCACCGTGGCACTCGACGGCTCCACCGCGACCGTCAGCTGGCGGCCGGGTGTCGAGCCGGACCTGCTGCCGTACCTCGTGCAGGTGGACGGCACCCCCACGGGCGACCCCGTGCAGCCCGCTGCGTGCTCGGCACGGTGCACCGCGTCGGTGCCCGCCGTGGTTGGTGACACCGTGACCGTGGTGGCCAGGCGCCCGAAGACCTACGGCGGCTCGGAGGTGCTGACCACGCCAAGCCAGGGCGAGGTGGCCGGCCCGGTGGCGACCGCCGACCCGGGGGCCACCTCGTCGAGCCCGACCACGGTCGGCGCGGCAGCGGCGCCCGGCACCGCTGGCACCGCGACGCCGAGCCCCGCCAGCGGCACCTCCGGGAGCCGGCGGCGCCACGCCCCCGTGAGCAAGGGCAAGGCCTCGACCGCGCCGCTCGGGGCGGCCCAGGCCAGGAAGGCCATCAAGGAGCTCGGCGCGGCGCCGGGGTCAGCCGCGCTGGGCGCTCAGCTGCCGGCCCTGGTCCCGGGGGTGGCTGCGGCGGCCGGGGTGCCGCTGCCCACGCTCGCCCCGCCGGGGGACGGCGAACCGACGGTGGACGGCACGTACAGCCCGACCCTCGGCTACACCTCTACGCGCCGAGTGAGCAGTCCGGTCGTCACCTCCGCCGGCGGTCCGATCGACGACGTCGCCGGTGCCGTCGGCCTGTCCGGCCACCAGCTGGTCACCTCCCTCGCCGGCGGGCTGCTGCTGCTGCTCGCCGCCGGGCACACCCGCAGCTGGGTCCGCCGCCAGCCCCACGACGACCTGGTCTGACCGCGAGGAGACCGCGCTCAGCGGGCCAGCGCCGTGGTGACCGCGGCGAGCAGCCGCACGGCCCCAGCCTTGTCCAGCGGGGAGTTGCCGTTGCCGCACTTCGGGCTCTGCACGCACGACGGGCAGCCCTGCTCGCAGCCGCACGCCTCGATCGCCGCACGGGTGGCGGCGAGCCACGGCAGCGCCCGGGCGTGCCCGCGCTCCGCGAAACCGGCACCGCCCGGGTGCCCGTCGTGCACGAAGACGGTGGCCCGGCCGGTGTCGGCGGCCAGCTCGGTGGACACCCCGCCGATGTCCCAGCGGTCGCAGGTGGCGAAGAGCGGCAGCAGCCCGATGGCGGCGTGCTCGGCCGCATGCGCGGCACCAGGGACGTCGTCGAGCAGCTCCGCCGCCGCCAGCAGCTCGGGGTCGACGGCGTACCAGACCGCGCGGGTGCACAGCTGGCGGACCGGCAGGTCGAGCGGGACCTCACCGAGCACGGTCCCGTCCGGGACGCGGCGGCGCAGGAAGCCCACGACCTGGTTGGTGACCTCGACATCGCCGAAGCACAGCTCGACCGGGCCGTGCCGCCGGCTGGTCAGGGTCCGCACCACGCTGATGTCGGTGATCTCCCGGGCGTAGGTCGAGAAGTCAGGGTCGGCCCGACCGACCAGCGCGACCGCCCCCGCGAGGTCCAGGTCCTCCACGAGGTACGACACCCCCATGTGCAGGTAGACCGCGCCCGGGTGCACCTGCCGGTCTGCGCTGGCCGCGTCCACGGTTCCGAGGAAGCGCCCCGTACCGCTCTCGACGATGGCGACCGGCGGCCCGCCGCTGCCCCTGATGTCGACGTCGGGGCGCTCGTGCGCCCGGGTCCAGAACCACCCCGCGGCCCGGGAGCGCAACCGGCCGCGGCGCACGAGGTCACCGAGGGCGTCCCTGGCCGGGTCCCCGCCGAAGAGGACCACGTCGTCCTCGGTGAGCGGCAGCTCCGCCGCGGCGCACTCGAGGTGCGGGGCGAGGACGTAGGGGTTGAGCGGGTCCAGCACGGTCGCCTCCACCGGGCGCCCGAAGACCGCCTCGGGGTGGTGCACGAGGTAGGTGTCCAGCGGGTCGTCGCGCGCGACGAAGACCGCGAGCGCGTCCTGACCGGCGCGACCGGCCCGCCCCGCCTGCTGCCACAGCGAGGCCACCGTGCCGGGCCAGCCCGTGAGCAGCACCGCGTCCAGGCCGCTGACGTCCAGGCCCAGCTCCAGGGCGTTGGTCGCGGCGACCCCGAGCAGCTCGCCGGACGTCAGCCGCCGCTCGAGCGACCGCCGCTCCTCGGGCAGGTAACCCGCGCGGTAGGCCGCCACCCGGCGGCCGAGGTCCGGGTCGGCCTCGACGGCGAGGTCGGCGGCCATCCGGGCGACCACCTCAGCGCCGCGGCGCGAGCGGACGAAGGCGAGCGTGCGGGTGCCGTCGGCGACCAGGTCGGCGAGCAGCGCGGCCGTCTCCGTGGTGGCCGCGCGGCGCACCGGGGCGCCCTGCTCGCCGCGCAGCTCGGTCAGCGGGGGCTCCCACAGCGCAAAGGACAGCGCCCCGCGCGGGGAGGCGTCCTCGGTCACGGCGGTGACGTCGAGCCCGGTGAGCCGGCCGGCGGAGGCTGCCGGGTCGGCGGTGGTGGCGGAGCACAACACGAAGGTCGGGTCGGCCCCGTAGCGGGCGCACAGCCTCCGCAGCCGGCGCACGACCTGCGCGACGTGGCTACCGAAGACGCCGCGGTAGGTGTGGCACTCGTCGAGCACCACCCAGCGCAGACCCCGCAGGAAGGCCCTCCAGCGCGTGTGCTGGGCCAGCACGCTGCGGTGCAGCATGTCTGGGTTGGTGAGGATGTAGGTCGCGTGCTTCCGCCCCCAGTCGCGCTCCCCCGGCGGGGTGTCACCGTCGTAGGACGCGGCGCGCACCCCGGTGAGCGCCAACCCGCGCACGCTGCGCAGCTGGTCGTGCGCGAGCGCCTTGGTCGGGGAGAGGTAGAGCGCGCGCCCGCGTCCCTCCGGTCCCTGCTCGAGCAGCCCCGACAGGATCGGCAGGAGGTAGGCCAGGCTCTTGCCACTGGCCGTACCCGTCGACAGGACGGTGTGCCGACCGGCCTGCACCAGGTCGGCGGCGGCGCGCTGGTGCTCCCAGGGCGCCACGACGCCGGCCGCACCGAGGCGGGACAGCAGCAGGGGGTCGGCCCACGTCGGCCAGCCGGTGGTCCGGCCGGCGCGGGCTGGCACGTCCTCGACGTGGGTGACGCACGCCGCCCGCCGGGGGTCGAGCAGCAGCCGCTGCAGGGGCGTGCTCGCGCTCATCTGGTGCTGCAGCATAGGTTGGGCAGGACCGCCGGGCCCGGGGGGTACCCGAGCCGGAGCCAGTCAGCCAGCACCGACCACATCCAGCACCGATCACATCCAGCACCGAGCCCTAGGAGCCACCACCGTGGACCTCAGCCTGTCGACCCGCACCGAGGGAGACCGCACCGTCGTCACGGTGGGCGGGGAGATCGACGTCTACACCGCGCCCAAGCTGCGTGAGCAGCTCATCGACCTGGTGACCGCGGGCAGTTACAACCTCGTCGTGGACATGGAGGGCGTGGAGTTCCTCGACTCCACCGGGCTCGGTGTCCTCGTGGGCGGGCTCAAGCGGGTGCGGGCGCACGAGGGCTCGCTGCGCCTCGTCTGCACGCAGGAGCGCATCCTCAAGATCTTCCGCATCACCGGGTTGACCAAGGTCTTCTCGATCTACGGCAGCACTGCCGAGGCGCTCGAGGCGACGGAGTAGCCAACCGCACCTCCTGGGCGCCGCGCAGGGCCGGCGTGCACACTGCGCCTGGGTCGGCACCCCCTGATCGGGTGGCCGCCCCGCGCCTGCACGACCCCCGCTGTGCGAAGGAGCCTGCCCGTGAGCACCACCGACGAGACCGCCCCCGGCGTCCGGCGGCGCCTCGTCATCGTCGAGTCCCCGGCCAAGGCCAAGACCATCGCCGGCTACCTGGGCCCCGGGTACGTCGTGGAGAGCTCGATCGGTCACATCCGTGACCTGCCGCGCAACGCTGCCGACGTCCCGGCCGCGATCAAGGGTGAGTCGTGGGGGCGCCTGGGCATCGACGTCGACCACGGCTTCAAGGCGCACTACGTCGTCAGCCCGGACAAGAAGCCGCAGGTCAGCAAGCTCAAGGCCCTGCTGAAGGACAGCGACGAGCTGCTGCTCGCGACGGACGAGGACCGCGAGGGCGAGGCGATCGCCTGGCACCTGCTCGACGTGCTGAACCCCCGCGTCCCCGTGCGCAGGATGGTCTTCCACGAGATCACCAAGGACGCGATCCGGGCCGCCGCGCAGGACACCCGCGAGCTCGACATGGACCTCGTCTCGGCCCAGGAGACGCGCCGCCTCCTCGACCGGCTGTACGGCTACGAGGTCTCCCCCGTGCTGTGGAAGAAGGTGCTGCCCCGGCTGTCGGCCGGCCGGGTGCAGAGCGTCGCGACCCGCATCGTCGTCGAGCGCGAGCGCGAGCGCATGCGCTTCGTACCGGCTGGCTGGTGGGATCTCTCCGTCGATGCCGACGTGCTCGGGGAGCTGCCGGCCGGGGCCGACGCCGGTGCCCCCCGCTCGCTCACCGCGGCGCTGAGCAGCGTCGCGGGCACCCGGGTCGCGTCCGGCCGTGACTTCGGGCCCGACGGCGTGCTGCGCGACGGCCGAGCCGACGTGCTCGTGCTCGACGAGGCCCAGGCGCGCGAGCTCGGCGCCCAGCTCGCCGGTGCGCAGCTCGCGGTCACCGCGGTGGAGACCAGGCCCTACCGGCGCTCGCCGTACGCACCCTTCATGACCTCGACGCTGCAGCAGGAGGCGGGGCGCAAGCTGCGCTTCGGCTCGCAGCGCACGATGCAGGTCGCGCAGCGCCTGTACGAACGGGGCTACATCACCTACATGCGCACCGACTCCACCAACCTGTCCGAGACCGCGCTGCACGCCGCCCGCGACGCCGCCCGGACCCTCTACGGCGACGCCTACGTCCCCGCCCGGCCGCGGACCTACGCCAAGAAGGTCAAGAACGCGCAGGAGGCGCACGAGGCGATCCGTCCCAGCGGCGACGTCTTCCGCACCCCCGGCGAGCTGGGCCGGGAGCTGCAGGGCGACGAGCTGCGCCTCTACGAGCTGGTCTGGCAGCGCACCGTGGCCAGCCAGATGGCCGACGCGACGGGTACGAGCGCCAGCGTCCGCCTCGCGGCCACCGCCGGCAGCCGCCCCGTCGAGCTCTCCGCCAGCGGCAAGGTCATCACCTTCCCCGGCTTCCTGCGCGCCTACGTCGAGGGCAGCGACGACCCCGACGCCGAGCTCGAGGACCGCGAGCGGCGGCTGCCCGTGCTCGCCGAGGGGGACGCGCTGGCCGCCCGCGAGGTGACCCCCAAGGGCCACGAGACCTCGCCGCCGGCGCGCTACACCGAGGCCAGCCTGGTCAAGACCCTCGAGGAGCTCGGGGTCGGTCGTCCGTCCACCTACGCCTCCATCATCGGCACCATCCAGGACCGCGGGTACGTGTGGAAGAAGGGCAGCGCCCTGGTGCCGTCCTGGACCGCCTTCGCCGTCGTGCACCTGCTCGAGGACCACTTCGGGCGGTTGGTGGACTACGGCTTCACCGCCTCCCTCGAAGACGACCTCGACGAGATCGCCGCCGGCCGCGAGCGCTCGGGGGCCTGGCTGTCGCGCTTCTACTTCGGCGAGGGCGGCGACGGGGCGGCTGTCCTGCCCGGTGCCGCGGACGGCGGGCCGAGCGGCGGCGCGGGGCTCAAGGCGCTCGTCGCCGACCGGCTGGGCGAGATCGACGCCCGCGAGGTCAACAGCGTGCCGCTCGGCCGCACCGTCGACGGTGACCTGGTCGTCGTACGCGTCGGCCGCTACGGCCCGTACGTCCAGCGGGGCGACGGGCCCGAGGCGCCCAAGGCGAGCGTGCCGGAGGACATCGCCCCCGACGAGCTGACGCTGACCCGCGCCGTGGAGCTGCTCGACGCCCCCAGCGGCGACCGCGAGCTCGGCACCGACCCGGCGAGCGGCCGGCCGGTGGTGGCCCGCAACGGCCGGTACGGCCCCTACGTCAGCCTGGTGCTGCCGGAGGGCGGCAAGGACAAGCCGCCCACCGCGTCGCTGTTCTCGACCATGGACCTCACCACGCTGACTCTCGAGCAGGCCCTGCAGCTGCTGACGATCCCGCGCACGCTGGGCACCGCGCCGGACGGCGAGGAGATCACCGCGCAGAACGGCCGCTACGGCCCGTACGTCAAGAAGGGCACGGACTCGCGCTCGATCGGCAGCGAGGAGCAGCTGCTGACCGTGACCATGGTGGAGGCCCTGGCGATCTTCGCCCAGCCCAAGGAGCGGCGCGGGCGCGGTGCGGCCAAGCCGCCGTTGCGCGACGACCTCGGCCCCGACCCGGTCAGCGGTCGCCCGATGGTGGTCAAGGATGGCCGCTTCGGCCCCTACGTCACCGACGGGGAGACCAACGCCAGCCTGCGCAAGGGCGACACCGTCGAGGCGCTGACCGCCGAGCGGGCCATCGAGCTGATGGCCGAGCGCCGGCTGCGGGAGCCCGCGCCGAAGAAGGCGGCCGCGAAGCGCGCGCCGGCGAAGAAGACTGCGCCAGCGGCGAAGGCCGTCCCGAAGAAGCGGGCACCGGTGAAGGCGGCCGCCCGAGGCTGACCGGTCGGCGCGGCGCGCCGGGGATCGGGCTGGCGCTGTCGGAGGCGCTGGCTACCCTGCCGATGACGGGCGCTCCGCCTCCACCGGTGTGCGCCCACGGGTGAGGAGGCGGCGTGCGCGGCTCCGCTCCCGGCCCGCACCCCGATGGCCTGCCCGACCCCGCGCTGACCCTCCGGCTGGCGCACGCGCTCGCCGAGCCGCCGGTCGACGCCGCGTCGAGCCGGCTGGTCGAGGCCCTCGGCCACGGCACCGCGACGGCCGTCGACGCCCCGCGGGCCGACCTGCGCGCGGTGCTCGCCGTGCGGCCCTTCCGCAACCTGTGGCTCGCGCTGAGCTTCGCCAGCCTCGGCGACTGGCTCGGGCTGCTCGCCCAGACCTCGCTCGCCGCCGTGCTGGGCAGCACGAGCGGCGCGGGCGCCTTCGCCGGCTCGGCGTACGCGATCGGCGGCGTGCTCATCGTGCGCCTGCTGCCGTCGCTGCTGCTGGGCCCCTTCGCCGGGGCGGTCGCCGACCGCTTCGACCGGCGGGTGACCATGGTCGTCGCCGACCTCGTCCGGATGGCCCTCTTCGTCTCGATCCCCTTCGTGCACTCGTTGCTCTACCTGGGCCTGGTCACCTTCTTCGCCGAGCTCTTCGGGCTCTTCTGGAACCCCGCGAAGGACGCGACGGTGCCCAACCTGGTGAGCCGGGAGCAGCTCGAGCCAGCCAACACCCTCTCGCTGATCGTCACCTACGGGACCGCGCCGATCGCCAGCGGCCTGTTCGCCCTGCTCTCGGCCACCTCACGAGGGTTGGGGTCGGTGGAGGGTTACTTCCACACCAACCCGGTCGACCTCGCCCTGTACGTCGACGCGGCGAGCTTCCTGGTCAGCGCGCTGGTGGTGGCGCGCCTGCCGGCCACGGCGACGACCCGGCGGGTGCGGCCGGTCGCCGGGGAGGTCGCGGTGACCGGCCCGGTGCCGGTCCGCAGGCGGGCGACGGGGGTGCTGCGCGGGCTGCTGGCCGACACCGCGGAGGGGTGGCGCTTCATCGGGTCTGACCCGACCGTGCGCGGTCTCGTGGTCGGCATCGTCGGCGCCTTCGCCGCCGTCGGCGCCGCGGCCGCGGTGGGTCGCGTCTTCGTCAAAGACCTGCACGGCGCCGACGCGGCCTACGGGCTGCTGTTCGGGGCGGTCTTCCTCGGGCTGGCCTCGGGGATGGGGCTCGGGCGGGTCTTCCTGCCCGGCTTCAGCCGCCGGCGCCTGTTCGGGCTGGCGATCACCGGGGCCGGCGCCACGCTGGCGGTGACCGCGGTGGTGCCCCAGCTGCTGCTCGCGCTGCTCGGCATGCTCGTGACGGGTGCCTTCGCCGGGCTGGCCTGGGTGACGGGTTACACGCTGCTCGGCGGCGAGGTGGCCGACTCCATCCGCGCCCGCACCTTCGCCATCGTGCAGTCCCTGGTGCGCATCACGCTCTTCGCGACGCTGGCCGCGGCACCCTTCCTCGTGGGTGTGATCGGCCAGCACAGCGTCCGGCTGCCCAACCACGCGCGGATCCGGGCCGACGGCGCGACGATCGTGTTGCTCGCCGGCGGCCTGGTGGCGGCGGCGGTCGGGGTGCTGGCCTACCGCCAGCTCGACGACCGGCGCGGCATCCCACTGGGGCGTGACCTGCTCGCCGCAGCACGCACCCGCCGTACCGATCGGCGCGGCCCTGCCCACCCCGGCCTGCTCGTCGCCTTCGAGGGCGGGGAGGGAGCCGGCAAGTCGACCCAGCTGGCGCTGCTCGCCACCTGGCTGCGCGCCGCGGGTCACGAGGTGGTGGTGACCAGGGAGCCAGGGGCGACCGCGCTCGGCGAGCGGCTGCGCGAGGTGCTGCTCGACCCGGCATCACCGGTGGCCGAGCCGACCGAGCTGCTGCTCTACGCCGCTGACCGCGCCCAGCACGTCGCCCAGGTCGTCCTGCCGGCGCTGCGCCGCGGCGCCGTCGTGCTCACCGACCGCTACGTCGACTCCACCTACGCCTACCAGGGCAGGGGCCGGGGCTGGGACCCCGCGGTGCTGGACCAGCTCGCCGACCTGGCGACGCAGGGTCTCGTCGCCGACGCCACGGTGGTCCTCGACATCGACCCGCCGGCGGGGCTCGCCCGGGCAGCGGGTCGGGGCGCCGGCCAGGACCGGCTCGAAGCGGAGCCGCCGGCCTTCCACGCCCGGGTGCAGCTGGGCTTCCTCGAGCGGGCCCGCAGCGAGCCACGCCGCTACGTCGTCGTGGCGGCCGCGGAGCTCACCGTGGACGAGGTCGCCGACCGGGTGCGCACGGGTCTGGTCCGGGTCGTCGGCGCGGCCCGGCTGACGAGGCAGCTGCCGCAGGAGCCGGCCGTCCCCTCGCCGACCGCGGTGGCGTGAGCCGCCGGCCCGTGCACCGCCGGCCTCGGCCCTCCGCGCGGTGAGCGTCTGGGACAGCCTGGTCGGGCAGCCCGCGGCGGTGGAGGCCCTGCAGGCCGCGGGGGTGGCGGCCCGCGCCGTGCTCGAGGGAGCCCCCGCCGGACCGGCGACCGCGGCGATGAGCCCCTCGTGGCTGCTGACCGGTCCGGCCGGCTCGGGGCGCAGCGTCGCCGGCACCGCCCTGGCGGCGGCACTGTCGTGCACCGACCCTGGCCCACCGGGGTGCGGGCACTGCCCCGGCTGCCACCAGGTGCTCGCCGGCACTAGCCCGGACGTGCTGGTGATGCGCCCTGAGGGCTTGTCCATCGCCGTGGCCGACGTGCGCACGCTGGTGGTGCAGGCCGCCCTGGCGCCGACCTCCGGCCGTTGGCGGGTAGTGCTGGTCGAGGACGCCGACCGGCTGGTCAAGGGTGTCGACGAGCGGGCCGCCGCGGCGCTGCTGAAGAGCATCGAGGAGCCCGCCGCGCGCACCGTCTTCGTCCTCTGCGCGCCGTCCGCCGTGGACGTGCCGGCGACCATCCGCTCGCGCTGCCGCCTGGTCGGCCTGGTCACCCCGAGCGCCGCCGCAGTGGCCGGCGTCCTGGTCGGCGAGGGGGTGGACCCGGTGCTCGCGGACTTCGCCGCCCGGGCGGCGCAGGGGCACGTCGGCCGGGCCCGCCGGCTGGCGCGCGACGAGGACGCGCGCGGGCGCCGGCTGCACGTGCTGCGCCTGCCCACCCGGCTGTCCTCCCCCGCCAGCGCGCTCGCCGCCGCCGCCGAGGTGGTCGCCGCGGCCACCGAGGAGGCGGCCGCTGTGACCACCGAGCGGGCGGAGGTCGAGCGCGCTGAGCTCGAGCGCTCGTGGGGGCTCGACGGGGGCGCGGACGGGCCACCCGGCCGCAGGGCACCACGCGGCAAGGGTCGTGCCGACCGGGCGGCCGGTGCCGCGTTGCGCGACTTGGAGCGGGTGCAGCGCTCCCGCGGCACGCGGGCCTCCCGGGACGCGCTCGACCGGGCGCTGGTCGACCTGCTGGGCCTCTACCGTGACGTGCTCGCGATCCAGCTCGGCGGCGCCGGGGGCGCGGGCGAGCGGCTGGTCCACCCTGACCAGGCGGAGCTCTCCGCCCGGCTGGCGCGGGCGACCCGCGGTGAGCAGTCGCTGCGCTGCCTCGACGCCATCCTCGAGGCCCGCACCCGCATCGCGGCCAACAGCGCTCCCCTGCTGGCGGTCGAGGCGATGGCCCTCACCCTCGCCCGCCCCTGACGCCCCCGCCTCCCCGGCTAGTGTCCTGCGTCTCAAGTTCGTAGGATAATCTGGTAGATTGTGCTATGCCTCCTCGCGGACGTCCCAAGGCAGTGCTGGAGTTGGCTGAGGAAGAGCGCGATCAGCTCCAGCGGTGGGTCCGTCGGCGTACGTCCTCGCAGGCTTTGGCGTTGCGGTCGCGGATCGTGTTGGCCTGCGCGTCAGGCTCGGACAACAAGATGGTCGCAGGGGAGCTGAGGTGTTCGCCGGCGACGGTGGGTAAGTGGCGCGGGCGGTTCGTTGAGCATCGGTTGGACGGGCTGACCGACGATGACCGGCCGGGTCGTCCGGCGAGCGTCACCGCTGAGCAGGTCGAGGACGTTGTGGTCACGACGCTCGAGTCGGTGCCGGCGAACGCGACGCACTGGTCCCGGACGAAGATGGCCGAGCGCAGCGGGCTGAGCCGGTCCACGATCGGTCGGATCTGGCAGGCCTTCGACCTCAAGCCGCACCGAACGGACGGGTTCAAGATGTCCAACGACCCGCTGTTCGTGGAGAAGGTCTACGACGTCATCGGGCTCTACCTGAACCCGCCTGAGGCGGCGGTCGTGCTCAGCGTTGATGAGAAGAGCCAGGTCCAGGCACTGCTCGTCAGCGTCGTCGGGCCGCCCGGCGTAGGCCACGAGCCCTCAGACGATCACGACACCCCGGTCAACTCCGAAGAGCCGTTTTGGACCGCGTCCCAATAAGGGATGGGAACACGCGAACGCTGTGATGGCGGGCTCGGCGACCTCGGCGCTGCTGTCTACGATCACCCCGTCGTCGGCTCGCGCGCGGTACGACGCGCGAGGGCCAGCAGGGCGTGCAACTTCTCCTTCGCGATGTAGGCACTGAGGAACGCGAGGGTCGAATCGCCGCCGAGGCAGCCGCTCAATATCCGCGCGAGCGCCCCTCGGAGAGGCGTTCGTGTGGGCGGCGGTGAACAGACGGCGGTCCGCCCACGGCTGGTCACTTCTGCGGCCGCAGCGCCCAGCATTCTCCTAGGCGGGGGTCTCCATCTCGGTGCCGTAGATTCTCGCATGGTCAGGCGAGGGTCCGCCTCCAGGGGAGGCCGACGTCGCCGACGTCCAGGCTGGGCGGCAGTGACCGAGGCCCGGTGGGTGGCGCGGGC
>JAABUZ0100001964.1_pt1 | contig 36164 bp, 36 predicted proteins | sample 5562091 | NCBI WGS metagenome assembly JAABUZ01 (sample SAMN12813069, study PRJNA571459) | rock metagenome | isolation source: Antarctica rocks | place: Antarctica: Victoria Land, Linnaeus Terrace sud | collected 2015-12-21 | reverse complement strand
GGGACAGCTTGCCGGCCTTGGCCAACGCGAGCCGCTCGGGCAGGGTGTCGACGGTCTTGCCGAGCTTGAGCCGGCGCAGCAAGCGGGTGAGTTCGCCGTCCAGCGGCGGCGTCAGCCCGGCCGGCGGGGATGCGGCGGCGGTCACGACGCGCCGCCTGGGACGCCGCCGCCGACGGTGAACTCGGCGGGGCTGCGGGCGAACCGGGACGCGGCGGGGACCACGACCCGGGCCGGGTCGCCTGCCTGCTGTTCACGAGCTGCTTCCAGGATCCGGATGACCCGGCGGACGTCGACGACGTCGAGGGCCAGGGTCTTCGTGCAGGCCGCGTCGACCGCCGGCCCGCCGTAGCGGCGGGCCAACCCGAGCAGCCGGTAAACCGTCCGCATCCGGGTCCAGGGCAGCTCGACGTCGAGGAGGCGAGCCGCGTAGGTCCCGACCGCCGGGCCGTGCGCCGCGGCCTGCGCGAGCAGCCCGTCCAGGTCCCGCATCGCATAGCCCACCTTCTCCGCCGGGTAGTCGGCCCGGTCGGTCGCCCGCCGGCCCGGCTCCACCCGGGGATGGGTCTTGACCAGCTGACCGCGGTAGAAGATCTTCACCAGCGCCGCGTCGGCCCGGACCTGCACCTGCTGGCCGATCAGCTCCCCGGGCAGCGAGTACAACGCCCTGCCGACCTCGATGTGATGGTCGCGATGGACCTTGGCGGTGACGTAGAGCGGAACGTCATACCTCGGTCGGGCAGGCCAGCAGCAGCGGCGCCTCCGCCGCCGCGAACAGCTCTGCCGGGCGCTGCTGGGTCGTGCCGTGCACCCGCAGCCCCGCGGTGCCCGAGCACCACAGCACCGACCTGGCCTGCGCGGCCGCCAGGTCCGGGAAGTCCTCACCGGCGAAGAACGAGCCCCGGACGTACTGCACGGTCCGTTCCACCCGCGGCTTGTCCTTCGGCGATCGGACCCTCGCCGGGTCGGTGAACAACCCTCTGGCCTGGGTGTACTCGAGCCAGCCGACAGTGAACGTCGGATTGGTCGGGTCGGCGTCGGACACCACCGGGCTCAAGTTGTCCGGAATGACGACCTTGAACACGCCGCCGAAAAACTCCCACGCCGCCTCACACCCGGCGATCACCGCCTCCAGCGTCTGCGTGAACGTCAGCCAGACGAACATGTGCCGCGAATACACTGCCGTGAAGATCAACGCGTGCACGACCCGGCGCCGGCCCGCGACCGGATCGGCGACCAGCCCCATCCGGGCGAAGTCGATCTGGCACTCCACCCCCGGCTCGCCGTCCGCGACCCGCACCGTCACCGTGTGGCGGCCGGCGTCGCACCGCTCGACCGCATAGCGAGCCAATGTCCGGTACGGCACCACCACACCCTTGCGGCCGAGCAGCTCGCCGATCTTCACCGCGGTCAGCCCTTGCCCGACCCACCCGGCGATCTGCTCATGCTCAGCCTGACAGGCCGCCCACGCCGCACCACGCCCGCTCGGCCGGGCCGGCCGCACCGCCTCCACCACCGCGACGACCAGCGCATCGTCGAGCTGCCCCACACCGCCGTCCCGGGCCAGCCCGGCGGCCTGCGCCGCCTCGACATAGCGACGGGCGGTCTTGCGGTCCACCCCCGCCAGCTCCGCCACCCGCCGCAAGCCCTGACCATCCAGCCAGGCCCGTAGCACCTCACGTACTTCGATCACTGAAACCTCCCGGTAGGCCACCGCATCCCCGTCCCGTCGCACGACAGAACAGAAGCGGTAACCCTCGCCGGACCGCTCAGCGCAAACGACGCGCCGGGTGGTCCCATGACCATGGCAGAAAACCCCTCAGAGTGGTCCCGTGACCGTGGCAGGCGACATGGGCAGGCAGTTCGAGCGGGTGATCGAGGCGGGGCCTCGACCGATCTCGGCGCAGTGGCGGTCCAGCAGTTCGCGGCCGGCGGGCGGCGTCGTAGATGTCGCCGCAAGGGATGTTCCTCCCGTCGGCGCGCTCGGGTTGCAGGACGCTCCGGTGAGGGTGGACGTGGGTGGTCATGACGGTCGAAGCGCCCCGTCCGCCGGAGACGATGTCGACGGTTGCAGCGACGTTGACCATCATCGCGGTCGGCCGGTTGCTGGTCACTAGCAGGCCGAGGCGCAGTTATAGGGATTGTGCGGCGAGGGGCGGAGCAGAGTCCAGCCTTCGTAAGTCGGTCCAGTTGGGCCGCAGCCGCACGGTCCTACGAACTGGCGCGTGACGTCGGCACATCGCTGTGTCGGCGCGGGCAGCACCCCCCCGCACGATCTACGTCGCGTGGTCGAACTGGCGTCATCGCAGGACTGCGCCTCCGTTAGGCAAAGTCAGTTGAGGGTTCCGCACGTGGCGGCGTGCTGTCAGCGGCCCACCAGACAGACGAAAGCCCTGAGGAGGATGACCCCCTGAGAGCTTCCGTGCTGCCTTGGTCTAGCTCCGGCGCCCGGCCGCTTCTTCCGGCGTGCGCCCGGCGCCATCGTCCTTGCGCTCGACGAAGAAGCCACTGATGGCACGCCCGGCCTTGTCGAGTCTGCCCGCATGCTTGTCGCTGTCGTGGCTGGTGGTGTTGTCGGACTCGACCGGCGTGAGCTCGATGTGCTTGGCCGCCGGCATCGGTGTGGTCACCTCGACGAACTCCCCACTCGGCAGTTGGCGGATGATGCCCGTTTCGATGCCGTGCTCGACAAGCTCCTCATCCTTCTTCTGGAGCGAGATGCAGACCCGCCGGGTGGCGAAGAAGGCGATCGGAGGCACGACCATCGCGGCAACGCGGCCGGCCCAGGTCATGGCGTTGAGCGACACGTTGAACGTCGTGGCGATCACGTCGTTGCCACCGGAGACCAGCAGCACGCTGTAGAACGCGACGGCCAGCGCACCGATCCCCGTACGAGTGGGGTTGTCTCGAGGCTTGTCGAGCAGGTTGTGGTAAGCCTTGTCGCCCGTGAGCTTGGCCTCGAGAAACGGGTAGAGCGCCAAGAGCGTGAAGATGATCCCCGGCATTACCACGGTCGGCCAGACCAGCGGTGACAGGGTCACGCCGAACGCCCGGAACTCCCATGGCAGGAACAGGCGGGTGGAGCCGTCGAGCCAGCCCATGTACCAGTCAGGCTGCGATGCCGCGGACACCACACCTGGGTCGTAGGGTCCGTACAGCCAGATCGGGTTGATCTGGGCCAGCCCGCCGAGCAGCGCGCACACGCCGAAGACGAGGAAGAAGAACCCGCCGGCCTTGGCCGCGTACACCGGGAACAGCCGCGACCCGACGACGTTGTCCTCGGTCCGCCCGGGTCCGCGGAACTGAGTGTGCTTCTGGTGCCACAAGATCCCCATATGGGCGCTGATCAGGCCGAGGATCACCCCCGGGATCAGCAGGATGTGCGCCACGTAGAGCCGCGGGATGATGTCTTCACCCGGGAAGTCGCCGTTGAACAAGATTGACGCCGCCCAGGTACCGATGACGGGTATCGATTCCACGATCGAGTAGGCGATGCGCAACCCCGTGCCGGAGAGCAGGTCGTCCGGGAGCGAGTAGCCAGCGAAGCCCTCGATGATGCCGAGCACGAGCAGGGCCACACCGATGAGCCAGTTGATCTCGCGGGGCTTGCGGAACGCACCGGTGAAGAAGATGCGCAGCAGGTGCACCACGATCGAAGCCAGGAACAGCAGTGCAGCCCAGTGGTGGATCTGGCGGAAGACGAGGCCGGCCCGCACGTCGAACGAAAGGTCGATCGACGAGGCGTAGGCCTCGGAGACCTGGATCCCCTTCATCGGCACGTAGGAGCCGTTGTAGACCGTCTCCTGGGTGCTGCCCTTGTAGAAGAAGCTCAGGTAGGTGCCCGAGAGCAGCAGGATCACGAAGCTGTACAGCGCGATCTCGCCCAGCATGAACGACCAGTGGTCGGGGAAGACCTTGTTCATCGAGCGCCGGGTGAAGTTCGAACTGGCCAGACGGTCGTCGACAGCCTTGTAGCCCTTGCGGACGCCGTCAGCGGTGGCAGTGCTCATCCGCGCTCCCAGAAGGATGGGCCAACGGGCTCCGAAAAGTCGCCCTGTGCAATGAAGTATCCCTCGTTGTCAACGTCAATCGCCAGCTGAGGTAGCGATCGTGCAGCGGGACCGAAAATCGGCCGGCCCCCGTCGATCACATCGAAGATCGACTGGTGACAGGGACACAGCAGGTGGTGCGTCTGCTGCTCGTACAGCGAGACCGGGCAGCCGGCGTGGGTACAGATCTTGGAGTATGCGATGTGGCTCGCGTAGGTGTAGTTCTCGCGTCCCTTGACCGGCCTGTTCTCGCCGGGGCGCAGGCGGATCAGCAGGATCGTCGAGTCCGCCTTGGTGGCGATGTCGGGCACCTCGTACTCGTTGGGGCTGCCCTCCTTCGGTATGCCGGGGAACAGCGTGTAGAGGCCGCCTGCTGCCACGTCACCCAGCTTGACCGGGACGCCGTCCTGGTTGACCATCCGCATGCCCCTGCGCCACCGAGTGCTGTTCAAGAACTTCGGGCTGCGGCCGACCAAATGGCCGAAGTTGAGCACGGGCACCAGGACGATCAGGCCGAGCGCTCCGGCTGCCCCGAGCAGGCTGCGGCGGACGAGCGGGCGGGTGCCGATGCCGGTCTCGGCGAAGCCGCGGGCGAAGGCGGCCTCGGTCGCCTCGCGCTCCTCGGGCTTCGAGAAGTGCGGCTCGCGCTCCTGGACTGCCTCTTCGTCAGGCATCAGCCGCTTGGCCAGGTGGATGACGCCGATGCCCAGGGCGGACAGCGCCACGCACAGGCTGGCGCCCAGCACCGGCGTGTAGTACTGGCGGTGAGAGTTGCCGGCGAAGTTCACCACCACGAACACCAGCGTCCCGAGCACCGATAGACCGAACCAGGTCGCGACCCAGCGCTCCGCCGTGCGCTCCTTGCGCTTGTCGACGTCCTCGGGCCGCGGCTGCTGGATGTCGACATCGGCGTAGCCGGACCCGCCGACGTAGGAGTTGCCGCCGCCACCCTGCTGCACGGAGCTGTCGGTCTGCTGGAAGTCGGCGCCGTGCGGGCGCTCGACATCGCTGCCCGCACCTCCGTCATCGCGACGGGGCGCCTTGAGGCGCGAAAGAATGTCACCGCTGGCATCGGCCGCGGTCTGGCCCTCGCGCCCCGCCGCGACGCGGGTGCCGGGGTCGGCTCCTCGTCCTGGGGCGCCGCCGGCGGGCTGCTCGGGCGACTCGTCAGGCAGGTCGGGGGGCTGCGTCATGCGATCCTCGATCCGATCCACAGAGTCGCCACGACCAGCAGCGGGATGCCGACCAGCCACGCGACGAGTCCCTCAGGGATGGGCCCGTAGTGCCCGATCCCCGCGCCACCCGGGTCCTTGGGGTTGGTCACGAAGGTGACGTACTTCGCGATCGAGTTGACCTGGTGGTCGTTGAGCTGCCCGGCGGAGAACACCGGCATCGACTCCGGGCCCGTCCGCATGGCTTCCGCGATCTGCACGGGGGTGGCGTTCCCGAGGTTGGGAGCGTGCTTGCCGTAGGACAGCGCGCCGCCCGCGCCGACGGCCTGGTGGCACTGCGCGCAGTTGACGCGGAACAGCTCACCGCCGTAGGACAGGTCACCGGAGGCCAGGTCGACCGCCGGCTTGGCGGGGCCGGGGGCGAGCGAGCCGATGTAGGCCGCCAGCTGGTCGATCTGCGTCTGGTTGTACAGCGGGTCGCGGCGCTCCGCCTGCGCTCCCGGCCGTGCCAGGGGCATCCGGCCGGTGCCGACCTGGAAGTCGACAGCGGCGGCACCGACACCGATCAGGCTGGGGGCCTGGTTGCCGCCTTGCGCGTTCAGCCCGTGGCAGGACGAGCAGCCCTGGAGGAACAGTGCCTGCCCCTGGCGGACGGCCTCGCTCTGCCCGGCGGACTCGGCCGCGTCGCTGCTTGGCGCGACGATGCCCCACAGCGTTGCGAGGCCGACCAGGGCCAGGACGACGACAACGATCGAGGGCACGCGTCGGGTGCGCCGACGGTCGGCTGTCTGCTGACTCACGCGTGGGCCTCTCACTGAAGCAGGTAGATAGCAGCGAACAAACCAACCCAGACGACGTCGACGAAGTGCCAGTAGTACGACACGACGATCGCCGACGTCGCCTGTTCAGGCGTGAAGGGACCGAAGGATGTTCGGGCCAGCACGAGGATGAAGGCCACGAGACCGCCGGTGACATGCATGGCGTGGAATCCGGTCGTCAGGTAGTAGACCGACCCGTAGGAGTGCGACGAGATCGAGAACGTGTTCTCGCCGAAGTACTCGTACATCTGGCCGCCGACGAAGGCGGCCCCCATGAAGAACGTGATGATGAACCAGCGCCGCAGGCCGTAAACGTCTCCGCGCTCCGCGGCGAACACCCCGAGCTGGCAGGTGAGGCTGGACAACACCAGGATCGAGGTGAAGACCAGCGCGTAGGTGACGTGCAGGTCCACGGGGCCCTTGCCGAACACCCCCTCCTTCGGAGGCCAGGGGAAGGGCGCGACTGACCGGACCGTGAAGTACATCGCGAACAGTGCCGCGAAGAACATCAGCTCGGAGGACAGCCAGACGATCGTGCCGACCGACACCATTGACGGACGGGTCACCGAGCCGTGCGGGGGGGCGTTCTCCAGGACCGGAGCTGCAGCTGCCACGGGGCTCATTCTGGCAGACGCATCGCGGCAACTGCCGGTGGGTACGGCACCGGGTTCGGCCGGCCCGGCGTGAGGAACTCCACGCCTCCTACCAGGGGTGATCTGCGCGCTGTAACGGCCTACGCTGGGGTCGTGGCACCCCTCACGCTGGTCGCTCACGGCGCCGCTGAAGGCGCCGGCTACGGTGCCCTGCCGGCGGCGCCCACCGTGGCCCGGCTACTGCTCGGCGGCGAGCTGGCGTTGCTGCCGCTGCTCGGCGTCCTGCTGTCGGCCGGGCTCTATATAGGGGCTGTCCTGCGGCTGCGCCGGCGCGGCGATGCATGGAGCCCGTGGCGCACGGCGTCCTGGCTGCTCGGTGTGGCCGTCATCGCCTATGCCGTGCTCGGCGGCATCGCCGTGTACGACGACGTCCTGTTCTCGGCCCACGCGGTCCAGCACATGCTGCTCGCGACGGTCGCGCCCATCCCCCTGGCCCTCGGTGCCCCGGTGACCCTGGCGCTGCGCACCCTGCCTGCCGGCGCTCGCAAGCTGTTGCTGTCGGTGCTGCACAGCAGGGTCGCGAAGGTCCTCGCCTTCCCACTCGTGGGTTTCGCGATCCTCATCGTCAGCATGTACGGGCTCTACTTCACCTCGCTCTACCCGGCCACGCTCGAGCACCCGGTCCTGCACGACGCGATGCACGTGCACTTCCTGCTGGCCGGCTGCCTGTTCTACTGGCCCGTCATCGGCGTCGACCCGCTACCCCGCCTCGACTACTGGGCCAGGCTGCTCCTGCTGTTCATCACCTTCCCGGTCCACGCCCTGCTCGCTCTGGCGATCATGAGTTACAACAAGGTCTTCGCGGCGCAGTGGTACGAGGGCCTGCACCGGCTGTGGGGCGGCAGCCTGCTCGGTGACCAGCAGACCGGCGGCGGCCTGATGTGGGCGGCGGGCGAGCTGGTCGGCGCGCTGGTGTTCGTGGCGCTGTTCGTGCAGTGGTCCCGCGCTGACGAGCGGTCCGCTCGTCGTGACGACCGCCGCGCGGTACGGACCGCGGTGAGCAACCCCCAGGGAGGCGACGACGGCGGTGACGAGCTGGCCGCCTACAACGCCTGGCTGGCCTCGCTCTCGCAGGGTGACACCCGCGCCGCGAGGCGGTGAGGCTGTTTGGGCGACGCCGGCGCCCCGGGCCTGCGGCGCTCGTCGACGACGGTTCCCTGCGGCTGGTCGGCTCCGGCCGTGACCCGGTCAGGGGCGAAGCCGCGGTGCTCGACGACATCGCCGCTGCCGGACACGATCCGTCGTCGCCTGTGTTGGTCCGGCAGTTGTTCGAGCTGGACGATCCCGTCGACCGCTCGGCGCTCGTGGCCGCGCTTGGCGAGACCGGCTACGAGGTGAGCACGCAGCCGTCCACCGCTGATGCGCCGACGGCGGCCAGCGGACCCGAGCAGGTTGTCGGCCGGCGCACGCAGGTGCTCACCGTGCTCGCCGCCGCCCAGGCCCGCGCACGGATGACCGGGCTGGAGACGCGGCTCGCCTGCCGGTACCTCGGGTGGGAGGCGCTCGCGCCGCTGCAGGAGCGGGAAGGGCCGCTCCGGTAGCCTTCGGTCGTCCTACCCGATGGCGGGATGCGACGACGTCCGAGGAGCCGACCGCGATGCCCACCGTGCTCGTCTACAGCAGCGACACCGGCGTGCGGGAGCGTGTGCTGATGTCGGTCGGTCGTCGCCCCGACCCGGACCTGCCTGCCATCGAGTGGGTCGAGGCCGCAGAGGGTGAGCAAGTCGTGCACGCTGTCGACCGCGGGGGCATCGACCTGTGCATCCTCGACGCCGAGGCGGCACCGACCGGCGGCATGGGCATCTCCCGCCAGCTGAAGAACGAGGTCCGCAACTGCCCCGCCTTCCTGCTCCTCGTGGGTCGGCGCGACGACGCGTGGCTCGCCCGCTGGTCACTGGCCGATGCCGTTGTGCTGCACCCCGCAGATCCGCTCTTCCTGACCGAGACGGTCGTCCGCCTGCTGCGCAACCAGGCCGAGCTGGCGCCCGCGTCCGCCGGCGCCCCGGACCACTCCTGACCGCGCCACTAGCGACCGCGCACGTGCTACCGCGCGGCCGGGTGCCAGCACGACGATGAGCGAGACCTGGTCGGGGGTGCTCACCGCGCTGCTCGACAGAGCGTCGCTGTCGGGCGAACGCACCGCGTGGGCTATGGGCGAGATCATGGATGGCAACGCGACGCAGGCGCAGATCGCCGGGTTCGCCGTGGCCCTGCGAGCGAAGGGTGAGACGGCTGACGAGGTCAGCGGGCTGGTCAAGGCGATGCTCGCCCGCGCGGTCGTCCTGCCGGTCGCCGACGAGCTCGCGGCGCGGGCCGTCGACACCTGCGGCACCGGCGGCGACCGCGCGTCTACCGTCAACCTCTCGACGATGGCGGCACTGGTGGTCGCGGCGAGCGGGGTACCTGTCATCAAGCACGGCAACCGGGCGGCGTCCTCACAGTGCGGCTCAGCCGATCTGCTCGAGGCGCTGGGCGTCGCCGTCGACCTGTCACCGGCCGGGGTGGCGCAGTGCGTGGCCGATGTCGGCATCGGATTCTGTTTCGCTCCGCTGTTCCACCCCGCGCTCCGTCACGCTGCCCTCGCTCGGCGGGAGCTGGGGGTGCGGACGGTGTTCAACGTCCTCGGTCCGCTCACCAACCCGGGCCGGCCGGGAGCGCAAGCCGTCGGTGTCGCAGACGAGCGGCTCGCGCCGGTGCTCGCTGATGTCCTCGCCCGGCGGGGGACGTCGGCGCTCGTCGTCCGCGGCGACGACGGGCTGGACGAGCTGACGACGACTGCGGCCACGACCGTCTGGGCCGTAGCGGGCGGCAAGGTGCAGGTGCACCGGGTGGAGCCCGCGGCTTTCGGGTTGCGGCCGGCCCGGCCGCAGGATCTGCGCGGCGGTGACGCGGTGCACAACGCTGGGGTCACCAGGGCGCTGCTCGCGGGGGAGCGGGGGCCGGTGCGCGATGCGGTGCTGCTCAACGCCGCGGCAGCGATCGTCGCCGCCAACGGCGTGCGCGCCACCGCGCTCGATGGCCAGCTGCGGGACGGCATGGCCCGGGCCGCGGCGGCGCTCGACAGCGGCGCGGCAGCGCAGGTACTGGAGCGCTGGATCGAGACGAGCACGACGACCGGCTGAGGGCGCCGTGCTCGGTCGGCTGAGGGCGCCGTGCTCGGTAGGCTGAGGGCGCCGTGTTCGGTAGGCTGAGCGCTCACGCGCCCCTCGGCTCAGCGCCAGCCGCTCCCCGGGGGCCGCGGCAACAGCCCACCCTCGGTAGGCCGCTTGTGCCAAGGCGCATGCTGGTGGGAGGCAGTCGACCGGATGATCCTGGCCGTCGCCGAAGGGAGCCCCGTGCCATACACGCCGCCAGCCGGTTGGATCGAGCAGCTCAGCGCGTCGGAGGCTCGGGCCCAGGCGCAGCGCTTCCACCTGCGACCCAACTGCCCAGCGATCGTCAAAGGGGCTGTGCTCGGGACTTCGGACAAGCCGTACAGCGCCGCCCGCTGCCCCGTGTGCGCCAAGTAGCCAGCCGCTAGCCAGTGACCGACTGGGCTCGGGTGTGGCCTGGCGGCGTCATCAGCCGCCCGCTTCGTCACCCAGGCTGAAGGTCGCCTCCAGGTCGTGCCGGCTGTACGCGCGGAACGCGATCATGGTGTGAGTGCCCAGGACCCCGTTGACCTTGCCGATGCGGTCGGCGATGACGTCGGCCAGCTCCTCGTGCCGGCGAACCCGAACCATGACGACGAGGTCGGCGTCGCCGGCGACCGAGTAGACCTCGCTGACGCCCTCGAGCTCGGCGACAGCCTGCGCGACCTCCGGGATGCTGTCGACAGCCGCCGTGAGCAGCACCACCGCCGTGACCACCGCAAGGCCTCCCCGTCGCCCGAAACCGTGCCCAGCCTAAGGCGGCCGTTCGGCCGCTGCGCGGGCCGGCCTGCTGGCGAGCCGCCCCCCACCCCCGCCGCCGGGAACCAGCTGGTGCCTCGGGCCCGCGCCGGGGAGCTCGCGCGGGAGCAGTCGGCGCTGCCCCTGCGCCCCGTGAGCCGGTGAGCACCACGCCCCGCTGCTGACGACGAGCCGCACACCCGGGCGCTCGAGCCACCGCAGCACGCACTCGGTCTCCTCCGCGCTGGCGCACGGCAGCGGACCAGGCCCGGGAGTCACCTGCTCGGCCGTCACCTGCAGCGCGTCGACGAACGGGCGGACGGCGGCCCCGCGTGGGACGACTCCGCAGGCGCTCAGACGGCCGTGCCGCACCACGACAAGCTCCCAACCGGCCTCGGGGGTCGGGGCGGCCGCCACGACCTCGGACAGGGCGGTGAGTGCCACGAGCCGCTGCATCCTCGCCGCCGCGCGTACGAACGTCAGCAGCCTGTCGCGGTGCACCGCCGCCTCCTCGAACCGCCCCCCAGCCGCGAGAACCCCCATGTGGGCCCGGAAGGAGGTGACCACAGACCCGGCGTCGCCCGTCATCGCAGCGACTGCTCGAGCCACGTGGCCGGCGTACTGCTCCGGTGTCTCCCGCCCGTCGCAGGGGGCTCCACAGCGGCCCATCTCCGCCAGCACGCACGCAGGCGTCCGGCGTCGGGCAGACAGCCGCCCCGCGCACTGGCGCAGCGGAAACGCATCGTGCAGAGTCGCCATGACCCGTTCGGCGACCTGACGGCTGCCGAGCGGCCCGAAGTAGAGGGCGCCATCGTCACGAATCGCCCGCACGAGTGAGAGGCGGGGGAAGGCCTCGACCGTCAACTTGAGAAACGATGCTCGCTCGGGATGGCGGGAGCGCCGGTTGTATGGCGGCTTGTGCTCGGCGATCAGCCGCAGCTCACGCACCTCGGCCTCGAGCGCGGTGCTGCACGGCACGGCGTCGACCCGCTCGGCAATGCGCACCATCTCCGCCATACGCGCCCGCGGCTCGGCCGCGGTGAAGTAGGTCCGCACGCGCCCCCGGAGGTTGCGCGACGTGCCGACGTAGAGGGCACGCCCGGCCGCATCGCGGAAGATGTACACCCCGGGGCCGCTGGGCAGTGCGTCGGCGAGGTGCCGCTTGCGCCTCACCCCGTCGGGGACCAGGGAGGAGAAGCTCGCCAGCTCCTCCATCGTGGTGACGCCGATCGTGCCGAGCCGCTCGAACAGGCCGTGCAGCACATCGACGGTCGCCTGCGCGTCGGCAAGCGCCCGGTGGCACGGCCGGACGCCCGCCCGGAACAGCGTGGCCAGCGAGGCCAGCTTGCAGTCGGGCGTCTCATCGCGGGTGAGGACGCGGCGCGCGAGCCGGGCGGTGTCGACGGACTGCGCCCCGGGCCACTCGATGCCCAGCCTCTGACAGCCCGTGCGCAGGAAACCGAGGTCGAATGGGGCGTTGTGCGCCACGAGCACGGCACCGTGGGCGAACTCCAGGAAGGCAGGCAGTGCCGCCGAGAGCCGGGGTGCGCTCGCCACCATGCTGTCGGTGATGCCGGTGAGGACGGAGATGAAGGACGGGATGGTGCCAGCCGGACGGACCAGGGTCTGGAACTCGCCCAGCACCTGACCCCCCTGCACCTTGACCGCGCCGATCTCCGTGATCTCACAGTCAGCCGCCGAGCCGCCCGTGGTCTCGAGGTCGACGACGACGAACACCACGTCGGCCAGCGAGCGGCCCGCGTCATGCAGCGCGTCGTCAAACGTGGCCTGCCACGGCCCGTGTCGCGGCCTCACGACGTTTCGGGAAGGGGGGCCGGTCAGCGGTGTCGGTGCGGGGGCGGGCATGGGGTGAAGCTAGGAGGGGCCTCTGACAAAACTCGGCCAGAACTCGGCGCGACGCGGGGCGTGGTGCCCCTCAGCGCCCGACGTGCCGCGTCACAACGAGGCGGGCGTCCGCTCCTCGGCCACGCGTGCGCTCCGCTCGTACGGCAGGAGCGCCTCCTCGTCGTCCCGCCGCCACGCGCGCTGCTGCACGAGCTGTACGACGAGCACGGCGACTCCGACGCAGGCCAGCACGTCGAATGGTGCGCGCAGCCGGGGCGGCGAGACCGCCACCAGCGCTATGCCGACGAAGTAGCCACTGGTGAGGATCAGCGGCAGCGCGTCGGGATGGCGACGCAGCCGCCACAACCCGACCAAACCGGCCACGCACATGGCCCACACGAACGGCAGCGCGGCGTGCCGGAGGCGCAGGCTTCGGCCGTCCTTGACCTCGGCGCTGTCGGTCGTGCGCCATCCGACGTCGAACAGGTAGCGCGCGTTGTCCACCACCCGGCCAGGCACCAGGCTCAGGTGGCTGCGCAGGCCGCGCATGCCCTCCGCCCGAAAGGCCGCGTCGACCGGCCCCTCGCGCAACCGTCCGGGGCCCGCGAGGTCGCCTCGGATCGCGGCGAACGCGGGATTGAAGTAGGCGTCGACGAAGTGACCGGTCCGCAGCGCCTCGGGTGACCACGTGGCCGCCAGGTTGAACCCGTTGGACGTGACGACCACCGGGCGGCCGACGGCAGCATCGTTACGGGCCACCCAGGGCAGTACCACAACGGCTGCGGCGGCCAGCAGCACTGCGGCGCGCCGAGCGCCGGCGCGGTGCCAGAGCAGCACGGCGAGCACGGGAACGTAGAGCTGGGCGCTGGGTCTGGTCAGGACCAGGCACCCGACCAGAGCGCCGGCCAGCAGCGCGCGCGAGTCAAGCAGCGCGAGCAGGGCTCCGAGCAGGATCAGCAGCGCCACGGGTTCGGACAGCACCGCGCCGTCGTTGGCGAGCAGCGGCGGGTAGACCGCGAGCAGACCTGCGGCTAGCAGACCCGCGGTACGCCCACCGAACCGGGCCGCCAGCACGGCCCCGGCCACCACGACCAGCGCGCCGATCGCGACGTTGAGCACTTGGGCGGCGCCGATCGAGGCGCCCACCAGCCAGTACCAGCTTCCGAGGAGGGCCGGGTAGACCGGCGGTCGGAAGGCTGTCGGGTGCAGGTACCCGTAGGGAAACGAGGTGACGATGCCGTGCCCGGCGGCGAACCGCTTGGCCATCTCGACGTACTGCATGTCGTCGGACTGCGGGTGGTAATGGCGCATCACGACGATGACGTAGCCGATCCTCACCACCATCGCCAGCACCAGGACGGCAAGGAGATCACGCCGGTGCAGGCGCTGCCCCGCAGGCCACGAAGGGCGCGGCGGGAACAGCGTCACCCGGCCAGGCTATGGGCCGGGCACCGCCGCCGAGGCTGGGACGCGCCGGACGACAGGGGCAGTGCCGAGATCCTGGTCACGCCGGCGCCACGGCGGCTGCGCCACCAGCACTCCGACGGCGACGCAGCCGAGGACGTCGAAGGGCGCCCTCAGCCGGGGCGGGGCGACGGTGACGAGCGCGACGGCGATGAAGTAGCAGGCGGTGACGGCGACGAGCAGGCCGTCGCGGCGCCGCAACAGCGGAACGAGGCCGATGACGGCGAGCACCTCGAGCACCCAGATCACCGGCAGCGTCGCGTGGCGCACCGCGAGGTTGCGGCCGTCGAGGCGTTCCGCGACGTCGTTGGTCTGCCAGGAGATGTCGAGCAGGAACTGCAGGTTGTCCTTGACCTGGGACGGGATGCGCTCCGGATGGGTGCGCAGCCCGTGCAGCCCGGCCTGCTGGAAGGTGGCGTCGAGGTTCGCCTCGTTGAGATTGGCGTAGGAGTGCTGGTAGTCGCGCAGGCCGGTGAAGGCGGGATCGCGGATGGGGTCGACGAAGTGGCCCGCGGCGATGGCCTGGTCCGACCAGATGGCCGCAAGGTTGAAGCCGTTCGACGTCACGATGACCGGCTTGCCGAAGTAGACGACGTTGCGCACCACCCACGGGCTGACGACGAGGACCGCGGTAGCCGCCATCACCAGCGCCTGCCGCCATCGCGCTTGCAGGATCAGCAGCACGGCGAGGGTGGGGACGAGCAGTTGCGCGCTCGGTCGGGTCAGCACCAGCAGCCCCAGCGCGAGTCCGGCGAGCAGCCAGCGCCTGGTCAGCAGCAGCCACAGGGCGAGCAGCATCAGCAGCAGGGCCAGCGGCTCGGTCAGCACCACCCCGTCGTTAGCGAGCAGGGCCGGATGCAGCGCGGCGAGCACGGCGGCGACGACGGCAGCCCGGCGCCCACCGAGCCGCCCCGCGACCACAGCGGCCATGACCACGACGAGGCTGCCGAGCACGACGTTGAGCGCCTGCGCGACACCGATGTGTACGCCGAACAGGGCGTAGGCGCCGCCGAGCAGGAGCGGGTAGAGCGGCGGCCGGAAGGCGGTGTGGTGCCGCCAGAGGTAGGGGAACTCGGCGGAGACGCCCTGCCCGTGGGCAACGTTGGCGGCGATCTCCGAGTAGTGCCCGTCGTCGGCGTGGAAGGTGTAGGAGCGCAAAGCGAGCAGGCAGTAGAGGATCCGGATGGCCAGTGCTGCCGCGAAGACGAGGCCGAGCTGCCGCTGCGTCAGCCCGATGCGAGCGGGGGCCGCGCGATCGGACGCCAGGGCCACCGGGCCAGCATAGGGCCCGGCTCGTCACCCCGTTAGCGCCCATGCCGCGCGGCGCGGCGGGGTAAGGAGGCCTCCGCTGTGAGCGCGCGCGGGTGGGCCAGCCGGGTGCTACCGGGTGTGGCGCCTCAAGACGCGCGGCGACGCCGGCCGATAGACCTGTATGCGACCAGGCCGGCGGGGACCAGCGACGTGGCGGCGGTTGGCCCGCGCGCGAGCAGGAGTGCGCGGCCTCGTCGGCGCCGGACTCGCAGCGGCCATCCTCGCCGCCGCATGCGGCGCGCCCACCGCACCGTTCAAGGACGCCGACAACGGCGGCCCGAACGACCACGGCTGGTTCCAGGCCGGGATGGTCTGGCGGGGCGACCTCGGTGACCCGACCGTGGTGCGGGTCGGCAGCGTATACTACGCCTACTCCTCGCCGACCGGCGGGCGCTACCTGCCGGTGCTGACCAGCACGGACTTGACGACCTGGCGGATCCGCGCGCAGTACTCGACGAACGGCCCGCCGGGACGCCCCGGGTACAGCGTCGCCAGCGACCCGGCGATCCCTGCAGAGATCCGCGTCTCGGCCGACAATGACTGGGGCAAGTACAACAACGAGGACGGGCTGGTACGTCCGGCGTCGTGGGGCCTCACCGACGCTCAGGGGCCGTGGCTGCGCCGTGACCTGTGGGCACCGGGCGTGTTCGCCATCGGCTCCACGTACTACGCCTACTCTGCGGTCCGCGTCGGGTGGGCCAGCGACGACCCGAACCACTACGGGCGCTTCTGCCTCACCGTCGCCTCCTCGGCCAGCCCGGCCGGCCCGTTCCGCGACGTCAGCGGCGGTGCTCCCATCCAGTGCCAGGCGCCGACGCACGACCCCGCCGGCTCCATCGACCCCTCGCCCTACCACGACCCGGCCACCGGCAAGGACTACCTGTTGTGGAAGGCCGCCGGGATGATCGGCGTGCGCGAGTCGGCTCTCATGGCTGTCGAGCTGGGGGCTGACGGCAAGCCGAAGGCCGGGGCACCCTGGCAGAACCTGCTCGAAACCAACCGGGCGGCGCCCTGGGAGGGCGGGACGATCGAGAACCCTTCGATGATCTCCTACGGGGGCACGACCTACCTGTTCTACTCGGCGAACGACTCTCGCTCCGATTCCACCGGGCACAGCAACTACGCCACGGGGTACGCGATCTGCCCCAAGGGTCCGCTCGCACCGTGCTTCCGGCCCGACCCGGCGCACCCGCTACTCGCCAGCAACAGCATCGACCAGGGCCCGGGAGGCGCGTCGGCCTTCACCGACACCACCGGGGGGCTGCGCCTGGCCTACGCGACCTACTGGGCCGGCGAGACGCGGCCTGACCACCCGCGCCGGCTGCACATCACCCACCTGACCCGCGGCGCGTACGCCACGCTGCGGGTGGGCTGAGCCCAGGCGCGTCCCCCGGCACCGGCTCGCGAGTATGGTTCGCGACCCGCCGCTTGGGTGGACCAGAACAGCGAGCCCGGCGGCCGTGAGGGCCCGGGGTTTGGCGGCATCAGACCATTAGGGTCTCGTGCGTGGCCAGCATCTTCACTAAGATCATCCACGGGGAACTGCCCGGTCGGATGGTGTACGAAGACGACACCGTCGTCGCGTTCCTGACCATCGCACCGATCCGGCCTGGCCACACGCTCGTCGTGCCCCGCCGGGAAGTCGACGACTGGCTCGAGCTGAACCACGACGAGCGCACCGCGCTGTGGGCGGCGGCGGCCACGGTCGGACGGGCCATCGACGCCGTCTGGTCACCCCGCAAAGTGGCCGCCCTGCTGCTCGGCCTCGAGGTGCCGCACGTACACGTGCACCTGATCCCGATCGACAGTGAGGACCAGGTGCGGCTGGAGCTGGCCGACACCGATCCCGATCCGGCATCGCTCGATGACGCGCAGGCCCGCATCCGGGCGGCCATCGGGTCGAGCTGACGGCTTTGCGCTCAAGCCCCAGAGCGCTAGGGGCGGAAAGTGTCAGAGGCTAGTCCTAGCGTCCGCACCAGCCCCGGGATGAGCCCGGCTGGAACGGAGGCATCATCGTGCACATCGACTGTGAAGGCTGTGAGATGCGAGGGCTTCGCTGCGGCGACTGCGTGGTCAGCGTGATGCTCGGCGCCCCGCCCGAAGGCGTCGAGCTCGACGACGCCGAGCGGGCGGCACTCGACGCGCTGGCCGCGGGCGGTCTCGTGCCGCCTCTGCAGCTCGTCCCCCGGGTGTCTTCTTGGCGGGCACGGGCAGGCTGACGCGGTCGTACGATTCGCCGGGTGCGGCTGACAGCTCGTGCCGCTGTCGGCACGCTGCTCGCTTGCGCTGCCTGCAGCACTGCTGGCGCGCCGGCCACTCCTGCTGTGCCCCGGGCCCCAGCTGTCACCTCCCGGCCGGCCTCGGCAGCACACCTTCCCTCCGACGTCCTGCCCCGCTTGCCGGCTGCGGTGGCTGCGGTCGCAGCGGTCTGGGGCGCTGCTGCCCGGCAGCCGGTCATGGTGATATCCCAGGCACCGCCCGGGCACGTGGCGGGCGGGTCGGACGAGGCGGCCGCGTTCGTCAGCGACGCGCCCCCGCGGCTGCTCATCGACCCGTCCTCGTGGTCGGTGCTGTCGCCGACCGGGCGAGATGTCGTGCTGCGCCACGAGCTCACCCACCTGGCAACGGCCGGCATTGATCATGCCGACGCCCGCCTGCCGGCGTGGCTCGTGGAGGGTGCGGCGGAGTGGACCGCCTGGCGCGCTGTGCCGTGGCCCGACGAGCGGGTGGCTCCGGAGCTGGCAGCGCTCGTCCGGACGGGCCGAAGCCCCGCCCAGCTGCCGACCGACGCCGACCTCAGCCCGAGTGCGCCGGATGCCGCCGCGCAGTACTCCAGCGCGTGGCTCGCCGTGCGCGAGATCGTCCGCCGCGTCGGGCCAGCGAGCCTGGTGCGCCTGGTGCGCTCTCTGGAGCAGCAGCCGGGGGGCGCCTTTGCAGCTGTCCTCCAGGCAGAGACCGGTGACACGGTTGCGACCCTGCAGCAGCGCTGGCGGCTGGCGGTGAACCGGCTGAGCTGAACCGGCTATGCGGCTGACCTCTATGCGCAATCCGGCACGGCAGGATCGTCCAGCATGCGCACCCTGCTCGTCACCAACGACTTTCCACCCCGGCCGGGCGGCATCCAGGCGTACGTGCACGCGCTCACCCGGCAACTGCCGGCCGATGAGCTGGTGGTCTACGCATCTGCCTGGAAGGGGGCTCGCGAGTTCGACGCCGAGCAGCCGTACGAGGTGGTCCGCCATCCCTCGTCGCTCCTGCTGCCGACCCCTGACGCGCTGCGCCGAGCGTGCGACATCGCGCGGCGAACCGGTTGCGACACGGCGTGGTTCGGCGCTGCCGCCCCCCTGGGGCTGCTTGCTCCTGGGCTGCGCCGGCGTGCGGGCGTCAGCCGGGTGCTGGCCAACACGCACGGCCACGAGGTCGGATGGGCCATGCTGCCCGGGGCGCGGCAGGTGTTGCGCCGGATCGGGTCGAACACCGACGTCATCACCTACCTTGGCGCCTACACCCGGGCCCGGCTCGCGCCGGCGCTCGGCCCGCACCCCGAGCTCGTGCACCTGCCCAGCGGGGTGGACACGGCGGTGTTCACGCCCGCGGCGGACGGTGCTACCGTCCGGGCGATGCTCGGCCTGGGGGAGCGGCCGGTCGTCGTCTGCGTCAGCCGCCTCGTACCGCGCAAGGGCCAGGACCTGCTGGTCCAGGCGCTGCCGGACATCAGGCGCCGCGTTCCCGGGGCCGCCCTGCTCATCGTCGGCGGTGGCCCGGACCGGGAGCGGCTTGCGCGGCTGGCCGCAGCCGCGGGCGTGGCCGGCGACGTCGTGATCACCGGCTCCGTGCCCTGGTCGCAGCTGCCGGCTCATCACGCCGCGGGCGACGTGTTCGCCATGCCCTGCCGGACCCGTCGGGGCGGCCTGGAGGTCGAAGGGCTCGGCATCGTGTTCCTGGAGGCGTCGGCGACCGGCCGGCCGGTGGTGGCGGGGAACAGCGGGGGAGCACCGGATGCGGTGCTCGACGGCGAGACCGGTTTTGTCGTCGACGGCCACGACCGGGCCGCGGTCGTCGATCGGATCGTCACCCTGCTGCTCGACCCCGCACTTCGGGATCGGATGGGAACCGCGGGGCGCGCCTGGGTCGAACGCGAGTGGCGCTGGGACGTGTCGGGTCGGCGGCTGCGCGAGGCCTTGGCGGGCCCGGAGCGGCCCACGCCGAAGCATGGCGTGGGAGCGGACCGGTAAGGCGTCAGCCGGGCGTCGGAGCCCGCGACCCGACGGGGTCGCGGACGGCGCCAAGGGCCTGGGCGCGGCGCCAGATCAGCTCTGCCTGCACGGCCACCATCAACCCGATCATCAGCAGGACCTCGCCGACCCCGCCGTCGTCGCTGACATCGGCGAAGTACGCGATCGTGCCAAGGACGAACTTGCTCGCCACCAGGGCCAGGAACAGCCCTACGGTGAGCGCCCGCGGTGACGATGAGCTCCTTCATCCGGCCGGTGATGCTGAGGAATCCGTCGTCGTCGAGCTGCCCGATGTCGCCGGTGTGGAACCAGCCGCCGGCCAGGGTCTCGGCCGTCGCCCCGGGGTTCTTCCAGTAGCCGCGAAAGATGTTCTCGCCGCGCAGCAGGATCTCGCCGTCGTCGGCGATGCGGACGGTCTCGCCCGGGATCGGGCGCCCGACGCTCCCGACGCGAATTGAGTCCGGCAGGTTGCACGTGGCGCCCGCGGTCGTCTCCGTCAGCCCGTACCCCTCGAGCACTGTGACGCCGATGCCGCGGAAGAAGTGGCCGAGCCGGGCGCCGAGCGGCCCGCCGCCGCTGACGGCATAGGCCACCTTGCCGCCCATGACCGCCCGCAGTCGGGAGTAGACGAGCTTGTCGAAGGCCAGGTGCTGGGCCTTGGTCAGCGGGCCGACCCGGCCCTTCTGCAGCTGCTCGCTGTAGGCGACGGCGGTGCGGTCGGCCTGGTCGAACAGGACTCCCTGCGCCTTCCCGCCGGCGTGCGCCTTCTGCTGGGCGCCGTTGTAGACCTTCTCGAAGATCCGCGGGACGGCTAGGATGAACGTCGGCTCGAAGACGGCGAAGTCGCCCAGCAGGTTCTTGACGTCGGACGTGTGGCCCATCGTGATCCGGTTCAGCACGCACCCGACCTGGATGATGCGCGCGAACACGTGCGCGAGCGGCAGGAACAGCAGCGTCGACGCGCCCTCGGTGAACAGCTCGCGCAGGCCGTCGGTCGTCGTCGCAGCGTCGAACAGGAAGTTGCCGTGCGTGAGCTCGCACCCCTTGGGGCGGCCGGTGGTGCCGCTGGTGTAGATGACGGTCGCCAGCGTGTCAGGCGTCGGAGTCTTGCGGCGCTGCTCGACATCGGCGTCCGTAACCGCACCACCAGCTTCGGCCAGCTCCTCGAGCGCGCCTCCCTCCAGCTTCCAGACGTGGCGCAAAGCGCTCAGTTCGCTGGCGACCTCGCCGACGGTGGCCTGGTGCTCGTCGCTCTCGACGAAGACGGCCACCGCGCCCGAGTCGCCGAGGATCCAGGCGACCTGCTCGGCGCTCGAGGTCTCGTAGACGGGCACCGTGACCGCGCCCGCCGTCCAGATCGCGTAGTCGCACAGCGTCCACTCGTACCGGGTGTGGCTCATGAGCCCGATGCGGTCACCGGGCTTGACCCCGCGTGCCATGAGCCCGGCGGCGAGCCGGCGGACCTGCCGTGCGAAGGTCGCGGCGGTGACCGGCTCCCAGCTGCCTGCGACCTTTCGCCGGAACATCACCCGGTCAGGGTCGTCCCGCTCCGCGTCGAAGACGGCGTCGCTGAGCGTGGCGTCGGGAGCCACTTTGATGTCGGCGGGGACGCTGAACTCGCGCACGTGACTCTCCTTGGCCCTCAGGGTCGGTATCACCGCCGGGTACCGGACGGTAACAGCAGTCCTCGCGCGCTGGCAGGATCGGGCACGTGCCGCAGGTGGATGTGATCGACGAGAGCTTCGTGGTAGCCGACCCTGACCACCTCGCCACGCTGGTGCACGACCCCGAGCTGTGGCGCCGATGGTGGCCCGACCTCGAGCTCCGCGTGGCACACGACCGCGGACGCGACGGCCTGCGCTTCGCTGTCACGGGCGCGCTGGTCGGCACCGCAGAGTTCTGGCTCGAGCCCTGGGGCGACGGCGTGATCGTCCACTACTTCCTGCGTGCTGACGTCACGCGCCCCGGCAGCGCCGTCGAGGTGCGCCAGCTGTCGGCTCGAGCCGCGGCACGCGAGCGGCGTCGGCGTGGCCAGCAGAACAAGGTCGGGATCTGGGCGCTGAAGGACGAGCTCGAGCGCGACCGGACGACGGGGGAGCCGCGCGTGCCGGCACAGGCGGAGGCCGCGGTTTGACTGCTACTGCTCGGCGCGCTTGCGCAGGAGCGGCAGAACGTCGTCGGTGAACTGCTCGAGGAAGCGTGACTGGTCGTGGCCCGGCCCGTGCAGCACCAGGTCCTCGAAGCCCAGGTCGAGGTACGGGGCGATCCGGTCGACCACGTCCTCGGGATCGTCCGAGACGATGAAGCGTGTGTGGGCCTGGTCGGCGTTCTCGTCCGACACTCGCTGCATCTCCAGCGGGTCCTCGATCCCGACCTTCTGCTCGGAGGTCAGTGCGAGCGCTGCCCAATAGCGGCAGGCGTCGTAGGCGAAGTCCCGGTCGCGGTCGTAGGACACCTTGATCTCGATCATGCGACGGATGTCTGCCGGGTCGCGGCCGGCGTCACGTGCGCCTTCCTCGACCCTGCCGGTGAGCGTCCGGTAGAGCTCGGGGTCCTTGCCGCTGGTGCAGATGAAGCCGTCCCCCACCGAGCCGGCCAACTTGGCGGCGAGCGGGCCGGAAGCAGCGACGAAAATCGGCACGGGCGTCTCGGGTCGGTCGTAGACCGTTGCCTTTGAGGTGCGGTAGTACTCGCCCTCGAAGTCGACGCGCTCCTCGGTCCACAGCCGGCGCATCAGCTGGATGGCTTCGGCGAGGCGGAGCCGGCGCTCCTTCGGGCCAGGAAACTCTGCCGCGGTCACCGGTGTCTCGTTCATCGCCTCGCCGGAGCCCACGCCGATGAACACGCGTCCCGGGTTCAGGACCCCGAGCGTGGCGAAGGCCTGCGCCACGACCGCCGGCTCGTAGCGCAGCGTCGGGGTGAGAACACTCGTGCCCAAGGTGGCGTGGCGCGTGGCCTGCCCGAGCGCGCCCAGCCAGGTCAAGGCAGAAGGAGCGTGCCCGCCGTCGTGCCGCCATGGCTGGAAGTGGTCGGACACGGCGACGATGTCCAGTCCGCGGTCCTCCGCCTCGACGGCGAAGTTCAACAGCTCGCGGGGCCCGAACTGTTCTGCTGAGGCCTTGTAGCCAATTCTGACGCTCACGCGGTCCTCCTCCTGAGCACAACACTCACTGTTCCTGATCGAGGCGGCACTTGCCTCGCCGGAGTGGGGTCTACTTGTGGTTCTGGCCGCCAAAGACGTCGCTGACGGACTCGGACGTGAAGATGCGGCTGATCGTGTCGGTCACGATCGACGCGCAGGAGGCCACCCGCACGTCGGCTGGAGCCGCTGGCTTCAAGGGAGTGGTGTCGGTGACGACCACCTGCTCGAAGGGCGACGCCGGACAGGTTCTCATACCCTCGGCCGCCAGGCAGGTCGGAAAGTAGTCAGCCGGCATCACCCGGGCAGCCACGCGGTCGCCGGGGACCATGAACGTGCCCTGTCTCTGACTGGCGTGCAGGTCCATCGCAACCACCCGGTCAGCACCGCCGACTCGAGCATGTGCGCTACCAGCCGCGCGGAGATCGGCTCACGCGGCGCGCTCTTCTTCTCCTGGCAAGAGTAGCCGTACCGGGGGGGACGGCGATGACGTGGAGAGCGCTGGCTCGCCTCCCGCGCCTTCGAGAAGCTGGCGAGCAGTTCGTGGCGGTCGCTGACCTGAATGGCGCATCCCTTTCAGGGCGCAGTGGGTCTGCTGCGGACGCGCTGGAGCCGCGCCGCCCGCGCTTACGGTGGTGCGCAGCGCCTGCAGTTCGGAGGTCGCGGACGGACGCAGAGGCAAGGGGATCGGCCCTGTAAACCCAACCCCGAACGGGTTCGCGCCGGCGGGTACGGATGATGAGGATGGTGCCGGCCGTTGCACGCCGGCGGTCGGGCGGAACATGCGGCACGGTCAGAAGGGCCGGCGCACCTGGCAGCACACGTCGAGGGAGTGATTCGTGCAGTTCTACCTGGACGGTTACCGGACCCGCGACCCACTGGTCGAGGAGCCGCACCCGTCAGTGGTCGAACGGTCGAACGGCCTCCCCGAGGAGGTCGACGTCCTGATCGTCGGTTGCGGCCCGGCGGGTCTGGTCCTGGCCGCGCAGCTGGCGAACTTTCCCGACATCAGGACCGCGGTCATCGACCGGCGGCACGGTCCGCTGGAGGTGGGCCAGGCCGACGGCGTGGCCTGCCGGACGGTGGAGATGTTTGAGACCTTCGGGCTGGCCGACCGGCTGGTCGCCGAGGGCTACTGGGTCAACGAGGTCTCCTTCTGGCGGCCGGATCCCGGGGAACGGACCCGGATCACACGGACCGGACGCGTCCAGGACACCGAGGATGGCCTGTCAGAGTTCCCACACGTCATCGTCAACCAGGCCCGGATGCTGGCCTTCCTCGGCGACCACATGGAGCGCTCGGCCAGCAGGATGCGGCCCTTCTACGGGCTGCAAAGCGTCGGGCTGACGGTGGATACCAGCGACTCGTCGGAGCACCCGGTGACCGTCACGCTGCAGCACCTGGAGGGCTCCCGGGAGACCGGGGGCACCTCGACCATCCGCGCCAAGTACGTCGTCGGGTGCGACGGCGCACGCAGCAGCATCCGGGCGGCGATCGGCCGCGAGCTGGTCGGCGACCCCATGAACCAGTCCTGGGGCGTGATGGACGTCCTGGCAGTCACCGACTTCCCGGACATTCGCCTCAAGTGCGCCATCCTCTCGGCGAACCAGGGCAACCTGCTGATCATCCCGAGAGAGGGCGGCTACCTGGTGCGGCTCTACATCGAGCTCGACCAGGTCCACGACCGCGAGATGCTCGACAGCAGGAGCATTACCCCGGAGAAGCTGGCCGTGGTGGCCAACCGTGTCCTGCACCCGTACACCCTCGAGGTGAAGGACGTCGCGTGGTGGTCGGTGTACGAAATCGGCCAGCGGCTGTGTGACAAGTTCGACGACGTACCGGCAGCCGAGACCGGCGCCCGCGGGCCGCGGGTGTTCATTGCCGGCGACGCCTGCCACACGCACAGCGCCAAGGCCGGCCAGGGCATGAACGTCTCCATGGCCGACGCGTGGAATCTCGGGTGGAAGCTCGCTGCGGTCCTGCAAGGCACCGCCCGGCCGCAGCTGCTGGACACCTACTCGGCGGAACGGCAGGAGGTCGCCGAGGAGCTCATCGCCTTCGACCGCGAGTTCGCACGCATGTTCAGCGCCGCACCGAAGGAGTCCGACGACGCCGACGGCGACGGGGTCGACCCGGAGGAGTTCCAGCGGTACTTCGTGCAGCAGGGCCGATTCACCGCGGGCGTCGCGACCCGGTACGCGAAGTCGATGATCACTGCCGGCTCGGACTTCCAGCATCTCGCCGAAGGCTTCCCGGTCGGGATGCGCTTCCACTCCGCTCCGGTGATCCGGCTGGCCGACGCCAAGCCAGTGCAGCTGGGGCACGTCGCCCGAGCGGATGGCGCCTGGCGGCTCTACGTCTTCGCCGACCGCAACGACCCGGCGGGGGCCGACTCCCGAGCGCGGGCGCTGTGGGACTTCCTGGCGTCGGACGCCTCGCCGATCGCACGGCACACGCCCGCTGGCGCCAACCCCGACTCGGTTCTCGACGTCCGGGCCATCTTTCAGCAGGGGCACCGGGACCTGGCCGTCGAGGAGCTGCCGCCGGTCCTCCTGCCGCGAAAGGGCGGGTTCGGGCTGGTCGACTACGAGAAGGCCTTCTGCCCCGACCCCGCGGCCGGCGACATCTTCCGGCTGCGGCGCATCGACCGGGACGCGGGGTGCATGGTCCTCGTCCGCCCGGACCAGTACGTCGCCCATCTGCTGCCCCTGGGCGCGCACCAGGAACTTGCCGACTTTCTGTCCGGGGTGCTGCTCGACGCCCGTTAGTGCTGCCGCGGTGCTGACCGAAAGGGTGGTTCGCCCTCCTCGTCGACTGATTCACCACCCGGCGTGTTCCGGCCGCGGCCGGCATGGGCACCGAGGCCGTCCTGCCTCGCACCGGGGGTGGACGCGCCGATAAGCCGAGCGTGAGCGTTCGGTGTCCGGCGTGCGGCGCTTCCGCTCGTCCCCAGGCGCCGTGGTGCACCCTCTGCTACGCGCCACTGAACGCTGAGCCACGGAGTGCTGGGTCCCCGGCGCGAGCACCGGCTGCGTCATCGGGGCAGCTCGCGGTTCCGGCACCGCGAACGGCGCAGAGCGGAGGCAGTGCGGCCCGGGATGCGGCTGCCGCCCGGTCGGCCCACCCCGCCGGGCGGGGTGCGGACGGCAGGCTCGACTCGACCTCCGCTGCCACGTCGCCGCCGCTTCCCGTGCCGCCCGCCGCGACGGCAGTGCAGCCGAGACCGGGCGGCTGGCCTTGCCGGGCCTGCGGCACGACCGTGCGATGGGAGCTGGGCAGCTGCCCGACCTGCGGAGCAGCCTTCCTGTCCGGCGACGACCTCGCAGCTGGAACGGCGGCTTCGACCGGTCGGCACCGGCCGGGTGCCATAGAGCGGGTGCTCGCCCTGCCGCGCGGCGGACGGCTGGTGCTCGCGCTGCTGGTCGGCATCCTCGTCGCCGTCGTCATCCCGCTGCTGCTGTCGCTGCTCTGAGCTTTCCCTGCTCCGAGCTGTTGCTGCTCCTGAGGGCCCGGCGCGGGTTCGAGCCCGCGGGGCGGCACCCTGACCGGGCGGGTCGTCACTGGGGGGCGTCACCGGATAGCCTGCGCACGCACCCCAGCCCGTAGCCGACGCACATTTCACCGACGTCCGCTCGGTGCGCCTGAGCGCGAAGGAGGAGCCGCCAGCATGGCCGACCATGCCCACGAGAGCATCGTGGTCAATGCGGCGCCGTCCACCGTGATGGGCGTGATTGCAGACTTCGACAACTACCCGCAGTGGGCCGGCCCGGTGCGGCGGACCGAGGTCCTCGAGACAGGGGCCGACGGGCGCGCACGCCGGGTCCGCATCGAGGTCGAGCTGCTCGGTCTGTCCGACAGCTACGTCAACGAGTACTCCTTCGAGGGTGACGACCGGGTCTCGTGGACGATGCTCGAAGGGCGCTCGCAGAAGTCGCAGGCCGGCTCGTACGAGCTGCATGCCGATGGCGGCTCGACGACCGTCACCTACGACCTGCTGGTCGAGGTCGCCATCCCGGTACCCGGCCTGATCCGCCGGCTCATCCAGAGCAAGATCGTCGATGCTGCGCTGAAGGACCTCAAGAAGCGTGCGGAAAGCTGAGCACCTCTCCTAGCACGTCGAGCGCGCGCGTCCTGCTGTTCACCGGCAAGGGCGGCGTCGGCAAGACGACTGCTGCCGCGGCGACGGCTGTGCGTAGCGCCCGCGCCGGCGCCCGCACCCTCGTCGTCTCGACGGACGCGGCGCACTCGCTCGCCGACGCGCTGGACATCGCGTTGCCCGGCGGCGAGCCCGGCGAGGTCGAGCCGTGCCTGCACGCCATGCAGGTCGACTCCCAGCGCCGCTTCGAGACGGTGTGGCGCGAGGTCCAGGGCTACCTGCTGTCGGTGCTCGACCGCGCCGGCGTCGACCCCATCGAGGCCGAGGAGCTGACCGTGCTGCCGGGCGCCGACGAGGTGCTCGCGCTGCTGGCCGTCCGCGAGCAGGTCGAGTCCGGGCGCTACGACCTGGTCGTCGTCGACTGCGCGCCGACAGCCGAGACGCTGCGCCTGCTGGCCCTTCCCGACGCGCTCGACTGGTACATGCGGCGCATCTGGCCGGCCGAACGGCGCTTTGTCCGCAGCCTTCGCCCGGTGCTCGGGAAGGTCGCCGGTGTCCCGATGCCCAACGACGCCGTGTTCGACGCGGTCGAGCGGCTGCACGCCGAGCTCGCCGGGATCCGCGCCGTGCTCGCCGACCCGGCACGCACGGCGGTGCGGCTGGTGCTCACACCAGAGGCCGTCGTCGTCGCCGAAGCGCGGCGGACGCTGACCAGCCTGTCGCTCTACGGCTACCGCGTCGATGCCGTGATCGCCAACCGGTTGTTCCCCTCCGGCGACCCCTGGCGCGACGCGTGGGTGGCGGCGCAGTCCCGGCAGCTGGCCGACGTCGAGGAGTCCTTCTCGCCGTTGCCCGTGCTGCGGGTGCCATACCTTGCCGGCGAGCCGGTCGGCGCGGAGCGGCTCGCCGGACTCGCGAACCAGCTCTACGCCGAGCTCGACCCGATGGAGCTGCCGGCCGGCCCCGAGCCGGTGCAGGTGCGGCGAACCGACGATGGCTTCGTCCTGGTCCTGGCCCTGCCGTTCGCCGAGCGGTCGCAGACCTCGCTGGTGCGCAAGGGGGACGAGCTCGTCGTCACCGTCGGCAGCTGGCGCCGGCTGGTGTCATTGCCCTCGGCGCTGCGTCGCTGCGAGGTGCGGGGCGCCAAGCTCGAGGACGGGCATCTCGACGTGTCGTTCGTGCCCGACCCGGCCGTGTGGATGTCGTCGTGACGGCGCCCGGCCCGCCGCCGTCCGGCCCACTAGGTGAGGAGGCGGCCCGGCTGCTGGAGGCAGTGCAGGGATGGCTTGCCACCGGACCGCTCGCCGATGGCCTGGGCGGCTCACCCGAGTGCCGGGTGTGCCCGGTCTGCCAGCTGATCCGGGTGCTTCAGACGACCCGCCCTGAGGTGGCAGGGCATCTGGGGGATGCCGCGACCTCGCTCACCGCGGCCCTGCGGACGGCCGTGGAGACGGCGCAGCACACGTGGGCGGCCGGCCCCACTTCGCCGGCTCAGCACATCGACATCGAGTAGCTGCTGGCGCGCTGGCGGTGCTGGCGGTGCTGGCGGACGCCGCTGACGGCGGGCCCTGCGGGGGTGTCCGCTAGACGACGGCGCCGTCGTCGGGGCCGTCGTCGACTCTCGTCGTGCGCATCCGACTGACCAGCAGCCCAACGGCGCCCACGATGCAGGCGACGCCCAGAGCATCTAGTGACGTGCGGTGCTCCAGGCCAATGAGTGTCGGGGCCAGCAGCAGGCCGATGCCCACGGCGAGTGCGGCGACGATCAGCAGCGTCACCCCGCGCAGCCGGGGAAGCGGTGGCGGCGGTGGGGGGACGTAGTGGTCCTCCTCGTCGGGATGCTCGGCTCGGCCGAGAGCTGCCGGGGGCACTGCTGCCACCGGGGGCAGGGCTGGGGGCGGTGTTGCGGGCGCCGCAGGTCGCTCCGGTGGCCGCGTCGACGCAAGTCGCATGAGCGTTGCGGGGCCCAGGTCCTCGGCGTCGGGCCAGCTGCGCTCGGCCGGTGTGTCCCACGCGGCGACGAGGGCGGCGAAGGCGGCCGCCTGCTCCTGCTCGACGAGCCGGGCCGCCACGAGCGGCAGCGCGCGCGCGAGCACCCGGCGGGCGGCGGCCTGCTGCTGGGTGTCGACGAAGACGCGCCCCGGGTCGCCAGGCGCGTCGGCCTCTGGCACCCGGCTGCCCAACGCGCCCGCCGCGGTGAGGGCGGCGTAGGCCGCGACTCCCTCGCCGGCCAGCGCGGCGAGCAGCGCGTCGACGTCGGCCGGCTCGACAACTGCCAGCGGCGCGTAGGACGGGGCAGTCAGCCCGTTGCCACGCCCTCGCACCTCGCCGCCGCTCATCGCGCCCGGCTCAGGTCGATGCCGGCGTGCTGGCTGACGAAGTCGAGCGAGCCGGCGAAGATCGCGAGTGCGTCGTTGTCGAGGGTGGCCACGTGGTAGCTGTCGTCGAGCACGCGCTCCTCGACCGTCGTACCCGTGGCGCCCTCCACCAGCAGCAGGGTGCTCGAAGCAGGCACGACGTGGTCCTCGCGACTGCGGTAGGCGAGGACCGGACACCGGATCGTCGCGAGGTCGGCCCGCACGTCAACCCAGGCCCGGGTCTGCGAGTAGGCGGCGGACAGCGGCATGTAGCGGTAGGCCAGCTCCGTCGCGCCCGGTGCCTTGATGTCGCCGGCGACCCCGCGCAGCGCGGGGACGACCCGGCGCAGCAGGGGGAGCAGCGCCGCATCGCGGCGCTCGGTGGTGAGCGAGACGTTGACGACGACGGCTGCGCAGAGGGCGTCCGGCTGGCGCTCGGCGAGCCGCAGCGCCAGCGTGCCGCCCATCGACAGCCCGCAGACGGCGACAGCGTCGCAACGGGCCCGGAGGGCGGCCAGCGATCGCGCCGCCTCCGCGTACCAGTCGTCGAAGCCCGTGGCGGCCATGTCCTGCCAGCGCGTGCCGTGACCCGGCAGCAGCGGCAGCTCGACGCTCAACCCCGCCGCCGCAAGGTGCTCGGCCCAGGGACGCACCGCTTGAGGCGTCCCGGTGAACCCGTGCAGCACCAGCACCCCGAGCGGGCCGCCGTCAGCCGACCACGGCTCGGCGCCGGGAAGGATCGACACCGCACCTCCACTGGCCCGCGCTGGATGGCGCAGCGCGCGAGTGACGGCTGCTTGCCCTCATCCTGACACGCGAGAGCGGCTTGCAACAGAGCCAGATGGCGCCTCGGCGGCGACGCGACGACGCTTCGGCCCGGTGGACACGTTCGGGCCGGGTGACGCGCCGCTGATGCTCCGGTCCTTGATCCGCAGCAGCGGCCACCGGTAGGCTCCACCAAGGCCGCGACAGGGTAGCGGTAATCACCGAGGGTGACGGATCCGACCCGGTGAGGAGCGAGACGTGCTGTACTGGTTGCTCAAAGCCATTCTGGTGCCGGTGCTGCGCCCGCTGTACCGGCCGACCGTCGAGGGTTTGGAGAACATCCCCTTCGAGGGCCCGGCCATCGTGGCCAGCAACCACCTGTCGTTCCTCGACTCCATCTTCCTGCCTCTCGTCGTGCCGCGGCGCATCACCTTCCTGGCCAAGAGTGAGTACTTCACCGAGCGCGGGCTCAAGGGGCGGCTGAAGCTGATGTTCTTCGCCGGGGTCGGGCAGGTGCCGATCGACCGCAGTGGCGGCGAGGCCAGCGAGGATGCGCTCCGCACCGGTGTGCGCATCCTGCGCGGCAACAAGGTGCTCGGCATCTACCCCGAGGGCACCCGCTCGCCCGACGGACGGCTCTACCGCGGCAAGATCGGCATCGCCCGCATGGCGCTGGCGGCCGAGGTTCCGGTCATTCCCGTCGCCATGATCGGGACCTTCGAGGTGCAGCCGCAGGGAAAGATCTGGCCGTCCATCCGCAAGATCGGCATCCGCATCGGTGAGCCGCTCGACTTCAGCCGCTATGCCGGGCTCGACGACGACCGGTTCGTGCTGCGCAGCATCACTGACGAGATCATGTACGAACTGATGATGCTGTCCGGTCAGGAGTACGTCGACATCTACGCCGCGAAGGCCAAGCAGCAGATGGCCGAGGCAGCGCGGCAGGCCAAGCGTGACGCGGCGGAGTCTGCCGACCGCGCTGCCGGCCGGGCTGCCTGACGCCGGCGCCCAGCAACTCCCGGCTCAGGGACACTGGTGGCCAGCAGTACCGGCGGCCAGCAGCACCATCGGCCAGCAGCAGGGAGCACGGCATCCGCTTTTTCTACGACTGCGAGTTCATCGAGGACGGCACGACGATCGAGCTGGTGTCGATCGGTGTCGTCGACGAGTCCGGCAGCCGCGAGTACTACGCCATCAGCACCGGCTTCGACCCCGACCGAGCCGGCCCATGGGTGCGCCGCAATGTCCTCGACAAGCTGCCCTCACCTGCGTCGCCCGTCTGGCGGCCGCGCAGCGCGATCCGTGACGAGCTGCTGGCCTTTCTCACCGAGGACGGCGCCGAACCCGAGCTGTGGGCGTGGTACGCCGCCTATGACCACGTCGCGCTGTGCCAGCTCTGGGGGTCGATGACAGCGCTGCCGCGGGTCCTGCCGCGGTTCACCCGCGAGCTGCGGCAGCGGTGGGACGACGTCGGCAGGCCGCGACTGCCCGATTCGCCGCCGGACGCGCATGACGCCCTGGCCGACGCCAGGCACAACCTCGCGCGGTGGAGGGCGATGACGCCGGGAGGGCGATGACCTCGGGAGCGTAAGGCGCTGGCCCTGCTCGCGCCGCTTCCTCGCTCACCCCGCCTGCCGCCCAGTCAACCGCGTCAACCGCGTCAACCCTTGGCGAGCACCTCGACCCGGACGTTGCCGAGCCCGAGGTCGACAGCTCTGTTAGCTCGCATCGACAGGTCGACCACCCGGCCCGGCTCGTACGGACCGTGGTCGGTGACCAGCACGGTGACCGCCCGCCCGGCCGCCGTCGTCACGCGCACCACGGTGCCGAGCGGTACGGCGAGCATGGCGCAGGTGAGCTGCTCGGGGTCGTACGGGGTGCCGCTCGAGGTCGGGCTGCCGACGAAGCCCGGCCCGTACCAGCTGCCTACCCCGGTCACGACCTGGCCGCTGGGGTGATAGCCGGCCGGCATCGCGCCTGGGGCGGTGGCATCGAGCACGTGCAGCACCACGGCCTGAGCCGCGGCGTCCGGGGTGTCCGGCGAGGCGACCGCCGGCGCATCCGTTCCGGTGGCGAGGGGCGCCACGGCGGACACCAGGCTGGTGTCGGCGGCGTCGAGGCGCTGCTGCAACGCCTCCAGCCGAACCTGCTCGACGTGGGCGGCGGCCACTCGAGCGGCGGCTGCTTCGCGCGCAGCGTCCTGTTCCGCTGCTGCGCGCGCAGCGTCCTGTTCCGCTGCTGCGCGGGCGGCGACCTCGGTCCGGGCAGCGGCTCGGGCAGCGGCTCGGGCAGCGGCGGCAGCGTCCCGTGCGGCCTGCGCCTTGGCGGCGTCGAGCAGGCGGCGAGCCCGGTCGGCCGCGAGGCTCGCCCGGCCCGCCTGCTGCCGTGCCGCGGTCCGGCCGGCGGCAGTCTGTACCTGCAGGTCGTGCAGGTGCGCGGTGGCACTCTGGGCCCCGGCGAGGCTGTCGCGCTGCTGGTCGAGCCGGCGCTGCTGGACGGCGACCAGCAGCCCTGCCCCTTCAGCGCTGCCGGCGCCTCCGGCCGAACCCGGGATGGGCAGGACCGTGACGGCTGCCGCAGGGTTCGGGGTCCCGGACTCCATCACCCGCCACAGCTGCGTCCGCATACCGGTCCGCGCGAGGGTTACCGCGCGTTCTGCCGCGAGCTCGGCGGTACGGCGGCGCAGAGCCTCGTCGGCCGCAAGCTGTGCGGCCCTGGTGTCTTGGGTGACCAGCTGCTCGGCGGCATCCAGCCGCTCGCTGAGTGAGCGCAGGTCCGTGGCAGTGGGAGGGGCAGCCGTGCCACTGGTGGCGAGCGGGGCCTGCGAAGCAGGAGCGGCTTCAGCCGGTGCGGCTGCACCTGCAGCCGCTACTGCCGCGAACAAGGCCGTTGCCAGCAGCCAGGGCAACCATGGAGCAGGCGCTGCCGTGAGTTGCCCGCGCTGCCCCATCTGTACGGCTTCGGCGGGTGAGCGCCGCTTCTGTACCGCCCGGGGCGGGCCGGCAACACTTGCCATGGGGTAATCGAGGTCCGCAGCGTCGACCGCGGTCTGCTGGGGGAGAGGACAACCATGAGTCAGCAACCAGAGCAAATGGCGGAGATCGGCCTGACCGGGCTGGCGGTGATGGGTCAGAACCTGGCGCGCAACATCGCGAGCCGCGGCATCCCGGTCGTCGCCCATAACCGCACGCAGGCGACGACGGACGCTTTCCTCAACGGCCTGGAGGGCAGCGACCCGCTCACCGGCGCGGGGTCGCTCAAGGAGATGGTCGACAGACTCGCGCGCCCGCGCAAGGTCATCCTGATGATCAAGGCGGGCGCTCCCGTCGATGCCGTGCTCGACGAGCTGCTGCCGTTGCTGGAGCAGGGTGACATCGTCATCGACGGCGGCAACTCGTTCTTCCGCGACACCATGCGGCGCCAAGAACGCGCCGAGGAGTTCGGCGTCTCCCTGCTCGGGGTCGGCATCTCCGGCGGCGAGGAGGGGGCGCTGCACGGGCCGAGCATCATGCCCGGCGGCGACCCCGAGGCCTACGCGCAGGTCGAGTCCATTCTCACGACTATCGCCGCGCAGGTCGACGGCGAGCCCTGCTGCCGCTACATCGGGCCCGGCGGGGCCGGTCACTACGTCAAGATGGTGCACAACGGCATCGAGTACGCCGACATCCAGCTGATCGTCGAGTCCTACGACCTGATGCGCCACCTCCTCGGCCAGCCGGCGGACGAGCTGGCGAAGATCTTCGAGGGCTGGAACGAGGGTGACCTGGAGTCGTTCCTCATCGAGATCACCGGCATCGTGCTCGCCAAGCGGGACGACTCGACGGGCCAGCCGCTGGTCGACGCGATCGTCGATGCGGCCGAGCAGAAGGGCACCGGTCGGTGGACGGCGCAGGACGCGCTCGAGCTCGGGGTTCCCGCACCGAGCATGACCAGCGCGGTCTACGCCCGGTCGCTGTCCGCGCTGCGCGACAAGCGCGGGCGGGCGGCCCGCGAGCTTTCCGGGCCGGCACCGCAGCAGTCGGGTAACCCAAGCCTGGTCGACGACATCCGCCAGGCGTTGTACGCCTCGAAGGTGGTCGCCTACGCCGAGGGGTTCGACCAGCTGGCGACCGCGAGCCGGGAGAACGGCTGGGACCTCGACCTCGGCGGGCTCGCGACGATCTGGCGCGGCGGCTGCATCATCCGGGCGCGGTTCCTCGACCGCATCCGTGAGTCGTACGAGAAGACGCCGGATGTCGACAGCCTGCTGATGCTGCCCTACTTCGCGGGCGAGCTGGCCTCGGCGCAGGATGCGTGGCGACGAGCCGTGACGGCCGGAATCACCAGCGGCATCCCACTGCCGGCGTTCTCGTCGGCGCTCGCCTATTACGACGGCTACCGGCAGGAGCGCGGCCCGGCCAACCTGATTCAGGGGCTGCGCGACTACTTCGGCGCCCACACCTACCGACGCCTCGACCGCGACGGCGCGTTCCACATCCGGTGGTCACAGGACGGCACCGAGGTCGAGCCCGGCGCCTCGCTGAAGCAAGCCGCCGGACAGGGCTGAGCGTCCATCAGCCGCGGGGGGCGCTTGGCAGTCCCCTGAGGCGTGGTCAGCTGGGCGGAGTGCCCTGGCTCGGAGCCGGGTCGGTAGAGATCAGCTCGGCGTCGACGGCGGGTGCATCCGCCGTCGTGGCCGGGCTGACCTTCTCCACCGGGTTCTGCTCGCCCAAGAACTCTTGGCCGGCTGGGTCGGGTGCGTCCTGCACGTTCTCTGGCATGCGGCGACGCTAGTCCCGGCGCCGTAGCACGCCTAGAGGGGTAGGGCACGAACTGCTAGCCGAAGGCCGCACCGGTGATGCGGGCGCGGAAGAACTCGCCCTGATCCTGGCGATCGGTGCCACACCACCAGCCGGCCCGCATGGTCGACGCTATGGTGACCCCTCCGAAGGTCTGCTCCGCCTCGATCCGGACGCCGAACGGGTACCGGCCGTACGGGGCGCCGTTCGGGTTGCCCCACCGCTGCATCAGCACGTCGAGCAGCTGCCCCTGCGCACCGACGTGCAGCTCCGCGCGCTCCTCCTGCTCGCCGACATGCCACGTCGCAACTGCCCGGTCGCCGTCGGCGCCCGGCGCCCAGGATGCCCGGCGGAACGTCGTCGGCACGAGGACACCTTCGCCGGCGAGCCGCCCGGCGGCGCTGCGGGTGACGTCGGGCCCCTGCGCGACCATCACTGGCACTACGCCGAGCAGGCGCCAGCGCATCTGCCCGGTGCCCGAGCTGAACCGGTCGTAGCCGCTGACCGGAAGCCCGAACAGGCGGGTGTTCGCCGCCCAGATGAAACCCGTCGGCGGGGCGAGGACCTGGGTCGCGGAAAACCGCCGCCACGAACCCAGCCGGATCTCGCCGGTCATCTGCAGCCGTACCGTCTGCCACAGCGGGGTGCCCCCAGTGATACAGCGGGGTGCCCCCAGTGATGACGTGGGACAGCCACCGGCGGGCCGGCTCCGGCAAGCCGTCGAGCATGGCCTGCTCGAATGGGTCGGGGCGCTCGGTCGAGGCGCCGAGCCGCTCCCAGTCCTGCCGTACCTGCCCGGCCGCGCGAGGAGCGGTCGCAAGAGTGGTCATGCCGCCATCTCCGTTCTCAGCTGCGCTCGCGAGCCGCGAGGCACAGCGAGTTCCACGTTGACCGCACGCCGCCGAGCGCGCCAGGGGCGAACGGCCCGCATCCGAGCGGCTCAAGGCGCAGGTCGCGTGCCGCGGCGGTGACCCGGCAGCTGCACACGCCCCGAGCGAGGGCGCGCTCAAGGCGGCCGCACACAAAGTCGGCCTTGGGGGCAATTCTGGGTGCGTGAATCCCGCGTTTGCGTGCTGGCCATCGAGGCGCCGCACACGAACGACGCCTTCGAGGGGCAGTGGGAGGCCGCAAAGGCGCGTTTGTGTGCGCCGAGGCCGAAGGGGCCGGTCTGGGATTGTGCCGGGGCCGTTGTCGACGGCAGACAGCGCGCCCAGGGCAGCGCTGGCGCAGCAGGGGTGACCTCACACCGAGCCTGTACGGGCCGTTGACGAGGGCGTCGCCTCTAGCACCCCCTCCTCGCCCCCTGCGACAGCCCTCGCCGGTCGTCGCTGGCGGCGGTTACACTGCCGCCGTGCGCATCGGAATCTTGACCGGCGGCGGCGACTGCCCCGGTCTCAACGCTGTCATCCGTGCTGTGGTCCGCAAGGGCGTGCAGGTCCACGGCTTCGAGTTCGTTGGCTTTCGCGACGGCTGGCGAGGACCACTCGATGGCGGTGACGACTTCGTGATGCCGCTCGACGTCGAAGCCGTGCGAGGCATCCTGCCCCGCGGCGGCACCATCCTCGGATCGAGCCGCACCAACCCCTACAAGGAGGAGGGCGGAGCGGAGCGGGTGC
>JAABUZ0100001963.1_pt1 | contig 36166 bp, 41 predicted proteins | sample 5562091 | NCBI WGS metagenome assembly JAABUZ01 (sample SAMN12813069, study PRJNA571459) | rock metagenome | isolation source: Antarctica rocks | place: Antarctica: Victoria Land, Linnaeus Terrace sud | collected 2015-12-21 | reverse complement strand
GAGCGTGGACGCGCTTATCGGCCGGCAGCCCGGCCTTGAGCCCCAGGCGCGGGAGCAGATGGCGGACGTAGGAAGCGGTGAGCTGAGAGCCGTGGAGCGTGCAGAACACGTGCCGCCGGCGGACGAGGCCGAGCTTGCGCCGGCGCTCGAGCCACAGCTCGAGCAATGCGAACGCGGCGTCATCCATCCCGACGGTCCGCTGCTGATCGCCTTTGCCGTGCCGGACGTTGAGCGTTCCCGCGCGCGGGTCGAGGTCACGTGGCTCGAGCGCGAGGGCTTCGGAGATCCGTACCCCGGAGCGGTAGAGCGTCGCGATCAGCGCCCGGTTGCGCACGCCGGTCGGCGCTCGCGGCGAGCAGGCGCGGATCAGCGCCTTGATCTCCTGCTCGGCCAGGATCTCGACCGGGAGCCGGCGGCTCCCGTTGGCGTTGGCGGCGCTGCTCATGAGGCCTTCCGCGACACGTCGCCGGGGCCCTCGGCGTCCTGACCGAGGCTGGGCAGCGGGAGAAGGGGGATGAGTGTTAGGCCGGGCTCGACGAACGTCCTCCTTTCACGCCGCCGGAGGTCAGGTCGCGGTAGAGCGCGAAGCTGTGGAGCGCCTGGGCGCAGCTGGGGCAGGTGGCGTGGTGATGCTCGCCGTGCACGCGTTCGTGGCCACACGCCGGGCACACCGCGAGCTTCCAATGGGTGCGCAGCAGCCCCGCGAGCGGCTGGGCGTCCAGCGCCTGCTCGGCGGTCAGTGGGTTAGGGTGATCGAGCATCCAAGGGCCTCCTTGGCTGTCATGCCCCCGGCCGTTTGCGCGGTGCGGGGGCACTTTGATCCATGACCGGACGTTACACCCGGCCGCGGACGGAATAGTCGCGCTTTGGCGCAAGGACGTGACTCATTGCGCGCTGCGCAGCGCGAGCGAGACGGGCGCTCCGATCTCTGCGCGAACGGCCCGCCGGCGTCCGCCGGCGGGCGTATCTTCAGAGCATGCAACCGGATCCCTCACCACCGGCGCCCGCGTTGCGCGAGTACTTCATGCACGACCGCTTGTTTCGTCTGGCGGCACGAATTGTCTTTCCGGGGCTTGGCGCATTGGTTGCCAGCGTTCTGCTGGCCAACCCTCTTCACGACTGGGTTCCAAACGTTAGGCGCGTTGCTTGGGGTGTTCGGCGTGGCTGTATTCACCGCCTGGTTTGCACGCGGATGTTTCTACGCTTTGCGTGCGGAGCCTGAGCTGCGCCCAGCCGCCTGGGTCTTCGCGTTCGCTGAGCTCGGCGGTCTTGGGGCGGGGATCGTCGCCATCGTCAAGATCCCGCTTCTGACCTACCTCGCCGGCGTGCTTGTCGGTGCGCTCTTCTTCGCGCTTGCCATCGCCAGGAACGACAAGGAGGTGCAGGAGACCACGCGCTACAGGCGACTCAGCGTGGCCATAGCCAGTGGGGTCTACGGAGCGGTCTTGTTGCCGCCGCTGCGAGAGCTGGGAGGGCTGTTTGCGGTTGTATTCGGAGCTCTCGCGCCGATCCTTCCGGTCCTCCTGCTTCGCTGGCTCTTCGCTCCAGCGCATCGCGAGCAGCAGACGAATTCTGAGTCCTCGTCTCGGATCGAGTGGGTGGTGAGAAAGCTGTCAGCGGGGGCGTAGCGCGAAACGCCGCGCCGGGTCTCGGCTCCCCTTCGGACGGAATAGTCGCGCTTTCACAGCAAAGCGCGACTCTATACGCGCGATCGGTGCCGGCTCAGCAGGAACGCGACTATTTGCGTGTTGGGCCGACAACGGCCTCAGCGATCTCGTCGGCGAGAACGGCAAAGGCAACTCGCCCTGCAACGACGATCTGGCAAGGCTTACGGCGATGCGGTTCAGTCGCGCTAGACAATCCTTCAGCACGGCCGCCAGAGCATCTGCTTGCTTGCTGGTGAGAGCCGCGATCGTCGTCACGACGCTCCGGGCTGTCGTTGTTGGATTGAAGCCGTCAGGAACGCCAGCAGCCGAACCTGGGAAGCCCACACCTTCGAGCTTCACGACTCGTGAGCTCGTGCTCGGTGGCGCCGTTGTCGTCGTAGGCTTCGTGGCGGACTTCTTTGCCGACTTACTTTCCGGACGCCACTGGATCAGCACAGGATTAGCCCAGTGGATCAACACAGGAGTGACGATAAGTGTGGTGATCGTCTTCGTAGGTGGCGGTCTATGGAAGATCCGTGCGTGGACACGAGGCAAGATCGCATGGAGTGAGACCCTATGGGCGGCAGTGATCTGGATCGCGTTCGCCGCGGTCGCTGCGTTTACGCTCAATCATTGGAAGTGGCCGGCGCCACCTCGAGCAGCGCGGGCGGCTTATTTCGCGACGGGCGCTCAGGTAGACGCGACGCTGCTCGTCGCTTTGGCGGTGGGCGCGGTGCCAGCGGCTTGGAGGACGACCAGAGAGCACACCCGAGCGTGGATCGTGAGTGGGCTCACCGTTGCGGTGATCGGCACCGCCGCGGGCCTAGCCGGGGCGGCGGCGGCAGCGGAAGGAACGACTTCGCAGCAAATCTTGTTCGTGCTGTCGATCTCACCTCTTGCCCCGACCGTCGTCGCGCTCGGCATTGGCGCTTTCGAGCGGCTGGAGCGCCAAGAGGGGAGAGTGCTCCACGGGCAGGATGACGAGTCGCTGAAGGTGTCGGGGGTTGAGGAACAACGGACCGAAACGTCACGCTAACGTACAGACGGTAAGGAGCGCAGCGGTCTCCTCGCCCGCATGGATGCGCGGCGTCTCCCTGTCCGGACGATCAGTGCTGCCGTTGGCTGTTTCGCGGTGGCATCTGCGAGGCCGTGATGGGCCATGACGCCCGATGGTCCCTTCCCCCTCATCTCGCCCCTCCCCGGGCGATTCCCCGCGTGCTGTGGCCGAGCGCAGCGAGGTCCTGCGCAGCGGGCGCGCAGCCCGGAGCGCTAGCGACGGGCGAGCACATTGAGCGCGCCCGCGCCGGTAGCCTTCACGGGATGAGTGGAGGAGTGCCTTCGGGGGAGTCGGTGGTGCTGGAGGTGGCGCAGCTGGAGGCGCTGCTGTCAAAGACCTTCAACCTGGGGTTGGACGCCGGGCGTGGCAAGGACAAGGTCGCGCTGGTCCGCCTGCGGCTTGCGAAGGCGCTGGTCGGCGTGGTCGAGGCCAACGCGCTCGCGGCGGAGTCGATCGCGATCGAACGGGGCATCGGCACCGAGGAGATCGCCCAGACCGAGGGCTTGGCGCTGCACGCGGCGGCGTTCAACGGGATGCCCGACCCGGTGTTTCACCTGGCTGCGCGTGCGATGGGGATCATCACGGGCCTGGCCGCGATCGAACCCGATCCGCGCGCTGCCGAGAACGATCTTCTCCTGGACGCAGCGCTACAGGCTGCGACTGGACTGGCACAGCTGCTGAGATTTCGCCGGGATTGCACCAGCGCCAGCAGCGCCGATGAGCGCCAAGCGGCGAGCGAGCGGTTGATCAACGCCGGCGCTGAGCTCCAGAAGGCCGCCGAGGGTGTGTCCGGGCTGCTGGAGCTGGCCAGGATCACCGCTGCGTCTGGCCGGACAGGCAAAGCCGACCTGAACTGAGCTGCGCCGCGGAGACTGGCGGCGCGCGCGCGACGTGTCGCGCGAGGCCTTCATCGGCGGTCGAACAGGGTGAGTTGGCGTTCGGGTGGTGCGCTGAGCGCTAGGCTGCGGAACGTCTCGACCGGGGCGGTCGATCGGTCGGCGCCTTGCCCGGTGCTCTGGCGGGGATGGGCGAGACGCACGAGGACTCGACCTTCGGCGGGGATCGTCTCCCGCGAGCGCTCGATCCAGCCCCGGTGACCCATCTGGGCGATCGCCTTCTCGGTGCTCCAGTTGACGATGGTCATCGCGCGTCGGCGAGTGCGCGAGCGATCCCGGCGCGCATGTAGTCGCTGTGCGTGTTGAGCAGAGCGGGGTCGCCGCCGAGGTCGAGGACCTGGCGGGCGAGCTCGGTGACGAAGGTGTCAGCGCGCCAGCTGCCGTTGACGGTCTGGTCGCGGCCGAGAAAGTCTGGCTCGGCGTAAACGCGGCCGTAGTAGCGGAGGTAGTGGTAGGCCTCGGCGAGGTCGCGGGCGTGAGCGATGTCGGGCTCGGCATGGCGCTGCTCGCGGCGGCCGGCCAGCATGGCGGCCCATGTGGCGTGGCTCTTGGTCGTGCGGTGCTCGCATCCCTTGCTGTCGAGCGTGAGGTCCCCGAAGCCGATCGGGCCGTTTGACCCGGCGCCGTTGCGGGTGGTGAGGTCCAGGACTGCGCGGCTGGCCTGGTTGTAGCGGCGGGCGTTCTCGACGAGATCGAGCATCGTCAGCCACACCTGGTCCTCGGTGACCGTCGCGGGCCGGGTGGGCAGGTGCCGGTGGGCGAACAGGAAGCTACCGCCGGAGATCGCATCCGCCCCGCGCAGGAGCACGTCGCGGGTGGGGTGCACGGTGATCGGCTCGAAGACCGCGAGGGTGAGCTGCTGCTCGGCCACGGTTATCATCATCTACTCGGCGAGCGCGGCGATGAAGAAGAACTCGCCGTTGACGGTCGGCACTTCGTGCGGGGTGCGGGCGGCCCAGCGGAGCATCTCGCCGAGGGTGAGCTGACCGTGCTGGGCGGCGGCTGTGCGCTGGGCTGCGCTCATCGCCCACATCCGCTCCAGGCGTTCGGGGTCGATGGCCAGGCTCCCTACGGCCGGGATCGCGTCCCGGGTCCGGGTGGCCGTTGGCTGCTGTGCTGGTTCCCTCATGAAAAAACCTCCTTCGGTCGTTGAACATGGCCGAGGAGACGGCGAAGGCGAAGGGAGCTGTCAAGCAGAAGAACTGGACTCTCGCTGTACCGCCGGAGCGCGCCCGTGCAGCGCAGGCATCACGTGACCCCTCTCGGGGGGCGCGCTCCGGCGGGCTGTCTTCTGCTTGACAGCGAGCGAGCCGAGCCACGCTCCGAAGGTCAGTTCAACGACCGAAGGGAGCTGTGGGCCGCGTCAGCGGCCGGTGGTGACTGGGCAGTTCGGAACCGTCGGCGCCGGGGGCGATGATGAGCGGATGCGGCGAGAGCTCGACGGTGTGCAGGTATCGGCGGATGGGTGGCGGGAGCGTTGCGCGACGACGATCGAGCCCGCCGGCGGCTACGTCGTGGTTCTCACGAGCGTGGTGCAGAGCCGTGCGATCACCCTGGTCTCGTGCTACCTCGGCGACCTGCACAGAGCCGAGACGGGCGTTTCGCACCTCTGCCTGGCGCCTGGCGAGCGCACGCAGATCGCGCAGCAAACGCTTGGTGAGATCGCTGGCCAGACGCACGCGCGGGCGTGCCTGCTCGATCACGTCGCACAGCTGCGCGACATGCTCGATGAGTTGACCGACAAGGAGGTCAGCATCGAGCTGGACGAGCAAGCGCTCGCGCAGGCGGCCGCTACGTGGCGGTAAGCGCGGTAGTGCTGGGTGCTCGCCGGCACTTGGGGTGCGTCCAGGGTTGTCAGTACCGACGGGCCTATGCGAACATGTGTTCGTGACCTCGGACGGGCATGCGGCAAGTCGGCTGCAACGGCTGCTCGAGGGCGAGCGCGGCACCGCTCATCAGATCCGGGCGCTGGTGGCTGAGCTCCCTCGACCGCCTGATCTGGAGCTCGCGTTGGCGATCTGCCTCGGACTGCTTGACCGCGAGCCCGACACTTTTCCGCGTGCGGCGGCGAGGTGGGCAGGTCGGTTCACGCTCGAGCGAAAGGTGACGCTGAGCGATGCGCAGCTGACGCTCGCCGCGCTGGCGAGCCTAATCGACGGCAAGCCAAGCGCGGGCGCGGAAGCGCTCGCTGCGCTCTGCCAGCACTACCAGCTGGAGCGCGGCGAGCAGCTTCTCGCCGACTGGATCGACCGGCGCCGGCGACGGAAGTAAAGACCGTTCGCCCGCTTCCCAGGAGCTTGCCCGCCTACTTCGCCCCTGGTGACAGCTTCCTTACTACCGGGCCGCTTCCGGCGCGCGGGCGTGCAGCCGGCGAGCACGCTTGGCGGGTCGGTAGCGCGTGGGGGTCGGTGGGGGGATTTTGCTCCGGCGCCATCGGCTATCGCCCCCGATCTTGGCGGGTGATTTCGCGTCGAGCGGCGCTGCCGGGTCCGCGGCGGGCGCGGGTGCCGGGTCGTGGCATGTCAGCGACGGCGCTTTCAGGGGGGTGCGCTTGGCTGCTGTCGGCGAGGATTGCAGCCTCGACGGCATCTGGTTCGACGCCGGCGCCGGCGAGCTGCTCGGCCAGGGCGCGGCGGCGCTCGGGGGTGTCGTAGGCGTGTTCTGTGAGCCGAGCGTCTTGTTGATCGGCGTGCTCGGCGGAGGCGAGCAGGAGGGTGGCGTCGGCCTGGCGGCTGCGAGCGCGCGTGTGCTGCGCTTGGGCTTGTGGGGAGTCGAGGGCGCCCGGTTCACGGCGCTCGGGCAGGGGAGTGGGATTATCGGCGTCGATTCCGTAGCGGTGATGGAGCTCGGTGCGGATCCGGTCGCCGGCGCGGGTGGCGTCGGGGTCAACGTCGCGCAGCGCGGAGGCGGTCGCCCAGGCGCGCCCGATGTCCTCGGGGCTGGATTGGTCCCACCATTGCTGGTGGTTCACGGGCGCTAGCTCGGCGCGGGCGCTGGCGCGTTCGGCGTCGAGCCTGGCTTGCTGGCGGCGGGTGGCCTGCTCGCTTTGGGCTTGGGCGTCGTGGAGTTGTTGTTGGCGCTCGCGGACGCGGGCTTCGGCGAGCCGGGCGCCTGCGGTGACTGCGAGGCGAATCGTGTCGTCGAACGCTTCGGCGATGCCGTCTGGCTCGTGAATGGACATGTGTCGGCTCCTATCGTTGGAGGTCGTCTGGGCGTCTAACCTCGATTCTCGGTCAGATAGTTGTGCTGAGGTTTTTTGGGGGTCGGTCATCGTGGCGGGAAGCGGAAGTTGAGCTTGCGGCCGTCGAGCCAGGGGATCGGGGTGGTCTGGTCGGCGAGGCCGGCGTCGATGAGGACGGGGTGGTGGGTGCGGAGGCGCAGGTTGATGGTGAGCGTCGTCTTGGTGAGGTGCAGGGTGCCGGTGGGCGGCTCGAGCGCGGCCGGGGTCGCGGCGATCGCGCCGGCGCGGGCGCTGATCGCGTGCCCGGTGGCGCGCGCCTGGGTGGTGATCTGCGAGAGCGTCTCGGCGAGCGTCGAAGGCAGCGCTCGCCCGTCGGGCTGGACGTCGAGCGCGGGCGTGGCGTACTGCCCGGTGGCGATCCGCAGCCGCCCGAGGACGTGCTCGGGGTGCTCGTGGTAGTAGCCGTTCAGGCGCGCGCGGGCGCCGTCGAGCTCGATTGTGGGTGCCTGCTCCCACGCGGTCGAGGCCGGGGGCGTGTCGGGCTCGCGGCGGCGTAGCAGCAGCAGGTCGGTGATGACCTTGGTCCCAGCGGCGCGCTGGTGCGCGCCGCTGGGTAGTCGCACCGCGCCGATGAGGTCGCTCAGCGCGTTCATTTCGCGTCGCGCGGCGGGGTTCTGGGCGTCGAGCGTGTAGCGGCTGCTGAGCAGCGCGACGATCCCGCCGGGCCGGGTGAGCGCGAGGGACTTGACGATGCAGTGGTTGTGCAGGGAGTGCCCGCCGCGGTTGTGGTGGGAGTCGTGCAGGCGCACGTCGGCGAACGGGACGTTGCCGACCACAGCGTCGAAGTGCCCGGCGCGATACGGGCTCTGAGCGAACGATTCCGCTCGGATGGTGGCGTCGGGGTAGAGCGCCTGGGCGATCGCCGCGGTGCTCGGGTCCAGCTCGACGCCGGTCATCTGGGCGCCGGGCGGCGCCAGCCCGATGAACGTCCCGGCCCCGGCGCCGGGCTCGAGCACCAGCCCGTCCTGGAACCCGAGGTCCTGCACGGCGCGCCAGATTGCCTGGACGTAGGCGGGGTCGGTGTAGTGCGCGTTGATCGTCGTGCGCCTGGCGGCGGCGTACGCGCGCTCGTCGAGCAGCTGGCGCAGCTGCTCGCGCTCGCGGGCCCACTCGGAGCGCTGCTCGTCGAAGATCTCCGGGACCGCGCCCCAGCCCGACCACCGCGCGAGCAGTTGCTGCTCCTCCCGGGAGGCCTCGCGCTGCTCGGCTTGCAGCCGGCGCAACGTCCGCAGGGCCGAGAGGTTGGCCCTTACCCGCGCGTGCGCGCCCGAGGGCGCGAGGTCCTCTTGGCTTGCCGGACAGAAGGTCAGGCCGGTGGGTCGTCGTCCTGCTCGTAGAGCGCCTGGTGGGACTCCCGCAGCGTCTGGGTGACCCAATCGCTCGCCGGTTGCTCGGGATCCTCGATTCCCGGTATCCATACGAGCTCGGTCAGGACCGCTTCCTCGGCTCGCAGCCGAGCCATGTTCAGCCGACCGGTCTTCTCGAGGTAGGTCTCCCCCGGCTGGTCCTGTCCCGCGAAAGAGTCGCTCAGCTCCTGGATCTGGGCTGCCGCCTGGTTGCCCAGGTCGCTGAAGAAGCTCTGGGGATCCTCGATCCGCGCGTAGCGCTCGGGGTCGGTCCTCTGCCAGTGCTGCATCGCTTGCCGGCCGTACTGGTTCAACTTCGGGCTCTCCCCACAGCGCGTCGAGAGACAATTGTCCGCGGTTCTCATCTGGGCGCCGGCCTGCTCTAGGCATGCGCCGCACCGAAGGCTACGCCGCCCGGATGGCGCAGGTTCTGGGACCCGGTTCTGCGGCGATCCCCGTCGCCGGGCATTACGCACGCGCACACCTCAGAAGCGCCCGAGGTCGCGAGCAAGCGCGCGGTGACTATGCGCCCGCGTGGTCGCCGAGGACGCCGCGGCGGTCGGGGTGGCCTGACGCTGTAGCGCTGCTCGTTCGGAGGGCTGCGTGGTCTGAGCCAGCCGAGTGGCGGGGCGTGTAGCGACGTGCGCTAGGTCGGGGGTGTGGTGGTCAGTCCAGTCGTCCATCGTGCACCGCTCATACCATCTAATACCGATAGTAACGATACAGCCGAGGAGGAGGAAATCAACGTTCCACCTCAGGCTTACGCGTGATGCCGGGCCGATCGACCGCCGGTGCTGCGGGGGCGCCGGGAAGCGCCGGCGGCAGCGGTGCACCGGCGGGACGTGGCGGCAGCTGCCCCTGCGCGGCGAGGCGGGCTGCCTCCTGCGCCTGCGGGTCAATTGTTGGCCGCTCGAGGACCTGGGCTGCGCTCAGCCTGTCGCTGACCTGTGCGAGCTGCCCACGGACGGCCTGCTCGATCTCCCCGGCGCGCTGTAGCTCGCCGGCGGCGCGGTGCATGTCGTGCACTGCCTTAGCGAGGTTCGCCAGCTGGCGCAGCAGCACCGCTTGCGCGACGGGGCCGCTACCAGTGTGCGCGGCGCAGGCCAGCAGCAGGGCCGCACCGCGGGCGGAGGGAACCGGAGCGCGCTTGCCCGACACCCGCCAGGCGCGCAGCTGGGCGGAGCGAGCGAGCGCCTGGGCGGTCTGCGCCAACGGGCCGGGCTCGACCTCGACAGCGTGTGACCACGCCGCGAACGCGCCGGCGGTCTCCTGCGCGACGTGCGCCCACGTCGCGAGATCATCCGCGGGTACCGAGCGCAGCCGATCGCGCAACGCACCGACCTCGGCGCTGTAGCGCGACCACAGAGCAGGATCGGGCTCGGTGAGCTCTGCTCCGGGCGCGACCGGGCGCTGGTTGCGTCCCGCCGCCGTCCACTCCGCGACCGCCCCGGTCGCGTGTGCGGGAGAGTCAGGCCACCCCGCGCGCAGGCGCGGGAGCGTGAGATCGCGCGCCAGGCGCCCGCCGCCGAACCACGCCACCGCTCCGGCCGGCGGCGGGGCAAGCGCAACCGAGTAGCCAGCCACGACGTCACCGCGCCCGGCCGCGAACCGTGGCCTGACCCTCAGCCCGCCCTGGCGCAGCCGGCGCACGAACTCGGCCTCGTCCCCCGCTGCGGCCGCGCACGCCCGGACCGTGCGCTCGAGGCGCTCGCGGGGCAGCTCGTCGACGTGAGCGCGGCGGGCGATCTCCCGCTCGGCCGGCTTCTCCCCGCGGCTGCCGCGTCCCGCCTGGCGGGACTCGAGCACTTGCAGGCCGTGCTTTGCCTCGAGCTCGCCGGCGAGCTGCTGGGCGCGAGGGCGATCGCGGTTCACGCGCGCCTTCGTGCCGTCTTCGCGGACGAGGTCGACGACCACGTGCACGTGGTCGTTGCCCGCCTTGGATGCGCCGTGGTGCAAAGCCAGCCATCGGCACGCCGGCTGCTGGTCGCCGGTAAACCCCATGCCAGCAACGAACTCCTCGGCGATGTGGGCCCAGCGCTCATCCGACAGTGCCGGCTCGTCGGGATGAAGGCTCAACGAGCAATGCCAGACGTGAGCGTCGCGGCGATCGCAGATGTGCCCATCGTCGTCCTTGACCGGGACGCTCACGCGCGTCCCGAACAGCCGATATGGGTGATCCAGCTCGCGGGCGATCGCGCCCGCCGCCTTCACGTCGAGCTGCTCATCTCCCCACCAGCCCATGACCGCTGGCGAACCGGCCACCAGGTGCGGCTCGGTGTGGGTCTGCTCGGCGCCCGGGCCCACGAGGTAGCGCACGACCCCGACCATGTTCGCGCCGCGGGTGATGTTCGGGATCACGCCCCACCGCCGGCGAGCTTCTCAAGCATGACGTCGATGCGCAGCATCAGGTCGCGCGCGTCGGTCAGCGAGCCACTCAGCGCCGTCGGTACCTCCCCGGTGATGTTCGCGCTCCGCGCCAGCTGGTTGACGTTGTTGGCCATCGTCGCCAGCAGCCGACGCAACTCGAACAGCTGCGCCATCACCGCCCGGCGCCCCTCCGGGGACCCCCCGCCGCCCAACGCCGATTCGACCAGCAATCGCGATACCGAGACGCGCTGCTCGGCGGCGCGCCGGGCGAGGCTGGCCTTCTCCTCGTCGGTGACCCAGACGAGCTGTTGCCGCGCTCGAGGCTGGGGCGCATTGGCTCGCCGCCGTCGCGGCAAAGCCCGGCTTGGCGGATGGCTGTCGGTCAACGCTTCATGCCTCTGTTTGGTTTGAGCCCAGCGCAGCGATCCCGCCCCCAGGGCGGGAGCCTTCTGGCCAGCAGCGTACCGCGTCCGCTGGCCAGAAGCCCACTTCCTATATAGGAAGTGTCTAGCTTGCTCTGCATGCTTTGCGTGACTGGGGGTCCGGAGGGCCCAGCGAAGCGATCCGGGAATACGGGGCATGCAGAGCAGTTGTTGTTGTTCGTGAGCCTTGCTGTTCTGATAGCCAAGGGGCTATCATGGTGTGGTGGTTGCTCGAGATGTTCTCGTTGTCGCGCGCCGGCGCGCGGGGCTGACACAGCGGCAGTTAGCGAGCCGGATGGGCTGCCCGCAGTCGACGATCGGGCGCTGGGAGACCGGGGCTCGCGAGCCGCGCTTTGCCGAGGTGCGCAAGGCTCTGTGGGCGTGCGGGTTCGAGCTCGGACAGTGGCTCTTCGCGCACGACGCGTCGCTGATCTCCGACTCCTGCACCCGGCTCGAGCTGACCCCGCTCGAGCGACTGCGAAAGCTTCACGGCTCCGCCGAGCTCGCCGGAGCGCTCAGCGCAGTGGCGAGCAGCGGGGTGCAATGCGTAGTCCTCGGCGAGGTTGCCGGCGCGCTGCAGGGCTGGGCGCTCTCGCTCGGAGGCCGAGTGCTCGAGCTCGTCGTCGGCGAACGCGACCGCGACCGTCTGCTGGCGATCCTGAGCGCCGCGGGCGCTGCACCCGCGGCGCTGGTAGATCGCCGGCCGCGCTGGCACGCGGACAGCGTGGAGCGCCTCGTCCTACCCGAGGGCACCGCGGTGGAGCTCGTGCACGCCCCCGCGGGGATCCCCGCGTACCGCCAGCTCGCGGCGGGCGCGGACTGCCTGGGCCTCGACGGGGCAGAGCAGCGCGTGGCCAGCGTGCACGACCTGATCGTGATGGCCGAGGCGTCGGCCGCCACGGGCGCGCGAGGCTTCCTCCCGGCGCTGTACGCAGTGCTCGACGCCCGCCGCGCCGGGCCGGCTCGACAACTGCCCTACGACAGCCCCGAGGGGCAGGCCGTGCTCGCGGAATGGCTGAGCAGCACGGCGAGCTAGACGCCGAGCGCCAGGCGCTGCTCGAAGTGCTCCAGCGCCACCGGGTCGACGGCGTGGTCATCGGTGGCGTAGCGATCCAGACCCACGGCTCGGACTACCGCACCGACGACATCGACCTCTCCCCCAGCCGCGAAGCGGCCAATCTCACCCGCCTGGCAGACGCGCTGAACGATCTCCAGCCCGCGCTGGTAATCGAAGATTAAGGGCTACGGCGCAGCACCATCCCGCTCCCGGCGGGCTACTTCACCGCGCGATCACTTGGCAACCAGCAGTTCTGGAATCTCGCCACGCGCCACGGCGACATCGACATCTGCTTCGAGCCCGCAGGCTTCCCAGACGGCTATAACGGCCTTCGCGCGCACGCCACCGTGCAGCCGATAGCGGGAACCACGATCGCGCTGCCGGTCGCCTCCCTCGCCGACGTCGAGCACCCAAAGCGAACCGCCGACCGACCCAAAGAGCGCGCCTACCTCCAGCACCACCAGCCCCCGACTCAGAGCGACCAGCGTGACCAGCTCGATGGGCTACGCTCAGCATCGTTTTCGCAGGATCCAAAGCCCGATCGCGACGCACATGCCCCCGGGCCGGGGAGCACGAAAGGCTATTCGCAGAGGCACGGTGTACAGCGCGATGAGCGGGACGAGCCGGGTCGCTGACGTGTTCACAGCCGACGGCCGGCTCGACCCCGACCCCTCCCCCGGCCAGAAGCTCGTGCGAGAGCTCGCCGCCAAGGCATCCTGCGCACACGAGCTATGCAAATGGCTGTGCAAAGAGCGCCAGCTCGACCGCGATCCAGTCCTCGGGCGCCCCGCCCACCTCAGCCGCGCCGAAGACGCCTACGTTCGATGGCAGTACGCGCGGGGGCGTGTCGTTCAGCGTGACGGTCCGCTCAGTCACCCCTACGCGGTGAAGTGGGTCCGGCCTGGAGGCTGGACGCCCGACGCGACGTTAGGAACCGTTCTGCTAGGCGATCACACAGGCGGGATCACGCTCCACCAGCTGTTCCACGACGGCTATATCTACGCGAGCGGTGATGGGCGACCACCAAACGCCACGATCTTCCCCGACGAGGCGCTGGCCGATTGCAACGGTGGATCCCATCGCGTCTTTGCGCACATCGCCGGTGGCGTGCGCCTCAGCCCCGCGCTGCAAGGAAACTGGACCATCGTGCGCACGACGCCCGACCTCGAGCTGATCGAGTTGCTTCAAGCGCACGAGCAGATCGACCTTGACCCGGCCAGCCAGCTCCCAGCGCCGCTGCGCTCTGATGACGCTGCGGTGATGCGCGAGCAGTACCTCGAGCTAGGACCGCGGATCCTCGCCGCCCGCGACGGGCGCGTGTCCCTGGACCCGGACCCGGACTCCGCGACCAGGCGCTTGCCCACGCCCGCGGTGCTCGCGAAACACGACGATCGCTTCGCCGCACTGCATTCGCTCGATCGTCAGCTTAAATGGGCTGGCTTTCCAAAGCCCCTGGGGTCGCGACTCGCCGCCCGGCTGCGGGGTCAACGCTCTTAAGCACCGACCTCAACTGAGGGTCGGGCCCACTTTCAGGAGGCGGCTGTTTGGCCGGGCGGTTCTTAACAGGAATTGAGAGTCGCCATTTTCGCTTTTCGGTCCTAGCTTCTTGTTGTTTGAGGTGGTCCTAGCTTCCCGAGCGTCAGAACCAGGCGGATGGCCAGTCGGAGCGGGCGATCGACGCTACGAAGGACGGTCGCCTACGCGCGGGCTGACCGTAGGGCCGGGTGAGAGCTCTGGCCGGCTGCGCACGGGGAGCTCTGGCCGGCTGAGCACGGTGCTCGCCATGAGTGGCCGTCCATACACGGCCCCGGATTCAGGACGTCCGCTCACACACGGGCTGGCGATCCGGGCGCCGGCGCGCTCGACCGCGCCGCGGGCTCGTCTTCGCGCAGGAAGAGCCCTGACCAGGGTGCGGGGAGGGCTTAGACGCCGTCCTGGGCACGTGCGCGAGGCTGGAAGGGCGCTCGCGGTCGCTGTTCAGGCGTTGGTTCGCCCGGGGGCTCCCGGCCCCTTCGAGGAGCTGGTGAGGGAGCTGGTGCTGAGGAGGGCCCCGGCGCGCGAGCGCTACCGCCGGGTGGCGGCGCGCTAGCCGCCGGGCGGCGGGCCCGCGCGGTCCGCCTCGGCGAAGGAGCGGCGGATCGCGGCGGCGACCTCACGTGGGTCAAGGCTCGCGGTCCAGTCAAACGCGCGGCCTGTGCGCTCGGGATGGCGCGGCTGGCTGGCTTTGCCTTCCTTGACGCGGACGGTGAACGCGGGGTAGTCGGTGTTGCCGTGCGTGGTCTGCTTACCGTAGCCCTCGTAGCGCTCGTCGACCTCGCGCAGCTCCGCGATCGCGGTGCGGATCCGCGCCGCGATCTTGTCCAGCCGGGCGGTGGTGAACCCGAGCGTGAACGCCCGCGACGCTCCAGGCTGCTTACCGTCGCTACGGGCGACCGGCGCGAACCACACGTACAGACGCTCGGGATCGAACTCTGAGCGGCTGGTGGCCTGCAGCATCGCGTACAGCCGCCGGGCGAGCGGGCGCAGCTGGCGCCACACGCAGAAGTCGATCAGCACCGGCCGGCGCCGCTCGTGGCGAAGCTCGGCGAGGAACCAGTCGGCGAGCACGATCCGGATCGTGTCGTGCGCCCCCGCGCCGCGGCCGCCGGCGCCGGCCTCCGCCCGCTCGGCGTACTGCTCGAGCGTGACCCACTCCCCGTTCAGCCTCCGGAGGACCCGGACGACGGGCGATGAGGGGATCTCGTGCCCGTCTCCCCCCTCGGCGCTCAGCTCGAGCGCGGCGAGGGCCGCCAGCTGCTCGTAGACCCACGCGATGTCGCGCCCGGAGCTGCGCTTCGACGCGCGGCGTTTGGCGCGCAGCAGGTACGCCGCCTCCCCCGCGCTCAAGTCCACGTGCCTCTCCCCCGTCTTCGCGTGCTTGACCCACAAGCCGCCGGCGATCGCGAGCAACCCGAGCGTCCCGTCGCGAAGGGTCAGGTTGCAGCGAACCTCTCCCCACACGTCCCGACCGTCGCGGCGGCCGCAGAGCACGTTGTTCGATGTCGTCGGCAGCCTCAGTGCGATCGCGCGCGGGAGCTTGCCGACCAGGCCCTTGAGCCGCTCGCGCTCCTCGAGGCGAGCACCGTGGCCGCGCAGTCGGCGGGGCTTCTTCGGGAACGGCCGGCCGTACCCGGTGCGCTCGAGCGCGCACAGCGCACGCTCGATCGACTCCCGGCCCCACGCCTCGCACAGCTCATCGCGCAGGTGCGAAGCCGCGCCGAGCGGCGGGCGCCCACCCAGCTCGCGACTGAGATGCTGCGCGAGAAAACGGGTGGAGAGATCGAGCTCCTGCTCATGCAGGCGGCGATCGAGATCAGCCGGGATGACTCCGCGGCTAGCCACGAGCGCCCCGCAGCATCCGGACTCGCAGCGTTCGGAACGGCGCACGAGTCGTAGGGGCTCGGCGCCGACAGAGGAGCGTCCTCTGCTTGATGAGGGGGAAAGCGACGATCGCAGAGATAGCTTGCGCTTTGGCTAGCCGCTCGTCCAGGGTGGCGGTTTGCTCGCGCTTGTTTCTGAGGGTGGCGGTTTGCTCGCGCTTGAGGGTGGCGGTTCGCTCGCGCTGCGTCGCGATCGAGCGCGTGTATCGCCAGTGGTAGCGGGGGCTTAGGCGGTTTCGCGCGCGCCGCCGCGAGGGTGGCGGTTCGCTCGCGCTTGAGGGTGGCGGTTTGCTCGCGCGAAAGTTGGCGCTGAGGGTGGCGGTTTGCTCGCGCAAGCGCCAAAACGGGTTGTCGTCCGAAGCGCGATCTAGGGTTCGGCGGCGTGAAGAGTCATCCTGTCGGCTACCTTGATCCTGATGTCGCGGCCAGCGTCGGTCAGCTCGTAGGGCCGTCGCCGGGGCGCGTGCGCGTGAACGGCCGTGAGGTCCTGGCCTCCACCACGCAGCTGGTGGGCGCGGAGTGGGGCGAGACGCACCGCAACGTTCTGATCGCGCTGACGATGACGTACGTCGAGCGCGGCAAGAACGGGATCGCCGAAGCTTCTCTGGGCAAGGTGGCACGCGTCATGTACGGCTGGGATGCGGGGGGTGAGCAGTACAAGGCCATCGCACAGGCGATCGCCGATCTGCACGACGGCAAGCTGACGATCGCGGACTTCGACGTGACAACGGGAGAGCCGGCGCCAGGCATGTACTCGAGCACCCATCTCCTGATCGACCTCGTATGGCACAAGGACCTCGAGCGCGTCTTTGAGGGCAAGCTGCGGGGGCGTGAGGACATCGGCCGCCAGCTAGGCGCGGTCCGCGGCCGCAACACGATCCGCTGGCGCTTTCACCCGGGCTACGCGGAGCGGGTCGACAGCGCGGAGGTGATCTCGCTCGACTGGGATCGGCTGCGCGCCCTTCGCGGCGTGGCGCAAGGCTTGTGGATTCAGCTCAGCGCGCCGCGCTTTCCGTTCGCGCCGGTGCTCGAGCAGCCAGGGCACGAGCGCCTGGAGCTGACGCTAGACCCCGCCGCCTACCAGGCGTTCGGCATCTCAGCGCGTCAGGAACGTGATTGCCGGCGCACACTCAACTGCGCTGGTGAGCGGATCGTCGATGCCGATCCGGCCTACGAGCTCTTCGAGGCTCACGGCGGGCGCAATACGCCGAGCCGGCTGGTCGTGGTGCGCCGCGCTGGCGCCGGCAGCCGTAAGGCTGCTGCCGACAGCAAGCAACAGCTGGTTCTCCTGGCCGGCGGAGGCGACGCGGGTTGAGCACGCCCCTCCTGGTTGTGGTCGTTTAACGCGGGCCTGGGAGCCGGGCTAGAGCAGCTCGCCGACGAGCCCGAGAAGGCTGAACGTGGTCAGGAGGAACACGACGCTGAACGCTGCGTCGTAGAGACTGCGCCGCCACCGGGTGATGCCGTGGTAGTCGACGTGGAGGCGGTGAGCGGTGGTGATGAGCAGATGGGTGTAGGCACGGGTGAGGGGGAATACGATGGCTGTCGCGACCGCGATCAGGAGCGCGGGTCCTACGCGTAGCAGGATCACTGGAGCAAGACGGAGGCGCTGGCGTTCCACGCGAACAATCGTAGCTTCTGCAGAGCAGACTGGCGCTGGCGGCCTAGCGGCTGAGGCCACGGCTTCCGAGCGCGTGGCAACGCAAGCCCACGGAGGTGCTGCGGTAGTCACGCACTGCGCCGGGCTTGTCGCCGCGCGCTGTCGTAGCGCTGCTGAGTAGTCTCGACGAGCTCGATGAGTTCGTCATCGCCACGGCCGAGGAGCGCGAGGAGCGCCGCGGCGACGCTCATGCCCTTCGCGACACCGAGCCGCCGGGAGCGCTCATGGAGAGCGCGCAGCACCTCGACGGGCAGGCGGAGGGTGGTGACGTCCGTCGCTCCAGTCCACTCCTCCCCGGGGGAGATCTTGGCGGTCGCTAGCTGCGGCCCGGACTCGGCAGGCGGTGACGCGCGTCGACGGCGTGGCAGTGGCGTCGGGTTAGGCTCATCGGGGATGGCCAGGGGAGTGGGTGTAGGCTGGGCTTGTGGCAGTTGCGGTGGCCTGCCAGCCCGCAGCGGATCGTCGGGGGCGAGTGCTGGGAGCTTCGTCATGGCGCGGCCGTGGTAGCGAGAAGCTGCTGGGCGAGCTCGTGGTAGGCGACGGCGGGCGCGCTGTCGGGTGCGATCGCTTGGAGGCTTCGCTGAAAGAGGCTGGCGTGCTTGAGCGCGACTCGCGCAGGGATCCGGGCGCAGATGGAGAGATCGAGTGCGCTGATGGCGTTTTCGACGACTGTGGTCATTCGCCGCCGCCCGTCCCACCGGGTGACGATCACGCGAAGTTCGGGGGCGTCTAGGCCAGCTCGGAGTGGTTTGAGCTTCGAGATGGTGGCGCGCAGCTCGGCGAGTCCCTGTACGGCGCCTTCGTCGTCTGCAGCGACTGGCGCGACGACGATGTCGGCTGGTACGAGAGCGTTGACGGTGAGCATGCCGAGGTTTGGCGGCGTGTCGATGACGACAAGGTCGTAGTCCTCTTGGAGATCGACGAGGGCCTGTCCGAGCCGCGTTTCCCGCGCCACCTCGCCCACGAGTGCCATCTCGACACCCCGCAGATCGCGGGATGCGGGCAGTAGGTCAAAGCCTTCGTCGTGGGTGATCAGCACATCGCGGGCTTCAATCCGGCCAACGAGAATGTCTGCGGTGCTGAATGGCGCTTGGTCGGTGCTGACCTGCACCCCGAGCTGCCGTGTGAGGGCCCATTGCGGGTCGACGTCGACGGCCAGCACACGCCGTCCGAGACGCGCGGCGGCGGCGGCGAGATCCTTGGCAGTGGTCGTCTTCCCGACCCCCCCCTTTTCCTGGGCGACAGTGACGATCACAGTGGCTCCTCAATTTCGGTAGCCCGGCAATATCTCCTGCTTGCCGGATAGCGATATGACCAGCTTGGCATATCGCGTGTAATATTACAAGCTGGTCATACGACTTACAACGGATGCGCTCCGGTGCTCACGGCCGACCTTGTGGCTTGCTGTCGACGGAGGGCTGGCCGCCCGGCGCCTCACGGCGCGGACTAGCGATGTGACGGAGCTAGGCGTGCTTACGCGCGGAGGTAGCGCGATCGGCAACGTCGCACGCAATCGCGCGGGCGGCTTGGGAGATCTCTCCGAAGGCCTCGCCGATCGCGGCGAGGCTGGTGCCTTGCAGTGCCTTTACGTGGCGCTCGCTGGCGAGGTCGAATTGCTGCCAGAGCTGGGGGTCGCCGCGGCGCCCGCTGATGGGCTGCAGCTCGTAGGGAGGCTTTGTGGTCTCTGATGCGGGGAGGGGGTCCCAGCTGAGTCCAGCTTCGGCGGCGTAGATGTATGCGCTGTGCTGCTCGGCGCAGGCGTCTGCGAGATCGTCGAGTCGCTGAGGGTATCCGGCGTCGGGCGGGGCTAGGCGGTGTTGCTTGAGCGCGGCGTGCCAGCTACGCTCGGCGATCTTCAGCTTGTCGACAGCCTGGTCAACGCTCATCGGGAAGGCGGACCTGAGCGATCAGCGACGCTTCGCCTGCCGCCTGCTCGGGCAGGCCGATGCGTGCGGTGAGCGACGGTTCGCTCGGCGCGTCGCCGTTGTTGGCCTGTCGGCGTGTCTTTGCGCTGCCCCACGTCGTGCTGATCATGGCATCGAGCGCCGAGCGGCGGACTCGATACTCTCTGCTGGTCGCTTGGATCGCTGGGAGCTTGCCCTGTTGAATCCACTTTCTGACGCTCATTTCACTGTAGCGGAGCTCGCGAGCGATCTCCGGGACCGTCAAGAACGGGTCAAGCTCTGGCTCGGGCATACGTCCCTCCTGCAGTATCGTCTCGCCACAGTCACGACCGATCCGGCGAGGTTTCGGTATGTGATGGTATCAAGTGGTATGGTAGCTGAGTGATGTCCGATCAGGGGAGTCGAGAACTTCGACCGGGGCTGCGTTTGGACGACGCGCGAGTCGACGTGGATTTTAAGCGTCGCCGCCGAATGTCTCACAATGAGTACGACGGCTACGGGTACGAACGCAGCCTGCTTCACCGCGTCGTTGCAGGTGCGCTGACCCCGGACGAGCCGCAGTGTGAGCAGGAGACGGCTGAGCACGGTCTCGCGCGGCAGGAGACGGAGCGCGTGGAGCAGATAGAGGAGACTCGCGCGATAGGGGATTTGCGTCGGCGCCCGCCGCTTGCTCCTGTGGAGCGTCCGCCGGGTCGCCTCGCCGCGGGCTGGGACGCGCTGGGGGAAGGCGTGATCGCGGGCGCGTCGATACGGCGCTTGGGTGCCGCGGTGGCGGTCCTGGTTCCGTTGGCGCTGATCGCAGTCGTGATCGCGGGGCAGTTGAGCGCAGGCTCGCCGCGTCCGGCTGTGCGTGCCGCGGCGCCTGTTACTGCGCACGCGCCCGCAGCCCGAGCCCGGGTCGGTGCTCCGCAGACCAGTCGGTCGCGCAGGGTGGCGCGTACGCGGCGCTCGAGCGCAACCGTAGGGCGCCACCGTCTTTCGGTTGCGAGCAGACGGCGATCGCCGCCTCGGAGCACTCCGGTCCAGGCGCGCTATACGCCGCCAGCGAACCGGGCGCTGCCAGCTCGCTATACGCCACCGGCCAGTGCTCCCGTGGCTCCCTCAGCGCCGTACCAGGCTCCTTCGCCTGCGCCCGTAAAGGTGGCGCCTCGCAATCAGCCCAGCGCGCCGCCGACCACCTCGCATCCTTCGAGCCCGCCGCGCGTGTGGGGACAGGGCGGGATGCTCGGCCCAGGCCACGGCAATGGCACGGGCTGAACCCGACAGCTGAAAGCAAGAACGAGAAAGGGATAAGACATGATCAATCGCATCCTCCAGTGCCTGCGCTCCCAGTCGATCGGGGTCCTCGCGCTCTTCATCGCCCTGGGCGGTACCTCCTACGCCGCCGTCAACCTCCCTTCGGGCTCAGTCGGGACGAGCCAGCTCAGAGACCACTCCGTCACGCCCGCCAAGCTCGACACCGGCGCGCGCCGGCCGGTCAAGCTCGGCCCCACCGCCGACGTGCGCTACTGGGCGCGGGTCAGCGCGCGCGGGAAGGTGATCGCGGGGAGCCCGGGGGCGCGGGCGCAGATGGCTGGGCCTAGTCTGTACGAGATCACGTGGGCGCACCGCCCGCTGGGCACCAACTGCATGCCGTTTGCGAGCGTCGCCGGTGGCGCGTTCGGCCTGGCTGTGGTCAATCGCCAGCCCAGCAAGCCACCCCGGATCGACGTCGAGTCGTTCGCCGGCCTTGGACCGCTACCACCTCCCAGCACCTATACCGCAAGGCCGCCCGCGCCGGTCGACGTGATCGTGGTCTGCCCCTCGTGAGCGCCTTGCGGCTCGCCCCGGCCCTCACCGTCCCCTGTGTGCGTCGCGCTCTTGCGCTCGCCGGCGCCCTTTGCATCCTGTCCTGCGGCGCGCTCCTGGCCGCGGGCTCCGCGCGCGCGGGCTCCTACTGGGTCTACGCCTGCGGGCAGTACGGCAACGCCGTCTGGGGGCCGAGCGCCAACACCGGCGCCGTCCGCGCGAGCTCGCAGTGCCCGGGCTCCGGGTTGCAGGTCGTCTCGTCGGGCGCCAGGGTCGGCGCCGGGGCCTACGCGCGCTGGGCGGCAACCGCCCCGGGCGGGCTCTCGATCACCCAGATCAGCGTCCCCGGCTACCAGCTCGGCGTCTCCAACATCAACCAGCGGCGGTCCGGCTACGGCGGCGGCTTCTTCTGGGCCGGCGGCGGTCAGGGCATCAACCACACCGAGAGCTCCTACAGCTCGCCGCGCTTCAGCTCCCCCTACGCCGGCTTTCAGGTGATCTGCGGCGACGCCTCGTGCGCGATTGGCGACGCCAGCATCCAAGCCGGCTCGATTGGCCTCCTGGCCGGGGAGAGCAACGGTCCCTCGGTCACCCCCGATGGCTCTGACAACCTCTGGTATCGGCAGGGCTGGGCGCGCGGTAGCTGGCCGATCTCCTTCTCGGCCAGCGACCCATCGGGCATCTGCGGCACGCAAGCGGTCATCGACGGCCAGGGCCTCCCGGGACCGGCAGCGTCGCCGAACCCCACCGTCTGGCAGCAGTGCCCGCAGCTCACCGACACCCAGGCGATCAACACCGCGCTCTATCCCGACGGGGCGATGACGCTGCTCTACTCCGCGCGCAACGCCGCGGGCAACGTCAGCTCGCCGGCCAAGACCGCCTACGTGGATAACTCAACGCCCACGGTCGCCCTCTCGCCCACCCGAGACGTTGCATCGACCACCGGCGCCACCCAATATGTCAGCGCCAACGCAAGCGCCGGGCCATCCGGTGTCGCGGGCATGGCGTGCTCGGTGGACGGCGTCGGCCAGTTCTATCCCGGCGCCAGCGCACAGATCCCGGTCGCGGGCCTCGGCCAGCACGCGATCACCTGCGTCGCCGCCAACAACGCCTTGGATGTCAACGGCAACCCCGGGACCTCCGCCCCGGCGTCGACGACGCTCAGCATCCGCCAGCCCACCGCGGACGCGATCTCCTTCGGCTCGCGCACGCTCGATGCGCTGCGCTGCCCACGGGTAACCGAGCGGATCAAGGTCCCGGGGCGCGTGGTAACAGTGCGCCGCCGCCGGCACCACAAAGTCGTGCTCGTCAAGATCCGCCGGCCCGGGCATCTGAAGACGATCCGGGTGCGCCGCTGCCGCCCGCGCACCAAGACGGTCATCGTGCGGATCCACGGCCACAAGCACCGCGAGCGCGTGGTCGTCCTACCGCACACGATCCAGCTCACCACGATCCGCGTGCGCTATGGGCATAGCGCCACGATCTCTGGCTGGATCGGGAGCACCGCCGGCGTTCCGCTTCCCGGGCAGCCGGTGAGCATCGTCACCGCGCCTGACAACGGCTCGAACGCATTCACCCAGGCCGCGGCGGTGACCAGCGCCGCCAACGGGACCTGGAGCGCCAAGCTTCCGCCCGGGCCCTCGCGGATCGCGCAGGCCAACTACGGCGGCTCGGGGGTCAGCGAGCCTTCGAGCTCGGGTCTGATCCACCTGATCGTACCGGCGTCGGTCAAGCTGCTGAGCGTCTCGCCGACCCGCGTTGCGTGGGGCGGGACGGTCCGGATTACGGGGCAGCTCGAGGGTGGGTATCTGCCGCCTGAGGGAGCGTTGGTGCGTCTGCGGATCGGGATCGGCCGGAACGTGACGACATATGGTGTAAAGACGCATGTGACTGGGTCGGGCCGCTTTACGACGAGCTACACGTTTGGTGCGGGGGATCCCAGGCATCATCAGGCGTTCAACTTTGAGATAGCCACTTTGCCGGTCGGTGATTATCCCTTCGCGCCGGCGGATTCCGGCAAGGTGACGGTGATCGTCGGTGGGCACCCGAGGGGCGCCGCGAGAGCCCCGTCGCATCATCACCGCAAGCGAGCGTCTCATCATAAGAAGAAGGCGACGGGCCACCACCACAAGAAGAAGACGGTCCATCATCATAAGAAGCGGGTGAGTCATCCTCGCGGGCATCGGCGACGCGGGTGAGCGCGCGTGGCGATAATGAATCGCCGGGGCGTGGTGAGGGCGCATACGCATTGGCGTCCGCGTAAGCGTCCGGCGGTGGTGGTGCCGGCAGCGCGGCAGGCGCCAACCAAGGTGCGTGGCCGGACTAGAAGTGAGCGCGGCTGGCGGCGGGCTGGCGTGATGGTGGGCCTGGCGGCGGTTCTGGCGACGGGGTTCTGGGTTACGTCAGCGATCTTCTCAGGTGGGGGTCAGGGGGCGTCGGCGTTGCCGCAGAGTCCGGTGGCGTGGCTGGATTCGTTCTCGGCCGCCCTGGCGCGAGACCCGGCGCGGGTTTGCTCGCAGCTGGTGACTGGCGGCTTTCGCGCTGCGTTGCGCGAGGATGCGCATCGCTCGTGCCTGGGCTACTACCTGCGCGAGCGCCCGGCTGCGGTCCGGATTGTTAGGATCGTTCGTGATGGAGCGACTGCAGCGCTCGTGTTGCGCTATTGGCCTAATAGTGGCTACAGCACGTTCGTCTTGAGCCGTGATGGGCGGGGATGGCGTGCGATCATGAGGGTTGCAGGGAGCCCGCAGTAGCGCGAGGACCGCGGCGGGTGTCGGGGTCAGACGATCCGCGGAGCGTGAAAAGTTGCCCGGGCCACTGCCAAGCGTCTGAAGCGATCCCTATCGTGCCGATAGTGGCCCTACCGAGCGACTCCCCCGCCCTGACGCCGGCCGAGCTGGAGGCTCTACGCGGAGCGGCGGCCTGGTACGCGAAGTACCATGCCGTGCGGATCGCCGAACTCGCCGACGACCCGTCCGCGTACGCGGAGAGCAAGCGCGAGAAGTACTTCACCCTGGTCGCCGCGCTGCGCAAGCTCGGCTTCGACATGGCGCTGCCGGAGGAGCTGCGGGGCCACGAGCAGCGGGCAGCGTAGGGGACTCCGGGGGCCCGATGCTACGTGGCAGGCTCGACGCCACGCCCGAGCGCCGGATCGAAGCCACGGGTCCACGCCCGATCGCCTCTGGACGCTGCGAGACATCGCCGCCTAGTAGTAGGGCCGACGGGGCGTGGAGATCCCGAGCACGTGCGCGAGGCGATCACGAACTTCGATGAACCGCTCGCCTCGCAGCGGCTCGTCTCGAGATTGGCCGGATAACCAGAGGGCGGCTGCGAAGTCGTAGATCGTGCCGCCCCGTTGGCAGCCGAAGCAGTACCAGCTCCCGTCCGCGTAGAGCTGCAGGCTGGGCGTGTCGTCTGAGTGAAACGGGCAGGCGACCTTGCCCGCCCGCGAGGCTTCTAAGCCGGCGAGCATCCGCGCGTAGTGCTCGGCGGGGAGCGCGAGCAGCGCGTCGTCGAGCGGATGGCGCCGTCGGGGCTGCGGCGCGCTGGAGCGCGCGGGCACGGTCGGCGGGTCGGGGAGAGCGTTGACGAGCTCGTCGAGCGCGACGCGTCCGGGGTGCAGCTCGAGCAGCGTCACGGGAGCGGGTGGCTCGTGCTTATGGTTCGTGCTGCTGGCGGGCCTGAGGATCCGCGCGGCGTCGACGGACGCGAGATCGCCACCGAGGTGGTGGGCGAGGCGGCGGTTGGCGCGCTCGAGCGCGGCGGTGCCGACGGGCTGCTGCAGACGCCAGTAGCAGTGAAGATGACCGGGTGTGCCCGACGCGACGGTCATGCTCGGCGGATACGGGAGGCGCTCGAGGCGAGCCAGCGCGTCCGGAGCGTCGATCTCGACGAACGCTAGGTGCGACGGGGTGACCGCATCGCGGCCGCCAGCGCGCCGTGCGCGCAGCAGAACGCCGGTGTAGACATCGGTGTGACTTGCGAGCGCACGGATGAGTCGTGCCGCGCGGTCGGGATGCTCCGCGGGCACGAATCGCTGCCTCATCTGACCGCCGCCGAGGGCGTAGCGGACGTCGAGCAGGCGACCGGCGGGATGCGAGCCGGCCAGGACACGCAGGTAGCGGTCAAGCTCGCCAGTCCGCGCGCGTGATGAGAGCGTGGCGCTCATCGGTCGCGCTGACGCCGCAGCGCGCTCACGATCCGAGCCTGCGGCGGATCGCGGCGAGCGTGGGGCAGACCCAGGGCCCGGTGCTGCAGCCAGCGCCGAACGCGCGCGCGTCGGCCCTGATGTTGCTGGGGTGGTCGTGACCTTCTGGCAGGACTGCGCGAGCGCGTCGATCGGCCCGGCTTGGCTTGATGAGACGTGAGTGCGCTGTGACACGACAGTTCTGCTTCGGGTTGAAGTGGCGTTGGCGGGACGCCCCGGTACGGGCGTCCCGCCCTCTGCGAGGGGCTAGAACGGGATGTCGTCGTCCGCGGATGCGCCGACGGCGGCTGCTTCGGGCTCGGCCTGCGGGTCGCTGTCCTGGCTGCGCGAGCCGTCGAGGAACTCGACGTGGCGGGCGATGACCTCGAGCCGCTGGCGCTTGCTGCCGTCCTCGGCTTCCCACTCGCTGTGCGCGAGGCGGCCTTCGACCGCGACGCGCCGGCCCTTGACGAGATACTCGGCACAGACCTCGGCCTGACGGCCGAACACCTTGATGTCCACGAAGTCCGCGCCGGCGTCCTCGCCGTTCTTGTCCTTGGGGCGCTGAAGTGCGAGGCGCAGGCGCCCGATCAGCGTGCCGCCGTTGGTGGTGTGCAGCTCGGGGTCGGCGGTGAGACGGCCGGTGAGGTTCACTGAGTTCATCTGGTCCCTCCTTGGGGATCGTGTGGTTGACGCAGCCCGACAGCGCCGGCAAGAAGGGCCGAGCGGAACCGAGCCCGTAGGGCGAGGGGAAGGGAGCTTGCGACCTTGCAGCGAGCGTCCGGCCGGCGCAAGATGGGTGAAGGCAATCCACTGCGGTCACCGGGGAGTGCTCGGGGGGACTGTGGACCACGCCGTCTCGCCCGCGACCCCGAGCGCGGGATCGCTCCGAGCGGAGTGGTCGGCGGGCAAGAGCCCCGTGCGCTGCGATACGCGCAGCGAGGGCGAGGAGATCGGCCGAGAGGGGTGGACAGGCGCGGCGTGAACGCCGCGGGTCGAGCGCTGCGTCACGGCGGCGCGGTCAGCGCGATTGAGTGGGGAAGGTCTGAGCGCTGCGGGGGTGCGTGAGGTCGGCGCGGTGCGAAGCGCCGGGGTGCTGGGCTTGAAGCGAGAGGCCGGCCCAGGGTTCGCGCACGCCGCTAACGGGAGGGAAAGGCGGTCGTTGGAGCTCCCCGGGCCAGCCATCATGATATATAATACCGAAATTATCGGTATGAGCGGTCACGGGCGCTAACGAACGAGAGAGGGTTGCGATGCTTCACACGATTACTGCAGGCATGGTCCACGTTTGGGCCACGATCCCGAACCCCGGGCAGGGGATTGCGCCGCCGGGCGGCGCGAAGCTGATGAAGATCGTGAGCTGGGTTGCTTGGGCGACGTTTGGGATCTGCGTCATCGGCGTGTTCGTCACGGCCGGGAAGATGGCGGGGGCGCATCATCGCGGCGGCGGCGGCGGCGAGCACGCGACGAGCCTCGGCTGGGTGCTCGCCGCTTCGGTGATCGCGGGTTCGGCGGCCGCGCTAGTCGGCGCTGTGACGTAGGGCGAGCGTGATGGCCAGAGCAACGAGAGGATCTGCGAAGGACGAGCGCTCGTGGTGGACGCAGCGCTGGTTCGTGGCCTCCGGGGCGCTGTTCGCGGTGCTCATGCTGCTAGGCCTGTACACCGCGATCGGCGGCGGCGGGGCGAGCAGCCCGCCGCCCCCGGCAGCGCCGGCGCCGGCGGGACGCGCGGCGCCGGCGCTGAGGAGCTCAGCGAGCAGTGCGCAGGGGTGCAGTCTGCCGGCGGGAGACCAGGCGCAGCCCACGACAGCGCCACAGGCGTCGTGGGAGCTGGTCGGGACGATGGCGGCGCCGTCGTCCCCGTCGACGGCGGGTCCGCAGAGCACCGTCGGCGGGCTGCGCGCGTGCTTTGCGCACTCGCCGCTCGGCGCGCTTTACGCGACGGTGAGTTTTTGGGCTGAGGGGACCGCACAGCCGGGCATCGAGGTTTACCGCCGGCTGGCGGCGGACACGCCGGCGAGGGCGCAAGCGATCGCGGACGCCGAGCAGGACCCGGGTTTTCGCCTGGACAGCTTGACCAAGCTTCAGGTCGCGGGTTTCGCGATCACCTCCTATAGCGGCGATAGCGCGACGATCGCGATCGCGTTTCAGCTGGCCAACGGCGCGTTCTACGCCGCGCCGCTGGCGATGGCTTGGCAGGACGGAGATTGGAAGGCGGTGATGCCGGCCGGCGGCGGCGTGCCGGGCGCGGGGCAGATCCCCGATTTGACCGGCTACGTCGCGTGGAGCGGCGCGTGATCCTCGTCGTCGGGCTGCTCGGCGGTGTGCTGCATACGATCGGGCACGCGGTCGGAAGCGTTGTTGGCGGGGTCGCCGGGAGTGTGATCGGCGCGGTAGCGGGCGCGATCGCGAGCGCGGTCGGGAAGGTGGTCGCGGCCCTGGGGACGTTGTGGGTCCGGGTCAGCACGCCGAACTTGACTTCGAGCAGCGGCGGGTCGACGCCGTCGGATCCGGTGGCGTTCCTGCAGGGGCACTTGTGGTGGTACATGACCGCGTTGGCGGTCGTGGGGGTGCTGATCGGCTCGGCGCGGATGGCCTACCAGCAGCGCGGGGAGGCTGGCCGGGACGTTGTGAAGGGCTTACTGGTGTACGTCGCGGTGTCCGGCTGCGGGGTCGCGGCGATCGGGCTGGTGGTTTCCGCCTCGGACGATTTCGCCAGCTGGGTGATCAGCCAGTCGCTCAACGGCTCTGACTTTGGCGCAAACATCACCGCGCTGCTGGGCCTTACCGGCGCGACTGCTTTGACGGGAAACTTGCTCGGCCCGATCCTCGTGATCGTGCTGGGGCTGGTGGCGCTGGTCTCCTCGCTGCTGCAGATCTTGCTGATGGTGGTGCGCGGCGGGATGCTGGTGATCTTGACGGGGATGCTCCCGACCGCCGCAGCGGCGGCGATCGGGGGGACGGAGTCGGGGAAGCATTGGCTGAAGAAGGCGACGGGATGGCTGGTCGCGTTCGCGCTGTACAAGCCCGCGGCGGCGGTCGTGTACGCGACCGCGTTTCGGCTGGTCGGCTCGCACGTGTTCGGGTCGGGCGGGATCGTGGCGGTGATCACGGGGTTGGCGCTGATGGCGCTCGCGTTGGTCGCGCTGCCGGCGTTGATGCGGTTCGTGACGCCAGTGGTCGCGGCGGTCGCCTCGGGGGCGGGCGGTGGTGTAATGGCGGCAGCGGGTGCCGCCGCGATGACGATGCCGACTGGGGCGTTGCGGTCGCGAGGCGCCGGCTCGAGTCCCGCCGCGGCGTCCCCCGGGCGGGGGTCCAGTGGCGGTGAGGGCGCGACGGGAGCGGGCCCGGCCGGCGTGGCGGGAACGGGCGGCGGGGATGGCTCCGGCGGGCGGGGAGCCGGCGGGAGCGACGGGGCGGGCGGTGGACCGGGGACAGCGGGCGTGGGCGCACCCGGCGGCGCGGGGCAGAACGGCGCGGGCGCACCCGCCGCAGCGCCGGGCGCGGCGGGTGCGGCCGGACCGGGCGTGGTGGGTTCTGCAGGTGCTGCGGGTGCTGCTGGGTCGGCGGGCGCGCTGGCGGCAGCGATCCACGCGGCGCAGTCCTCGCGCCAGACGGCAGGGGGCGCGGTGGACTCGCAGAACGGGAAGGGCGCCAGCCCGTCGGGGGCGGGGGATTCGCGCGGTGATGGTCCGGCGGGAAGCGAGGGTGCGTGATGGCTGAGACGAGTCCTCGCGCGAGGACCTACGGGAACTGGCGTCGCCCGCGCTCCGCGGGCCTGGGGCAGCTGGGGCTGGTCGGCACCGCGATCCTGATGGGCGGCCTGATCGTGGTGATCATCACGACAGCGGTGTTCGGGCTGTTGCCGGCGCTGGTGCTGCTCGGGCTGCTGGCTGGGTTTCTCGCGACGCTGATGGTCCGCGATCGCCATGGGAAGACGGGGCTGCAGCTGCTGGCTGTCCGCGCGGGGTGGTTTCGCGCCCGCGCGGGGGGCTCTCACCTGTATCGCTCCGGCCCTCTGGGTTATGTTCCGTGGGGCACATTTGCGCTGCCGGGGCTTGCGGCGCAGTTGCGCCTGGGCGAGGGCCGCGATTCTTATGATCGCCCGTTCGCGCTGCTCGAGGTGCCCGCGACGGGGCATTACACGGTGATCTTCGCGGCGCAGCCTGACGGCGCGTCGTTGGTGGATCAGGAGCAGGTCGACTCGTGGGTAGCGGGGTGGGGGGAGTGGCTGGCGTCGCTCGGAGAGGAGCCGGGCGTGGTCGCGGCGTCGGCGACCGTTGAGACTGCGCCTGATACCGGGACGCGGTTGCGCAGCGAGGTCGACGCGCAGATCGACCCGAGCGCGCCCGCGGTCGCGCGGGAGGTGCTGCGCGAGGTGGTGGAGAGCTATCCGGTGGGGTCGGCGTCGATCAACGCGTGGGTCGCGCTGACGTTCACCGCCAGCGTGCGCGGGACGCGTAAGCGCTCGCGGGAGATGGCGCAGGATCTCGCGTCGCGGGTGCCGGGGTTGACCGCGAGGCTGCAGTCAAGCGGGGCGGGGGCGGTGCGGCCGATCAGCGCTCAGCGCTTGTGTGAGGTCGTGCGAATGGCGTATGACCCGGACGCGGCGCGGGTGATCGACGAGGCTTACGCCGCGGGCGTGGTGCCGCGGCTGGACTGGACTGACGCGGGACCGGTCGCCGCGGAGGCGAGCTGGGGGAGCTACCGCCACGACGGGGCGCTGTCGGTGTCCTGGGCCATGAGCGGCGCGCCGCGCGGGGAGGTGCAGTCCTCGGTGTTAGGGAAGCTCCTGGCGCCGCACCGCGCGATCGCTCGCAAGCGGGTGACGCTGCTCTACCGGATCATGGACTCGGGGGTCGCGGCGGCGCTGGTGGAGGCGGACGTGCGCAACGCCGACTTCCGGGTCGCTTCGGCGCAGCGTCCGACCGCACGGATGCTCCGGGAGCAGCGCGCGGCGCACGCGACCGCGGAGGAGGAGGCTCGCGGCGCGGGGCTGGTGGATTTCGGGATGCTCGTGACCGCGACCGTGCTCGAGGAAGACGCGCTCGCGGACGCGGAGGCTACGATCGACAATCTCGCGGCGACCGCTCGCGTCACGCTGCGCCGGGCGTACGGGTCGCAGGACAGCGCGTTTGCCGCCGCGCTGCCGCTGGGACTGGTGCTGCCCGCGCACCTGAAGGTCCCAGCGCAGGTCAGGGCCGCGCTGTGACCAAGCACGCGCAGCGACCCGGCAGCGATCCCGCGCCGCCCGAGCGCTTGGCGCCACGGCCGCGGGTCCCCTCCCCGCGTGGCTGGGTGGGTCGTGGCCGGGGTGCGTCGGTGTACGTGCAGGCAGCGGACGAGTGGCGCGGGACCACAGTGCAGGTGTGCGGGCTGTGGCCGTTTGGCGCGGGGACGGGCACGCCGATGATCGGAGTGCCGATCGGGCGCAACCTGATCAGCGGCGCGACGGTGTGCGCAGACCCGATCTCGTGGTTTCAGCGCGGGAAGCTGATCGGCAATCCGAGCTCGTTCGTGCTGGGGCTGCCGGGTCTGGGGAAGAGCAGCCTCATCCGCCGCCAGGCGCTCGGGCTGGCGGGCTACGGGGTGATGCCGTTGATCCTGGGCGACCTGAAGCCCGACTATGTCGATCTGATCCGCGCGCTCGGCGGGCAGGTGATCGAGCTCGGGCGCGGGCGCGGCTACCTGAATATCTTGGATCCGGGGGAGGCGACGGCCGCGGCGGGGCGGTTGACCGGTCAGGCGTGGCGAGAGGTGCTCGCTGATGCGCTGGGGCGTCGGCACACGATGGTCGCGGCGCTGATCACGATCGTCCGCGGGGCGCCGCCGAGCGACCGGGAGGAGACGATCCTCGACCGCGCGCTGCGGGTGCTCGACGATCGTCACGAGGGGGTGCCGGTGCTCGGGGACCTGGCGCAGCTGATCCTCGACGGTCCCGAGGAGCTGCGCCAGGCGGCGATGGACCGCGGGGAGCGCACGCGCTATGACGACATCGTCGAGAACCTGGTGGTGAGCTTGAAGGGGATGCTCGGCCACGGGCGCGTTGGGGAGCTGTTCTCCGCGCCGACCACCACGCGGATGCGTCGCGATGTGCCCGTGGTGTTCGACATCAGCTCGATCAAGAACGAGGAACTCGTCCTGCAAGGCGCCGCGCTGATGGCGTGCTGGAGCTCGGGGTTCGCGTCGGTGAACATCGCCAACGTGCTCGCCGACGCCGGCCTCGAGCCCCGTCGCCTGTATTACGTGATCCTCGACGAGCTGTGGCGCCCGCTGCGCGCCGGGCAGGGCATGGTCGAACGTGTCGACGGGCTGACGAGGCTCAACCGTCAGGAGGGTGTCGGTCAGACGGAGTGCACCCACACGATGAGCGACCTGCTGGCGCTGACGCGCCAGGAGGACCGCGACAAGGCGCCGGGGTTCGTGGAGCGCGCGGGAATGGTGATCTGCGGCGGGCTGCCCCGCCGCGAGATGAAGATGCTCAGCGAGGTGGTCGACCTCAGCGCCGCCGAGCAGGAGCTGCTGGTGCGCTGGCAAGACCCGCCGGCGTGGGATCCCGAGACGGGCGAGGAGGCAGCTCCGCCCGGACGCGGGAACTTCCTGATCAAGGTTGGCGGTCGCCCTGGGATCCCGGTGCACGTGACGCTCACCAACGCCGAGCTGGCGCATCACGACACAAACAAGCTCTGGCACGAGCAGAGCCGAATCCAGCAGGCCGGCGAGTTCGCCGGTAGCCCGTCGTGAGCTCGACCTCGCGCCGCGCCGGGGGCCCCGACACGCGCCTCGAGGCAGGGCTGGTGTGGGCTGGCCTGGCGCTGCTGGTGGTGGTGGTGGGATCGTTGAGCGTGGCGGTTCACGTCGGCGCTGGGCTTGACCGCAGCGCGCAGCGGCTGCCCGGCAACCCGTTCACGCTGATGCTCGGACTAGCGCGCGGAACGGTTCGCTGGCCGTCCTCGGCGAGCTGGGTGCTGGCGGGCGTGCTGGCGGCGGGTGCGGCGCTGACGGTGCTGACGGCAGTGTTCGTGCTGCGCGCGCGCGGGCGGGGCTCGCGCGTGGATCGCGCGTCGAGGTGGATGGGCACGAGCAAGGACCTCGCGCGCTTCTCGCGCAAGCAGGCGGCCGCCGTCGCGGCGCGGCTGGCGATCGAGCAGCCGGGGCTGGCGCTGGCCAGAACGGTCGGGAGCGGCCAGGTGCTCTACGCCGGGTGGGAGGACGTGATCGTGCTGATCGCCGGGCCCAGGACGGGCAAGACGATCGCGCACGCGATCCCACTGGTGCTCGAGGCGCCAGGCGGCGTGTTCGCGACTTCCAACAAGCGTGATCTGGTGGACGCTACGCGCGATCCGCGCGCCGCGGCGGGGGAGGTGTGGGTGTTCGATCCGCAGTCGATCGCCGGCGAGGAGCCGTCGTGGTGGTGGAACCCGCTCAGCTACGTCACCGACGAGGTCAAGGCGGCGCGCCTGGCGGACGTGTTCGCTCTCTCCGGGCGCGATCCAAACGCTCGCACCGACGCGTTCTTTGACCCGGCGGGCCAGGAGCTCGTCTCCAACCTGCTGCTCGCCGCGGCGCTCGCGCACCGCCCGCTGACCCAGGTGTACCTGTGGCTGACGCGTCCCAACGACGACGAGGCGGTGAAGATCCTCGAGGAGCAGCACCTGGAGCAGCTCGCCGCGTCGCTGCAGGCGGTGGTCAACGCGCCCGAGAAGCAGCGCGGCGGGATCTATGGCACCGCCCAGCAGATGTGCTCGTTCTTGACCAACCGCCAGGCGATGCGATGGGTGACACCCGGCGGCTACGGCGGCCCACGGGAGCTTGACCCACGGGAGTTCGTTCAGAGCAAGGGGACGCTGTACAGCCTCTCCAAGGAGGGCAAGGGGTCCTGCGGAGCGCTGGTCGCCGGGTTGACGATCGCGATCACCGAGGCCGCCGAGGACCAGGCGAAGCTCTCTCCGCACGGGCGCCTGCCGGTGCCGCTGGTCGGGGTGCTCGACGAGGCCGCGAACGTCTGCCGCTGGCGCGAGCTGCCCGACCTCTACAGCCACTATGGCTCGCGCGGGATCGTGCTCTCCACGATCCTGCAGTCCTACTCGCAGGGCGAGGAGGTGTGGGGGAAGATCGGGATGAGCAAGCTGTGGACCGCGGCGACGGTAAAGATCTACGGCGGTGGTGTCTCGGAGGTCGAGTTTCTCGAGCACCTGTCGCGGCTGATCGGCGACTTCGATCTGCAGAGCACATCGGTTAGCTATTCGCAGGGTCGTAACGGGGGGCGCTCGACGAGCCGATCGGTGCGCCGCGAGCGGATCCTCGACGTCGCCGATCTCAGCGCGCTCCCGAAGGGTCGCGCGATCGTGCTCGGGTCGGGCACGCGCCCAGCGCTGGCGCGGACGCTGCCGTGGATGCAGGGTCCCTACGCGCAGCTTGTCCGCGAGTCCATCGCCCGTCACGACCCCGGGACCACGCCCAGGCCAGGCAGCGTCCGCGCCAGCGCCACGAGGGTCAAGGTGCCAAAGCGGGAGAGCACGAGGAGTTCTCGCAGCAAGGGACCCAGGCGTTGAGCACGACGGGCGCCCTGGGGGAATGGGAGGAGGAGGACTCGGCGGGCGAGCCGGCGGCGAAGCTGTACTTCGCGTCGGTTGAGATCTTCGTTGGGAAGTACCTGCTCGACATGTATCGCCGTCCGGTGTCCTCGACGGGCACCACCTGGTGCCCCGAGTGGTGGCTGCACGCCGAGGCGCGGCTGCGCCTGGAGGCGATGTGGCGCGCGTGGGAGCACTTGCGCCTGGACCCGGCCTTGGGGATGTCGGCGTGGCTGCGCGATCACGCCGACTACCACATGGCAGTGCTGCTCTCAAGCGATGGCCCGTTCAAGGGCTGCACCGAGAAGCAGCACGCCGAGCGACCGCTGCAGCCGCTGAAGAGCAACGCGCCCCCGGCAGCGCTCGCCCGGCTCGGGCTTTCCCCGGATGACTAGGGGCGTGGCGCGGGGAGGGCTGGCGATCGGCGGGGCGTTCTTCGGTCTGCTCGGCGTCGTACTCTGCCTGATTCTCGTGGCGGGCCAGGCCCAGCAGTGCGGCGCTGGGTCGCCGACGGCGCCACCCGCGGGCACGCAGACCGAGGCTCAGGTCGTGCGCTACCTCGAGTCGCAGGGATTCTCGGCGTTCGGGGCGGCGGGGATCGTCGGAAACCTCCAGCAGGAGTCGACGCTGAACCCGCTCGAGAGTGGTGGCGGATTGGCGCAGTGGAGCCCGACCTGGTATGCGCAAATGTCGGCGTGGGCGGCCGCGCATGGATTGTCACCGACGAGCATGGCGGGGCAGCTCGAGTACCTGGTCTTCGACCTGCACGCGAGCTACCCCCAGCTGGTCTCAGAGCTGGGCTCGGCGACCTCTCCGGGGGAGGCCGCGACGATGTTCGAGACGACTTACGAGCTGTGCTCGGGCTACGTCGCCTACATGGTCGTGATCCCGGGGTCGCCGTGCAACGACCCGGCCCGTCGCCAGTACGCGCTCGCGGCGCTAAACGCAGCGGGGGGCTCCTCGCCCGGCGGCAGCGCCGTCCAGGTTTCGCTGGGAGGCGGCGGTGCGTGCTGCACGGCAGCTCCGGCCGCCGGACAGGCGACATCGCAGGCTGGCTGCGCCCAGGACGTCAGCTTCTCCGGCAAGGACCCGATCCCTGGCTTCACGCCGGGCCGTGACGACGCCGGCGTCGACGCTTGCGCGACCCCGGGGATGCCGATCTACGCCCCGGCGACGAGCGTGCTGATCCAGCCGGTGCTGCAGAACTGGTATGCGGGGCAGCCGTTCATGCTGTTGAAGTTCGTTCCGCCGCTCGCCGGCACCTACCAGGCGGACCAGTACTGGTACGTGGCGGAGCAGATCACGCCTGTGACCGAGCAGGTGGGGGCAGTGTTCCAGGCGGGTCAGCCCGTGGCGCACTTCGCGCCGTCGGGCACCTGCATCGAGATCGGATGGGGCTCACCGACGACCGACATGCGTGCGCTGGAACCGCAGTACGCCCAGGTGTCAGCTGGCCAGCTGACACCTGGGGCTGAGGCGTTCAAGCGGTTCTTTGGAATCCCCTGGGTCGGGCAAAGCCCATGACGGGCATGGGGGCACTGACATCGGCCCGGCTTCCCGCCATCGTCGCGGTCCTGTGGGCCATGGCGATCGCTGGGTGTGGAATCTTACCTCCAAGCGGCTCGTCCAGCACCTCGAGTAGCTCATCTGCGGCCGCGTCCCGAACCGTGGGTCAACCAAGCTCGTCGGCGCCCTCGGATGAACACCCGAGCGCCCACGGGCAGCACCAGCTGGAGCCGGGTTCCAGAGGTGGTCCTGGCTCCCCGCAGGCAGTGCTCCACCGCTACGCCATGCTCGCCGGCAACCTGTGCTTCTGCCCGCTCGCGGCGGCGCAGTTGAACCGGATGGCCGCACTGGCGGCACCCGGGCTGGCCGCCCAGCTGCGACGAGCGGCTACGACCGCGCGCTTGGCCGCAGCCCGCGCCTTGCCGTCCGGGGCCCAAGCGGTAGCGAGCGTGGACACCTTGGAGCTCTCGCCGCCGAATGGCGCCAGCCGGACGGGCCTGGTCGTCCTCCTCGAGCACACGATCATCCGTGGCGCTGCCGTGACTGAGCCAACGCCCGTCGTCTACACAGTCCGACTCGCCCAGACGTTGAACGGGTGGCGGGTGGCGTCATTCACTCCGGTCATCACCAATGGTGCAAGAGGTGGCGTTGGCCAGAAATTCACTCCGGTCATCACCAATGGTGCAGGAGGTGGCGTTGGCCAGAACAGGCCGATCGCCACGTACGGTCCGTAGAGCAGCGCCCCATATTAGGAGACCCCCCAGCAGGGAGTCGCCGCCCCGACAGCGGGACGTTCACAGTTGGCTCATGGCGATTCGAGCCACGGATCGCGCCCGCGAACGGCCTGAACGCGATCATGGGGGGCGATGTGCGCCAAGTAGCGGTGGGTGGTAGCCAGCGAGCTGTGCCCGAGCTGTCCTGAGATCACGTCGAGGCGCTTGCCTTCGGCGAGCAGCTCGTAGGCGTGCGTGTGCCGCAGCGCGTGAGCGTGGACGCGCTTATCGGCCGGCAGCCCGGCCTTGAGCCCCAGGCGCGGGAGCAGATGGCGGACGTAGGAAGCGGTGAGCTGAGAGCCGTGGAGCGTGCAGAACACGT
>JAABUZ0100001962.1_pt1 | contig 36167 bp, 33 predicted proteins | sample 5562091 | NCBI WGS metagenome assembly JAABUZ01 (sample SAMN12813069, study PRJNA571459) | rock metagenome | isolation source: Antarctica rocks | place: Antarctica: Victoria Land, Linnaeus Terrace sud | collected 2015-12-21 | reverse complement strand
GGCCCGTAGGTGACCCCCCGCAGGTAGAGCCGCTCCTGTCCGACCCGAAAGAACTTTCCGTCCACCTGCGGACGTATTCCCGCCGAGGGCAGGATGATGGAACAGGCCTGCTGACCCGTCACGGGGCGAAAGCGCGGCCCGGGGTCTGCGAGCGGCCGATCGGCTGGCCAGGGATCCATGCGTACTCGGAGGTTTGCCGGGTCAGGCGTGAGAGGAGGCGAGCCGAGGAGCCTCGCAGCCAGGCCGCCGTGTCCGCACGCGACGGCTCATGCCAAGGGCAAGGGCGCCGACCACCGCCACGATTCCGGCGAGCAGGATCAGCGGCGTGAGGATCAGCACCGCAAGCGGGTAGATCACTGCCACCACAGCTGGCGTGAACTGGCGTCCGACCTGTGCAGGCTGACCGATCATGGCCTGGTTGCCGGTGGCCGGCGGACGGGCGACGACGCCACTGTGCGGGACGGCCGTCGATGATGCCACGCACCGGCGCCGCAGGATCGCGGCTGGTGCCGAAACGGTGCCGCGAGATTCGCCAATATCGGTCTCTGCGGTTCTCACGGGTATCCTTGGATCGATCTCACGGGCCAAGCGCCCGTTGCGGTGGGCGCAGGCCGGCGGTGCCGACCTATCCCCAACGACGCGACCGCGCCGCCAGAGTTAGGTGCTATCTCAGGCGGCGGCCCGGACCGGCCGGCTGAGTGCTCCCGGCCAGTGGGAGGTGCGGTTTGAGCCTCGCCCTGAGCCTCGGCTTGCTCGGTTTGAGCCTCGGCCCAGTGCGCAAGCTGCCGGGCCGGCTGGACCCGCCACGGGCTCTTCGAGGCGTGGTCACCGAGGAGGGGCGGGAGGGACGGGCGCCGGCTTGAGACTTCTGACCGGATCCGCTGCTAGCGCGCCCGCTGGCGGCCGGCCTCGGCGCGGCTGTGCTCGCGCCACTGCGCGCAGGCTGTCGCCGTTGACCAGGCGCCGTGGACCCCGGGGTACCGCGGGCAGCCGGCACGGATCCGCGGGCAGCCGGCACGGATCCGGCCCGGCTTCCCGTGCTTTTTCTCGCCACCATGTGAGCCGCGGGGCGTCTGTTCGGCCGCCGCGCCAAGCCCGAGGTGTTCGCGCCGGAGACGCGAGACAGAGGATGGCGGCCGGCTGCGGTTCGGGCCGGAACCGCAGCGGAACTGTCAACGGTCCTCGCGCTGCTGCCGGTCGCGCGGTGGGTGCTGCTGCTGACGGTCGCACGGTGGGTCCTGGGCGCAGGATGCTCGGCGGGCGATGCGTGTTTCACCACCGCAGTGACCCCGACGGCTACCGTCGCCGTCACGACGACGGCGCTCGCCTTGACCATGATCGCCGTCCCCAGGGTCTTGCCTGCTCCCGCTGTCACCAGCCCGGCGCCCTTTCCGGCCGAGGTCGAACCGCCGCCGAGCGCACGCATCAGGATCCCCCCGGCGGCGATCGCCGGCAGCGGCGGCGCCAGCGCTCGCAGCTGGGCACGACGCTCCGGGATCATCGCGGCGAAGGCCGCGCAGGCCGAACATTCCCGCAGGTGCGCTCTGATTCGCCGGCCGCGCAGCATGCGTCCGTCCGACTCCGAGATCAGGCGGCAGACCTCATCACAGGCCATTGCGCGACCCTCCGCGAATTCCGTCAGTGCCCTGCGGGCCTCGAAGATCGTCTGCTTGGCGGCGTTGACCGGGGTGTCCAGCGCGAGCGCTATCTCGTCGTGCGAGAGGCCGCTGAGCTCGCGCGTCACCAGGGCGCCGCGTTGACGGTCGGTCAGCTCGCCAAGGTCCGAGACCAGCGTGGAGAACCGCTCGCGCTGCTCGACCTGCTCCTCGAGCGAGACGGTGCTGGGCGGGGTCAGCTCCGAGAGCTCCAGCTCCGGACGGCGCCGGCGCAGCACGGAAACAGACTCGTTGTGCGCGATGCGGAACAGCCACGGCCGTATCGGCGCGTCGCGTCGGCCATCTGCCAACGCGCTGAACGCGGCGGTGAAGGTCGACTGCAGCGCATCCTGCGCGTCGGCCTCGTGGCGCAGCAGCGATCGGCAGTAGCGGTACAGGGGCTGGTGATAGCGCTCGTACAGCAGACGGAACGCCGCTCTGTCCCCGCGCGGCACCAGCCGCGCCAGACCCTCGTCGCTGGCGAACGGGAGCCGGACGCCAGCAAGACCGGCGCGAGAGAAGGACGGCACGGTGCTTCGGAGCTCCATCACCCATACATCGGACTACGCATGACGAGACTGAAGGTTAGGGCTTGGTTTCAACCCCGCTGCATTCGGTCCTCACCGCATGACGGCGATCCGGAACCGCCACAACGCCGCCGAAGGCGTCCTGTAGGGTCCGCCGCGATGCCGTGGCGGCGCACGCTTTCCGTGGGCCTGCTGTGCCTAGTGGTCGCGGTCGCCGTCAACACGATCATGCTCCACCAGGTCGGCTACTCGGGCGATGAGCCGTATTACGCGCGCATGGCCGCGCACCCCGCGGGCCCGCACAACTTTCCCTATGCGTTCCGCGTCGGGGTCCCCGGACTCGTGCGCCTGCTGCCGTTCGCACGATCCTTTGCCTTCATCGCCGTCGCCCTCGTCGCAGCTGCGATCGCCGCTGCGGCGCTGTTCGCGCTGCTGGGGGAATTCAGTGTCACTCCGGACCTGGCGTGCGCCCTCGCCGTCGGCTTCGTGGTCTCGCCTCCGCTGCTCGTCACCTTCCTGCGCAACGGGATCTCGGTGGATCCGGTGACGATCATGATCATCACGCTAGGAGCGCTGTTCATCGTCCGCCGCCGGCGGGTCGCGCTCGCGGTGACCCTGCTGGCCGGTGCCACCATCCACGAGTCGTGCCTGTACCTGATCCCGCTCGCCTACGCGGTGTGGGCTCGGCGCCCGTTCGACGGGCCGGCTCTGCGCGACGTCGCGCTCGTGGCCATCGTCCCGGCGCTGCTCTACCTCTACCTGCGTGGCTCCATCCAGGCGGTCGGGGAGCAGTACCAGCCCGGGTACTACGGGCCGTTCATCACCGAACGGATCGACGTCCTGGGCTTGGCCCTGCGCGGTCATGGATGGGCCGGCGAGCTGCGGCGCCTCGCGCTCGCCTACGGGCCGCTGTGGCTCGCGGCCCCGTGGGCTCTGCGTGATCAGCCCTTCGCCCGCCGCGGGCTGGTCCTCGTCGTGCTGTGCGTCGCCTCGATGACCTTCGCGCTGGACTGGGGACGGCTCATCTTCTTCGCCGCGCCGGTGTTCTACGTCGCCGCGGCGTGGGTGCTGCGCGATCGCCGGCGGCTCGCGCTGGCCGCGGTCCTCGGGCTGCTCGCGGTCGACGCCGGCTACGCCGTATACATGCAGGTCCACGGCGTCCGGCACGGCCTGGACAGCACCGCGCCGCCGGCCCGGGGCCCGGTGGCCTGAGCCCGGGACGCGTCAGCGTCGCGCCGCGAACGGTCTGCGCGCTCAGGCTCGCTGGCGTGAGCGCCGACCCGCCGGCGGCGCCGTAGGTGACCGCGAAGGCCGTCCCTCCGAACCCGAGCCGGGACGGGGTCGCCTCGGCGCCGGTGTTGACCCCCGACCCGACGAAGCGACGGCCGTTCGGGGACAGCGCGATAGCCGTCGCACGCCACAGCGGGTCACTGATCCCAGCCCGCCGGCCGGTGCTGGTCCGGGTGCTCGCGCGCGTCATCGCGGTGGTGCCGAAATCGGCCAGCGGGAGCTGCTGACACGAGCTGCGCCCGGTGCACTGCAAGGGCGCCTCGACGATCCAGTCCGCCGAGGAGAGATCGAGCTGGTGGGCGTCGACGGTGCGCAGGAAGCTGGTGTGACGGGTCAGATCGGAGAGCTGGAGGCGGACCAGATGCCCAGTCACGGTTACCGCGGCGGCGAGCTGGTCCCCGAGCGCGACCGTCATTCGGATGCTCCGCGAGGGCGCCGGCACCAGCTCATACCAGACCGTCGACACCGGCTTGCCGGAGGCGTCGCAGTCGAGCTCGGAGCCGATTTGCGCGAGCGCGCTCGAGTCAACGGCGTAGCCGCCCAAGCCGACCCACTGCGACGAGTAGGTCTGCGTTCCCGGGCTGCACACCGCGGACGGCTGTCGCCAGGCGCCGAACACGTGGGTGAAGCGCACGTGGGAGCTGTGCGCGGCGTAGCCGGCCCAGTTGGAGCTCTGGGTGGCGTCGGCCAGCGCGATCGAGGCCAGGCCGAGCGTGGCCGTCAGCGTCGTCGCCAGCGTGGCCAGCAGAGCCGGCGTCAGAGCTCGCCGGCGGCGCGGCGTGGTCTGAGCGGCAATCACGGTCGTGATTGTGCCGCGCCGCCGAAGCCCGGGCGAGGACATCGGTGACATGCGTGTATGCACTTAGAGTAAGCCGGACCGATCCGTTGAACGAGGGAGTTCTGACCCGCCATGTCCACCAACAGCTTTGATTCCCGCTCCGAGCTCACCGTCGGAGACCGCACCTACGAGATCTTCCGGCTCGACGCGCTGCAGTCGCGCTTCGATGTCGCCCGGTTGCCGTTCTCGCTGAAGATCCTGCTCGAGAACCTGCTGCGCAACGAGGACGGCGACGCGATCCGCGCCCGGGACATCGAGGCCCTGGCCAGCTGGGACGCCGCCGCCACCCCGAGCCTGGAGATCGCGTTCACCCCCGCGCGCGTGGTGATGCAGGATTTCACCGGCGTGCCGGCGATCGTCGACCTCGCCGCGATGCGCGACGCGATGCGCGAACTGGGCGGCGACGAGAGCAAGATCAACCCGCTCGTCCCCGCCGAGCTGGTCATTGACCACTCCGTGCAGGTCGACGTGTTCGGTACCCACGACGCCTTCCGCCGCAACGCCGAGCTCGAGTTCGAGCGCAACCGGGAGCGCTACGCGTTCCTGCGCTGGGGCCAGGACGCCTTTGACAACTTCAGCGTCGTCCCACCCGACACGGGGATCGTGCACCAGGTCAACCTCGAGTACCTGTCGCGGGTCGTGTTCGTCAAGGAACACGATTCCCACCCACCCGTTGCCTACCCCGACACGCTGGTCGGCACCGACTCCCATACGACGATGGTCAACGGACTCGGCGTGCTCGGCTGGGGCGTGGGCGGGATCGAGGCCGAGGCGGCGATGCTCGGCCAGCCGATGTCGATGCTGATCCCCCAGGTGCTGGGCTTCAGGCTCGTCGGCGAGCTCCCCGAGGGCGCCACGGCGACCGATCTCGTGCTGACGGTGACCGAGGCGCTGCGCGAGCGGGGGGTGGTCGGCAAGTTCGTCGAGTTCTACGGACATGGTCTCAGCAACCTGCCGCTCGCCGACCGGGCCACGATCGGCAACATGTCCCCCGAGTTCGGCTCGACCTGCGCGATCTTCCCGATCGACGCCGAGACGCTGCGCTACCTGGAGTTCTCCGGCCGCCCGGCCGAGCAGGTCAAGCTCGTCGAGGCCTACGCGCGCGAGCAGGGCCTGTGGCATGACGACGAGTCCGAGGAACCCAGCTTCTCGGACACGATCGAGCTCGACCTCGGCTCGGTGGTACCGAGCATCGCCGGACCCAAGCGCCCCCAGGACCGCGTGTCGCTGACCGAAGCCAAGTCGGCGTTCCGCGCGGCCCTGCTGGGCCTGCTCCCCGACGAGGAGTCCAACGACGAGGCCGATGAGGAGAGCTTTCCCGCCTCCGACGCCCCCGCGACCAACGGGACGCGCGATCACGGCGAGGCGCCGCACGGGGGACTCGGTAGCGCGCCCACCACTCCGGACGACGGGACGCAGGTCGCCGACCGGCCGAGCACCCACACCCCGGTCACCCTCGCGGACGGGACCGCGACCGAGCTCGACCACGGCCATGTCGTGATCGCGGCCATCACCAGCTGCACCAACACCTCCAACCCGTCGGTGATGCTCGGGGCCGGGCTGCTGGCCCGCAACGCGGTCCAGAAGGGCCTGAGGGTCAAGCCGTGGGTCAAGACCTCGCTCGCTCCCGGCTCCAAGGTGGTCACCGAGTACCTGGAGCGGGCCGGACTGACCGAGTACCTGGACGAGCTCGGCTTCAACCTGGTCGGCTACGGCTGCACAACCTGCATCGGCAACAGCGGTCCGCTGCCCCAGGAGATCTCCGACGTGGTCAGCGCCGAGGATCTCGCCGTCGTCTCGGTCCTGTCGGGCAACCGCAACTTCGAGGGCCGGATCAACCCCGACGTGAAGATGAACTACCTGGCGTCTCCGCCCCTGTGCGTCGCCTACGCGCTGGCCGGCACGATGGACATCGACCTCTACGAGGACCCGCTCGGCGAGGACCCCCACGGCGAGCCCGTGTATCTGCGCGACATCTGGCCCGAGACCAAGGAGATCGCGGCCACGATCGAGTCGGCCGTGCGGTCCGACATGTTCCACAAGAGCTACGCCGAGGTGTTCGACGGGGACGAGCGCTGGAACTCGCTCGAGCTGCCCGGCAGCGACGCCGGAGGTGCTGGTGGCGACAGCTTCGCGTGGGACGAGCGCTCGACCTACGTGCGCAAGCCCCCGTTCTTCGAGGGTCTGCCCGGCGAGCCCGAGCCGCTGCAGGACATCGAGAACGCGCGGGTGCTGGCCATCCTGGGCGACAGCGTCACCACCGATCACATCTCCCCCGCGGGCTCGATTCGGCGCGACGGGCCGGCCGCGAAGTACCTCAACGACAACCACGTCGAGGCGCGGGACTTCAACTCCTACGGGTCGCGGCGCGGCAACCACGAGGTGATGATGCGGGGCACGTTCGCCAACATCCGTCTGCGCAACCAGCTGGCGAGGGTGGACAGCGGACCGATTCCCGAGGGCGGGGTGACGCGCTACCTCGGCGCGGGACACGGATCTGACCCGCCCGAGCCGATGTCGATCTACGACGCGGCGATGCGCTACATCGAGCAGAACATCCCGCTGATCGTGCTCGCGGGCAAGGAGTACGGCTCGGGCTCCTCGCGCGACTGGGCCGCCAAGGGCACCAAGCTGCTCGGCGTGCGGGCGGTGATCGCGCAGAGCTTCGAGCGCATCCACCGCTCCAACCTGGTCGGGATGGGGGTGCTGCCGCTGCAGTTCGCCAACGGCGAGTCAGTGCAGTCACTGGGCCTGTCTGGCGAGGAGAAGTTCACGATCATGGGCATCTCGGCGGCGCAGGACATCCCGTCCACGCTGACCGTCAAGGCCGATGACCGTGAGTTCGAGGTCACCGTCCGGATCGACACCCCCAAGGAGCAGCGCTACTTCGAGCACGGCGGGATCCTGCCGTTCGTGCTGCGCCAGCTGATCGCCGCGGGCGATTGAGCCGACCGTCTAGCCTTGGCCGCCATGCCCGCTCCCGAACTGCTGCTGCAGATCCTCAACGCCGCCGGCCCGTCCGGCCACGAGACCGATCCGGCCCGCGCATGGCGCGAGGGTTGTCAGGCCTTCGCCATCGAGGTCCGCGGTGACCACGTCGGCTCCTCGCTGGCGCGGGTGGCCGGCACCGCCGGCGGCCCGACGCTGGCCATCATTGGCCACATCGACGAGATCGGCGTCCACGTCTCCCACATCGACGATGAGGGCTTTCTGCGCTTCGGTGAGGTCGGCGGCTGGGACCAGATCGTCCTCGTCGGCCAGCGCGTGCGGATCGCCACCCGCAACGGACCCGTTCCGGGGGTGATCGGCCGCAAGCCGATCCACCTGATGAAGGACCCCGACCGGGAGAAGAGCCCGCAGATCAAGGACCTGCACATCGACATCGGGGCCAAGGACGCTGACCAGGCGCGCGAGATGGTGCGGATCGGCGACGTCGCGGTGATCGATGCCGATCCGGTCGTGATGCCCAACGAGCGGCTCGTCGCCCGGGCGCTGGACAACCGGATCGGCTGCTTCGTGGCCGCCGAGGCCGCGCGGCTGGTCGCCGAGGCGGGGGGCGCCCCCGGGGACGTGATCGCCCTGGCCGTCGCGCAGGAGGAGACGACCTTCGCCGGCGCACGCACGAGCGCGTTCGCCCTGGCGCCCGACCTCGCGATCGCCGTCGACGTCACCTTCGCCACCGATCAGCCCGGCATCGAGCTGGGTCCGATGACCAAGCATCCGCTCGACTCGGGGCCGGTCATCGCCCGGGGCACGACGCTTCACCCCGTCGTCACCGAGCTGCTCTACGAGACCGCCGAGGCCGAGGAGATCCCGTTCACGGTGGAGTCCCTGGGTCGCGGCACCGGCACCGACGCCGACGCGATCCACTTCTCGCGCGAGGGTGTTCCGACCGGCCTGGTATCGGTGCCGATCCGCTACATGCATTCGCCCGTCGAGCTCGTCTCGCTGGCCGACATCGCCGCGGCGGCCAGGCTGATCGCCGCGTTCGCCCAGCGCCTGAGCGCGGGCATGTCGTTCGAGCGCTGAGCTTTCGCGCTGCTGCTGCTGTTCGACATCGACGGCACGCTGGTCAGCCGCGCCTCGGCCGCCCATGCGCAGGCGCTGCACCGCGCGGTGGCCGAGGTCCACGGGGTCCAGACCCAGGGACTCGCGCCGCATGTCTCGCCGGCCGGGCGCACCGACGGCGAGATCGCACGCCTGCTGCTGCTCGGCGCCGGAGTCAGCGCCGAGCGGATCGACGACGGGGCAGCGGCCGTGCGCGAGGCCTGCACCCGCTTCTACACCGAGCTCTGTCCCCCGTCACTGGCCGACAAGGTGGTGCCGGGCATTCCCGCGCTGTTGCGGTGGCTCGACGGGCGCGATGATATTCGGCTGTCACTGGTGACCGGCAACTACGAGCCGGTCGCCCGTCTCAAGCTCGCTCGCGCCGGGATCGGTGCTCACTTCCCTGCCGGACAGGGCGGCTTCGGCTCGGACTCCGAGGACCGCAGCGACCTCCCGGCGATCGCCCGGCGGCGGGCCGGCGCCGACGGCGTCCCGTATCCGCGCGAGACGACGGTGGTGATCGGCGATACGCCGCGCGACATCGCCTGCGCGCGTGCGGACGGCGTCCGCTGCCTGGCGGTGACCACAGGCCCGTTCGACGCCGAGCAGCTGCACGAGGCCGACGGGATCGCCGAGCGCCCGGGTCGACTCCGCGAGCTGCTCGCCGCTGAGCTGGCTACTTGCGGGCGAGCTTCTTGTAGCTGATGCGGTGAGGCCGGTCGGCCTCGGCGCCGAGCTGCTCGTGGCGGAAGGACTCGTAGGCCTCGAAGTTGCCCTCGAACCAGCGCACCTGCGAGTCACCCTCGAAGGCAAGCACGTGAGTCGCGATCCGGTCCAGGAACCAGCGATCGTGCGAGACGACGATCGCGCAGCCGGCGAAGGCGAGCAGCGCCTCCTCGAGCGCGCGCAGCGTGTCGGTGTCCAGGTCGTTGGTTGGCTCGTCGAGCAGCAGCAGGTTGCCGCCCGAGCGCAGCAACTTGGCCAGATGCAGCCGGTTGCGCTCCCCGCCCGAGAGCTTGCCCACCTTGGTCTGCTGGTCGGTGCCCTTGAAGTTGAAGCCGGCGACGTAGGCTCGGCTGGCCACCGTGCGCTCGCCGAGCGAGATCTCGTCCAGGCCGCCGGAGATCTCCTCCCAGACGGTCTTGTCAGGATCGAGATCGGCGCGTGACTGATCGACGTGGGCCAGCTGCACGGTCTCGCCGATCTTCAGCGTTCCGCTGTCGGGCTGCTCGTCCCCGGTGAGCATCCGCAGCAGGGTCGTCTTGCCGGCGCCGTTGGGGCCGATCACGCCGACGATGCCGCCGCGCGGGAGCTTGAAGGTGAGGTCGTCGATCAGCAGGCGGTCGCCGTAGCCCTTGCGCAGGCCGTCGGCTTCGATCACGAGATCGCCAAGGCGCGGGCCGGCGGGAATATGGATCTGGACCTGATCGAGCTTGACGTTGCGGTCCTGGGCAAGCAGCGCCTCGTACGCGTTCAGGCGCGCCTTGGGCTTGCCGCGCCGCGCTGACGCGTTCATCCGCACCCACTCGAGCTCCTGCGCGATCGTGCGCTGGCGGCTGGACTCCTGGCGCTCCTCCTGCTGCAGGCGCTTCTGCTTTTGCTCCAGCCAGCCGGAGTAGTTGCCCTCGTAGGGGATGCCACGGCCACGGTCGAGCTCGAGGATCCAGCCCGCGACGTTGTCCAGGAAGTAGCGATCGTGGGTGATCGCGACGACCGTCCCCTTGTAGTCGTGCAGATGCTGCTCCAGCCAGGCCACCGACTCGGCGTCCAGGTGGTTGGTCGGCTCGTCGAGCAGCAGCAGGTCGGGCTGGCGCAGCAGCAGGCGGCACATCGCCACCCGCCGGCGCTCGCCACCGGAGAGCGTGTTCACGTCCGCGTCGGCCGGGGGGCAGCGCAGCGCGTCCATCGCGTACTCGAGCGTCGTGTCGAGGTTCCAGCCGTCGACCGCGTCGATCTGCTCCTGCACCCGCGAGAACTCATCCGCGGTCTCGTCGGAGTAGTTCATCGACAGCTCGTTGAAGCGGTCCAGCAGAGCCCGGATCTCCGACACGCCGTCCTCGACGTTGCCGCGCACGTCCTTGGCCGGATCGAGCTCGGGCTCCTGGGAGAGCAGGCCGACGGTCGCCCTGGCGCCGAGCTGCGCCTCGCCCTGGTACTCGGTGTCCAGGCCGGCCATGATCCGCAGCAGGGTCGACTTGCCGGCGCCGTTGTAGCCGAGCACGCCGATCTTGGCCCCGGGGTAAAAGGACAGCGAGACGTCGGTCAGCACCTGCTTGTCGGGCGGGTACCGGCGCGAGAGCTTGTGGGTGGTGAAGATGTACTGGGCGGGCATCGCCGCTTGAGGATAGGAGGCACGGCCGGGCGCCGTGCGGACGGCCGGCCCCAGCCGGGCCGGTCCGGCCGACTCAGCGAGGTCTGGGACGGCGGCTACAGCCCGGCGGCATCACGCAGCGCGTCGGCCTTGTCAGTCAGCTCCCAGGTGAAGTCCGGCTCCTCGCGGCCGAAATGGCCGTAGGCGGCGGTCTGCTGATAGATCGGCCGGTGCAGGTTCAGGTACTCGCGAAACGCGCCCGGGCGCAGATCGAAATGCTCGGAGATCAGCTCAAGGATTCGCGCGCGCCCAATCCTCCCGGTTCCGAACGTCTCGACCATGACCGACACGGGCTGCGCGACGCCGATCGCGTAGGCAACCTGGACCTCAGCCCGGTCGGCAAGGCCGGCCGCGACGAGGTTCTTGGCCACGTAGCGCGCCGCGTAGGCGGCCGAGCGATCGACCTTGGAGGGGTCCTTGCCCGAGAACGCGCCGCCGCCGTGGCGGGCCATCCCGCCATAGGTGTCAACGATGATCTTGCGCCCGGTGAGGCCGCAGTCACCCATCGGGCCGCCGATCACGAAGCGGCCGGTCGGGTTGACCAGGAAGCTGCGCTGCAGCGTCGCCTCGTCATACATGTCGGCCGGCAGCACCGGCCCGACCACGTGCTCCCAGAGGTCGGCCGAGATGTGACTCTCGGCGCCCTCGGCGTGCTGGCTGGAGATCAGCAGCTTCTCGACCGAGACCGGCTTGCCGTCGACGTAGCGGACGCTCACCTGGGTCTTGCCGTCGGGACGCAAGTAGGGCAGCGTCCCGTTCTTGCGGACCTCGGCCAGGCGCCGTGCGAGGCGGTGGGCGAGCGCGATCGGGACCGGCATCAGCTCCGGCGTCTCGCGAGACGCGTAGCCGAACATCATGCCCTGATCCCCGGCTCCGGCCACGTCAAGCTCGTCGTGGGTCCCGCTTCGGTGCTCGAAGCCCTCGTTGACGCCCTGGGCGATGTCCGGGGACTGCTTGTCGATCGCGTTGATGACGGCGCAGGTCTTGCAGTCAAAGCCAAACGCGGCGTCGGTGTAGCCAATGCGCTCGATCGTCTCACGGGCGATCTGCTGGATGTCGACGTACGTGTCGGTGGTGATCTCGCCCGAGACGACGACGAGGCCGGTGTTGACCAGCGTCTCGCATGCCACCCGTCCGTTCGGATCGTCGGCCAGGACCGCGTCGAGCACGCCGTCGGAGATCTGATCGGCGAGCTTGTCGGGGTGCCCCTCCGTGACCGACTCGGAGGTGAACAGGAACTCGTTTTCGGCAGCGCTCATGGGCGGATGTCAACCTTTTCGCTTACGGGTGATCTCAAGTAGGTAGGCGACCATCATCTCGCTCTCCCCGAACTTCAGGTGATACGCGTCGGAATGTTCCTCCACACGGGCGATCTGCTCACCCTTGGCCTTGAACATGTCCGTGAACTCGAAGAACGAGAAGTCCACAACCCTAGCCACATAGCCGTGGCGATCGAGCAGCTCGGCCGTTCGCCGCTCACCGATGATCGACAGCTGCATCATGTACGCTGCGCCGTCCTCGGCCAACGCTTCCGGCAGCATGTGGATCAGGTGATCGAGCAGGTTGCGCCCCCAGTAATCCAGCGGCCGGTGCGAGGTGGCCTGCTCGAACGGGTCGACCGGGGTCTGGTAGAGGCTGGCCACGATCACGTCGTAGCGCTCCTCGGGAACCCACGGGTACAGGTCCTGGGCCGCCGCCGAGATCCGGTCAGCGACGCCGTTGCGAAACGCGTTGGTCAGCGTGTTCTTGACCGCCCGCTCGTCGATGTCGATCGCGTGGACGTGCGCGGCGCCGTTGCGCGCCAGCTGCACGGTCAGCAGGCCTGAGCCGCAGCCGATGTCCAGGCAGCGCTGGTGGGCGCCGACGCCCTCCCGGTAGAGGTACTTCCAGGTCAAAAAGCTGCCCTGGGTGGGCTCAAAGACCCCGTCCTCAACGCTGATCTCGGGCAGGCCGAGCGGATACAGATCCCGGCCCCGGGCGTCCTGCCACGGGTGCACGGCCTCGGTGTTCAGGCGCGCGGAGTCGTCCTCGAACCCGACCGCCGGGCGCACGTGGCCGGGCTTGGTGTCGGCCAGGGCGGTGCGGGCTGCGGCCAGGTGCTCGGGCCGCACGCCGCAGCACCCGCCGATGATCTGAGCCCCCTCATCCCGCCAGGCCAGGGCGAGCTCGGCGTACTCGCGTCCGCGCACGCCCGGCTCCTCGCGCCAGCCGGCGACCGACAAGTAGCCGAGGTTCGGATACACGCCGAGCGGCAGATCGGTGAAGTCGCGCAGCCAGGCGAGCATGCCCGGGACGTGGTCGGGCGGGATGCAGTTGATGGCCAGCGCGCCCACACCCATCTCCTCAAAACGCCGGGCAGCGCGGCCGAACGCGTCACCTTCCGGTCCGCCCCAGTGCTCTCCGTAGACCCCGCAGACGCCCTGGCGACAGCGGCGAAAGCTGAGCCACACGGGGATTCCGGTCTCGAGCAGGGCCTCGACGGTGGCGTACGTGGAGCTGCGCACCAGCGACAGCGTCTCGAGCAGGATCAGATCGGGCGGTTCCTCCTCATAGGCCCGGGTCAGCAGCCGGATCGTCTCGCGACCGTCCGGGGTGTCAACGTCGCCGTTGAGGCTGAAGGCGACCGCGACCTCGTCGCCGCGGCCGGCGCCAGCCGCCGCCTCACGGGCCAGACGCACCGCGCGGCGCGCGATGTCCATCCAGTGCAGCGGCTCGGCGGAATCAGCCAACGCCAAGCCCCCATCGCGCAGCGCGGTCGGAAGTCCCCAGGTGTTGGTGCAGATCACGTCACAGCCGACGTCGATGTAGCTGCGGTGGATCGCGGCGACTGCGTCCGGGGAGTCGATCAGCGCGGTCAGGCCCCAGAGATGCTCCTGCACCTCGGGCCGGGCAACGCCGGTCTTGATCAGCTCGGTGCCGATCGCCCCGTCGAGGATCACGCACTGGTCGGTGGCGATCATGCGACTCAGCCGCCCATACCGCGAGCCCGGGTTCGCCGGTCCCCCCGACTTCCCTGCCCGGTCCGAGGACGTCCCAACCGAATGCGTTCGGGTGCTCATACCTTGTCTCCCTCTCACGGCTGCAGTCCGCGGGTACCCCGCTGCTGACAGCTTGACCGCTGTGAGCGCCGGGCGCGACCCCCAACCCTCCGGACCGACGCCCCCGGCCTACGAGAGCGCCAGTCTGGTCCGCGCCCTGCACGACGAGCGCACCGTGTTCGAGGGGCTGCTCACCCGAGGCAGGAGCTCGGGCGAGCTCCGGGTCGCCAACCGGGCCCAAGCGGTCGCCATTGAGTTCGCCGCTCAAGTCGACCGGCACGGGAACCTCGGCCCTACGAAGACCGAGGGATCCGCACGGACAGTGCCGATCCCTCGGCAACTCGCCGACATCCAAGGCCACTGACCAATTCAACTGGTCCCAAGCGATCGGAACGTCCCGCATCGCGATCGTGCGGTGGCTTCCCCCGCCGCGCGTCCTTCGTCGCCGAGGCACTTCGCCGGGGTAGAGACATCGAATGACCAAAGCATTCGTCGAGGCAGACTGTGCAGAAGAGACCGAGAAGGCCCCAGCTGAGCCCTGACCCGACGATGATCGCGTCAAGACTGCGCACAAGGCGGCCATGCCAGTCACGATCAGCGTCGGCGGGCGGGCCACCTGGCGCGCCACGTGCTCCCAAATTCTCGGGACGCATCAGACGGCCGTGTCGTCCTCGTTCTCAGACAGCCAGCGGGCCGCCTCGGCGGCCTGGGCGCCCTCGACGACGACCTTCTTCCCGGCCGCGTAGTACTTGTCGATCTCCGTGAACAGCTCCTCGACGAGATGCTCGGTGGGGACCTTCCTCAGCGGCTGACCCTTGGCGTAGATAATGCCGGCGTCCTTGGCTCCGGTGATCCCGAAGTCGGCGTGGCGCGCCTCGCCGATCCCGCTAACCGGAGAGCCCAGCACCGAGACCTCGATCAGGTCGTCGTAGGCCGCGAGGCGCTCCTCGACCTCGGACACGACGGTGTCCATGTCGAAGGGCCAAGGCTCAGGATTCATCAGCAGCCAGTATCGGCGCTGCAAGCGTGAACCGTCGCACTTTCGCCAAAACACAACGAATTCACGAAAACGCGCTTTCTGAATCTCAGTGGCAGGCAAGTTCACCGCTTTGGCGACCAAGTGTCGCTCTGCCGAGAGTTGTGCATCTGGCGAAAGCGGGACCTATCCGTATGTCCTTTATGGCAAGCCTTCAGTGCTCCCGGGCGCGATCGCTACGGTTCGTGGTCCAAGAGGTCGCTGGCGATCTCCTGGGCGCGCGCGCTGTTGAGGAGAGAGATCAGCGCGTGCTGAAGGAGAGGGTCCGCGATTTGCCACGAGCGGGGCTCGGGTTGTTCGATGATGTCGATTGCCTGGAGTTTGCGAAGCGCGAGCGCGACGCGGGCGGGTTTAGCGCCCAGAACTGCTGAGTAAGGCTTCTGGTTTTGCGCGATGGCGAGAAGAAGCGTCGATGCGTAGTCGTGGACTTCGCGTGCGAGTAGCAGGGTGTCGTGGGCTCGGGCCCGTGAGTCACGCACAGCGAGACGCCATGCGCTCCGGGGTGATCGGTTTGGGACCATTAACTCAAGGGCGCGAATCGTGGTACTAACTCGACCGCGGGTGCGATCGAGCAGCCAGTCGAGATCGGAAGGATGCATCGGCTGCCCGGCCTTCTGCAGCGCTCGGGCCCATTCTCGTGCGGCCGGGGCCTGAAGCCGGACGGTGTTCGCTTGGCCATAGAACGGCGCGTCACGGTCGGTCAGCACCGAAAGGTGATCGGGTCGGGTGATCAGAAGGAGCGGTCGACCGGCCTCACGGAGGTCCCAGCGGGCATCGGTCTCTAGCAAGTGAGCCTCGAAGACCACTAGCGGGACCTGATCTGGGAGTCCCGCGAGCGCGTCTTTAATTGAGAGATTGACCTGGCGTCCGAGCGGGCCGTGGTTCTCGATGATGCTGACTACGCGGTTGGCGTTGGAACCGTAGGCGTCGGCGACGGCAAGGCGTGCGGCATTGCCGCGCGGACCCATGTCCGTGAGAACCACCTCGGGTGGGCCGCCGACTAGGCGTGCGACAGCGTCGCGCAGGAGCCGCGCTCGCATGTGATTTCTGTCCGGAGACAGCACCGCGTCGATTTCGAGGACCTTTGGCTTGTAGTCGGCGATGAACGTGCCGTCGCCGTCGCCGACGTGGGAGAGCAGGATGGTGGTGCCACGTCTGAGGGCCTGCTGGAGCTCGACCAGGGTGTCGGCGTAGAGCTCCCGAGGAAGCAAGGTCAGGTCAGCTCCTGCCATGCCTCATCCCTCCTAGCGACGATCAGACCGGCTTGGATGTGATTCTCGCTACAGCGCCCCCCGTCTCCCGGAACGCCGATTGCCGAGATCGCGCTCTCGCGCGCCAACAGCATCGTGCAGTACGGCTGACCCTTCGAACTCTCTAGGAGAAGGTCGAGGGCCTCGGGAAGGATCGGAATACCGAGGCGCGCGAAACGCCGTGCGAGCTCCGATCGCCAGTCTGCTTCAGCAATTTCAGGAAGCATGAAGCGGTCCCCGACGTACTGCAGCGGTCCACCGTCGCCGGACAGGCGCTCAAACGCGCGACGCTCGCTCGAGGCGATGACAACCCCAAGGTTCGTGACGTCCCGTAATGCGGCCCCGAGAGCCTCTTGCTCGCTGGTCGGCCAGTCGCCGATCACATGAGCCTCGTCTAGGAACACAGCGAGCTTGCGCTTCGCGTGCTTGCCGGCGTTCAGCAAGACGCGTGCCGGGCTCTTGGTGTTCTCCGTCAGCCGTCCCACGACATCGAGAATCACCGCGGCCTCGTCGCCAAGGTCCTGGCGGGCCGGGGAGAGCACACCGGTCACCCGCCGCAACCCTGAGCGAGCAACCTCCGGGACAGTCATACCAGCGGCGAGCTGAGAGGCCAGTTCGCTCGCCACGGAGGCCGGATCCCGGTAAATCGAAAGGTTGACCTCGGCATCTACACCGCCGACCTTTCGGATTCGACGTACGGCGGCACGCGCGACCGTGGTCTTTCCCGCTCGGCGGCCCTCGTAGAGCTTCTTTACCTCACCCCGGAGTACGCGCGCTGCGAGACCTTCGATGACGGGTCCTCTACCGATCTGCTGCTCTTCTGTGAGCGGCCGGCCAGCGCGGAAGTACTCTTCGACGTCGCCATCCAGTGGATCAACCGCCTCCTCATTCCTATCGCTCATCCGACTATCTTAGTCGATCAAACCGACTAAGATAAACCTGGCAAAGCAGCTGTCAGCGCTTCGCCGCGCGGTCGACAACGGGGCGGCCATGTCCGCATACCGACCCACCCCGAGCGGGTCAGCTCTCGGGCGTCCAGCCGCTCACTACCCATCCGCCGTGCGCGACCCCGGTCACCGTGGCCAGTGCGACATGCCAGCTCGGGGCCAGCCCCCGGTAGGCATCGGTCCCGGTCGCGGTCGTGCGCTCCCGGGTCACCACCGCGTAGGTGTCGCGCTGCCCGATGACCGGCGCAATCGCCTCGACGATCCCGCTGTTGGCCACCCCGCCGCGGCGCAGCTCGTAATCGCGCGCGGTCTGGGCGGCGGTGAGGGTGACCAGCGATCGAGCCTGGCCGACGCTGAGCGCGGCCAGGCCCTGCATCCGGTCGCTCACCGTCCGCGCGGTCCAGTTGATGTAGCCGACCGCGAACGCCGCCACCGCCAGCGTGGGCGTGGCCGCGCCGGCCATGGCCTGCTCAACGACGGCAGGCGACGGGCGCTCATTGGGCGGGGTAGAGCTCCGGGTGCCGGACGCCGCGCCGCCGGGTACGGAGGAGGAGAGCGGCGCGCATCCGCCGGCGAGGACGACGGCGAGCAGCGCCGAGGCGACGGCACGGCGGCGCCTGACCCGCCGGGCCGAGGGCCCATCCCGGCGCCCGATCACAGACCCACCGGGTGTCGGGGGACGAAGCCGGTGGCATCACGCACGAGCGGATGCCAGCCGATCCCGGCGCTGCCGTCGCCGGCACCGGCCGCGTTCCAGGTGTCCCACCGGAGCCCGGCGACGTACATGAACACGTGGTCGGGGTTGGCGTAGATCGTCACCCAGCGCCCCGGTCCCGGCCGGCCGAAGCTCTCGAGCGCCGAGGAGGCGGCGCCGTAGCTGGCCGGAAGCAGGCCCCCGCCGTAGAGCAGGTGCTCGACGCTGCTCGAGCAGTCATAGGCGGGGGCGAGCTGGTCCAGAGGCAGGCCGTGCGCCGCGCCGTAGACGTACGGGCGCCCGGCGATCTGGTTGCCGGCGGCGATGATTCCGCGCACGGCCGGCGGCGCATCAGCCGGAGCCGCGGCGCTGGCACCCGCGAGCAGGCTGGCTCGGGGGCCGGCGATCGTCGGCACTCCGGCCTGGCCCAAGGGCGCAGAACACGCGGCGGCCGCCTGGCTCGGCGGGCTGACGGCCGCTGCGGAGGACGTCGCCGGACCGCCGGCCTGCCCCAGCGCTGCTGCGGATCCCGTGCCCGGCGGTCGGGCCACGCGGACCGCACCGGACCACAGCCCGTGCTCATACGGGATCTGCAGCGCTCCAGCCAGCTGCCACCAGAGGTCGATGACCCGCGGGCGCCCATCGACGGGCGCTCCGCCGAGGCCGATGTCGCGCTTGTAGGCGATCGCCGAGCGCCCCTGCCAGGTGATCCGCAGCGGCGTCATGTAGGCCAGGCCGCCCATCGCCGTGGCCGTCTGAAAGGTCGTCCCGCCCAGCTCGGCGTAGCTGTCGGGATGCGCGAGCAGCCCGATGCCGGAGGCCCCGACGGTTCCGCTGGTCCGATCGCCGGGACCGCCGTATTCCGTCGCGCCAACCACCGCCCCGGCGCCCGCCGGGCCGAGCACGATCGGACCTGACCCGGCCGCTTCACCGGCGCCGGCCGCGCCTGCGCACTGTCCGGGCGCGCTGAAGCCGATCACGGCCACCGCCAGGACGGCGATCACCCCGATCCCGGCGGCGGCGACCGCGACCAGCCCGCCCCCCACGAGGATCCCGATCATCAGTCTGCTGGAGCGTGGATGCCCAGCGGCGGCGGTCATGGCGCGACCGTAGAACCCGCCGCCGGCGGTGGGGACGATTGGCACGAAATCGTTGCACCGCCGAGGCCGAGACGGCACCGACACTGAGCGCCGCCTCGGCTAACGTTCAGCGGCTATGGCCCGCATCCTGGATGTCGAGAGCGCGCTGCTGCTGCTCGAGCTCGAGCCGCCGTTTGACCAGCGTGGGGTCCAGCTGGCCCGGCGGCGAATGGCCAAGGTCTGGCATCCGGACATCGCTCCGCCCGGCCGCCAGCATGAGCACCAGCGCCATCTGCAGGCGATCAACGAGGCCGCGGACCAGCTCGAGCGCCTCGCCGAGACATCACGGGGCGGCCGGGTCAGCCGGAACGCCGTCAAGGTCTCGGCCGCGGCCACGCGCAAGGCGCGCGAGGAGGCGGGGCGACGGGCCTACGAGGAGGAGCAGCGGGCCCGCACGGCGGCGGCAGACCGAGCCAAGCACGACCCCTTCGGGTCCCGGGTCCCGGACCACTCGGTCGTGCACCGCTACGCGCGCTGCCTGTCCTACCCGGAGTGGGGCGTCGGCACCGTCTCGGGCATCTACTTCTCCGGCGACGGCGACGACGTCCAGCAGTGGGCGCGGGTGATGTTCGCGCCCGGAGTGCGCACCGTTCCGGCCGGCTCACTGCAGTTCGTGGACTTCTCCAAGCCCGACCCGGCGGCCGATCGCGTCCAGCGGTTTCTCACCGCCGCTCAGCACGCGCTGGCCGAGGAGAAGCCGGCCCTCGCCGCCCGGCGGCTGGTCTACGCCCGTGACGCCGAGCCCGGCAACCCCGTCGTCCTGCGCCTGCTGACGGTCGCCTTCTGGCAGGCCCGCAACCTCCCGGCCGCCGCGCGCACGGTGCGCGACTGGTCACGCGCCGAGTCCGATCGCCCCACGCCCGAGCGATTCGCGTCGCGGATCTATGAGGACATGGGCGCGCTGGACCTCGCCGCCGAGGCCGCCACCCGGGCGGCGCAACGCGCCCCGGCCGACGCCTCGGCGTGGGAACGGCTCGGACGCCTGCGGTTGCAGCTGATGGACCGCGACGGAGCGATCGACGCGCTCGAGCGCGCGCGGCTGGCGGGCCCATCGCTGGAGGGACTGTTGGATCTCGCGCTCGCCTACCACCTCGCCGGCGACGTCGGAGCCGAGGTGTCGGCGGCCGAGGCGGCGACGCTGATCGATCCGGCGTCGCGGCCCGCCTGGGCGACCTATGCCCACGCGCTGGCGCGCACCGACCGTCTCGCCGAGTGCGAGCGCGCCTGCCGGTCGGCGCTGGCGCTGGGGACCGACCCCGAGGTCGCCGACCTGCTGGACCGCGTCAGGTCGGCTGCGCCCCGCGGGCTGTCTGCGCGCAGCGCCGCCTGACCACCACCAGCGAGTCGAGCTCCTCGCTGATCCGCCACTGGTCCGCCACCTCGCCGCCGTCGCGAAACAGGGCGTTGACGACCGATGTCGGACCGACGCTTCCGTATCCCCCGGGCACGCCGTCCCGGGCGTCGTGGAAGGCGATCGCGCCGTCGGCTGAGAGGTGCGGGCTCCAGACCTCGAAGTCCTCGCGACAGCCGGCCGGGCTGTGGTCGCCGTCGATGAACACGAGGTCGACCTCGGTTTGAGACCAGGCGCGTCCGGCGTCCTGGCTACGGGCGATCTGCCAGTGGACGGCTGGACCGCCTCGGCGATCGGGACCGCCACGCCGCGCGGCCCGGGCGACCGCCCGGCGCGTCGCGCCTTGCACCGGTCGCGCGTCGGGCGGCAGTGCCCAGCCGGTGGCGTCGACGAACGGATCGATCAGATGCAGCTCGGACGCAGGCCCGAGCACCGAGCAGAGCACGATCGCCGAGGAGCCCTCATATACCCCGAGCTCGACCACCCGGCGCCGGCCGCGGGCCAGCCGGGCGATGGTCTGCGCCTCGGCGGGCGAATGCATCGTCCGGGGCGGGATCACCCCGGACGCGAGCGCGAGTGCGCGCAGACGGGGTGAATCACGCAGGCGATCGGGGGCGAGGCGACGGAGCGCGCGGGGGACCGGCATCTCGTCGCGCGCGGTTGGCTAACGGGCCTCGGTGACCCAGTCGGCGACCTGTTCGAGCACTCCGAGCAGCTCACCGACCCGGCAGACGAGCAGGCGCTCCTCCTCTACCTCCACCCACGCGCCCGCCGAGGCCGGGAACACGACATGGTCACCCGCCTTGACCGGCATCCGCACGCCGACGTGATCCCACCAGTCCAGACCCGGCCCCACCGCGAGGATGATCCCCTGCTGGGGCGGGGGTTCGTCGGAGCCCGGAGGCACGAGCAGACCCGAGCGGCGGATGCGGTCGGGGTCGAGCTCCTTGATGACCACACGATCGAACAGGGGCTTTAGCTGGTTACGCACGTCGGTGATGATAAGTGCGCTGCCTGCAGACCCGCGTCCGCCGGGCAGCCGACGCCGGACCGCCGGGCAGCCGACGCCGGGCAGCCAGGCGCCGGGCAGCCAGGCGCCGGGCAGCCGGGGCGGTGGCTAGGCTCCGGTTCCATGCGCCTCCTGGTCGCGCGTTGCGCCATCGACTACTCCGGCCGCCTCACCACCCACCTCGCCGAGGCCACCCGGCTGCTGATGATCAAGGCCGACGGGACCTTCATGGTCTTCTCCGATCACGGCAGCCAGAGCGTCAAGCCGCTGAACTGGATGACCCCGCCGACGGTGATCGAGCAGAGCGGAACCCCGCTGACCCGGCTGCTCGTGCGCAAGCACGCCTCCAGCGGCGATGAGCTGCTGGAGATCTCGATCACCGAGGTGCTCTCGGACGTCTCGCACGCGATGGGCTCCCCGGCGGCCGACGTCGCCCTGGCCAAGGACGGCGTCGAGGCCCACCTGCAGGAGCTGCTGGCGGACGCTCCGCAGCGGTGCGGGGAGGGACTGCGGCTGGTGCGCCGCGAGTGGCCGACCGACATCGGCCCGGTAGACCTCATGTGCCGCGATCAGGCTGACGCCTGGGTGGCGGTGGAGGTCAAGCGGGTGGCCGGGATCGACGCGGTCGAGCAGCTGAGCCGCTACCTGAGGCGGATCCAGCTGGATCCGGCGTTCGGCGATTGCCGTGGCGTGCTGGCGGCCCAGGTCATCAAGCCCCAGGCGCGCGTGCTGGCGAGCGCGCGCGGGATCGCCTGCGTCGAGGTCGATCTCGCCGTGCTGCGCGGTGAGCGTGAGCCCGAGCTGCGACTGTTCGCGGCCTGACCCGCCAGCGAGGGGAGAGGGATGCCCGAGCCTGCAGCCGTCCTCACCGAGCTCCGCAACAGAGTTCTGGTGATCACCATCAACCGCCCCGACCAGCGCAACGCGATCAACGCCGCGGTCGCGCGTGGGATCGCCGACGCGCTGGACCGCCTCGACGGCGAGGACGGACTCGCCCTCGGCGTCCTCACCGGCGCCGGCAAGGGATTCTGCGCCGGCATGGATCTCAAGGCGTTCGTGGCCGGCGAGTCCCCACACGTCGAGGGCCGGGGCTTTGCCGGCATCACCCGGCGCGCGGCGGTCAAGCCGCTGATCGCAGCGATCGAGGGCTTTGCCGTGGCCGGCGGACTGGAGGTGGCGCTGGCGTGTGACCTGATCGTCGCCGCCCGGGGGGCCAAGCTCGGGATCCCCGAGGCGAAACGGTCGCTGGTCGCAGCCGGCGGCGCGCTGCTGCGCTTGCCCCGCGTGCTGCCCCGCGGGATCGCGATGGAGATGGCGCTGACCGGTGATCCGATCTCCGCCGAGCGCGGCTACGAGCTCGGGCTGGTCAATCGTCTTGCCGATCCCGGCGCCACGCTCGACGCGGCGCTCGAGCTCGCGGGCGCGATCTCGGCCAACGGGCCGCTCGCCCTCACCGCCAGCAAGCGGATCCTCACCGAGTCCGCGGACTGGCCCGACGCGGACTTCTTCGATCGCCAGAGCGAGATCGCCGGCCCGGTGATGGCCTCGCAGGACGCACGCGAGGGGGCGACGGCGTTCGCCGAGAAGCGTTCCCCGGTCTGGCGCGGGCGTTGACGCCGGGGTTCAGGGGCGGCTGCTCTAGGTGCGCTCGGTCTGACCCCAGGCCGTGGCCAGGACCGAGCGCGGGCCGCCCTGGTCGCGGTGCTCGCACAGGTAGATCCCCTGCCAGGTGCCCAGCGCGAGCCGCCCGCCGGCCACGGGCAGCGTCAGGGTCGGGCCCAGCAGCGAGGCCTTGATGTGGGCCGGCATGTCGTCGTCGCCCTCGAGCGTGTGAGTCCAGTGCTCAGCCCCCTCGGGAACCGCGCGCGAGAACCAGGTCTCGAAGTCGCGGCGCACGTCTGGCGAGGCGTTCTCGTTGAGCGCCAGCGAGGCGGAGGTGTGGCGGATCAGCAGGTGCAGCATGCCGACCCCGAGGCCGGCGAGCTCGGGCACGCCGGTCAGCACCTCACGGGTGATGAGGTGAAAGCCACGCGGCACGGCGGGCAGGCGCAGCTCGCGCTGGATCCAGATCATGCGCGTGAGCATAGGGCGAGAGCGAGTGGCGCACCGGGGGCGTTCGCGGGCGCGCTGCGCGCATCGGTGCTAGCGTCTGCGGACCGCCGAATTGCCCGCACATCGCGGATAAACGGGGGACCCAAGAGTCCCACTGGGGCGAACGGTGACCTGATGGTCGCCCAGCGCAGCCCAAAGCGCGCGAGCCCGACAGCTAACCCCGTAGGCGACCAGCCGCCGTCACCCGTCCATCACCGCACCCGTGAGTCAACCGCACACAGTCGCCCGCCTGAGGTGGGCCGCCGCCGCCGCCACGATCGCTGCGCTGATCGTCGTCGGCCTGCAGCGGCTGCCCGCGACGGCGTCGGCAACGAGCCTCGGGCAGCTCAACACGCAGCTCGGCCAGCAGCAGGCCCGCGTCCAGAGCCTGGACTCGAGCCTCGGGCAACTGTCGGGTCTGATCAGCTCGCTGAACGGGCAGATCTCACTCGTGCAGGGACGCGAGGCGGCGATGCGCGTGGAGCTCTCCGGCGACCGCAGGGCCCTGGTGCACGCCCACGTCGCCCTCGTGCGCGAACAGGCGCGGGTGCGCGTGCTGCGGGCGCGGCTAGCCCGCGGGCGGATGCTGCTCTCCCGCCAGCTCCTCTCCGGCTATGAGGGTGACCATCCCGACGTCGTGTCAGTCGTGCTCAACGCTCACGGCTTCAACGATCTCCTCGAGCAGATCACCTTCCTGGGTCGCGTCGAGCACGCCCAGCAGACGATCATCACCCTCACCCGCACGGCCAAGGCCCAGGCCGACCGGGCCGCTACCCGGCTCAACGACATGCAGGCCAACGACCGGCGTCTGGCCACCGGGGCCGCGGTCCGGGTCCGGGCGCTGGCGGGGATGAACAGCCTGCTGCAGGTCAAGCAGACGGCCCTGGCCGGCGCCCGCTCGGCCCAGCAGCTCGCGCTCGGCGCCAGCCAGGCCCGCGCCGGCGCCCTGCGCTCACAGATCGGCCAGATCCAGGCCGCACAGCGTCGCGCCGCGGCCGCCGCGGCCGCCGCCGCCGCACGAGCCGCGGCCGCCGCTCGAGCTGCGGCGGTGCTCACACCGGCCCCCACCCCGGTGCCGTCCTCGTCCTCGTCCCGGTCCTCGTCATCGGGCACGGGCACGGGCACGGGCACGGGCACGGGCACGGGCACGGGCACGGGCACGGGCACGCCGACCGTATCGGGCCCCGCGCTGGGGCCGAGCGGCGGCTGGGCGATCCCGTACGCGATCGTGCTCTGTGAGTCCGGCGGGCAGAACCTCTCCCCCAACAGGGCGGGGGCCTCGGGCTACTACCAGATCATGCCCGCGACCTGGCGGCTGTTCGGCGGTGGCGGTCCGGCCGCCTACCTGGCCGGCAAGGCCGAGCAGGACGCGATCGCCGCCAAGATCTGGAACGGCGGAGCGGGCGCGTCCAACTGGGTCTGCGGCGGGATCGTCGAGATCCGCTAGGGCTGGGCGGTGCGCCAATCAGGCGTGGTCGGCAGCCGGCGGTGCTGGCGACCCATGGCGAGCTGATCGAGGTGGTCCAGCGCTTGGCCGGAGCCGACCGCGACACAGGTCAGCGGGGACTCGGCTCCGTAAACCGGCATCCCGGTCTCGGCGGCGACAAGCTGGTCAAAGCCGCGAATCAGGGTGCCACCGCCGGCGAGCAGGATCCCGTCGCGGGCGATGTCGGAGGAGAGCTCGGGCGGGGTCTGCTCGAGCGTGTCGCGGATCGCCCGCAGGATCTCGCGCAACGGGGCGGCGATCGCCGCCCGGACCTCCTCGCTGCGCAGCTGCACGGCGGTGGGCATGCCGGTGACGAGGTGGCGTCCGCGGACCTCCATCGTCTCCTCGGGCGTGAGCGGAACCGCCGAGCCGAGCCTGATCTTGATCGTCTCCGCGGTTCGTGAGCCGATCGCCAGCTGGTAGACGGCCCGGATGTAGTGGGTGATCGCGTCGTCCATCTCATAGCCGCCGACCCGAACCGAACGCGCGATGACGATGCCTCCCATGGAGATGACCGCCATCTCGCTGGTGCCGCCGCCGACGTCGACGACGAGCCGTCCGACCGGCTCCTCGATCGCCAGCCCGGCTCCGATCGCGGCCGCGATCGGCTCCTCGATCAGGTGCACCCGGCGCGCGCCGGCGGCGAGCGAAGCTTCCTCGACGGCGCGCTTCTCGACCTCCGTCACCCCCGACGGCGCGCACACGATCAACCGCGGGTGAGCGGTCCGGCGGTCGATCACCTTGCGGATGAAGTAGCGCAGCATCTGCTCGGTGACCTCGAAGTCGGCGATCACGCCGTGGCGCAGGGGGCGGGTGGCGGAGATCGTGGCCGGGGTGCGGCCGATCATCCGCTCGGCGTCGGCGCCCACGGCATGCACCTCGCCGGTGCCGGTGTCCGAGGCGACGACCGACGGCTCGGACACGACGATCCCGCGGCCGCCCACGTAGACCAGCGTGTTCGCCGTCCCGAGGTCGATCGCCACGTCGTGGACGCCGAGGGTGGGCGTGAAGTGCCGGCGGGAGTTGTCGCGACGAGAGCCGTCTCTACGCAGGCGAATCATGCCAGGGTGCCAGACGCGAGCGCCGGACGCGAGCGCCGGCGCCCATCCGGGACGCCGGGTTCACCGCTCACGCCGCTCAGCGCTCGCCGGGCAGATGGCGCGGATACTGAGAGACCGGCCGGCTGATGTCCAGCGCGGTCGCGACGATGCGGCGCTGCTCGGTGGCGTGGGCGATCGGATACCCCTCGCCGGAGGCCGCGCGCTCCGGCCGGCCGATGTATCCGAAGCTCAGCTCGTCGGGAAGAATCTGCAGCAGGCGCGGAGACATGAAAGCGCGCGCGCCCATGTTGCGCGGCTCCTCCTGGACCCAGACGACCTCCGACAGCTTGGGGTAGCTGGCGACGAGCTCCATCAGCTCGGCCTGCGGGAAGGGATAGAGCAACTCGACCCGCCCGATCGCGACGCTCGGGTTCTCCTCGCGGCCGGCGTGCCCACTCAGGTCGTAGTAAACCTTTCCGGTGCACAGCACCAGGCGGGTGACGTGCTCGGGGTCGACCGCGGGATCCGGGAGCACCGGCGAGAAGCGCCCGTCGGTGAGCTCCTGCACGCGGCTGGTGGCCAGCGCCAGGCGCAGCAGGCTCTTGGGCGTCATCACCACGAGCGGGCGCTGCTTAGCGATACGGGCCTGGCGGCGCAGGAGGTGGAAGTACTGGGCCGGCGTGGTCGGGTTGGCGACGCGGATGTTGCCCTCGGCGGCGAGCTGCAGGAAGCGCTCCAGGCGCGCTGAGGAGTGCTCGGGGCCCGAGCCCTCGTAGGCGTGGGGCAGCAGCAGGGTCAGCCGCGAGGTCTGCCCCCACTTGGCCATGCCCGAGACGATGAACTGATCGATGATCACCTGCGCGCTGTTGACGAAGTCCCCGAACTGGGCCTCCCAGAGCACGAGCGTCTCGGGACCCTCCTGCGAGTAGCCGTACTCAAAGCCGACGCAGGCCATCTCCGACAGGGGGCTGTTGTGCAGCTCCATCGGGGCCAGCGCGCCCGGCAGGTGCTGCATCGCGCAGTGCTCCTGGCCCGTCTTGGGGTCATGCAGGACGAGGTGGCGCTGGCTGAAGGTACCGCGCTCGGTGTCCTGGCCGGTGAGGCGGATCGGAATCCCCTCGGTCAGCAACGAGGCGAAGGCCAGCGACTCGGCGTGCGCCCAGACGATGCCGTCGCCTGAGTCCAGCGCCTGGCGGCGCTGCTCGAGCTGCTTGGCCAGCTTGGGGTGGACGTTGAAGCCGTCGGGAACCGAGAGCAGCTCCTCACCCAGCACGTGCAGGCGTTCCGGTGCGACCGCGGTCTTGACCTCGGGAGAGGGCGTGCGGTCCAGCTGGTACTCGCCGGTGGCCTGCTCGAGCTCCTTGGCGGCGGCGATCCGCTCCTTGAGCAGCTGATGCTGATCGGACAGCACGGCCCACACCTCGTCGGTCATCTCGGTGGAGCCCTGCTCGGTGACCACGCCGGCCTGCACCAGCTGACGGGCGTAGAGCTCACGGACCGACGGGTGCTTCTTGATCATCTGGTACATCTCGGGCTGGGTGTAGGCGGGCTCGTCGGCCTCGTTGTGGCCGAAGCGCCGGTAGCCGATTAGGTCGATCAGCACGTCGTGGCCGAACTCCTGGCGGAAAGCGAAAGCCAGGCGCACCGCGGAGATGCACGCGGCGGCGTCGTCGGCGTTGACATGGATGATCGGCACGTCGAAGCCCTTGGCCAGATCCGAGGCCATCGGGGTCGAGCGGGCATCGTCGGCGTCGGTGGTGAAGCCGACCTGGTTGTTCTGGATGATGTGGACGGTGCCGCCGACCGTGTAGCCGTCGAGCGCCTGCAGGTTGAGCATTTCGGCTACGACGCCCTGCCCCGGGAAGGCGGCGTCGCCGTGCAGGATGACCGGGACCGCCGCGTTGGTGTCCTGGTGGGCGTGCGGCCCCTGACGGGTCGTCTGCGCCGCGCGGGTGGCGCCGACCGCGACCGGCCCGACGAACTCCAGGTGCGACGGGTTTGACTCCAGGCGCACGATGATCGACTCCCCACCGGGCAGCTGGTAGGAGCCCTGGGCGCCGTGGTGATACTTGACGTCCCCGGTGCCACCCTGGGGCAGGGTGGTGATCGGCTCAAGCGTCGAGGAACCCTCAAACTCGGCGAAGATCGACTCGTAGGGCCGGCCCAGGTTGTGGGCGAGCACGTTGAGACGACCGCGGTGGGCCATCCCGACCACGACCTCGCGGGCACCGCGGGTGGCGGCCAGCTGGGTCAGCTCGTCGATCATCGGCACCGTCATGTCCAGGCCCTCGACGGAGAACTGCTTCTGACCCAGGTAGGCCTTGTGCAGGAAGCGTTCGAACGCGTCGACCTCGGTCAGCCGCTTGAGCAGCGCCTTCTGCTCGTCACTGGTCAGCGGATGGCGGAACTCGCCGGACTCGATCATCTCGCGCAGCCACACCCGCTGGCGATGCGACGCGATGTGCTCGATCTCGTAGGCGATCGTCCCGCAGTAGGTCTCGCGCAGGTGCGGTAGGGCGTCGGCCAGGGTCGCACCCGGCACGTACATGCGCAGCACACGGGACGGGATGCGCTCCAGCAGTTCCTGGGTCAGGCCCAGCGGCTCGGGGTCCAGCGAGGGGTCGCCCTCGGGCTGGCGGCCGAGCGGATCGAGCTTGGCGGCGAGGTGGCCGTGCGTGCGGTGGGCCTTGAGCAGTGAGGTGGCGGCCTGGATCGCGAACATGATCTTCTCGTCGCGCGCCGGATCGGGAACGGCGGGGGCCGCGGCGGCCGCGGGCGTGGCCGGCGCCGGGGGCGGGGCGGCCGCCGCCGCCGCGGCGGGCGGCTCGGGCAGCTCCGGCAGGGCGACGCCGAGATCGGCGAAGACCCGTTCGAAGAACGACTCCTCGCCCTGCAGCAGCGCCTCGACGCGCTGCAGGAAGCGCCCGGACTCGGCGCCCTGGATGATCCGGTGGTCATAAGTGGAGGTCATAGTCATCACCTTCTCGGCGCCGATCTGCGCCCCGATCCGGCCGAGGCCAACCGGGTAGGCGATCGAACCGGCGGCGACGATCGTGCCCTGGTCGTTCATCAACCGCGGGACCGAGGCGATGGTCCCGATTCCGCCGGGGTTGGTGAGCGAGACGTTGGCCCCGACGAGGTCATCGGCGGTCAGGCTGTTGGTCCGCGCCCTGTCCACCAGGGCGTTGTAGGCCTCGAGGAAGCGGGCGAAGGAGAGCCGGCCGGCATCGCGGATGACCGGCACCATCAGGGTGCGCGAGCCGTCCTTCTTCTCGACGTCGACGGCGAGTCCGAGGTTGACGGCGCCGTCGTCGATCCGATGAGGCTTTTGGTCGATCGCCTCGTAGTGATGAGCCATCACCGGCATCTCGTCCGTTGCCACGCGGGCGATCGCATAGGCGATCAGGTGCGTGAAGGACACCTTCCGCCCCCCGGCCTTGAGCTGCTTGCGCCGCTCGTCCAAGACGCTGACGGTGACGGTGCGCAAGCTGGTCGCGGTGGGGATCGCGAGGCTCTGCTCCATGTAGCGCGCGAGCGCGGCGCCGCCACCCCGGATCGCCGTCGCCCCGGCCGGCCGGGCCGGGGTCGCGCCGTCGCCGTCCGCGGCGGCGACGTTGTCCGCGCCAGTGCCGGCCGCGAGCACGTCGGCCTTGGTGATCCGGCCGCCGCGGGCACTGCCCGTGACCGCGCCGAGGTCGATCCCTTCCGCGGCGGCGACCCGGCGCGCCACCGGGGAGGCGTCGACGTCCCCGTTGACCGGCGCCGGAGCCGGGTCGGGCGCCACCGGGCTGCTCGCCGCGGCGCCGGACCCGTTGCCGGCTGTGCCGGACCCCTTGCCGGCCGTGCCGGACCCCTTGCCGGTCGTGCCGGCGTCCGAGGCCGCGGCTGCCGTGTCGGCGGTCATCCGAGCGATCACCTGGCCGACGCTGACGGTCTCGCCGTCAGCGGCGAGGATCTCGGTGATGGTGCCTGAGGCGGGAGCGGGCAGCTCCATGTCGACCTTGTCGGTGGAGATCTCGACCACGGTGTCCCCGTCATTGACCGTGTCCCCGACCGTGACCGACCACTCGAGGATGGTCCCCTCGGTGACCGACTCCCCACCGGCCGGGGTGACGATGTCAATCGTCGCGCCTACGGCCGACTGCGCTGCGGCCAAGCCGGCCGCCTCGGTGGCGCCGCCCGCCGCGGCCTCCTCCGCGCTGACCGGGGGCGACTCGCCCGAGAACGGCGGGGTGTCGGCGACGGGGGTCGGCGCGCCGTTGCCGGCGCTCGCGCTTGCGTTGCCGGCGGAACCGCCGTTGGCACCCTCACCCGCGATCTCGGCCAGCACGGTCCCGACCGCGACCGTCTCGCCCTCGGCGGCGTGAATCTTGATCAGCGTCCCGGCGACCGGACTCGGGACTTCAGCGTCGACCTTGTCAGTGGAGATCTCGACCAGCGTCTCGTCGGCGGCGACGGTGTCGCCTTCCTGCTTGTGCCACTCGAGAACGCTGCCCTCGGCCACGGAATCGCCCATGGCGGGCATCACGACTTGAACGGTGCTGGTACCTACTGCCATCGACTCGGTTCACTCTAACGCGCTTGTGTTGCCCTTCGATGATCGGCAACGACGAACCCGACCGAACCGGCGAACGGACCCAGCCCACCCAGCACCGCGACCGTCACGGCCAGCCAGAACGGGATGATCCGGGCGCGGGCGGCGGCGATGCAGACCAGCGACATCACGATCCACAGCACGCCGTGGCCGAGGCCGAACACGAAGGTCTCCGGCTGCGGCTTGCCGAGCACGAACGCGCACAGCAGCAGGGCCAGATAGACCGAAGAATGCCCGAAGCTGACCGCTTCCAGCCGCTGGAAGCTGACGTGTCTCATCGCGCGCCGGCGAGCATCCCGGCCAGCTGCCGGAGCGGCGGGTCGGCCTCCGGCGGCCAGGCCTGCACGTCGGCCGGCCACCAGGCGTAGGCGTCATGCTCGGGGTCCGGCGTGACCTCGGGGGCCCCCACGGGCAGCCAGGCGAGGCCGATCAGCAGCACCAGCTCGCTCGGCAGGCGCACAAGCGCCTCGACGGTGAGCGACTCGGGCGCGACCGACCACTCCTCCTCCAGCTCCCGGGTCAACGTTTCGGCGGGATTCTCGTCGACCTCAACCGCTCCCCCGGCTCCCAGAGCCCAGCGGCCCGCCCACGAGGCCAGCCAGGCCGCGCGGCGACCGGCCAGCCAGCGGCCGTCGGCGGCGCGGACGACGGTCAGCGCCGACAGGCTCTGGGCGGCGTTCTCGGCCACGAGCCGGACCGACCAGCGAACCGGCTCGAGCTCGAGGGCGAGCCGGTCGGGCCCGGCCTGAAAGCCACTCAGGCGAGCGGCGAGGCCGTCATGGCTCGGGGAGCCGCGGCGGCGCAGCGCGGCCAGCGCATCGTCGGCCGCTGCGGTGACGTCATCGGTCGGCTGAAACGGATCGGCACGCCAGCTGGTCTGGACCCGCTCGGGAGCCCAGGGACCGCGCGCCATCAGACCGTTTCGAGCCGCCACGATCTCACCATAATGGACGCACCCGCCGGCGTTGGGTCCATACGAGTAGCTCTGGTGCTTCTCGCCGCCGGTCTGGTGGCGGTGCCGCTGTAGGCGCCCCGATCGCTGTGCTACGGTGACGCACATGGATTCATCGGTTGGCGTGCGCGAGTTGCGTCAGAACCTCAGCCGCTATCTGGAGCGCGTGAAGGCCGGCGAGGCGTTCGTGGTGACCGAGCGCGGCAGCGAGGTTGCCCGGCTGACGCCGTCCGGCGCCCGCCAAAGCGCGCTGGCGCGGCTGATCGCCGACCGAGGGGCAACGATTCCGCGGGGTGATCTGATCGCCAAGCTCGGCCCGCGTCATCGCGTCGGCGACACAACGACGGCGGATGCGCTCGCCGAGCAGCGAGAGGAACGCCTCTGAGCACCGCGGCGGCGCTTGCCTACGTGGACACCTCGGCGTACGTGAAACTGATCGTCGACGAGCCTCAGTCGGCGGCGCTGCACCGCGAGTTGGCTCGTTGGCCGGAATGGACATCAAGCGCGCTGCTCGGCGTCGAAGCCGTGCGCGCCTGTCGGCGCCTGGGCGCGGCCGTCGCCGATTCGGCGGAGGCGAGCCTGAGCGACATCGCGCTGATCCCGATGGACGACGAGGTGCTGACGATCGCGCGCCGCCTAAACCCCAGCGAGCTCCGATCGCTGGATGCCATCCATTTGGCGACAGCGCTGAGCATCGGCGCCGATCTCGGTGCGCTGTTCAGCTACGACGACCGGCTCACAGCGGCGGCCATAGCCGCAGGTCTGTGCGTGCTGGCTCCCGGCTGAGAACGGCCGCCTAGACCGCGGGAGGAGGCCGACGCCGAGGTGGTCACGATCGATCTCACCGCGCTTGACCGGGTGCTGGAGGTCGACCCCGTCTCGCTCTCGGCCCGGATCCAGGCGGGGGCGACAGGGCCGGTGCTCGAGGATGGGCTGCGTGAGCACGGGCTGACGCTGCGCCACTACACCCTGGCGCGACGCATTTCTGCGGACGCCGTACCTGCGCGACACCTTCGTGGCCATGGGGGTGCTGTCAGAGACGTTTGAGAGGGCGATCACCTGGGAGCGCCTGCCGGCGTTTCATCGTGCGGTGCTGCAGGCCACGAGCGACGCTGTGCGCGACGTGTGCGGGGCAGGTTCGGTCACCTGCCGCCTCACGTACGTCTACCCCGACGGCACGGCCTCGTACTACACCGTGCTCGCCCCCGCCCGGCGCGGCGAGGAGCTCGCGCAGTGGGCCGCGACCAAGGCCGCGGCGTCAGAGGCGATCCTCGCCCACGGCGGCACGATCACCCGTCATCACTCCGTCGGGCGCGATCAACGGGCCTGGTATGATCGCCAGCGCCCGGAGCCGTTCGCGCTCGCGCTGCGCGCAGCCAAGGCCGCCCTGGATCCCTCCGGCGCGCTGAACCCCGGCGTCCTGCTCGATCCGTGACGCTCAGCGCGCGGGTACGTGGGCCCGCAGCGCCCCGGCCATGCGCAGCGGCGCCCCGCCCCCGGGCTCGGCGAGCAGGGCGGCGCTCATGTGGGCGTCGTGCCACAGGTCGGGCAGCTCCTCGCAGCTGACTGGCACCCCGGCGGCGCGGGCCCGCTTCACCAGTGCGCGGCCGTCGGCGCGGATCAGCTCGTCGTCGGTGGTGTGCACGACGAGCGGGGGCAGCCCGGCCAGGTCCGCGTACAGGGGCGAGACGAGCGGATCAAGGGGGCGGGCGCCGGTGCGCAGGTAGGCCCCGGCCCACACCCGCAGCAGCGTCCGGTTGAGCAACGGGTCCCGCGGAGCGCGAGCGCGGACTCCGCCGATGTCGGCCGCGAGGTCCAGCCACGGCGAGATCAGGCCGATCGCGGCGGGCAGTGGCCGCCCCGCCTCGCGCAGCGACAGCGCCAGCGCGAGCGCGAGACCGGCACCCGCCGAGTCCCCGGCGACGGCGATGCGACCAGCTTCCAGCCCGGAGCCGGCCGGGCCGCGCGCCTCGGTCAGCGCCGTCCAGACCGCGAGCGCATCTTCAAGCGCAGCCGGATGGGGATGCTCGGGCGCCAGCCGGTAGTCAACGGCCAGCGCTGGGGCTCCGAACGCCGCCGCCATCCGGCCGATCAGGGAGCGGTGGCTGCGCGGTGAGCCCACGACGTAGCCGCCCCCATGGAGATAGAGCAGCCGGGCGTCGTCGCCCCCCGCCGGCGGACGTAGCTCCTCGCAGGCCACCCGACCGAGGATCTGCGGCGCGACCGCCGTTCCGCGCGGCGGCCCGGGAAAGCGACCCGCCCGGTCCACGCGCCGGCGCATGGCCACCCAGCCAACCCTCGGCGAGAGCGTCCAGCGAGCGACCACCGTCAGGCCGGGGCGCAGGGCGGCGGGGCGCAGGGCGGGCCTCATGACGCGAGCCTCTCACATTCGCCGCGGCGGTTGGCCGGGTGCTACCGGCCGTCGCGCAGAGCGTCGAGCAGTCTGCTCGCCGCCGGCACGTCATCCTCCGGCAGCCGGGCCAGCAGCTCAAACCAGGCCGGATGGACGGCGATCGCCGCCCGCGCATGGGTCAGCGCGGTGGTCATGTCCCCCACCGCAGCCGAGCCGATTGCCGCCCAGAAGCGCAGCTCGTCGGATTCCGGGGCCAGCTCGCACGCCCGCAGATAGAGCGCGGCGGCCTGCTCGTGCTCGCCGGCAGCCAACCGCTCGTCGCCGAGGCCGGCCTGCAGGTAGGCGTCGTGCAGCCGCACGAGCCGGGCCAGCTCGCGCACCGGGTCCGGATGGTCCTCGACGCGCAGTGAGATGACCGTGTCCCACGGGTCGCCCTGCGCCGGCACCACGACGATCGCCGCGGACTGGCGCCCCCGGAGGTCTCCACCCTGCGCCTCGGCGGCGTCCAGGGCGGCGAGCAGGCGCACGGTCAGCGAACCGGTATGGCGCTGGAAGGCGTCGAGCATGGCCGGCGATACGCCCTCGGCAGCCATGATGTTGGCCTGGCAGGAGACGCCCGGCCCCTGGCAGTCGCCGGCGTGGGGGATACAGGCGGCGCCGGTGTGGGCGGCCACCCGGCCGGCGACGTCGATCATCGCCACCTGGCGCGACGCGCTGAGCGCATCCGCGGCGAGCAGGCGCGCCAGCGCGTCGGGCGCCGGCACGCCCTGCGCCATGAGATCGAGCCCGCGGGGCCCGTAGGACAGCTCGGCGCTGGCCTGGGTGGCGACCGCGCCCACGCCCGCCCGTGCCCACGGCACGACCGGACCGACCGAGAACCAGTGCGACTGCACGGCAGCGCCCACCTCTCCCCTGTCCGGATCGCGGGCGACGATCGAATAGGTGCCCTGCCGGGCGCGTGTGGCGGTGAGTGTGGCAGTGAGCTTCGGGGCGATGATGGGGCGCGAGGATAGCCGCGGCGAAAATGGGGCAGTCTTACACTGCTGTCCCGGATATCCGGGACACCGCACCCTACCGTTTCCTCTGATCAGAAAGGTCTCACCCGATGCGCCAGTTCACCGTGATCATCCTCATCAGCGCCTGTTTTGCCGGGTTCGCCCTGGCGGGCTGTGGCAGCAGCAGCGCCAGCTCCTCGGCCGGCGGCGGCACCGTGGCCACGAGCACCAGCGGCACGACCCATTTCGCCAAGACCAAGTTCCTTCTGCACGCCGGCTTGGCCTTCGGGGCCTTTCACCGCTACATCTACAAGCCGTTTCGCGCCGGTGTGTTCAGCCATCCCCTGCTGCACAAGCTGAGCCTGGCCAAGGCCGGGCTGGCGGCGGTGTTCATCGCCCATGAGCTGAAGATCGCCGCGGTCGACGTTCGCAGCAGCAAGCTGCTGAGCCGATTGTTCTCGCCGCTGACCGCGGCTGCGGACAAGCTCAGCGCGCTGCGCTCGGCGATCACCGGCGGTAGCGTCAGCGCCGCCGATCTCGGCGGCGTTCAGTCCCAGCTGTCATCGATCGGCAAGACGGCAGCCAGCCACGGCCAGGCGATCCGGGACGTCGTGCCCAGCGCCGGTCAGCTCGCCTCGGGCGGCTGATCGGGAGGGCGGTTACAGCGGGGGACGAACGGGCGGAGGACCGTCGGCGTAGACCGGCTCAGCGATCTCCTGCGAGGCGATCGCGTCGACGGCCTCCTCCTCCTGCTGCTCGCCCTCGCGGTCGTGGTCTCCGTCACACAGCACGCGGAAGTTGCCGGTCACCCCACCGTCGGCCTGCAGCACGATCCCGGGCAGGACCTCCTCGCCCGCCTCGAAGTCGAGGCGCTCGATGTCGAACTGGGCCATGCCGATGCCCCAGCTGTGATGCCCGGGGTTCTCACGGTCGTGCGCGGCGACTCCCTGCGCGAAGCGCTGCAGCAGCTTGCCCATGGTGGCGGTGTCGACCATGCTCAGCCGCGCTCGATCAGCTCGATGCGGTAGCCGTCAGGGTCGCGGACGAAGCACAGCCGGCTGCCGCCCTCGCGGATCGTGTAGGGCGGGCGCTCGGGCTCGATCCCCTGGCCGGCCAGGCGCTGCAGCGTCGCATCGAGATCCTCGGTGGTGATCGCGATGTGTCCGTAGCCGGTGCCGATCTCGTAGGGCTCGGTTTGGCCGAAGTTGTGGGTCAGCTCCAGGCGAGGCTCAGGGCCGTCCTCGGGTAGGCCCATGAAGACGTTGATCGCCTCGTCGCGGATCGGCGCGCGAGCGATCTCCTTAAAGCCCAGCGCCGAGTAGAAGGCGACCGAGCGATGACCTCGAGGATGCGGTAGCAGGTGTGGATCAGGCTCATCGCGTCCTGGGCAGGGTACCGGGTGAGTGGGGCCGATACCCTCTGGAGTCGTGATCGTCGAACGCTCGATGAGTGATCCCTGGCTCT